>Ga0315277_10009737_pt1 | contig 12250 bp, 10 predicted proteins | sample YL17G05_15_MG_FD_203695 | JGI IMG/M metagenome (GOLD analysis project Ga0315277, IMG submission 203695) | Sediment microbial communities from Yellowstone Lake, YNP, Wyoming, USA - YL17G05_15 | ecosystem: Environmental > Aquatic > Freshwater > Lake > Sediment | place: USA: Wyoming | collected... | reverse complement strand
AAAAACGCGAGGCCGTGCTTATGGGGTCTTCAGAAGTGTCGTCCGTTTTTTCCGAATGAGCCATTTCAGCTTGGCGTTCTTGGCGCCTTGGCGGTTGAGAATTTCGGATTGGGGTTCGTTCCGACCCTGAAAGATGGCGACGACGATCATGAAGTCCCGCCTCCGTCTCCTGCTGTTGATCGCCTGCTTGCTCCTCGCCATGGCCCTCGGTGTCTTCACCCTGAGCCAGAGCCCTCCGGTCCGCCAGCGTGTCCTCCTCTGGGCCGAGGCGATCCTCAGCGACGCCTTGGGGCGCGAGGTCGACGTGGATGCGGTGAGGATCGAGCCGTGGACGGGAAGCCTCGAACTCGCCCGAGTTCGCGTCGCGAGTGCGAAGAGGCTGGCCGAGGGCGTGCTCTTCTCTGTCGAGACCATTCAGACACGATGGAGCTGGACCGCCCTCCTTCGCCGCCAGCTCGTCCTGCGGCAGATCGTGCTGGTCCGTCCCCGGCTCACGCTTCCTGCGGAGGCCGCCCCTGGGCTGACGGGGCAGGACATTCTCCCCGTCCTGTTCCAATCGCAGGCGGTGGAGGCGAGAGGATGGCTGATCCGCGTGCGGCGGGCGATCCTCCGCGACGGCCGCCTGGCCTGGACGGCGACGGATGGGATGCAGGGTGTCCTGGAAGATCTGGAGGGAGATCTGAAATGGACTTGGGCCCCGGATGGGGGCGTCTCCACGACGGCCAACCTGCGCGCCGCTCGCCTCACCACCACGCGCGAGGAGACATCCCGCCAGCTCGAGCGGATCAGCGTGCAGATGGCGGGAACGGCCGACGCCGTGTCGGTCAACGTGGCGGAGTTCTCCATGGCGGGCGCAACCGTGAGGGCGCGCGGGGGCATCGCCAATCCCGCACGGGCGCCCCGGCTGGATCTCGGCGTGGGCGTCCAGGCACCGCTCCGCAGCGTGCTGCTCGCCCTCGGCGCTGATCGGCAGGTGGAAGGGATGGTCGCCGTGGAGGGCCGGCTGCAGGGGCCCTGGGAGCAGGCAGGTTTTCGCGGGGAGGGCGTGCTGAACTTTGGGAAGGACCAGGGGAAAAGTGAGCCCCTCCGATTCTCTGTCCAGTGGGAGGGCGGGCGCCTGGAGGCGGAGACCCTGGCCGGCCCGGCCGTGGCGGACAGGTCGTTCCACGGGACACTGGCCCTGGAGCCGGCTACGGGCCTCTACCGGGTGCGCGCCAACCTGACGAACGCGGACCTGGCCGCGCTGGCTGGACTTCCGTCGGTGGCGGCGGCCCAGCTTGGCGTGCAGCTCCCCCCGGAAGTGCAGGGGCGGTTGACCGGGCAGGTGGACCTCACGGGGCGCAGGGGAGATCTCTCCGCGCTTCGCGGGCAGGTCAACCTGCGCGCGGAAGGCCTGGGCCTCCAGGGCGAGACACCCACCGGTCGCCTGGAGGCGCGCCTCACCGCCACGGCGTCGCGGATGGATGTCGAGACCTGCAGCCTTCGGCTCCCGGGTGGCGACATCACCGGCCGCGGGGCGCTGACCTTTGCCACCGGGAAGCTGGATCTACCGATCCGCGCCGACCTGCGGGACGTGGCCGCCTTCGGGCGGGGGTTCGGCCTGCAGTTCCTGGGTGGGCGCGCCACGCTGCAAGGGCGCGTCACCGGGAGCCGGGAGGCGCCCAGCCTCCAGGGACGCGTCACCTGGCGCGAGGCCCGGATCGCCGGACACACCGTGGATCTCATCGATGGCGAGGTGGAGGTCGCCCGCCGGGTGCTCCGGACACCCCGTCTCACCGTGCGGAGCGGCGGGACCACCGCGATCCTGCGTGGCAGCGTGGAGGCCTCGGGGACCACCCCGCTGCGACGACTGAATCCGAAGCGGGACCTCGTTCTGGATCTGCAGATTCAGGTGAACCCGGCGCGCACGGCCGACCTCGTGGCGCTCCTGCCCGACGACGTCCAGATCCAGGGGGCATTCCGGGCCACCGGGCGTGTCAAGGGGACGCCCCAGGCGCTGAACGGCGAGGTCGAGGTCGCGTTCGAGAATGTCCGGACCTGGGAGGAGTCATGGCAGCGGGGCGAGGCCGTGTTCCGTCTCCGGCAGGGTGATGTGGAGATCAGCCGCATCTCCCTGCGGCGCGGGGCCGAGCAGGTCACCGGCGAGATCGGCATCGGCCCGGGTGACGCCCTGCGGGGGCGCCTCACGAGCACGGTCATGGATGTGGCGAAGGTTGGCTCGCTGTCCGGCAGTGAGCTGGCAGGACGGGCCACCTTCCGCCTGGATTTCCAGGGGACGGCGCGCGACACGGTCATCCTGGGTCAGGCGACGGTCAGCGCGCTCTCCTACCGGGGGATCCCGGTCGGCCCGGGGACGGCGACGTTCAAGGTCCAGCGGAAGGCCGTGGACGTGGATCTCACGTTTCGTGAGGGAACGCATCGGTTGCGGGTCAACGTCGGGCCGCCGTGGGACCCAAGCGTGAAAGGGGAGCTCACGCTTTCCGATGCGGACCTGGATCTGGTGGTCCGGGCGGGAGGGGTCGAAGCGTTACGCGCGTGGCAAGCACGGGGGAGCGGTCGCATCCTCTTCGGTGGCGCGGCGCGCCCCCCTGCCTTCGGAAGAGGCGAGGCCGATTTCACACATCTGAGCCTCCGGTTGGGGGGCGAGACCTGGGAGAGCCAGGGTCCGGTTCGCGCCAGTTGGAGCGGGCCGACGATGACCGTGCACCAACTCCGCCTCCGCTCCGGCAAAAGCGAACTCGAGGTCCGCGGGACACTGGGGGAGGGGGAGCAGACCGACCTCACCGTGACAGGGCAGGTGCCCCTGGTCCTCCTGACGGATTACCTCGCCGTCGTGCGCTCCACGGAGGGTCTGGCGACTGCCAACGTGCGCCTTCGCGGGAATCGCGGCGCGCGGATACTTCACGGCACGCTGGAGATCCGGCAGGGACATCTGACTCTGTCAGGGCTGTCGGCGGATTTCCGGGAGGTCCAGGCTGGCTTGGAGCTCCAGGGCACCCGGACGCAGATCCGTGAATGGCGGGCGCGGCTTGCCGAGGGGAACTTCCGCGGGGCCGGCGAGATCGGGCAGAGTGGCGGGCGCTGGGACCTCCGCCTCACGTTCCAGGAGGATGACGGGCGGGCAGAGCAACTCCTACTCGGGCTGTACGGAGGGAAGGGGGAGGTAACGGGCTTCCTGTCTCTGGGGGGGCTCCTCACGAGCGAGGGGGAGGAGACGGCCGACTTCTGGCGGAACCTGGGTGGAGATCTCAAGCTCGTCATGCGGGATGGGCGGATCGGACGCTACACCGTCACGGCCAAGGTCCTTGCCCTGCTGAACGTGGCGCAGCTCTTGGACCTCAAGGGACCGGACCTTGCCGCCGAGGGCATGCCGTACGAACGCCTGACGGCCGACATCAAGATCGCGCGCGGCATCGCCCGCACCGACAACCTCGTCCTGGATAGCCGGGCCATGAAGGTGACCGCCGTCGGCACAGTCAATCTCGCCGAGGACACGGTGGACCTGACCGTGGCGGTCAAGCCGTTCCATAACTTGGACCGCATCCTCACCAACATCCCCGTGGCCGGGTGGCTCCTGGGCGGGAAGGAGAAGAGCATCCTCGTGGCCTACTATCACGTCACCGGCTCCCTGAGGGATCCTCAAGTGGCAGCGGTTCCGCTGAAGTCCGTTGGGCGAAGCGTTTTCGGCATATTCCGCAACCTGCTGGAGATCCCCGAAGCGCTCACCGGGCCGTATGAGGGCCTGCCCCCGCAACCGGTCAAGCCGGACGAGAAAAAAAAGCACTGACGGCTCGCGGGCCTCAGCGCGCTCTCTGCGGGGAGCCTGCCGGTGGCGCCGGCCGGACGCTTCCCCGGATCGGGGATAGCAGCGAGCGTTGCCCGCGGATGTCTCCGGGCAGGACCGGCCGCTCCGGCAGGGTGTATTCCACGTCCCGGTAGTTCCCATCGCGGAAAACCGTCAGTCGAATCGTCGTCCCAACCCGAAGCGGCCGCATCGCCTGGCTGAGCCTGTCCGGCGAATCCAGCGCCACGCCGTTCACGCTGGTGATGATGTCACCGCCGACGAGGACGGAGCGCCCGGCGACCACGATCTCGAGCTGCCCCCCGCGGAGTCCCGCCTGCTCGGCCGGACTGCGCGGCTCGAGGACCTCGACCAACAGGCCGTCCACGAGCGGGATCCGCAGGAGGTTGCGAAGCGGCTCGCCGACGAGCTGCCCGTGGAAGCCCAGCCAGGGGCGGATGACCCGGCCATGGTTCAGCAGGGACGGGAACACCGCTTTCGCCAGGTTGATCGGTATGGCGAATCCGATGCCCTGGGCCTCGGGCATGATGGCCGTAGTGATTCCGATGACCTCGCCGCACCGGTTCAAGAGCGGGCCCCCGGAGTTGCCCGGATTGATGGGCGCGTCCGTCTGGATCAGCGGCTCCATGAGAGAAAACGGGGTTTCCGGGAGGATGCGGTTGATCGCCGAAACGATCCCCCGGGTCAGGGTCTGGTTGAGCCCCATGGGGTTCCCGATGGCCAGAACCTCCTCGCCGACGCGGACCCGATCAGAATCCCCCGGCGTCGCTGTGGGAAGTGTTCCGGCCGAGGGTGGCGGGATGCGGAGCAGGGCCAAATCGAAGATCGGGTCGGCCCCCACGAGCTGCGCGGGCAGGGTCGTTCCATCGTCCAGCGTGACCGTGACGGACTGGCGGCCGAAGGCCACGTGGGAGTTGGTGAGGATCAATCCGAAGGGATCGATGAGAAACCCCGACCCCACGATGCGCTGGACGCGATCGGAGAGCGGGTAGGGATTGATGGAGGTCGCGGTGATGAAAACCACGGCCGGCGAGACGCGATCGTAGATGTCCGAGATGGATTCGGAGCACGTCGCCGCCTTCGGAGGTTCTGCCGCCTGCCCGCCTGGGACTGCCGCACAACAAGCGAGCGCGCCGATGAGGAGCGGGAGAGCCAGCCTGCCAACGCGGACGGCGCCAACGATCTCGCAGTCATGCGTGAGCATGGTCACACCTCCAGGATGAGAGATGCGGGACAATCGAATGCCCCGTCACTCTATTCGAGGCCGGAGCGGGTGTCAATTCTCGCCGCTCGGCCACGAGCCGGCGGCGCCGTTCGCCTTGTGCAGAGAGGCGCGCATTGATAGACTGGCCCGGTTCACCGGGCCGGGAGGCCGCGCTGTGATGGGCGGCTGGCGGACTGTCAGGGAGCGTTGATTCCATGCCTGACCTGAGCCAATTGATCGGCCACTGGGGTTACCTTGCCATCTTCGTGCTCGTCATCCTCGGGAACATGGGCGTCCCCCTTCCCGAAGAGACGATCCTCCTCCTGGCGGGCTACCTCGTCTGGCAGGGAGACCTCCGACTGCCAATCGTCCTCGCCATCGGCATCCTGAGCGCGGTGGTGGGTGACAACGCCGGCTACTGGATCGGACGGCACTACGGGCAAGGGGCCATCGAGTGCTACGGACACTGGGTGCTGGGGAATTCAAAGCGCTTGGAATCCATGCGGGGCTTCGTGACCCGCTACGGCCCCATGGGGGTGTTCGCCGCGCGGTTCCTTCCGGGGCTCCGCTTCATGGCCGGCCCGCTCGTGTTGCCGCTCACTCAAGAACGTCGGTTTCTGGACGAACAGCCGCCAAGGACGTGAGGAGGCAACGGCCGGTATGGAGCTCACGGCTTGTCACGGCGCGCCTTCTGCGCCGCCTCCGCCTCGCGCCGCCGGTAGCTCTCCCCGGCAATCGTGATGATTTCGGCGTGGTGGGTGAGCCGATCGATCAGGGCGGTCACGCAGGCGGCATTGGGGAAGATGGTCCCCCAGTCCTTGAAGGCGAGGTTGGTGGTCAGGAGGATGGAGCGCCACTCGTAGCGCCGGCTCACCACCTGGAACAGGAGATCGGCGGCCCGGTTGTCGTAGGTGAGATACCCCACCTCGTCGATGGCCAAGAGTCGCGGCTCCACGTAGTGCCGGAGCCGCCGCTCCAGAGCCCGGCTCGTCTCCTGGCCGCCGAGATCCAGCAGCAGATCCGCTGCGGTCACGTAGAGCACCTGGGCGCCGTGGAGCACCGCCTGGTGCGCGATGTTCTTCGCGAGCATGGTCTTCCCGAGCCCCTGGGCGGCCGCCAGGATGACGTTGCTGCCGCTCGCCAGGAACCCGAGCGCGAAGACACGCTCCACCGCGTCGCGGTCGAGCCGCTGCGGCCAGTCCCACTCGAAGTCGGCCATGGGCTTGAAGCGACCGAGCCGCGCCCGGCTCAGGCGCCGTTCCAGGCTCCGCCGGGCGCGATCCTGCGCCTCGGCCCGGACGAGCTCCTCCAGCAGCACCGCGGGGCTCCAGCGACTGCGGGTCGCCCGGGCCAGGAAGTCCGGCAGGTCCGCGGCGGTCCGGCGCAGGCCGAGGCTGCGCAGGGCGTCAGGTAAGGTCGGGGGGGTCGACGGAGCTAGTGAGGTCATCGTAGGTCTCCAAGGAATGCGAGGGGACGTCGAGGTCCCGGATCCGGGGATCGTCCGGGAGGACCACGGGCACCGGCGGCCGTTGCCCCCGGGCCCGCCGGCGCTGCTCCAGCAGGTGGGCAATGACCCCAGCCCCGGGCGCCTCGCGCTCGAGGGCCGTCGCCACGGCCACGGCGAGCTCCGCCGCCCCGTAGTCGTCGAGGAGCCGGAGCAGCCGGGTCACGTGCGGGCCGAGGGGCTCCCCCCGGACGGCCAGGCGCTCGAAGAGCGTGGCGACCGCCGGGACGGCCTGCCGAAGCCGGTCGCGGCGCGTGAGGGGGCTGGCCTGCCGCTTGGCGGCGACGAGCGCCTGGAGGTGCTCCCGCGATTCCGTGGTGAAGTCGGCATCGTAGCTGCGGAGGTGGTTGGCCACTTCCTCGGTGCCGTGGTAGAGCCGGACGCTCTCCGGGTCGGCCACGAGGGTGAGCGGCACCTGGACCAGGGTATGCGGAATCGAATACCAGTTCCGGTCGAAGCGGATGTAGGGGGTCTTCCCGGAGGTCACGGCGCGCACCAGGGCGGCCGGGAACGGATGCGTCGGCACCGGGAGGAGCCGGGCCTGCTCCTCCGCCAGCGCTGCGGCGACCGTCCGCGTGGGATCGCCGGGAACCCGCCGGGCGTGCGCCACCGTGTCGCGCCAGTGGACGAACTGCGGGTTCAGGTCCTCCACATCCTGGAAGGTCCGGGCCGCGAAGAACGCCTCGCGGAGGTAGCGGATCGCCCGCTCCACGCGCCCCTTCTGCACAGCCGTCAACTACAACCCATGCTGTTGATCCGGCGCTGATTCGGATCACTCATCCCTTCCACCCGCTCCGCGGGCAGGCCTTCCCCTTCGTTGTTGCCAAGCAACTCTGGGGGGAGGACCGCGTCACCTTCCAGCATCCCGATGGGTCCCTCTGCTCGGTCCCCGTCGGCTGGACGGACCGGCTCCCCTCGGATCCCTACCTGAGTATCGGCCGGGGCCGCTCCCGATTCCGCGTCGAAGACTTGCTGGCCTTGGTCGATCTGCTGGCCGCCCGGAGGACGCCATGAGGGCCGCCGGACAGGACCGGGGTGTCAAGCGGATTCCGTCCCATATGTCAAGAGAATTACGTCCCATGGGGGTGATGGAAGCGGGCGGCCGGAGGGCGACAATGAGGCATACTACATGCATAATATCCACACGTTGGGGGATTTTACTCTTGACAGTCAGTCGAATGATGTACATATTATACTTGACACATTCTGACCCTGTTCTCAACAACAGGAGGCCCTATGCCCCCACGGCGGCTCCCACCGGAAGATGGCAAGGCCGCGGCGCTCCGCGCCGCCGGGGCCTTGCACCCGCACCCGGAGGCCGTGCAAGACGCCCTGTTCGCCCGCTCGGCGTTCTTCGACCGCCGGGATCGTGTGCAGGTGAAGTACGAGATGCTGCGCCGCCAGCAGGTCGACGGCCGGCCCGTCACGGAGGTCGCGACCACCTTCGGCGTGAGCCGCCAGGCGTTCTACCTGGCGCAGGCGGCCTTTACCGCCGGCGGGATCCCGGGCCTCCTGCCCCGGCCCCGCGGCCCGCAGCGGGCCCACAAGTGCACCGGCGCGATCCTGGACTTCGTGGCGCGCTGGCAGGCCGGCACCAACGCGGGGGCCGGGGGCACCCTGGCGGAGGCGGTCCAACATCGCTTCGGCGTGAGGATCCATCCGCGGTCCCTCGTGCGGGCCTTGGCCCGGCGGGAAAAAAAACGACCGACGCAGCAGCCGTCCCGATGAGGCCACCGGGCGCGGAGCCGCAAGCCGTGTGGGAGCAGTACGAAGCCCTGCGGCGGGAGGCTACCGCGGCCGCGCCAAACGGATCCCGCGGCCACGGGCTCGCGCTGTTTCTCGCGCGGGGCCTGCCGGCGTGGCTGGCGGCGCTATCGGCCCTGACCCCGGCGGTGCGGCCGGCGCGAGGGTCCGAGGTCGCGACCCAGCTGCCGGTCACGGTGCCGCCCACCGCCCGGATGGAGTTGACCACGGTATTGGCCGGCATGGTGCTGGCGTGCACCAAGCCAAGGGAAGGATGGGACGGTCCATGTCCACAGCCAGCAAGGTGACGTCCGACCATCTGCGACGAGCGGCGTATCTCTACGTGCGGCAGTCGTCGCTCCAGCAGGTGCATGACCACCGGGAGAGCACAGCTCGGCAGTACGATCTCCAGCATCGCGCCCAGGCCCTCGGCTGGGCCGCGGACCAGCTCGTGATCATCGACGAGGACCTCGGGCTCTCCGGGGCCTCGGCCGTCGATCGCCCCGGCTTCCAGCGCTTGGTCGCCGATGTCGGCCTGGGCCGGGTCGGCCTCGTCATGGGGCTCGAGGTCTCCCGGCTCGCGCGGAACTCCACCGACTGGCACCGGTTCCTGGAGATCTGCGCGCTCGCCGAGACCCTCATTTTGGACGAGGACGGCGTGTACGATCCGAGCGCCTTCAACGACCGGCTGCTCCTCGGGCTCAAGGGGACGATGAGCGAGGCCGAGCTCCACGTCCTCCGCGCCCGGCTGCAGGGGGGCATGCTCAACAAGGCCCGCCGCGGGGAGCTCTGGATGCCCCCGCCGCTCGGCTTCATCTACGATGCCACCCAGCGTTTGGTGTTCGATCCCGACGGGCAGATCCAGGCGGCGGTCCGCCTGCTGTTCGCCACCTTCCGGCGGACGGGATCCGCGGGGCAGGTCGTCCACCACTTCGCGCGCGAGGGCCTCGGCTGGCCCCGCCGGCTCCGCACCGGTGTCCGCGCCGGGGAGGTCGTCTGGGGCGTCCTGACTCATGATCGGGTCCTGGGGATCCTCCACAACCCGCGCTACGCCGGCGCCTTCGTGTACGGCCGGAGCCGCCAGCGCAAGGTCGTGGTGGGTGGCCAGCCGCGCTACCGAAAACTCCCGCGCCAGGAGTGGAAGGTCTTCCTCCCGAATGTCCATCCCGGGTACATTACGTGGGAGGAGTTCGAGGCCAACCAGGCCACGCTCGTGACCAACGCCGCCGGGTACGGGACCGCGCGCTGGCGGACGCCGGCCCGGGAGGGGGTGGCGCTCCTCCAGGGCCTAGTCCTCTGCGGCCGCTGCGGCAATCGGATGACCGTCCGCTACGTGGTCCGCCAGGGGCACCCCAGTCCCGACTACACCTGCCAGCGGGAGAGCATCGCGGCGGGCCAGCCGGTCTGCCAGATCGTCCCCGGCGCCGGGGTGGACCAGGCCGTGGCCGCCGCCGTGCTCCAAGCCGTCACCCCGGCGACCCTCGACGTCGCGCTCGCGGTCTTTGACGAGCTCCGGGCACGCCAGGCCGAGGTCGACCGGCTGCGCCGGGCCCAGGTCACCCGGGCCCGCGAGGAAGCGGAGCTGGCGCAGCGCCAGTTCCTCTTGGTGCGTCCGGAGCATCGGTTGGTCGCGGATAGCTTGGAGCGGCAGTGGAACGAGAAGCTCGCGCGGCTCGCCGAGCTCGAAGCGGAGTCCCAGCGGGCCACCGCGGCGGACGGGCCCGCCCTCGCGGCGGTGGACCGGGAGCGCATCTACCAGCTGGTGACCGATCTCCCGCGGGTGTGGTACGATCCCCGCACCCCGGCCCGGGAGCGGAAGCGGATGCTGCGGCTCCTGATCGACGACGTCACCCTGCGCAAAGGCGACCGCACCATCGCCCTCCAGATCCGCTGGAAGGGGGGGTGCGACGACGGCGTTGGAGCAGCCGCGCCCCCTCGGGGCCCCCGATCTCCGGCGCACTCCGGCGGTGACCGTGGAGATGATCCGCGCCCTCGCCACGGAGCAGACGGACCGGCAGATCGCGGCGACCCTCAACGGCCGGTGCTTGCGCTCCGGCACCGGCCAGCCCTTCACCCGCTTGCGGGTCCGCACACTCCGGGAGGCCTACGGAATCCCAAGCCTGGCCGCCCACCTCCGCCGCGCTGGCTGGCTCACGGCCCCGGAGGTCGCGGCCCAGCTGCACGTGCATTACACGACCGCCAAGCGCTTCGCACGTGAAGGCGTGCTCCGCGCCCGCCGCGCCGACGATAAGGGCGATCTCCTCTTCGAGCCGCCCACCGGCCCGTTGCCGCGGGCCCACCCCGGCAAGCGCTTCCGGGACCGTCGCCACTATCCTCCGTTATCCTCAGTGTGCACCGCAGATGCGGGAGGAGTTGCAGTATGAAGCCTGAGCCTTCTCGTGGGCCGCCGCCACCGCGCAGGGCCGGGGGACGAAGTGGTAATGGCCGCACAGCTCCAGGAGGCGGGGGTGGAGCCGGATCGCGTCGCCCTGCCGCTCCAGGACGGCACTGCGCAGGTTATCGTACTTCTGTGCCCGCCCGCGTTCTGTGGCCGCAGCACGGGACGCCCTGGTAGACCAAGGCGGTCCTCGTGCGAGCGGCCACATAATGGTCACAGCGACGCGAGCCAGTTGAGCAAGGCCGCGTCACTCCGCCAGACGGGTTGCCGGGGGCATCCCGCCGTCACTTCGGGGGGCGGCTCACAGGCGTGGAGGGCGGCCTCCTTCGCCCGCGTGTTGATCTCGGCGTACCGGTTGGTGGTGGTGAGGTCGGCGTGGCCAAGCCAGCCCCGGATGACGTTGACTTCTACGCCAGCCTCGAGCAGATGGACCGCGACCGTGTGGCGAAAGACGTGCGGGGTGATCCGCCAGGGACGGCGCGACGGCGTGGCGTCGTCGAGCCGCCGCGCGTGGCGCCGGACGAGCTTGTGGATCCCGAAACGGGTGAGCGGTCGGCCGTCGGGCCCGGCGAAGACCGGCGCGGCCGGAGCCGCTGCCGTCTCCTCCCGCAGACGGCTGAGCAGGCGGGCGGTCTCCGCCCAGAGCGGGCAGGTTCGCCACTTGTCCCCTTTCCCGTGGAGGCGGACCCGGGGGTGCGGGCCGAGCTCCAAGTGCTCGGCGCGCAGATCCGCCACCTCCTGGGCGCGGGCACCGGTATTGTACAGGAACAGGAGGAGCGCCCGGTCCCGCAACGCGCGTGCGCCCTGCCGTGGCAGCCGCGCGAAGAGGGTGGCGATCTCGTCCCGCTCGAGGAAGTGCGTCTCTGGTGGCGCGACGCGCTTGCTGGGGATTGCGGCCACCCGCTGGCAGACCCCCAAGAGTTCGGGGGTCCGCGTGGCGAGGTAGGCAAAGAAGGCGTGCAGCGCCGCGAGGCGCTGGTTGCGCGTGCGGATGTGGTTCCCGCGCCCCTCCTCCAGGTGTCGGAGGAAGGCCTGCACCTGGTCGAACGTCAAGTCTCCAACCTCCAGCCGGGTGAGCGGGCAGCCCCGGGCCTGGGCGCAGAAGCCCAGCCAGAGCCGGATGGTATCCCGGTAACTCCGAATGGAGGCGGGCCGCAGGCCCTTGAGTGTAATGAGGTGGTCGACGAAGAAGGTGTGGAGGACGGCCCCCAACGGCGACGTGGTCATGGCGTCTCCTCCTGGATCGCCGGCCCCGCGAAGGCCGCGTAGCGCCGGGCGGCTTCCCCGAAGAGGTCGGCGGTGATGGTGAGGTACACCGCGGTCGAGGCCGGATCCACATGGCCGAGGAAGGTGGCGAGGTGGTGCAGCTTCGCCCCGGGGTCTGCGCCGGTCCGGTACCAGCGGAGTAACGTCCCGACCGCGAACGCGTGCCGGAGGTCGTGACAGCGCGGCGGCGCGGTCCCCGCCGGCACGGCGAAGCCCAGCTGGCGCGTGAGCCGCAAGAAGGTCTGGCTCACGGTGGCCGTGGAGACGCCGTGCCGTCCGTCGAAGGTGAACAACGGGGCCTCCGGATCCGAGGCGGCCTGCCCAGCCGCCCGG
>Ga0315277_10009736_pt1 | contig 12250 bp, 13 predicted proteins | sample YL17G05_15_MG_FD_203695 | JGI IMG/M metagenome (GOLD analysis project Ga0315277, IMG submission 203695) | Sediment microbial communities from Yellowstone Lake, YNP, Wyoming, USA - YL17G05_15 | ecosystem: Environmental > Aquatic > Freshwater > Lake > Sediment | place: USA: Wyoming | collected... | reverse complement strand
TTAGGCACATTTCTCCCCTTCGTGCCTTTTTCCACCGGCCAGCTAGCATAGAAACCCCAAACGAAGCACATCCACGACGCAGAAAAGAAACGTTAGTTGAGACAGTCTACCAACGATATTTGGAAACAAATATCCACAATACATTGAACCTAGGAGGGGGTAGGGCCATAATGAACCCGAAATCTTCAAAAAGGGTCGCTTTCATCGTACACATGCACGCCTTTTAGCTCTTGGGTTCATACTTGACAGGAAACGAAAATCTGGTATCGGAACAGATATTAAACTTGACTTTCGGAAATATAAGCTGGACGCGTTCAATTCATGCCTGCTAATTTGCCCCCCGATGCTAGGAAAAAATGGGCAGAAGTCGAAGAGACGAAAAATCCGAAACAGCGAATCCAGCGGATGGAAGAATTTCTCAGCCTAGTTCCAAAACATAAGGGGACGGCAAAAACTTGTGCTCAAGTCAAGAAGCAGATTTCTGCCCTCAGGAAAGACATTGAGGCAAAGAAGAAAAAGAAAACAGGAAAAAGCGGCCCGAAGATTTTCTTGGAAAAGGAAGGCGCCGCACAACTCGTGTTGATAAGTTTGACAAAGGCTGGAAAAAGCAGTCTACTGAGAGCCGTTACCAACGCAAAGGTCGGAGTCTCATCCACTCCATATGCTACGAGAGAACCTGTTCCTGGAATTATGGATTATGAAGATTTGCAGTTCCAGATAATTGAGGCACCGGCTATTATGCCAGGCGCGGCAGACGGAAAGGCTTGGGGCCTACAGACACTGGGCATTGCTCGAAACTCTGACGGCCTCATTATCCTAGTTGACCTGTCACAAGATCCTGTTAGACAAATGACCTGCATATTGGACGAGATGAATAAAGCCCGAATATCCACAAGCAAACCGAAGTCGAAGGTTGAGATTGACAGAAAGTACATGGGCGCAGGCTTACGAATCGTGGTTCTGGGCAGGCTGATCGACTGCAGCTTCAAACAAGTTGAAAAACTCCTAAGGGACTACAACGTCAATGACGCCTTTGTAAAGATCTACGGTGAAGCCACACTCAGCGATATAGAAGAAGCCGTTTTTCAAAGCATGGTATTCAAACCAACAATAATTGTTGCAAACAAAACCGACTTAGAAGGAGCAGAAGGAAACCTCAAGTTGTTGAAAGCTTACACCGGCAACAAACTCCCTGTGATTCCCGTGTCCACAATCACAGGCAAAGGTCTGGACAGACTCGGTGAGACCTTATTCAACACGCTGGAGATAATGCGCATCTACACGAAAGAACCCAACGAAAGAGAGTATTCAAAGAAACCGTTCATCCTCAGAAAAGGAGCGACGATATACGATCTGGCACAAGCCATTCACAGTGATTTCAGAGACAACTTCAGTTTTTCCAAGGTTTGGTCGAAACGCTTGGTCTTCAGCCCCCAAAGGGTTGGACTAACATTCCATCTTGAAGACGGAGATATCGTTGAAATCCATCTAAAATAGGAAATTGAAAAACTGCTACCGTGATGCTTGAGCTACTCTTTCGATTTCATTCCGCTTTGCAACCGCGAAGCTCTTCACGTCGTGATTCCCAGCAAGTATCAATTCGTCGGCCAAACACTCATCTATCGAACGCGGGTTGTTTGCAGAAGCTTGTCTGGCACCATTAGTGATGTGTCGCAACGCCAAGTCGATTCTCCTCTGAGGAGAAACATCCACTGAGAGGTGATAGGCTATTCCACCCATGCTGATCCTTGTTGTGTCTTCGCATGGGGAAGAATTCTCAACAGCTCTGACTAACACCTCTATTGGATTCTTGCCAGTCCGAAGATTCACTATTTCGAGTGCGTGCCTGACCATATTCGTTACTTTGGCTTTCTTACCAGTGTTCTTTCCAGGCCGCATTATGTTGTTTGTGAGTCGCTCCACGATGTTCACGCTTGCTTTGCGGAAGCGTTTATGCTCGTGTCTTCCCATACTGTGTGGAATCACGACTGGCTTGAGAGAAATATACCTCTGAAGCCCAAGGTCTTTGACCTCAATGCCTTTGAAGCTCCATTTTCCGAAAAGCTTGATCTCTCTTGCCTGTTTCTCTTCCTGCTTCTGACTCAAAACACTCACCGAGCTGGTTTCTGTTTCCGTCCATAAACAAGTTCGTTCAAAGAAACACCGTTAACTGTAATGACCTTCCAGCGCACTCCTGGAATATCACCCATGCTTCTTCCTCGTGAACCGCCCATTCCTTCAACGATCACTTCATCGTGTTCGTCAACGAGGTTCAATGCACCGTCTCCAGGAAGGAAAGCAGTGATCAATCGTCCGTTCTTGATAAGTTGAGTTCTTACACACTTGCGTATGGCGCTGTTAGGTTGTTTGCTCTCGACTCCAACTTTTTCGAGTACGATTCCTCGTGCCATGGGTGCTCCTTCAAGTGGGTCTGCTTTTACGTCGAGCCTGAGCATTCTGCGCTTATAGTACCTGTCGCTCCAGCGGAACCTCTTCCTTTTTTCTACGAGCGCTCTTGCGGCGAATTCGCCTCTAGGGGACTTAGAACCCATGGATGGTATCCTCTCGCTACGTCTAATCGCAACTCTGATATTTAAACTGAGCTACGATGTTTGAGAACGTTTGCCAAAATCCTGCCCTCATCTTCCTCATCATCATCGACGCATTTCAGTCTGGTTTTGCGAGGCTTTCGCGGCATAGGATTGGTAGGCTTCAAGAAATTCCCGAGCAAATCTGTCTGCATATTTCTCTGTGCCTTTATGTTTCTTGTCAATTGACGTGCGTAGATGGTGGTAAAACTCGTGCAAGATAATGAAGGGGTTCATTATCGCATCACTATTCTGCAAGTAGATGGTTCCATTCTCAGTCACGTAGCATCCTCGTGCTTTTGTCTTGTGACGACTGGGTAGTCCAACTTTCATCTTCGGAACACTGACTTTGTATTTCTTCGCCAACACCTGTAAGGCCACTTCAGCCTTTCCACTCAGAACGAGCCAAACAACATACGCTTTGAACGGCCTCTCTGAGACTTTGTCGTCAATGGTTCCCTGCGTAGGCATAGACATCAAGTCAGAACAGACACTTTATCCGCTCATACCAGTGCGAAGTACGCTTTAAAAAGTTACGATCATCTTTCCAATATGAACGTCTTCTTGTGCACAGCCACCGTTGGAATTTTCTCAATCAGCATTCTGTCCCCTGGCTTTTTGCTTAGTCCTATTGGCTGAAGTCTGTCTGCAAGTTTCAGAGCAGATGCCAGCTTTGGGCTTCTTTCGGCGAATATTTCCAAGAGAACCTGACCCTTCTTTACCGTGTCACCGAGTTTAGCCTTAAGCAACAATCCTGCGCCTTTGTCTTTTGGAGCTCCAGCCTCCTTGGCAATCTTCGCGATGTCCTCATTACTCATCCACAATACTATGCCATCCTTGTCCGCTACTACCGAGCCTTTCTTGTCACCGATGGAGATGTCTTCAGGTTTCACATTGGGGTCTCCACCTTGAGCTTCAATAATCTCCCTCAGTTTTCTCTCCGCCATCCCAGACTTCAACAGTTCCTCTGCCAGCTGCTTTCCGTTGCTTTTTCCCACCATTTCCAGAAGCATTCCCGCGAGGCTCGTCGCTTTCTCACGGAGATCGGCAGGACCATTTCCCACAATGGCTGATAGCGCCTCTCTTGCTTCTAACGCTGGACCCACGGCGCTGCCAAGTGGTTGCTCTCCAAACGTGATCCCGCATTGAACATTCATGCCCAATCGCTTTCCGAGATCAATGAAGTCTGTGGCAAGTGCATTGGCATCACCAATCGTTTTCATCTTTGCTCCTCTGCCTGTGGGGATGTCTAGCACGACATGTGTGGCTCCGATAGCTTTTTTCTTGCTCATTATCGAAGGAAGAAGCATCGGGTCTATTGCCAACGGATATTCAATTTGAATAAAAAGATCATCAGCGGGAGCCAGTTCTAACGCTCCACCCCAAACCAAGCAACCATTCGTTTTCTCGACTACCTCTCGCATTTCCTCAACGGAAAGGTTGACGGGACACAACGATTCAACTCGGTCTGCGGTTCCAGCGGGTGATGTGACGGCTCTGGAAGAGGTTTTCGGGATCGTGAAACCCGCAGCAGCTATTATGGGGACTACGAGAATGGAGGTTTTGTCTCCTGGAATTCCACCTATACTGTGCTTGTCCAATATGGGCTTCTTGTCAAGTGAAAGAGTACGTCCAGTTTTCACCATCGCCTTCGACAGAGATTCTATCTCATCCATGCTTAGTCCGTAAATGTACAGTGCCGTGAGAAATGAAGAAAGTTCGATGCCGCTGAGGTGGCGTTCCACGACATCTTTGATAATGGCCTCTATTTCATTTTCGCGAAGCCTTTCATTCCGAATCTTGGCATGTATGTAACTGAGCGATTCCGGAAGTGTTGCGGCTTCGACTTCGGCTTCATCCTCGTTCCTTATCTCCAGTTTTCGCGAGGTCTCTTCGTAGAGACCCACTGAACCACGTGCAAAGTTCACTGCTACGTTGACGATTGCAACAATGCCCTTGTCTTTGAAAGTAATCTTTACGCGATCCGAAGAATGAACACCGAGCGAGCTTGCATCGGTTTCGCCTAAGATGGCAATGTTTTGACCTCCAGCTTGAATATTCAGAAGTCTGGCTCTCAGATTCACAAGCGTTCACGCTCCCGTGTAGTATGATGAATTCGAATTAAAGGTTTCAAGAAAAAAACACTTACTCAAAGACCCAAGGGTACTTTCTATGCATGACTTCTGTTATGGAGTGTGGAGAAATCATTCCGTCTTCACAGATTATTCCGTGAATGAAGTCTCGCCGAGTCACATCAAAGGCAGGGTTTCTGATCGTCAGTTCTTTCGGGGCGTTCTTCCAAATCTCATTAGGGCTTCTTTCTTCAATCTTCTCGTAGTCGCCTGACACCGTTGCAGGATCGAATTTCAAGAGCTCAGAAACAACATAAAAAGGTGCCCTCGCTTCATGAGCGACCAATGCAGCCATGCTTGTTCCGATTTTGTTGATGACGTTTCCTTCCGAGGTTATCGCATCGGCACCAACGAGAACCAGATCGACATCGTTCATGAAGAACCGTGCTGCCGAATCCACGATTAACGTTGTCTTGATTCCCAGATCCAACATCTCTTTTGCTGTGATCTGGCCTTGAAGGACGGGCCTCGTTTCCGTGCAGATGACTTCGAAGACTTTGCCTTCATGTTTTGCTCTCTTCAGAAGATTCGTTACTGTTGAAGAATGGCAGTGTGTCAGGACAACTGAGTTGCTTCTGATCCGTTTTGCACCTATTTCGGCGATTCTCTTCCTAGAGTTTTCAAGATCTAGCAGGAACTGTTGCGAGGCTTGGGACGCTATTTCTGCGAGTTTCTTGACATTTTTCTCCTCGCTCCTGTCGACTCTGTTTATTATCAGTCGCAGGGCGTTTCTCATGAGAGGCTCTGTCGATCTTGAAGCGAAAAGGACATCTTTTGCTTTGGTCAATTCTCTCAGAAAATCCTTTTTGCTGGGAGCTTGCGTTTGAGAAGCAAGAATTTCTATCGCTTTTATGGCGGCGATCGCTACGTTTCTTGCTCCCTGAATCTCAAGCCTTCTTATCTGCTTGACTGTTGCCTGAACCGGATCTGACAAGACTTACACCTGTTGAGTTCAGCTAGTTTTTGGTCTCAATAGTACAATAAACTTTCTATCCTCATCGCCCTGCAGAATAGGAAAAACTCCCGTTACTTTGAGAAACGATCGTTGCTCCACACGTCAGCTGAGTCACTGTACCCTCGCTTCTCCCAGAAACCGAGTTCCTTTTCAACAGTGAACCTCATCCTCACCACCCACAAAGCGCTCTTGTACCCGTATTTGCTGGGAATAACAAGTCTCAAAGGAAAACCTGTTCCCTTCTCCAAAGGTTCACCGTTGAGCCTGTAAGCCAATAGAACATCGTCTCCCGAAACCTCGTCCAAAGTAAGCGATGTGGTGTATCCGTCGGCACAGTGGAAAGTCACAAACTTGGCATTCTGTTTTGGTTTTACCAGCTCGACTATTCGCTTGAACTGTACGCCTTCCCACCTACAGTCCAGCACACTCCATCCTTCGACACAATGGAAGTCACTGGTCGACTCTACCCTTGGGAGTTCGAGAACCTGGTTCCAGCTGAGCTCTGCAGGTTTTTCGACTTCTCCGCTTACTTCCAAAGTGTAGGTTTTCAGGTCAATCTTTGGGTTAGAACGGGTGATGCCCGGGTGATCGATGCCCCATCTTAGAAGATGTTTGATTGCAGCTTGCCCCGATGGCAGTCTTTTAGTGTTCTTTTCGTTCTTTGAAGTCATGTTTGTTCATGTTGGACGTGAGTAATGATCAAGATAAGGCTTGCCCAGAAGCAGAGTGAAGACAAAAGACTATTGCTGTGACAAACCAAAAAAGCTGATGATCTGTTTCTGATTTTTCTCCATGCTCGAAAAAACTGATAACTTCACTCCGACTCTTCGGATTTCAACTGGATTTTCGGTCAAGAATCTTTTAAAAAGTTCACCAACGGTCTTCTTCATTATTTCAAGACTGTTCGTGGAATTATCAAGTGTTCTGGATCGACTGTACACGCTCAGGTTTTTGGCAATGACCACTATGCTGACTGATCTGAAGGTGAGTTTCTGCTCAATCACGTTCGAATGCAGATCGAGACAAAGTTCGTCTGTTTTCTCAAGGATTACGCTCAAGTCATGACTATCTTGTTTGAGAGTGGCAATTCTGCTTAGAGACTCTGCTTCCCCTTTCTCTCTTACAGGTTCATTGTCCACTCCTAAGGAGGCGTTGTGGAAATACATCCCCAGATTTTTCCCAAACGTAGAGATCAGTTTTTGAACATCATTCTCTGCTAGATCCGCAATCGTGCAAATGCCCATAGACTGCATTTTTTCAGCCGTCTTGGTTCCTACACCGAGAAGACGGTTTGCAGGGAGGGGCGTCAAGAATCCTTTGACTTGGTCTGGTTCCACGATTGTCAAACCGTCCGGTTTCTTTTCGTCGGCGGCAATCTTGGCAACGAGTTTGTTGGGTCCGACACCTATTGAACAAGTGAGCCCGAGTTGGTTTCGTAGTTCATTCTTGATGCTACCGGCGAGGTTTTTGGCATCCTGGAAACTTCCATTCGTGCGTTTGGTCACGTCGAGATAAGCTTCGTCGATACCCACTTGCTCGAATTCATCGGCGAAGTCTCTGAGAATTCGCATCACCTTGTTGGATGTATCTGCGTAGAGCCTGTCATCAACAGGCAGAAAAGCAGCATCGACGTTCTCGAGCTTTTTCTTCGCCAAGTAAATCGGCATCCCTGATTTCACACCGTACCTGCGTGCAACGTAGTTTGCTGTGCTTACAGCTCCGCTTTCCTCTGTTCGTCCCGAGTAAACGCAGACAACGACGGGCTTGTCTCTAAGAGATGGATTCCTGAGCTCCTCACATTGCGCGTAAAAATAGTCCAGGTCAACAAGCATTATGACTCTTGTCAACAAAGGCCATGGTCTCCCAGCTTGTCCTAAATCTCTGTAACCTGAAGCTTTACCCTTTCTCCGTTGCGTGTGTAAACGGCGATGTTGTCTTCGTCAGTAAACGGGAATGCAGCTATCATGAGCACTCTTCCGAAAAAATGGTTGAGGTCGGCACTGGAAGGGTTGAAGTTCCCAGAAGGGTGAGAGTGCACTGTCCCAACGACGGAAAAATCCATGGGCAATCTGTGAAGCCTCACTTCGGCGAATCCTCGGCCATAGGTTGCGAGTGGAGGAACCAACAGATCTGTTATCTTTAATATGTTCTCGCTCTTTTTCCCTCTGAGAATCAGGATGGACTCCTTTGGGTGAAGCCTTCTAGCTCCCTCAAGAATTATGTTCACGAGTTCTCGGTCGATTGAAACCACAGGTTCTTCTTTCACACTTTTCATAGATCATCTACCACTGTTCTCAGGACTTCTGGAAGAGCATTGAAACGTCATTCTTATCTACCGAAGCCTTCTCTTAAAGTGTCAGCCTTCTTAGGCATTTAGTGAATGAAAAACCATTCTATTGGTCCAGTTGCTTTTCCCCTGTCTTTGGCAAATAACAGATCACGCTCTCGTGCACACCAAGATTCTTGAGAAATCACAACACACTTAAGATTAGTTTTGTTTTCTTCCCTTGGTTGACAATTTGAATACATGGCGCTTGCTCAAACCTGAAACTCACAACGCATTCATGAACATGGCAATCGACGAATCGATTCTGCAGGCCCAGATTAAGAGTTTAGTTCCTAACACGATAAGATTCTACGGCTGGAACCCGTCCGCCGTCTCAATCGGAAGATTCCAAGACATCGCGAAGGAAGTTCAATTGGACAACTGCAGAATACAAGGTGTTGATATCGTAAGGCGAATGACAGGCGGAGGAACTGTCTATCATGACGCGGTCGACGAAATTACGTACAGTGTAATCGCGCAGAAAAACGTTCTGGGAACCGAAGACATCAATGAAGTTTACAGCAAGATCTGTTCTGGACTAGGCCATGCAATCAAGACACTCGGCGTAGAAGCAGATTTCAACGAAGGCAGTGAGAAGGCCTGTCCGAACCTGACAATTAAGGGAAAGAAGATATCTGGCAGTGCTCAGGCCCACAAGAAAGGAGTTGTGCTACAGCATGGCACACTTCTATTGAAAATTGATTTAGAGAAGATGTTCACCTTTCTGCGCGTTTCTTGGGCCAAAACGCCCCAGCAAGTTGCCGAAGTAGCCAAAAGCAAGATCACATCGTTGGTTGACGAACTCAAAAGAGAAACAAGCGTTGAAGAAGTCGGTGAAGCGTTGAAAGAAGGCTTTGAGAAGACTTTCGGCATGCACCTTCAAACAGGAAAGTTGACGCCGTTTGAGAACGAGCTAACTGAGCGACTATATCGGCAAAAATACAGCACTGAGAATTGGAACACCCTTGGAAAGAGTCAACCATAGTGACTTGGCTCGATATCACTCATTCTATTTTGCCGAGAGCCAATGATCACACCTCACGTCCATGGATTCTGCCAGTCTCTTGAAGTCTTCAACATTCATCCATTCGGTCTTAAGGTACTGGCAGATCCTGTCCTCGCTTAACCCAAGTCTTCTGGCTTCCCGTACGGCAACTCGATAGGCTTCAACCTCGGTTGGTCGTTCAGTATAGTCGTAGTTGACGTCGAAGAGTTCCTTTCCTTCCATGAACTGTTTCACGTGAACAAGTTCATGTATTAGATCAAGGTATATGTCGATTCTATCACCGTTTTTAAGGTACTTTGAGCTTATCATCAAGTGACCGTTTGCGTTGTTCACGAACATGTAACCGCCAACGAAAGTGAACCCGACTCGCAGGTTCTTCAAAATCTCATCGGTTTTCTCGCCGAAGATCCCTCTGACGGCTTCGACTTTTTCCATGCCCTTGAAATAATCGGTAAACCTGTAGGTTGACAGCCCTATTCGCAGGATTCTCATAATATTCAGTCTTGTCAGGAGGCGCATGATTTTCAGCGTCAAGGTTTCAGTCCAGTTCATCGGAGACTAACTCGCTAAAAAGATGTTTATTCTAACAAGAAGGCTCAACTAGTGCTTTTCTGTTCTCCATCTGACACCTTGTGCAGTGTCTTCGATTACTATGCCCATGGTCTTTAGCTGTTCTCTTATCTGATCTGCGGTTTTCCAGTCTTTTGCTTTTCTGGCCTCTTCCCGTCTGCTAATCAGTTCTTCAGCATCTTTTGGCAGTTTTTCTTCCTTATAGACTTCGCCGATCACGCCGAGGGCCTTATCAAATCTCAGCATCAAATTGTGAATTTCCAGTGCCTGCTCTCTGCTTACCAAGTTGCTGTCCAAGAGATTGTTTACGTCTCGGACAAAGTCAAAAACATGAGCGAGAGCGATGCTTATGTTCAAGTCGTCGTCCATCGCCTCTTCAAAACCTTTCTGCATCTTCTCCATAAGTTGCTGGATGTCATCGCCGCCTGCTGTGCCATTGGCTTCGAGTAGACGATGCATAAAGTTAGTCAGGCGATCAAGCGTTTTCTTCGCAGCATCCAAACCTTCGAAAGTGAAATTCAACTGCTGCCGATAATGCGTGGACATCATCAGATAACGTATGGCAACGGGGTCGTAACCCTTCGCGGTCAGGTCTCTAACGGTAAAGTAGTTGCCAAGTCTCTTGGCCATCTTTTTGCCTTCAACCAACAAGTGCTCGTTGTGAAGCCAGTAGTTCACAAACTTCTTTCCCGTAGCAGCCTCGCTCTGGGCGATCTCGTTCTCATGATGTGGAAACAGGTTGTCGACTCCGCCACAATGAATGTCAAAGGTTTCCCCGAGATATTTCATCGACATAGTCGAGCATTCTATATGCCAGCCGGGCCTACCTTTGCCGATTTCTGTTTCCCAGAAAACATCGCCGTCGTCTGGGTCCCATGCTTTCCATAGGACGAAGTCGGAGGCTTGCTCTTTCTCATATTCGTCGACTTTCACTCTTGCGCCTGCCTTGAGTTTGCCAACTTGGATTTTTGCGAGTTTGCCATAGTCTTTGAATTTTGAAATGTTGAAGTAGATTGAACCGTCTTCGCTTCGGTAAGCGTAGCCTTTGTCAAGAAGTTTCTTGACGAGTGCGACCATTCCGGGTATGTGGTCAGTCGCTTTCGGAAAGATATCTGCCTTCTCAATGTTCAATATTGCGATGTCTTCGAAGAAGGCCTGTATGAAACGTTCTGTGTGCTGCTTGATTGGAATCCCCTGAGATCTCGCGGCTTTGATGGTTCGGTCGTCGACATCGGTCAAGTTCATTACGTGTGTAACTTTGAAGCCTCTGTACTCAAGCCATCGCTTAAGTAAGTCTTCGAAAAGGAAGGCACGCATGTTTCCGATGTGACTGTAGTCATAAACCGTGGGACCGCACGTATACATTCTAACGTGCCCCTTTTCTATTGGAACGAATCTTTCTTTACTTCGAGTAAGAGTATTGAAGAGGTGTATGTTTTCGGATGACATTTTCATTTTCCGATAGAACTAGAGGTGGAATGTATTTAAACATTATTTGCCGCAAGATCAAGCGTGCGCAGCTAGCAACCAATTCTGAAAAGGACAAAGCATCTGGTTAGTCTCTGAATTTCGACTCCCTCTACAGTAGCCGTGGCCACTCAAAAAGTATGTAGGACGATTTTACCATTGAAAATTCCACGTGCAAAGCGTCTTGTCTCGGGTGAGCCCTTGATGATGAACAATGTGAAACAAATGAACGTCAAGGCAACTGTCTTTGATTTTGAAACAAAAACTAAAGAAAAAGGGGAAAACTGAGATTCAAGCATGCAATTGTCATTGTTATGCCGAAGGAGGCGGTGGAGGAGGTGGAGAAACCGCTGCAAAAGCTTGTTTTGCTTGAACAATTGTTGTTCCTGCAATGCGGTCTGTATACTTTTGTCGCGGATCCTTCCCAGGTGTGGCAATGCCGATTATCCAATCCAAGAGTAGGAAAAGCCCCCAAATCTTGCTTATGTTGCGAATGAAAGACTTGTCAAATGTTACCTTGCCGCCGTTGACCATTTGTACCTGCAATCCCATTATTCTCTTGCCCAGAGTGCCTCCCCATATTACATCTAGAATGGTGAAGTAGATCAGTTCGAGTATGCCTATAGCGAAGGTTAGGACAAAAAAGTATCCAAATCCATACAAAAATAGGAACCCGCCGCCTAGAAAGATCGAGAAGAGTACGGAAAAGGCAATGATCCCAGCGATGATTCCCATTATGATGCTGTCAATTACGAGCGCTACAATCCTCAGGATCCAGTGGTTAGTCATGTCAGGTTGTGATCCAGTTCCAGTTGACATTTTTCCATCCTCATATAATTTGCTAATTTACTTGGCGTCTATTATTTTCTCTTAACATTAATAAAGCTTTAAAGGGGTTTGAGTGCGCTGTATCGCAGTGTCCCGCCACACCTGGAACAGGCCATTGATACTCGCGGACGCTTAACACAATCAGACTTCTCGCATAACGCTACGCAAGCTAAGGGGGTTCAAAGCCAAAATGAATTCAGAAGTCTGAAAGCTTATAAATTGTCCTTCTGAAGAAAATCTACAGAAAGGTTGTTTGAAAAATGTCAAAACAAGAAAAGGCATTGACCAAAGATCGTCTTATCGGTATGCAAGTGATTGACAGCGAAGGAAATAATGCCGGAGCAATCAAGGATATCGCATTCACGGTCGGAAAAATGG
>Ga0315277_10009734_pt1 | contig 12251 bp, 12 predicted proteins | sample YL17G05_15_MG_FD_203695 | JGI IMG/M metagenome (GOLD analysis project Ga0315277, IMG submission 203695) | Sediment microbial communities from Yellowstone Lake, YNP, Wyoming, USA - YL17G05_15 | ecosystem: Environmental > Aquatic > Freshwater > Lake > Sediment | place: USA: Wyoming | collected... | reverse complement strand
GCGCGCAGGCGGGCAATGGAGGAACGATGCTTCTTCCTTTGTAGGCAGATGCCATGGCGTTTGTTTGTTCGATGCTGAAAAAAGACCCTGCCCCTTCACCGGGCATCTGTGCAAAAGCGGGTGCCGGATGAGGCAAAAAAGAATTTGACAAAAACACCCAGGAATGTTATATTTCAAAAAGTTAAAATATTTTCAGGATGGCCCGTTTAACCTTCAGGAGGTTTACCCATGAAGACCAAATGCCTTTTCGTGATGTTTACCCTCGTAGCGGTTGTGGCCATGCTCACGGCTCAGACCGGTTCCTTGAAACAGGTAGGCAAGGCAGGGGATTGGATCAATACCATTGCCGGCACAGGCATGGGTGGAAAAATCTATACCATCGAAAAAAGCGGTGCTCTCTACGTTACAGATCCGGCCACGGGTGCCTGGAAACAACTGGGGAAACCGGATTTCGCCAATACCAGCTTCCTGTTTGATGCCGGCGGGAAATTGTGCACCATTGAAAAGGACGGTTCCATGTACCTGGTCGATCCCGCCAACGGATCGTGGAAACAATCGGGGAAGGCGGGCGACTGGAAAAATACCATTGCCGGAGCGGGACAAAAAGGCATGATCTACACCGTGGAGAACAGCGGCGCACTTTACATGACCGAACCCAGCACCGGCATCTGGACCCAGGTCGGCAAGGCGGATTTTGCCAACACCGCGTTCCTTTTCGATGTGGGCGGCCGGTTGTGCGTCCTGACCAAGGATGGCAGCCTTTACACCGTCGATCCCATCCGGGGCATCCCGAAGCAATCCGGCAAAGCAGGCGATTGGAAGAATACCGTCGCCGGAGTGGGGGCAGGCAATCGGCTGTACACCGTGGAAGGCGGCGGATCTCTTTACGAAACCGATCCCGCGACAGGCGATTGGAAGCCGTTGGGCAAACCGGACTTTTCCAACACACAGATTTTATTCCATTGCAAAGGCAGTCTGCTCACCCTCGATAAAAGCGGAAACCTCTATCGGGTGGAACTCGGCTCCGGCGCAGCCCCGGTAACTGCCCCTGCTCAACCGGCAGCGAGCGAAGCGGCCTTGGCGGGTGACCTGACCTTCAAATTCATGGGTTCCTGGAAGGGGGACACGGCTCCCCTGGAAAAAGATCCCGAATTTAAAAAACAACTGGCTGCCAACCCGGAACAGACCAAAAAGATTCTGCAAATATTGCAGACAACCGCCATGCAGGTGACGTTGGACGGAATTACCGTACAGGCGCTGGGTCAAAAGAGCGGACCGTTCCCGTTCGTGGTCGTTTCGTCCTCCGGCAACACATTGGCGATCGAATACACGGGAGGTGAGAAACAAGGAGTAAAATCCAGCGTCACCTTCATCGATGCCAGACACATCAAATTCGAAACCGACAACGGCGCCAAGGCCATGTTCTTTGTCAAATGACGGGGACCAGGGATTAAAACCTGTTCATGGATACTGGATCGAACGTTTCACGCAAGCCGTCTATCGGAGGGACTCCCGGTCCGTTTGCGGGATTGTGTCATCAAAGAGGCATGTTGGATCTGCGAATGTTACAAGCGGTCAATAGAGGAATACCCGCTATGGAACCCATGAATCGCAGACAATTTCTTCGTCACGTCGGTACGGGCACGGTTCTGGCTTCGGGCATCGCAACCGGTGTCCATGCCGATGCCGTCGCTCAGAAGCAAAACAATACCCCGCAAAAATCAAAACGCACCAACCGCATCGCTCTTGCCACCTATTCGTTCTGGAGGTTCAAGGACGGCCTGAAACTGACCATGGAAGCGTGCATCGATCAAGCGGCGGAAATGGGATTTGATGGTCTCGACCTCCTCCACATGCAGATGCACCGCGAGGACGACGCCTACCTGCGGGATTTGAAAAAGCGGGCCTTGATCAACGGCCTCGACCTGTGCGGCCTGTCCATCCATCAAACCTTTGTTTCGCCCGACAAAGACGTACGACGCAGGAACGTCGAACACACCATCCGATGCATCGAATTGGCCTACAAGCTGGGAATTCCGTGCATGCGGCTCAACACCGGACGTTGGGGTACTACCAAAAATTTCGAAACGCTGATGAAAAACAGGGGCATCGAACCGCCCCTGGCGGGATTTACGGATGAGGATGCTTATCCTTGGGTGATGGAAAGCATCGAACAATGCCTCTCAGCGGCTGAAAACTGCGGCGTGCTTCTCGCCCTGGAAAACCATTGGGGTTTGGCCCGTACGCCGGAGGGACTTTTAAGGATCGTCAAAGGAGTCCATTCGCCGTGGCTCAAGGTGCTGATGGATACCGGCAACTTTCTCGAAAATCCGTACGACAAACTGGAAATGATCGCGCCACACACGGTGTTTGTTCAAGCGAAGACCTATTACGGCGGTGGTATCTTCTACACCCTCGATCTGGACTACACCCGTATCGCGGACATCCTGCGAAGGCACAATTACCGCGGGTACATTTCCCTGGAATTTGAGGGCGAAGAGGACTGCAAAACGGCAATTCCCAAAAGCCTGGCCCTTCTCCGACAGGCGTTTGGCGGAACGTAAAATGGAGCGGATCATCCGCGAGTAAGACAAAAGAGAGATGATTGTGATCAACACCGCCAACGAACAGAACTCTCCGGGTTATGAGGACAGCAACGGTAATTATCGGGTGAACGATCCGAGGACAATCGTCCGCCTCTGCGATGTTGTGCGCGCGGCGGATCCGGGTTGCGCAGGGTTCAACCACCGGGATCTTCCGAATTTGAGAGGAACGTTCGGGCCAAAAAAATAGGAGGGACGCGTCATGAGGCCGGGTCTGAAGTCTTTGCGGGCGGGGTATCTGTTTCTTTTTATAAACGGTGCGGCGTTTGCCCAGACGCCGGAAAATCTCGCCGTTCTGCCATCCCAGATCATCGTCCCCCATCAGGCGGGAAAAATTGATAAAAGCCAGATGATGCAGCATTACCTCCTGTCGGAGGTCGAACGAAGATGCGAAAAATGGAAAAACAGCTACGAATGGCTGAAGACGCCTGAGCAAATCCGCGAATACCAAAACCGGCTGCGAAAACATTTCCTGGAATCCATCGGCGGATTGCCGGAGCGCACACCGTTGAATTCCCGCCTCACGGGTGTCATCCGGCGTAAGGATTACCGGGTCGAGAAAATCTTCTTTGAAAGCCAACCGAACCATCGCGTCACCGCACTCTTGTTCCTGCCCGACAGCTCCCGTTATGCCCCTCCTTATCCCGGTGTGCTGATCGTCTGCGGCCACTACGCGACCGGGAAAGCCGCGTACCTTCTGCCTGCTGCTTCCATGGCCGTGGAGGGAATGGCGGCATTGTTGATTGATCCCATTGATCAAGGCGAACGCCTCCAGATCGATGACGACGCCGGGCAAAAGCCGCTCGGCCCGACCCAGAGGCACAACATGTCCGGTATCGGCAGCATTTTGCTTGGCCAAAATACCGCCCGGTTTGAAATTTGGGACGGCATGCGGGCGATCGACTACCTCCTGTCCCGGCCCGACATCCGGGGCGACCGCATCGGCTGCGCCGGCAACAGCGGCGGCGGCACCCAGACTGCATACCTGATGGCTTTGGACGAGCGCATCCGGGCTGCCGCGCCTAACTGCTACCTGACAAGTTTCGAGAGGCTGCTCGCCACCATCGGTCCGCAGGATGCCGAACAGAACATTTTTGGACAACTCGAATTCGGGATGGATCAGGCCGATTATGTCATAATGCGCGCCCCAAAACCAACGCTCATATCCTGCGCCACCCTGGATTTTTTCGACATCCGGGGAACCTGGGATACGTATCGTCACGCCAAGCGGTTGTACAGCCGAATGGGATTTTCGGAACGGGTCGACCTGGAGGAAAACGACGGAGAACACGGCTGGGCTCTTCCGATGGTTGAGGCGACGGTACGTTGGATGAAAAGATGGCTCCAGGACAAGGACGAACCGGTCGTCGTGTCGAATCTGGAACTGCCGGCCGAAAAGGAAATCCAATGTGCTCCCGGTGGCCAGATCAGGCTCCTGCAGGGCGAAAGGACAGTGTACGATTTGAACCGGGGATGTGAAAAGGGTTTGTCGGAACAGCGAAAAGCGACCAGGGCCAAGACCGACCGTGCACAATGGCTCGAACAAATCCGTAAAACGGCAGGAATCAGGCCCCTCCACGAACTTCCCGGACCGAAGGTTCGCCTTTCGGATGCCGTTTTAAAATCCGGATACACGATCAGGAAAATGGTGTTCGAACCGGAGCCGGGAATTGTCCTGCCTGCACTGCTGTACGTTCCGGATAAGCCGGGGACGACCAATTGGGTGATGTACGCCGACGAACGCGGCAAGAATCCATCCGATGGCCTGGTGGAAAAATGGGTTCAGTCGGGCCGGACCGTCCTGGCCGTCGATCTTCGCGGCACCGGTGAAACCATGCAGACCAAGGCATCTCTAAACGGTCCCTTCGGCGATGACGCCAAAGACGTTTTTCTGGCCTACCTGCTCGGGCGGTCCTACGTCGGCATGCGCGCGGAAGACATCCTCGTGTGTGCGACATACCTTCAGCGGCAGTGCGGCCGTCCGGTGGATCTGATCGCCGTTGGCCAGGCAGGAATACCGGCCCTCCACGCCGCGGTTCTGGGTCAGGAATTGTTCGGCAAGGTGAAACTGGTGCACCCGTTGGTTTCCTGGTCCGACATTGTCCAATCGGGCAGATCGGTCAACCAGCTGGCCGGCATTGTCCATGGTGCATTGAAAGTCTACGATCTCCCGGATCTGGTTGCAGCCTTCGGACGCGGTCGAATCGACATCGAAGAGCCGTTGGACGCCATGGGGCGACCGGCCGTCCCGCTGAAAACCCAATCCGGATCTTGAAAGCGAGGGCACAGCAGGAGGGTGTCATGAGAGCGACAATCGTCTTGTGCTTGTCCCCAGCGATTCTTGCATCGACGGCCTGTAACCCGGTCGTGCAGTCGCATTCAAATCCCGTTCCAGTGGTGGATCGGATGGTGTCTTCCAGCGGGCAGGCATGGAGTCCCGTATGGTCGGATGAATTCGAATACCAGGGGCTCCCCGACACAGCAAAATGGAGTTACGAAGTCGGATACGTCCGAAACCGGGAATTGCAATATTATACCCGTCGACGGTTGGAAAACGCCCGTGTCGAAAACGGTTCACTCGTGATTGAAGCGAGAAAAGAATCCTTTCAGGGCTGCGGATACACGTCCGCGAGCCTGATCACCCAGGGCAATGCCAGCTGGCGGTACGGCCGCATCGAAGTCCGTGCAAAACTACCCACGGGCAGGGGCACCTGGCCAGCCATCTGGATGCTGGGTGTCAACCGGTTCGAGGTCGGCTGGCCGAGCTGCGGAGAAATCGACATCATGGAAAATGTGGGCTTCGATCCGGACAAGATCCACGCCAACATTCATACCCGCGCCTACAACCACATGGACAAAACCAACAAAGGTGCGACCATTTCCGTGACCGCGCCGTACGAGGCGTTTCACGTGTTCGCGCTTGAATGGTTTCCGGACCGGATGGACTTTTACGTCGACACCACCAGGTATTTCACGTTCCGAAACGAAGGGACCGGCTGGAAGGCCTGGCCGTACGACCAAGCACAGTATCTGATCCTGAATCTGGCCGTCGGCGGAAGCTGGGGAGGTCAGCAAGGCGTTGACGACGGCATTTTCCCGCAGAAATACTACATCGATTTTGTGAGGGTGTACAAGGCGGAGTGACCATCGGTCCCGCGTGTCGGGACAAACGAGGAATTCCAGCCATGCTTAAAATCGATCTAAAAAAAGAACTCATGCCCTTGTACAACGCTTCCGCGAAGGAAGCGACGATCGTGGATGTCCCGAGAATGCATTTCCTCATGATAGACGGTCGGGGAAATCCGAACACCGCTAAAAAGTACCTGGAAGCCGTTGAGGCGCTCTACGCCCTGGCCTATGCCATCAAATTCAAAATCAAACGGGACACCCCCCCGACGGATTACGCCGTGATGCCCCTCGAGGGGCTCTGGTGGGTCGAAGATCCGGCAGATCTGAAAAAAAAGGATCGCTGGTACTGGACCATGATGATCCTGCAACCGCGAGCCGTGGCCGACAAGCAGGTTCAGGAAGCCATCCGAGAAGTCGAACAGAAAAAAAATCCTCCGGCCCTTCCGAGCGTTCGGTTTGAACCGTTCATCGAGGGAATGTCCGCACAAATCCTTCACGTCGGCCCATACTCCGCGGAAGAAAAAACGGTGGCGAGGCTCCACCAATTCATTCTGGACAGGGGGTACCGCCTCGGAGGGAAACACCACGAGATCTATTTGAATGACCCCAGAAAAACCGTGCTGGCAAAATTGAAAACCATCCTCCGTCAGCCGTTTGTGAAAGCATCGCCGCCCAATCATCCAGAATAAACGAAAGGCCATGCCCATGCGATGGACGGCCCCTCAATGCGGAAGATCCGCTCCACCTGCAGCACCCCCCAGGAAATGCAGGAACCGGCGACACGATCCGGCCCGGGGCAAACCCGGCATCATCCTCCGGACTATTTTTGCTGGTATTCTTGAATCATCCAGAGGAACATGGCCATTTGCAGAGCCTGGCATTTGAATTTGAAATGGGTCCGAAGGTTTCGGGCGAGAACCTCGAACGCCGGTATTCGGATGGCAAGCCAGGTAAGGTATGAGAAGGTGAAAAACGGTGCCGGTTCAAGTCCTATTCTTTCAAGCGCCTCGACATGCGGCCTGGCAAAAGAAGAGCTGCGCCAATACATTCCGATGGATGCACACAAAAGATGGTCCCATGCGCTCCGGGAAGGTATTCGGCGGGTCAAAAAAAGAATCCGGTCCTTCATCGTATCAAGGCTGTGGATGCCTCCCCACCGGACGGCACGTGAAACAAGGTAAAGAATCACCAGTGGATATGGGTAGTATTGGCTCACCTTGTACGTGTCCGTGAAAATCAAATCGGTGCTTAAAACCTCTCGGATGAAGTTGATGGTTTCCCGGGCCCCGGGTGCGGACAACAATCCGAAGGAACCCAACAGCCACAGGATGTTGGCGTCGGTCCCTGCGTCAATGGTCTCCAGGGTTCCAGGACGGCAGTGTTCGCGAGGTGGGAAAAACGTCAAGAAGGTGTTTTCCGCGGCCGGCAGGTCACGCTGGAATTTCGGAAGTTGAAACCTGCTCCCGTCGTTTCGATAAAAAATAAGTTCGTCCACCACCCGATCCACAACAGCCTTCTCCCGCAAAGCAATCTGGGAGAGGCAGGTGTCGTCGGCGTCGGGACTCAGCGCAGCCACCCTCAACCGGCCGAGCAACGGTGCATTTGGAATCATTGAAAAACCGTTGGAAAAGGGCCAGAAATACGTCAGGTGGCCCCGTCGGTACCGTTTGATCTTCTCCTTCGCAAAACCCATGTTCTCCAGCAACCGTCGATCCTGAATCCTGCAGCGATCCAAAATACCAAGAATATTGGCGGTAAAAAAGGCATTCCGATCGCGCACGTTTCTGCGCAGGAAACGGCAGGAAGGCCATTCGCCTTCCGAGAACGATTCGTTTAAAAATCGGACAATGTCGGATTCAACAAGAGCCATGTGGGATTCGGTCCATAGAGGAGCAATCCTCATGATTTGCGCACGGTTTCTCGCCGGAGTTCTTGACGAAACCACAGAAGAAGGGCCAAATGCAATGCCTGGCTTTCGAACTTCACGGAAGCCCACGGTTTCCGGGCAAGCGCTTCGAAAATGGGCTTTCGGAGCACCAACCAGCCCAGGCAGGGAGCGGTGCAGAACAACGCGGGTTCCGGAACCGTTTTCTCCAAAGCCTCAATGTGGAGTTGAACGCATTGCGGACTTTCCCAATACAAACCGATGGAAGCCAGCAACAAACGGTCCCACATGTTTGAGGGTCGAATTTGACCGGCCAGTTGAAGGATCCGCTTCCTCATCGAATAGAGTGCTTCTATTTTACCCCAGTGCACGGCGCGCGAAACGAGGTACAGGATCAGGGGAGGATGCTGGTAAAACATGGCCACCTTAAACGTGTCCGTGAAGATTAAATCGGTGCTCAATACGTCCCTGATGAACCGGATGGTTTCCCGGGCCCCAGGTATCGATAACAAACCGAATGAACCGAGGAACCAAAGGATATTGGCGTCAACTCCCAGATCGATGGTCTCCGGCTTTCTGTTACGGCAGCGTTCACGGGGAGGGAACCAGGTCAGAAAGGTATTTTCTGCGGAGGGCAGACCGCGTTGAAATTTGGGAAGTTGAAAGCGTTTCCCGTCGTTCCGGTAAAAAACCAGTTCTTCCGTGACTTTGTCAGCCATGGCACGATCACGCTGCACAATCTGTGAAAGACAGGTGCAGTCGGCGTCGGGACTCAGCGCCGCCGCCGTCAACCGGCTGAGAAACGGGGCGTCTGGCACGATCGAATATCCCCTGGAAAAGGGCCAGAAGTACGTGAGGTGGTCTCTTTGATATTCTTTTTGTTTCTCCTTAGCCCGGTCGATGTTTGCGAGCAATTGGCGGTCGTGGATCGAGCAACGATCCAATATACCGATGATATTGGCACTGGAAAAGGATTCGGGATCGCGACCTTTTTTATCTCCGGGAAACATACGGACCGTGGGCCATTCTCCGTTCGCGAACGCCTTGTTCAAAAGCCGGATGATGCCGGCTTCGTCGAGCATCACGGGGGATTCCATTTCCAAGGGAATGACCCGTCTTTTGATTTGTGTTCCTGATTTGGACTACATCGGCAGCAGCAGAATCTCGATTCTCCGGTTCTGCGCCCTGCCCTCCTTCGTCGAGTTGGCAGCCACGGGATGGTATTCGCCCAGACCAACCGCCTCCATCCGTTTGGGATCGATGCCGACTTTTTCATGAAGGAAGCGGACCATGTTGTTGGCCCTGGCCATGGAAAGCTCCCAGTTCGTTGGGAAAAGGCTTTTCAGATTTCCGCCGATGGGCACGTTGTCCGTGTGTCCCTCGACTCGGATCACTTTTCCCTGCGTGTTCTTGAGGATGTTGCCCACGCGCTGGAGAACCTTGAGGCCTTCCGGAGAAATGTCCGCCTCGCCGGACGGGAAGAGAATCTTGTCCACGATGCTGAGTTTCAGTTTATCGGCCATCTGCGTGATCTGGATCTGGTTCCGCTGGATTTCCTGCTGCATTTCGGAAATGAGGGAATCCTTGGTGGATTGGACGCTTTTGATTTCGGTTTTCTTGGCCTCGACGGTTGTGGAGAGTTCGGCCACCTTTTGATTGAGTTCCTTCTGAACGGTTTGAACTTCCCGCTGCAGTTCGGCGTTCTGCTGAATTACTTCCTGCAGGTCTTTCTTCAGCGGTTGGTGTTTGGCCAGAAAGAAATAGGAATCGAACGCCAGCAGGCCTGCCGCAATCACGCCGATCAAAATGGTTACGTTCTTCATGGACTTCCCTCCTTGCACTGTTAGACGGTTGATGAATTCCTCGAGCATCCAGCGAACAATGCCGTAAATGCTTTACAGTTCCTTGACTTTCAAATTTCGGAATTCCACCTCGAAATTTTCCGCTTCCAAACCGACAAACCCATTCGGCACCTCGCAGGAATCGTAGACCGTGGTCGGTACGCCGTTCACCGCCAGAGCGATGAGGTGTCCCTTGCAGGTGATGTCGTACGTATTCCATTCGCCAGCGGGTCGGAGCGGATTTCCCTTCATCTGCTCACGGGTGTTGAAACGCTTGGGTTCACCGTTGACCGGGGTGTTTCCGAACAGGTAACCGCCGGCGTCGCTTCCCATTTGTGCCTGGTGCCAGATGGTCCAGTCCGAAGCGTTGCGCACAAACACACCGCTGTTGTATTTGGCTTTTTCATCCGCCAGTTTGACGAACCGCCATTCCACGTGAAGGATGAAATCGGTATATTCCTTTTTATCGCAGCGAAGCCAGTCCCTCCCCCCCTTGCCGCTGCATCGGACGACGCCTGTTTTGGAAGCGACGGACCATTGGGGTACGGGAGAAAGCGGCCCGTCCGCCGGAACATCCACGATGGTCCACCCCCTAAGGTTGGGTCCGGGTGTGATACTGTCCCAACCATCGGAATGGATTCCTGTCGTGCATTTGAAAAAACAAACCAGGGCAAAGCCCAGGGTGGTGCAGACAACGGACTTGGATCGCTTCATCGGGTATCCTCCTCGTCGGAATGCCATGTTTCCAGACAATAAACGAAAAAATACGGTCTTGCGCAATATGTTTTTCTGCCGTTTCCTGCAAGAGATCCTTAATGAATAAAACCAAAACCGGCGATACAGATCGCAGCATGCAGCCGGAAGGTACCTGCCGGACCGAATCCCTTGTTCAGGATCGGAAAGGTGCAGGTCAAGACAAAGCATGCCGCCCTAAGCGAACCGGTCGCCACGGACATGGCCGCGCCGCGGCGATCGAAACCAGCCGGATGCAGGTGATGTGGTGGTGAATCGGTGAACCGGAATCGTGTGTTTTTGTGGACGCAATCATGATCGTTTTCTTCGAAGATTGGCTGCGCTCCGATCCGTGCCCGGATCGGCCTTTGCTGCTTTTTCGGCTCTCAGGTATCCGAGAAAAACGGTTGGATTTGTTTTTGCCAGTACCCCACATCAATCCAATTGCCCAGCTTGTATCCCAATCCCGAAAAATGCGCCGCCTTTTTGAATCCGAATTTTTCATGCAGCCTCACGCTCCCGGGATTCGGCAGGGCAATGACGCCGATGGCATGAACAAAACCCAGATGCCGAAGCCGTTCGAGCAGCTCTTCAAGCAATGCACTGCCGATGCCCTTGCCGCTGTGGTGGATGTCCACGTACACCGTGATTTCGGCCGAAAACCGGTAAGCCGCTCTCTCTTTGAAGGATGCCGCGTAGGCGTATCCCAGAACCGTTCCCTTTTCCTCCGCGAGAAGCCAGACATGCTTTTCTTGCACGTCCCGGATTCGCCTTGCTATTTCCTCGGTTGTCGGAGGAACAATTTCAAACGTCACCGTGGTATTTTGGACGTAGTGGCCGTAAATCTCCGCAATCCGGGCGGCATCCGCTTCGTTCGCATCGCGTATGGGCGTCAAACCATCACCTGATCAAAACCGTGCCTTCCCGGGTCATGCGGATCGGCCGAATCGTTCCATCCGGATTGCAATACAAATATTCCGAGCAAACCCGTCTTTCGTAAGGGCTTGGACCCTGGACGTGGTAGAACAAATACCATTGCTTTCCGAATTGGACGATCGAACCTTGGACATTTCTCGAACGGTTGTCGAGAATGACGCCTTTGTGAGCGAACGGCCCGAAGGGGGTCTTTCCCATGCTGTATTCCAACAAATTGGCGACGTTGTCTCCGCGCGAGGACGTATAGGACAGATAATAATTTCCGTCCTTTTTATGAACCCAGACGCCCTCATGAAAATACCTGGCCTTCAGCTTGACGATTTCCCCATTCCGTGTGGTCATGTCCTCTCCCAATTTTACGACCCTCAACCCGTTCTGGCCGAAATACAGATAGGCCTGCCCGTCATCGTCGATAAAAACCGCGGGATCCATGGCACGGGTCCCGGCTTCGCCCTTGCCGATCAACGGCCTGCCCAGCGCATCCTGAAACGGACCGGAAGGCGAATCGCTCGTGGCAACTCCAATCTGTTCATCCGCGGTGAAATAGAAATAGTATTTCCCGTTGTGTTTGATGCAATCCGCGGCCCAGGCCCATTGCTTCGCCCAACGGAGATCGGCAAGGCTGAAAATGACCCCGTGGTCAGTCCAGTGTACCAGGTCGGTTGAGGAGAAACAATGCCAGTCCACCATATTCCAATCTTTGCTGCCCGGGATGTCGTGCGAAGCATATATCCAGAATTGACCGTCCCACGCATGGGCGGAAGGATCTGCGTAGAAATCCGGTAAAATGGATTTCTGAGAATATACCGAACCCGACAAAAAGGAGCCCAGGAGAATCAACACAGACCATTTTTTCATCATCCACACCTCATGCATTTCTCGATTTGGTTTTCGTTCATCTTTTGATGCGGATTGTCTCCACGTCTCAATGCATCGGCGTCAGTCTGCTTTCACGAATTGAATACCCAGAATACTTGCGAGTTTTTCCGCCGTGTCCGCGACATGCCCGATCCCAACGGCCATGTGGTGGGCTGGCCCCTGTTCCGCCCTTTCCTTTAAAAAGCGAGTGGCACCGACGGGAAAACGGTAACGGCTTTTGGTATTGCCGATTTCCAAAACGGATCC
>Ga0315277_10009733_pt1 | contig 12251 bp, 10 predicted proteins | sample YL17G05_15_MG_FD_203695 | JGI IMG/M metagenome (GOLD analysis project Ga0315277, IMG submission 203695) | Sediment microbial communities from Yellowstone Lake, YNP, Wyoming, USA - YL17G05_15 | ecosystem: Environmental > Aquatic > Freshwater > Lake > Sediment | place: USA: Wyoming | collected... | reverse complement strand
TTTTCCTGGGAAGAGACCTTTGATGAGAGAGATGGCAGAAAAAGAAGCAGAAGCTGTTTTTAATGGGATCCAAGGGAAAATCCATCAAATTATTAAAGATGTGAAGACCGCTTATTATAATCTCTCCCATATCTACCGGACAACTGAAGTCACACAAAGGAATAAAAATATCCTGGAGAACTTTGTGAAAATCGCCGAGACACGGTATGCTGTTGGAGAAGGGATACAGCAGGATGTGTTAAAGGCCCATGTGGAGGTTTCCAGGATGTTGGATGAATTGATTATGCTGGAGCAGAAGAGAAAAGCCCTGGAGGCAAAACTGAAAGCCCTCCTTAATCGGCCTTTAGAGACTCAAGTTGGAATGCCGGAAGAGGTGATTTTTAGAAAATTTCCTTTCACCATTGAAGGACTTCAGAAAATGGCGTTGGAGATGAATCCCACCTTGAAGGGGATGGAGAAGATGATTGAATCAAAAGAAAAGGCATATGCCCTTGCGAAAAGAGAATATTATCCTGACTTTAATTTCCGGTTCGCCTATGGCCAGAGGGATAACGGTCCAGAGATGAGAAGAAGGGATATGCTTACAGGAATGATGGAGATCAATATTCCCATCTTCTATCAGTCGAAACAGAATCGGAAAGTGGCAGAGGCAAAAGCGAATATTCAGGTTATCGAGGCTCAATACAAGGCAATGAAGAATGAGATCCTTTTCATGATTGCAGATATGGGCTCAATGATCCAGCGAGGAGAAAGGCAATTGGAACTCTATAAAACAGGGATCATCCCCCAGGCGAGCCTTCAGATCAACTCAGCGATGAGTGCTTACAGAGTGGGTAAGGCCGATTTTATGACTCTTCTGGATAGTCAAATGACGCTCTATAAATATGAATTAGAGTATCACCAGGCGCTCACCGAGTATGAAAAGAATGTGGCGGGTTTAGGGGCCGCCATTGGGAAGCGTTTTTCTGAGAAGGAGGAAGGAAAATGAAACGATTGGTATGGTTCATCCTGGTATTGGTCCTTCCTTGGGTGATCTCTGGATGTGGAAAAGGGAAAGAGACAACCATTCATAAAGAGCATAAAGAAGAGGTGAAACAGGAAGCAAAAAAAGGTGGCGAAATGGAGACGGAGATGAAGGCTCTCACCATGGAGTCGATCCAGAAGGAAGGGAAGATGCAAGAAGTGGCCCCTGGGACAGTCCAAATCTCCGCGGAGCGGCAGCAACTGATTGGGGTCAAAATTGGAACCGTGGAGATGAAGCCCCTTGAGAAGGTGATCCGGACTGTGGGGAGGGTGGATTACGATGAGAAAAGGATTGTGACGGTCTCACCCAAAATTGGGGGTTGGATTGAAGACCTCTATGTCGATTTCACAGGCAGGCTTGTCAAAGAGGGAGAACCCCTTCTTACAATCTATAGTCCCGAACTGGTCTCCACACAGGAAGAATACCTCATCGCCCTTCGGGCGAAGAGAGATTTAATAAAGAGTCCATTTCCAGAAGTGGCCGGGAGTGGAATCTCCTTAGCCGAATCTGCCAAGCGACGTCTCAAGCTCTGGGACATCAGTAACGACCAGATTAAGACTTTGGAGGAGAGCGGCCAGGCCAAGAAGACGCTTACCCTCTACTCACCTTTCAGCGGATTTGTTCTGGAAAAATCGGCCTACAAAGGGATGAATGTGATGCCGGGGATGGCTCTGTACAAACTGGCTGACCTCTCGTTTGTCTGGGTCCTTGCGGATATCTATGAGTATGAGCTTCCCTTCATCCGGCTGGGACAGGAGGCATCGATTCAAATATCTTATATTCCTGGCGAAATATTTAGGGGGAAGGCGATCTATATCTATCCTTCCCTGAATCCAGAGACCCGAACCGCAAAGGTGAGGTTCGAAATTCCGAATTCTCACGAAAGGCTCAAACCAGAAATGTATGCCAATGTGGAGATCAAGGTTCACCTGGGACGGAAGTTAGCAGTGCCTGAAGGGGCGATCATTGATACAGGTCTTCGGCAGATGGCTATTATCGATAAAGGCTCGGGCTATTTTGAGCCGAGGGAAGTAAAGGTCGGAGCAAAGATAGATAACTATTATGAGGTGATCAAAGGGCTCAAGGCTGGAGAACGTGTTGTGACGAGTGCCAATTTTCTCATAGACTCAGAATCGAAGTTAAAAGAAGCAGTAGGAGGAATGGCGGGGATGGAGCATGGAGCCCATGGCAAATAAAAATTGCGGATTTCGGAATTCGGATTGCGGAATTCTTTCAGATTTTAAATCCGCAATCAGCAATCCGCATTCCGGACTACGATACGGGAGTTTCTTATGATTAACAAACTCATCGAACTATGTGCCCATAATAAATTCATGGTTTTTCTTTTAATCGGAATGGCCACATTATGGGGTTTATGGTCCATTAAGAACATCACCCTTGATGCCATCCCTGACCTTTCAGATACGCAGGTGATCATCTTCTCAAAATGGGATCGCAGCCCTGATATCATGGAAGATCAGGTTACTTACCCGATCGTTTCAGCCCTTCTGGGTGTGCCGAAGGTGAAAGACATCCGTGGTTTCTCCGATTTTGGCTTTTCCTATGTCTATATCATCTTCGAGGACGGCACAGATATCTACTGGGCCCGTTCGAGGACGCTCGAATATTTAAGCAACATTCTGCCTCGACTTCCTCAAGGAGTGAATGTTGAATTAGCTCGTGATGAAACGGCTATTGGATGGGTCTTCCAGTACGCCCTCGTTGATAAGACGGGAAAGAATGATCTTGCTCAGTTACGTTCCTTTCAAGACTGGTATATGAGGTATGCATTGCAAGCTGTGCCTGGGGTTGCTGAGGTTGCACCGATCGGCGGTTTTGTCAAGCAGTATCAGGTGAACGTAGATCCGAATAAGCTGGCGGCCTACAACATCCCGATTGATCGCGTGATCGCGGCAGTACGTGCAGGGAATAATGATGTAGGCGGAAGGTTAGTTGAGTTTTCGGGACTCGAATACATGGTTCGTGGACGGGGCTACATTAAAAAGGTCTCCGATATCGAAAATATCGTGGTGGGCACAAGCAGAAGTGGTGGTATCCCAATCTTGGTCAAAGACCTCGGGAACGTCACATTGGGCCCTGACATCAGACGGGGCATTGCCGAGCTCAATGGCGAAGGAGAGGTCGTCGGCGGCATTGTCATCATGCGCTACGGTGAGAATGCGCTAAAGGTGATCGAGCGAGTCCGAACAAAGCTGGAGGAATTAAAGCTGTCGCTTCCGCCTGGTGTCGAGATTGTTACCACTTATGATCGCGCCAGTTTGATCGAACGCGCGATCGAGACGCTCAAAGATACGCTGGCTGAGGAACTGATCATTGTCAGCATTGTGATCATGATCTTCCTCTGGCACATCCCATCTGCCCTCGTTCCTATTATTACTATCCCGATAACCATTATTCTTTCTTTTATTCCTATGCATTTAATGGGGCTGACAGCAAACATCATGAGCCTTGGCGGCATTGCTATCGCCATTGGTGCCATGGTGGATGCAGCCATTGTTGTCGTCGAGCAGACGCATAAGAAACTGGAACACTGGGACGCCGGAGGCAGGCCTGGCAGTTACAAAGACGTGGTGATCAGTGCTGTCAAAGAAGTGGGGGGGCCGAGCTTTTTTGCACTTCTAGTCATCGCTGTCTCATTTATGCCCGTTTTCACTCTCGAAGGGATAGAGGGTCGTCTCTTCAAGCCCCTTGCTTTCACCAAGAACTTTTCTATGGCCATCGCTGCGGTTCTGGCCATCACACTCGATCCAGCCATTCGGTTGCTTTTTACTCACATGGATCCATACAAGTTTCGACCAAAGTTCCTGTGCCGTATTGTTAATGCGTTGCTGGTTGGCAAAATCCACAGCGAAGAGACCCACCCGATCAGCCGGCCACTAATGAAGGTTTACCATCCTGTTTGTGAGTTTACGCTCAGGCACAAATGGGCAACTGTTATTACAGCGGTCCTCATTGTGATCGCCACAGTTCCGATCTTTGAGAAACTCGGTTCAGAATTTATGCCGCCACTCTTTGAAGGTGACCTCCTCTATATGCCGACGACATTACCCGGCATCTCTGTTACGGAAGCCCAAAAATTACTTCAGGTTCAGGACAAAGTGTTAAGAACCTTTCCCGAAGTCCATCATGTCTTCGGCAAGGCGGGCCGTGCTGAGACAGCGACTGACCCTGCACCATTCTCCATGATGGAGACGGTCATCCTTCTCAAACCAGAATCGGAGTGGCCTAAATTGCCCCGATGGTACTCTTCATGGGCACCAGATTGGTTGCGGAAGATACTTCGCAGGTTCTGGCCTGATCATAAAAGTCCAGAGGAATTGATCTATGGACCAGGAGGGCTTGATGAAACGATGCGGTTTCCGGGTGTCTCCAATGCCTGGACCATGCCCATCAAGGCCCGTGTCGACATGCTTTCCACTGGCGTGAGAACACCCATCGGAATCAAGATCATGGGCTCAGACTTAGAAAAGGTTCAACAACTCGGCGAACACATCGAGATGGTGCTGAAAGATGTGCCAGGCACAAAGAGCGTTTTCGCTGAAAGGACGGCAGGCGGTTACTTTATTGACTTTACGCTCAAACGGGAGGAACTGGCTCGCTATGGATTAACCATTGACCAGGTCAATAACATCATAATGTCTGCGATTGGTGGCGAAAACGTCACGACAACGATCGAAGGGCGGGAACGTTATCCGGTCAATGTTCGTTATTTCAGGGAACTCCGGGATGATGTGGAGAAGCTCAAGAGGGTTTTTGTCCCTGTCCAGGCAGGTGGTTCAGGTACCGCAACTGGAATGAGTGGAATGGGAGGAACAAGTGGATCAAGAGGAGCAGGAGGCCCTGGGGTCGGGCGCATTCCTCTTGGGCAGTTGGCTGATATCTCTCTAAAAACGGGCCCTGCCATGATTCGCGACGAGAACGGGCGCCTCTCCGGCTATGTTTATGTTGATTTTGACACTTCAAAACGCGACATTGGGAGCTACGTGGCAGATGCCAAAAAGGCCATTCGTGCAAATGTGCAACTGCCGCCAGGGTACCTGCTGATCTGGAGCGGCCAGTTTGAGTATATGGAGCGCGTAAAGGAACGCCTTATTATCGTTGTGCCCATCACTATCTTTCTCATTTTTCTACTCCTCTATTTTAATACCCGGTCCGTGACCAAGACCATGATCATTTTCCTGGCCGTTCCGTTTTCAGCCGTGGGTGCCATCTGGTTCCTTTACCTGCTTGGCTACAATACGAGCATCGCTGTCTGGGTGGGTTTGATTGCGTTGATGGGTGTGGATGCGGAGACGGGAATGTTCATGCTCCTTTATCTCGACCTGGCGCATAAGGATGCGGAGGCTAAAGGGAGAATGAGGAACTGGGATGATCTGCGGGAGGCGATCGTCGAAGGTGCGGTGAAGCGGCTTCGACCCAAAGTGATGACGGTTGGTGTCATGTTCATGGGCTTGGTTCCGATCATGTGGTCAACTGGTGCTGGTGCCGATGTGATGAAACGTATTGCCGCGCCAATGATTGGCGGCATCTTCACCTCCTTCATCATGGAGTTGGGCGTCTATCCTGCCATCTACGCCATCTGGAAATGGAACTTTGGATTGAAGAAACAATTGGGTGCCAGCAAAACATAGAAATTTCGACGAGTAGGTATACTGTGTCTGCCTGCGTGCATCCAGGAGAGGGACAAGATGTCATTCCCGCGGAAGCAGAGATTTTAAAATGGCGTTTAATTGTACATCTAAACCGAATATTTTCAAATACACATGCGATAGCATTGGGCCTATTTGGAACGAGAGATTGTCTGAGCCTTATTTAGTAAAATAAAATATGGCGGATTACAGTAAAACTCATTTTCGATAAGGCGATTATAACCGTTTAAATAGGCATATATTTAACCATAAGGATTTTCAAGAAGAATAGATGAGGCCTTAAAAGCGCCATAATTAATTTGACAATTTGCCCGCTTTATGCTATCTTCCCAATCAAGGCCAATTGGATTGGCCTTAATCTCTTGTCCAGGAGGAGATAGCCTATGATCGAGATCCATGAAGGTGTACCCTCTCTGTCTGGCCTCAAAGGGTTTCTTCCCGTCAGGGAAGACGATGAAATCACCCTTAGACTTGCGATGCTCTTTGAGGGCCAATGTGAAGGCTTTGGCCCTGTCAAAGCCGCAGAAAAGTTTGGATATACCCGACAACGTTATTATCAAATCCTCAATCAGTATATAGATCGAGGCGCTGTGGGGCTTAAAAGCCTAAAACCAGGACCCAAAGGAAACTATCGCAGAACCGATGAAGTCATCCGTCAAATCATCCGGTATCGATTTCTGGATCCCAACATGTCTCCAGAAGTCATTGCCCAAAAGCTGAACCAGACGGGGTATCTGATTGCCATCCGAAGTGTGGAAAGGGTGATCTCGGAATATGGCCTTCAAAAAAAAACTCCATCTGTATCGTCCCGGAAACGCACCGGTAAGGATTGAAACCCATCGGACGAAAGAAAAGGTGCGTCTGGAGTTAAGCGACCCCCAGGAGATTGAACGGGGGGTGCGACAGCTTTTAGCCAATAAGATCTCAGGGACCTTGGTTGGCCTCTGGCTCCTGATTCCCGAACATCTCAGACTCGGAACATGGGAGTTGCTCAAATCGTGGAGCGAGATGCCGGATGAACGGGTTGAACCTCGACTGGCTCTGCAGATGATCAATGAAAGTGCTTTATGTGTCAATGGCATTCGGATGAAACGGAGCTTGAGCCAAAAGGGTTTCGAATTGGCCAACGGGTTACCCTTTATTGCTACCGACTCTGCCATCCACCATCTGTTAGATAGCCACTGCGTGGCGGAAGCAGCAGGGTTGCAGATCGCCTTGGGGAAGGTGCGACAGACCTTTGGCCACTTTAAGGGAGAAATCATCGTCATTGATCCTCATCGTATGAAATCGTGTTCTAAGAGACAGATGGTCCGGCGTCAAAAGGACAAAGAGTCAAGCCCAGCCAAAATGGCACAAACCTTCTTCGGTTTGGATGCAGACACCCAACAGCCTCTTTGTTTTACCACCGCCTCCTCTGCCCGGACCGTCACACAGGCCACCCCCGAACTTCTCACGTTGGCTGCCTCGATCCTCAAACTCAATGGGGAGAAACCCCTTGCACTGGCGGACAATGAACATTACAGTCGAGAGCTTTTTCAATGGGTTTGTTCCCAGTCCCCGTTTGATCTGTTAGTCCCGATGCCCTACAATTCGTCTGTGCTTCGAGCGATTCATGCACTGCCAGGTGAAGCCTTTCGTCGACATTGGGCCGGGTATGCTACTGCAAAACAACCTTACTCTATGGCCAGAAGTCATGAGGGTCCCTATTATCAATTTATTCAACGTAAAGGCGAATGTCCTCAAGATTACGATTTTAAAGGATTTCTCTGTACTCGTGATCGAGATGAAATGGAAGACCTCTCGGTCCATTACCCTGAACGATGGCACATTGAGGAGTTTTTTAAAAACGACGAGGCTCTGGGGTGGCATCGCGCAGGGACCATGAATTTGAACATCCGCTATGGGCAGATGACGATGGCCCTGATCGCTCAGGCAGCCTGCTTCATGATGCGTCAGCGGCTCGGATCTCCGATGGATCAATGGGATGCCCCCCACCTAGCCAAAGATTTTTTTAGGGGATTAGAGGGCGACATTCGCGTGCACCATGATACCATTGTGGTAACCTATTATAATGCGCCCAATCCCGATCTAATGAAAATGCACTATGAAAACATGTCTCAAAAGCTCTCTTCAGAGGGGATCAAACCAACGATCCCCTGGCTTTATGATTTTAAACTCGATTTCAAGTTTAAGTAGAAATCGAAAAACAGGTTCGAATGTAAAATAAATTGCATCATTAAAATCTCTGCGGAAGCGGGAATCCAAAAACAGGGGTTAAGATTATAGATTCCTTCTTGCGCAGGAATGACAGAAGAAAAAAGAGATGGGATAAAAGAGGTTGAATGGAAGCATTTCCCCGTTGGATCATCATCTTGATTGTACTCATCGTGGTGGCGAGGTTAGCGGCCGTCATGAGCAGGCGATTCGGCCTTCCGGCCGTTACGATTCAACTGTTGATCGGAGTTCTTCTCGGCCCGTCTCTGCTCAATCTTTTGGGATCACCCATCATCCTGGGGACGTGGGGAAGTCCTTCGCGAAGTCCGGTCCACAGTATTTTAAAAATACTCGCAGAGATTGGACTGATTCAACTCATGTTTCTTGCAGGTTTGGAAGTGGATTGGCGTGAGCTGAAAAAAATACTCAAACTTTCTTTTTCCGTGGGTACGTGGGGATTTGTTTTGACTGCGGTGAGCGTTGCGATCATCACACGGGTGTTTGTAGATCGCTGGTCAGAAGCCCTGGCGGTGAGCGCGATCGTGTCTGCCTCGAGCTTTGGAATTTCAATTTATTATTTTAGTGAAATGAAGATCCTTGGTTCGCGGGCTGTGGTCATGGCATCCGGAGCCGCTATCTTGAGTGGTTTATTAGCAATTCTGTTGATGATTGGCAGTCAGGCCACGAACTACGCAATGATTTATGGACCATCTAAGATGGCCATTGCCGTTTCCTGGTTCTTAGGCAAGCTGATTATGTTTTTTGCTGTCGCATACTTTTTGACTTCCCGATTTCTAAAACTTGTTGCAAGAACCGGTTTTGAAAAGAGACCCCGGCAGATGCTCATTGGCTATCTTCTTTTAGTCGCTTCGTTGTACGCGTGGGCAGCGATGCATTTTGGGAGTTTTGCGGCAGTGGGGGTTGCATCTTTGGGAGGTGCGTTGATCGGGATGTCAAACCTGGAGGTGAAAGAAAGGATTTCAAAGGGATTTGGATCTGTCCTGGCTTCGATCCCCGTGGGAGTTTTTCTTGTGGTGCTGGGAATGGAAGTGAATCTCAAGGAAGCCGGGGGCTACCAAAACTTTTTGATTGTGCTGCTTGTGGCGATTGTCGGGGCAAAGTTAATCGGGCCGTGGATTGCTACACGGAGGGAGTTTAATTCGTTGCGTGAGAGGGTCTTGATCATGTTTGGAGTTTTGCCTCAAGGCGAGATGGGGATACTGATTGCTGCGTATTTATTTTCGCGGGGGCTGGTGAGTCCCTCATCTTTTAATGCTGTCATCATTGTAGTAATCGCATTGACGATGCTCACACCAATCTTGATGAAACTTGTTTCCACAGAATTCAGAGTTCAAGCAACTCCAGTTCGAGTTGTTGAATCAAAAAATAGATAATCCCCCTCAGTCTCCCTTTAGTAAAGGGGGATTAGGGGGGATTTGTAGAAAGGTCATAGATGAAATATCGAATTTTTTATTGGCTATTGGGATTAACTTTGGTGGGAGTGACTGTTTTTGTCTTTGCCCATGAGAAGACAGGCTGGATTGCACCGGAGGAGGCAAAGAAGATGAAGAATCCAATCAAGGCGACAAAAGCCTCTATCCAGAAAGGGAAGGAGATCTATGAAAAGAAGTGCGCCCTCTGTCATGGCATCAAAGGGGATGGGAAAGGTCCAAATTCAGCGGGATTAAATCCAAAACCGACCAATTTCAAGAATTCTCACGGAGAAAAGATGACGGATGGGGAGCACTTCTGGAAAATCACGACAGGGAGAGGGAGGATGCCTTCCTTCGCAAAAGATTTAACAGAAGAGGAAAGATGGCATGTGATCAATTATGTCAATACGTTCATGAAACACAAATGAATAATCGAGGAGAGTTCACAATGAAACGTCTTGCAGTGGTTGTTTTCCTTTTGGTCATTTTACTGTTATGGAAAATCCCAGGTGCCAGTGCCCAAACTCAATTTGTAGATGCAGGGGTGGAAAAGTTCAGAGTGCCTGTTGAGGCTCCTGACTTCACATTAAAAGAGTTGGGTGGAGGGAAAATATCTCTTAAAGAATTGAGGGGAAAAATCATCCTCTTAAACTTTTTTGCGACGTGGTGACCGAGTTGCCGGAAGGAGTCTCCTTCTTTTGTGAAACTTCATGAAGAGTTTAAAGGCACAGATTTAGTTCTTCTTAAGGTGGCCATTAAAGATAAAGAAGAGGATGTGAAAAAATATAAGAATGAATTCAATATCTCAACGCCGATCATGATCGACGATGGACAGGTTGCCAATGCTTACGGTGTATGGAGCCATCCTGAAACCTTCTTGATCAACCGCGAGGGAAAGATCGTCGGGAGGGCATTGAAGGGGATGGATTGGTCATCGAAGAACATGAAAAACCTCCTTCATCATCTATTAAAGGAGGGAAAATGAGTCGAAAGCCATCTGGACACCCCTCTCCCTTGGCGGGAGAGGGAAAGGGTGAGGGGGGGCTTAAAAAAATCTGTTGGCTATTCTTTATCCTCCTCTTTGGTCTTTCTGGAACACAATGTGCAGGTCCGGAAGAAGAGCTTCACTCCCATGGAGACGTTGCTTCTGTTAAGACCTATCCCAAAGACTATGTTCATCCTCTCTTAGGGATCAATCTCGAGAAGGTGGTAAAGGAGAATCAGGGCTTGAAAGTTCTGGTGGAGAATGCAACAACCGTCCACGATTACTATCGGGGAGGAGTCCAGGAGAAGGCAGAAGGTGAGAAGCTTTTTAAAGAGGGCAAATGGCAGGAAGCGCAAATCCCTTTTGAAAAGTCTAACCGGTTCTTGCAGGTTGTCTTGAGGTATCTCCCTGAAGACGAAGCCTATCGAAATATCTATGGTGACCATGTGGTGATTTTTCTTCCCAATCTCTTGATGGCAGACAATTTCCTGAAGTTGGTTACTGTCTATAGGAAGGTGGGGAAGGGTGGAGAGGCTATCGAGGCAAAACGTTATGGAGAAGAGCATCTTTCCAAGTCTCTGAAAAGCGTGAAGACAGAATGGGCATTTCAGATTCAAAAGGGATTTTAAGAAATAGTACCCAAGAAATGAGGGAGTCATGAGGAAAAATTGGATTTTTTGTCTGATTCTACTTCTATTAATACTAACCGTCCCCCGGGTCAGTTTGTCAAAAGACACAGTGAAGCTTTACCTTTTTTATTCCGAGGAAACAAGGGGGTTGAAGGTCAATGACGAAATCATTAAGCCCCTTTTAAAGAAGTATCCTTTCGAAATTCAATCTTTTTCTGTCAATCAATTGAAAAACTATGACCTTCTCCTCAAATTTGAAAAGGAATGGAAGGCTCCGGATAACGAACTCCCTGCGGTGATCATCGGCGATAAAATTTTAGGGGGAGAGGCTGAAATCCGGAAAGAGCTGGAGGGATTGGTCAGATTCCATGCTGAGAGGGGAGGATCCCCCTGGCCCTCCCTCAAGGGAACGCTGGCGGAGGAAGAAGGCTGGATTCCAAGGGCTCCCACAGAGGAGGAGAGAAAATCCGAGAAGATCATCTATGCGGCCTTTCTTTACATGCCGGGATGCCTCCACTGTGAAGAGATGAAGGCCGAATTGAAGAAGTGGGCCTCCAAGATTCCTGATTTGAGAATTCGAATTTTCAGCCTCGTCAGGGAAGAAAACAAGAAGCTGGATGAGGCCCTCTCTCAAATCTATCAGGTCCCGGAATCCAAGCGGCTGGTCGATCATAAACTATATATGGGTGAAGACTACCTTTGGGCAGAAAGTCTTCATCTGGAGAGTTTTCAAAGACTGATTACAAAGTATCAGGGGAAAGGGGCACCACCCCCATGGGAGAAAGTCACAAAAGAGGCTCTGGAAAAGGGAGAAAAAAGTATCATTGAGCGATTCAAAAGATGGAGTCTCACAGCCGTGCTGGTTGCAGGCTTCATCGATGGCATCAATCCCTGTGCCTTTGCCACAATCATTTTTCTGGTGTCTTACCTCACCTTTGCCGGGAAAAAGAGCAGGGAGATTCTCCTTTATGGCAGTGTTTTCACGGCAGGTGTTTTCATCGCCTACCTTCTTGTTGGATTGGGGCTGATGACTTTCCTCCACCAGATGAGCAGTTTTCCATTGGTTAGCAAGGGGGTTTATCTGTTTATCGCCCTTTTCGCTTTGGTACTTGGAATTATAAGCCTTTATGACTATGTGCTCTTTCGTAGGGGCCAGGTTGCGAAATGGAAGCTCCAGCTCCCGATGGGTTTGAAAAAGAAGATTCATGAGATCATCCGGGAGCAGGCCCGGTTCAAGGGAGGTTTGCTGGCCACCTTCGGTGCCGGATTCGTTATCGCTGTCTGCACCGTAATTTG
>Ga0315277_10009732_pt1 | contig 12252 bp, 8 predicted proteins | sample YL17G05_15_MG_FD_203695 | JGI IMG/M metagenome (GOLD analysis project Ga0315277, IMG submission 203695) | Sediment microbial communities from Yellowstone Lake, YNP, Wyoming, USA - YL17G05_15 | ecosystem: Environmental > Aquatic > Freshwater > Lake > Sediment | place: USA: Wyoming | collected... | reverse complement strand
CGAGGAACAAGGCAAGCAAGAGAACAACGATGATCACGAGCACGATGTTGAACATGTTGGCAAACGCATCAAATTCTGCCGTGGTCATGAAAGTCTGCCATTCCACGACCGTGACCGGGGGAACGGATACATTCGATATCATCCAATATCCTAGCAACGCGTAGAAAATTGATCTTGGAACAGAACCAACGACCGTAGCGATCATGTACTTCTTGAAGTTGATCTTGAGAAAGCCGCTCGCATACGAGATCGGGTCGAACGCCATCAATGGCAGCGCCCGCATGCTGAAAATGAACCATGTCCCGTATTTCTTGATGAGAGTGTCGAGCGGGTCAAGTATTTTCTTCGGAATGAGCTTGTCAACGATTGGCCGGCCTCCGCGGAGCGTTATCGAGTAGGCCATCGCGCCGGTGAATATCGAGCCCGCGATCCCGAGAGCCGTTCCCCCGGGAATTCCCCAAAGGATACCGGTCAAAAGGAGGATCAACTCGCTGGGAATTGGTATCAGAAGACTTTGCACGGTCATGACGCCGAAATACAGGAGAATCCCCCACGCGCCGATGGTCGCCACGGGGATCACGAGCCATTCGATCGCAATGCGAGCGAGAATCGTGTGATCTCGCAACCACATGATCAAGAGGACGACCGTGGCCGCGGCGATGGCCAGGAATGCAAGAATGAACCATGTCTTCTTGTCCTTCAATATTTTTTTCAGATCCATAGGATGTTCATCCACGAAATCGATCATTTCGTGATAGAATCGATCACTTCCCAAGAAATAAACGTTATATTGCTGTACCAGCTCGATCTACTTGAGCGTGAACATACATGATCTCTGATGAATCTCTGAAGCTGCTGCTCGGCATCCACGTGGGCTTCTTGGCACCACCCGTCATCAAGCATTTCAAGGACCACTACCTGAAGCATCGTGGTAACTATGACGAGGCAGAAAAGAAGGCCTTGATCAACTTCGTGAATTTCAAGAAGGAAAAGCTAAGCTTGAAACCAGCCCCGAAAGAGATCGTCGTGAGCTTGTACAACACGATGAAACTCGTTGCTGAGGAGATCTTGTTCTTGAACAAGGAAAAATATGACGAGACTACCAAAAATTTATTCACGAACGAGGTTGAACGGGCGTGGGTTATCAACGTGAAAAAGTCAGTGGCAGACGAGATGCATGGTGATATGCTCTGGATAGAAAAGACCCGGGACGCGTGCGTCATCGATGGCGCGAACCCTTCAGCATCCGACTTGCTCCTGTTCGAGAACAAAGCGAAGCATTACTTGCGCGCGTTCGATCCAGATAGCCTGCCAAAACAGGAAAAATGAGAGAAAAACTCGATTTTTTTAAACTGCGTCATTTGACGCGAGGATGCCCGTGGAATTGCATTTCGGGCATTTTTGCGGCATCGCAGTATCGTCCGCTGGAAATTGGCTCTTGCAAGCCGGGCAAGTGAAGATCTTCGAAACGAATTTGTAATCGCCACCCTCGATGTGAATTGCTTTGCCATTCACGAGTGCGTCGGCTACCTTTTTCCTGGCCGAGCTTAAAATTCTCGAGATCGTCGGTTGGGAAATTTTCATAAGTGCTGCAGCCTCGTTTTGCGACTTGTCCTCGGCGTCAATGAGCCGGATCGCCTCGAACTCGACGATGGTTAGGGTGTTCATAGAAAGATTATCCATAGACAATCCTGATGGCTTAAAAATGGTCCTACTTTCAGGAATGGGCATTCCGTGGATCAATTTTACTTTTCGTGGTCGTGGCATACACTCAAACTTCTTTTTGATGGATGGGATATTTGTGGGAAGATGGCACTATACATTAATAATTACTATCAGTGGCTTTTAAGTTAATCGTTATTCATATAACCGACCGGTTTTAAATATCGACTGGATTCCGCGTATATGTCGATCATATGGCCGAAGTGGACATGATCTGGCAACCAGGCGAAATCTGTGCATGGGATGGGAAGTTTCGAAAACCAGACCTATAATTTGGTTAAGGATCATGATATCCTCCGATATCAGAAATGTGCTGCAAAAAAAGATCAAAATCCGACATGCGATGCTAGGATCTCTAATTTCCCTCAATACCGAAGGATCACGAGCACGATTGCCAGGCTTATCAAGGCAATCCCGATGACCAGCACCCAGACGATGCGCACCTTTGTTCCGGCCGTGATGCGCGGGCCTCCTTCCTTTTTCACCAGGTCGTCGAAATATTTCACGAACGCGGCAATCGCATGGCCAATAGTCGAGCAGTCCTTGGTACCTTGCTTGCCTTTCTTCACATACACCAGGGTTGCTATCGCCGTGGCAACTTTATCTGGCTTGTCACCTTCGAGCGCTTTAAACTGGGCATCTCCGAAATATTCCTTGGAAAATTTCACGAGATCGTCGACGGGCATGATTCGCAGCAAGTATTCCCCAACGTAATTCTCGAATTTCTTTTTCGTGCACGCCGGGCACTCATCTTTCCAGCCAGTTGCTGCATGATATTCTTGCTTGGATTTCTCCGTGAAATTGCTGCCGCATGATTTGCATTTCATATTAATCCGGTTATGTCTTTTTTGATGTGGTAAAGTATAACACGATACATGCGGGAACGAGAAATATAGACCCCCAAATAAAGTAAGGTAAAATTGCACCGGGAATACCAAGAAGTGTAAGGATGTTAAGCATAATTGCTACTGATATTAAAAAAATGCCTAAAGCGGCCACAATGATTATTAATGGTTTCCATTCTTTACCTGGCGCTCGATTTTCAAGAATATTTATCTGGGCATCGAAAAATTTGACGAATGTAGAGATTGCACTACCAATTGTTGAAAATGTTTGCATACCGATTTTTCCTTCCTTTTTATAAACGCGGGCTGTGATGAAATCCACTAGGTTTTTCTGCGCATCTTCTTGCGGAGTAATTACGAATCCATTTCCAAAATATTTTTCGGCACGCTGAATCAAATCCATAATAGGAAAAGCATTGAATAAGTAATCGGTAATATATTTTTCGAATTTTGCTTTCGTGCATGCCTGGCACTCGCCATCCCAAGAAGGTGCGTCACGGTATTCCAGCATATCTTGATCTGGATACTGGGAAGCGCAAGCTGTGCATTTCGCCATATGTGGTTATATAGGATGTGAAGCCTATTATCTCCTAGCATGTCGCATTTCACACTCGCCACGCAGCTCGCGCCAGAAGAGTATCGGATCCTCGACGCCATCGAAATTTCCATGCGAAAATTCGAATGGGTGCCGCTCAAGAACATCCTCTTCTACGCGAACCTCGAACACGAGCGCGTGAATTTCTGGCTCGACAAGGTGCACAAGAAAGGTCTCATCATCCGCCACTCGGGGAAGCCCGAAGGATATGTGCTCAATTCCATGGGGTATGACCTCCTCGCCACCCATGCGCTAGCCGAGCAAGATATCGTGGTATCGATCGGCAACAGCTTGGGCGTTGGCAAGGAATCCGACGTTTTTCAAGGCATCGGGCCAACCGGGGAATGGCTTGCGCTCAAGTTCCATCGCATCGGCCGTACATCGTTTCGAGCGATTAAAAACAAGCGGGATTACGTCGTAGGCAAGTTCCACACGAGTTGGTTGTACATCTGCCGGGTATCAGCGACGCGCGAGGCCGATCATCTCAAGCAATTAAACGGGATCGGCGCGGACGTGCCCGTGCTTCGTGGTCACAACCGGCACGTGGTCGTCATGAAGCAGTACAACGGGCAAGAGATCCAGGAGTTTCCCACCCTCGATGATCCACGAGGCATCTTCGAACAAGTCATCCGCAACGTGAAAAAGATATATCACGAGGCAAAACTCATCCATTCCGACTTGTGCGAGTACAACATCATCTATACCGATGATAAGAAGGTCATCATCATCGATTGGCCGCAAGCCGTGAGCACCGACCATCCAAACGCTGCGATGCTCCTTAGGCGTGATATCGAGAATGTGTGCAAGTTCTTCGGACGCCACGGCGTGAATGTCGACCCGGAAGCCATCGTCGTTGAAATTACTGGCACTTGAGACACTGCTCAGTCGATGAATAGCGTTTTTTACATGATACGGTAAACTATGATTATCAGCAATGACAAAAGAAAAAACTTCAAACTTCGTAATACGTTTTTGGAAACGACCGGTTGACTGGAAAACGGGCCTGATTTGGTTCAGTCCGATGGCAGCATTCTTGATAGTAATTGAAATCAGGTTGCTATTTGCGGCATCGTTTGCGGGGGACCTCGTGTTCAGCCTTTTCGCCGGCATTTTGTTTGGTTTAGTCGGGATAATCACTCTTGCCCTTGTATTGATAAGGTATCGTCTTATGCAAATTATCATGACCCTAATCACGACTCTTTTGTTCATCGTTGTTGTTCTCCTCTGGATCGCATCTCAAGCCCACGGGTTCACGGTGATGCTCGCTATCACCTCATACACGGAGTTCTGGGACGTGTTCGCCATTACCGATATGATCCGTGTCCTTAAACGTAAGGAACGGTTCTGGATGCCGGGACTCACGTGGCAGAAACACAAGGCCATCGCGACCGTCACGGCGCTTTGTGCAATCGTGACATGCCCTTTATTTATCTCGGTGCCGTGGATAGCGCCCTTGACACCAATTCAATTTAATATTTCAGCAGGGCAAGCCCAAGCGTACGATCTCGTGTTGTATTATCCCGGGCCTGACTGGATCAACGCGTCGGTCTGCCAAATAGCACAAGATTACAACGTGACCTTATCCTTTAACATGGTACAGAACGAGTTCAATGCTAGCAATCCAAGGAGCGGTGTGATCGCGAATGCTGTTCGCGTATGCAACACATACAACGTTTCTGTGGAGGTCTGGCCGTTGTTTCTATGGGATGAGGGGAGTTACCCGTCGCTGAGCGAAGCAGACCGCTTTCCCGGGTTGTACGCCGCGTTCCATGAATGGACAGAGAGGGAAAATATCACGGTCAAATATATCATGTGGGACATCGAAGCAGGCGGGGAAAGTAGCACGTGCACGTCTCCTTCCTGGGTGGATTCACTTGGCATTTTCGGTTATACAGGGCGATCCGTGCAATGCCTCGCGGATACCGATGCTACCTGGGATGCCGCTGTCGCCACGATCCGGCAAGTGCACCAGCAAGCCAAGTTGGATGGGTTCCTCGTTCGCGCGACCACGCACGCGAGTTTGGTCTATGACATGTTTGATGGCGACGATTCCCTCCAGAGAAACTGGCGACTCCCGGTCTGGACCACCGGCGAATACGAATACGTCAGCCAGATGTTGTATCGCGGTTGTGATGGACCAGGAAACAGGTCGAGTGCATTCATTTATGAAGAAGTCCGCGCGTCGGCGCTAACTGTTCCGGGACCCACGGCCGTGTGCCTCGGTTGCATCAACTACGAGCCGTATCCCGATTCGCAATCCGTGGCAGACGACGTGCGCCTGGCACTCGCAGCTGGTGCGGACTCCATCCGGTTGTTCCAAGGTCTGTCATGGGTTTTCGGAACTGGCGAGGCACCTGGAACTCCAGATAGCCTGGCTTGGACAAATCCTCCCCATTATCTCGCCGGCTTGGAAGAATTGCTCGTGCAATGCCGCGAAGGCGGTTCGATCACGTTTTATCCCGAGCGATCGGACAAGATTGACATGATCGTGAACATCCTCGTCGATGTGTTCGCGGATTTCGTGTTTCCTTGATCCTATTCCATGCCAAGGAATTTATTTTGCAGCATCCCATTTTCCCTTCGCTCGAAGCTGCGCGACTTCCTTCTCGCCGATTTTTTTCAGCACCATGTAATCCGTCTTCTCCGTGCGATTCAACGGCATCTGCTCGGGATCCATAATAACCACGTGCGACGGCCGCTTGTATGCAGCGAGATCCTTGCACGCTTCGATCACCTCCACGGGGTCGATGGTTTTGCCGGGCTTCCGCTCGATGAAGGCCATGATCCCCTCGGAAAAGATCTCGTGGGGGAGGCCGATGACGCCGACGATTTCCGCGCGGTCCTTGAACTTTTCGGCGATGTAATTTTCAACCTCGGCAGGATACACTTGATACCCTTTGGGTTTCAAGATGAACTTGCGGCGGCCCGCGAGGTGCAAGCCTGCTTCGTCGACAAAGCCCATGTCTCCCGTATAGAGGATGCCTTCCTTGGATATCGTCTTCCGGGTGACTTCTTCATTATCATAATATCCGAGGAAGACTTGCGGCCCTGTGTAGCAGATCTCGCCGGTTTGTCCTTGGGGGATTTCCTTGCCAGCCGTTCCGTCCGGGTTCATAGGCTCGCGAACGCTCACCGGCGTGACGGGAAAGTCGTGGCCTAGCCCGGATACGAAATCATCGATGGCCATTCGGTCCCCGAGCTGATACGAGACGAACCCGCACATTTCGGTCATGCCAAGGCCGGTTGCCATTAACGGAGCCAGTTCGCTAAATTTTTCGAGTTGGTTGCGGGTCATCCCTTGTGCCCCGTAAAGTGCCATTCTGACAGAGGAAAGGTCGTAATCCTTGAAATTGGGCAAGCTCCACTCCATCGCGAACAGCGCTGGGATCTGCCCGAAGATCGTGGTCTTGTAATCTTGGATGGCTTGCAATGACTTGTCCGCCCTGAACCCGTGCAGTAGAACGAGGAGCCCTCCCGCGAAGATCACGCTCATCAAGCCAACCCCTTGGGCAGCGACGTGCGACATGGGGAGGTTCAACAGTAAGCGATCGGTTTTCCGTATTCCGAAACCCTTTATCATGCACATGTTCTGGCAAATCAAGCCAGCATTCGAGAGCACGGCAGGTTTCGGGAAGCCGGTGCTGCCCGTCGTGAAGATGATCATGGCACCGTCCTTGTCGGGTACCACGGATTGCTTCCGCTGCTCGAGCATGACCAGCTTCTGCTCGAGCATACCAATGGCCTTGTATTCAAGCCATTTCCGGCGCGCCCGCTTGAGAAAGTTAAGAATGCCGATCGTTCCCTTCGCTGCATCTTCCTCGGGGCCAAGCTGGATGAAATCACGGACATATGGGCAAACATCCCGCACGTCATCTGCAATTTGCTTGAACGCGTAAAATTTAGCCCGGCCATACTTGTCCTCGGAGTCGGTATCATCGGGAGCGAGGTAGAGGATGCGGCGTGCCTTGTGGAGCAGCTTCACGCAACCAACTACCTCCCTCGATTTCAACCGCACATCGAGTGGGCATACGATCATGCCGATCTTGAAGGCAGCATATTCCATGTAGATATGCTCCGGGAGCAAGGGGAGCATGGTGATCATAATATCTCCCTTCTGGAAGCCCATACCGGTCATCAATTCCAGTGCGCGCAAATTTATCGCATTTTCGAACTGTTTCCACGTGATATATTGGCCCTCGTCCGCGTCGATCATCGCGATGTCATCCGGACACTCCTTCGCCCAGTAAGAGATGCGATCGACGAGATAATGCGACATCTGGTTGAATTCTTCCATTGACATTCAGAAATACCCTCCCGTGAGGTCCTCATCGATTTCCTTGAGGAGCGTGAAAAAATTGTTTTTCACGAACGTGCCGCAAACCGGGCTAAAACTGGCAAAGGGTTCATAGCCACCCATCGTGTATTCGTCGAGTGGAAACAAATACGCGATCCAATCATTGGCATTTTGAAATATGAACAGGCCGTTTGCGCCCTCGGGTGTTCGAGCGTAAAAGCGCTTGGCAAAGTCCTCGAATAGCTCCCCGGGAACGCCAGCGATGGCGAAGCTCGCCTTTTCCTTGCCCCTGCTGGCGGTAAACTTTACATAACTCACTTGGGTGTATGCAACGACCCGCTTTAACCCGCGGTGTTTTGCAGCGAAGCCTGCGAAATTCGGGTCGTGGCTATCAGCTGGGGCGAGCGCCATTGGTAACAAGAGATATCGCTTGAGGCCGTGGATGAACCGGTTCCTGAGCCAGGATTTCGAATAGTACCGGGTGAAATCAATCATTGGCACCCAGAACGTCTTGGCATACGACTTGAAATCGAGCGTGTCGAAATATGATGAATCCGGGATGCTTTCGAGGATAGCAAGGGCTTTTTCTGCAAGAAACTTGCCGAGCCGTTTCGTGTCCTTGTAGGTGCCTTTCTGATTGTAAATGGGATTGGTGTTAAAAAAGACAGGATTCTGGTAATTTTCAAGGGCTTCAAAATCTGTTCCACAAGTCGTGATCGGGTTGAGATCGCCAGCGGGACCCGTGATATAGACGGCATCAATCTTGTTGCCAGTCGCATCCTCGAAATAGTGGACGAACCGGCCGGGATAATCCGCCGAAAGCTTGTCGATGCTCATGTTCAGTGTCGTCGGGTGCATACCATACGAGGCGATGATGCCGATGGTCCTATTCGTGGTGGCGTGCTTGAAAGCCATGATGCAAAGCTGGGACTTCGAGCGGCGGGTGGGGTGCCGGCGATTCAGCAAAATGTCTTCCTCGATTGTTTTTTTAGTCCAGGCAATGCGGGCTGGCTCGAGCCGGCGTATCATGTCGCCGACCATCTCAACCACGCGCTTGGCGATCCAGACCTTGTACCGGTCATCGCCCCGGAACGTGCCAAACATAATCGCCCAGATGACACCGAATATGCCATTACCCCACGGATTCTTCATGAACATGCTGCTCATATCGAGCGACTTGTGCGTGTGCGTCGCGTGGATGAGCACTTGATTCGGGTGAATTCTATATGTGTCCTGGATCTTCTCCTTTATGTAATCCGTGAACAAAAGTGGAAGCTGGACAAAATCCATGGATATTACTAGGAAACGTTTTTTTATGTTATCCAACGTCGTATCCTCGATGAGCACGCCACGGGCATAAATATCATCGTATTTCCCGGTACACCGGGGCACCGGCGTATAGCCCGCAAGGAAACGCCCTATGTAGTCCTTGGGCGTGAGCTTGACCTTGCCAAACGCGACCTTCATGAGATCTATTCTGCACGACGGTTCAAAAGCTATTTCTTCATTGAAAGCAAGTTGTAGGTACAACAAGCTGTTGGTAACCAATGAAGCGAAAATTGTGGATATTTGTCATCGTGCTCGCGCTTTGTTCTTCGGTCAAGCTCTACATGGTCTTCGCGAATATGGCGATCACCCGGGCTTCATCGTGGAGCGGGAGAACGATCTACCTGGTACCCTCGACCCATTCAGACACGTATTGGAAAGGTGAATGGGCGGGGCCGAACATGGGCACGTTGCACGACAACATCATCGATGCGCTCAACGTGATCGATTTTTATCCCGATTTTCGTTTCACGATCGACCAAGCTGGAATTGCCTCGACCTTCGTGACGGAATATCCCGAATATCGAGACCGTTTCGCCCGGGCAATTGCCAACGGCCAAATAGAAGTCGCGGGCGGGGGGGTCTCGCAATCGGACTTGAATATTCCCGATGGCGAGGGAATCCTCCGGAATTTTCTCCTGGGAAATGCTTGGTTTAAACGGGAGTTCAACACGTCGATTCAAGTCGCGTGGCAAGTCGATACCTTTGGTGCAACCGGTTCTTTTCCAAGCTTGCTCGCGGCATTGGATTACAAGTACATGTACTACATGCGGGATAGCCGGGACCATCCGGACGGGGCGTTCTGGTGGGATGGACCGGAAGGAAGCCAAATTCTCTGCTGGAAAACCCGTTACGGCCGGTACCCGATAACGGCCCCCGACCTCGTGGCAATGATCTACGGGACGCTGCAAGAATCCATCGCCACGTCGTTGCCAAGTGGCAGCATGATGCTACACATCGGTGGCGATAAAGCAGCACCGCTCGCCGCGCTCATGGACTATGTCGAGAATTGGAACGTGTTCTACAGCCAACAATCGCAATGTCGAGTCAAGGTGGCCACGCCTAGCGAGTTTTTCAGGGCGATTGCACCCGAGACTGCTGGGCTTCCCCATTATGGGTTTGGACAAGATCTAAACCCGTACAACGAAGGCGCCTTGATATCCTATCTCGAAACGAAGGTTGCATCGCGCTTGTGGGAAACAAGTGCAACAACAGCGGAGATATTCTCCACGCTCGGCCGGAATTTCATGAACTTGAGCTCCATCGTGACGCCCGGGGAGCTCGAAGCGGGATGGTGGTTGAACACGTTTCTCTACCACCACGACGCGGTCACGGGGACGTGCCCAGCAACGATCATGCAAAATATTTTGGCGGACTATCGGGAACAACTTTCCCGGGCACGAGATGTCGAGAATCATGCTCTGGGGTCGTTCGCCAGGGAGGTTAACGTGCAGTCCAGCGACCCCGCGCTGGTCGTGTTCAATTCCGAGAGCATGCTGCGGACCGGAATCGTGGAAACCACGATCCCCGTTGATCTCGCGGCATTCCCCGGACATGGAACGCCGGCATTCAACCAGAGCAAGATAGGCATCACGATGAATGATACCCGGACGAACGCATCCACGCCCGTTCAAGTCCTTTCCATGGAACCCTTGTCCGATGATCTCGTTGAAATGAAGATCGCTTTTGCAGCAACCGTGGAATCCGTGGGCTTTCATGCCTACACGTACCGTTTAAATTATAACGCAACCCCTGGTTCCTATGGTTCGATAATGGGGTGGCAAAATTCCAGCAATCAGGTGAACATCTGGAATGGGGTCTACAACATCACGTGGAACATGGATAATGGTGGCAACATCAACAGCCTCCTCTACAACGGCGTGCAGCAGATCGATGCCGGGCAATCGATCGGGCTGTGGTACACCGACACGAGCAATGAGCCCTACGACGTGCCCATCGGGGACGTGCTGGATCAAACCGCTGATGTTCCCGCGACCTATTCCTTTTATCCCGGGCAGCTCTTGAGCCGCTTGGTGATCCAGGTCGAGCTGCCCTGGTACCGATTGGATGTTGAATACCGGATTCGAGTCAACTCGACGTTGATCGACGTGACGGTGAATTATCATCACCTGCCAGAAAATGGCTCGATTGCCAATCTCTTGATGATGAATTGGCCCTGCACAAACACGTCGGCTAGCTGGACTTGCGGAGAGCCATATGGATGGACCGATCATACTTCCGACGCGGGAAGCGATCGTCCATTTCCTGCGACGTATTGGTCTTGCGTCGAATCGAGCACGTGCGGGCTGGGCATCTATGATCGCGGGTCATTGGGCCGGGATTGGAACGTGGGTAACCAGCGCATGTCGCTGGTGCTCGTGCACCAGAACGATCCTGTCAACCCACCACCCGGATTTTCCAACCCACGAGCCCATTGGGAAAAGGCTGACTTCCAGTATGACGAGATCGAGGAATATTCGCTCGACCTGGCCTTCGAATACTATACTCCGGGCTGGGCCTCGGCACAAGTCCCCCAGCATGGCCGCGGGTTCAACCATCCGCTGTATACTATCGGGGTCGATTCCCGGGCCTTCCCACAATTCCCGCACTTCGTGACGCCACAGCCACAGCCACGCTTGCCAGGCTGGGGTTCATTTTTCAGCAGCAACGCTTCGAATGTCGTGTTGACTGCCTTCAAACCGGCCGAACAACAAAACGGGCTCGTGTTCCGCTTGTTCTCCTATCCCGCGGCTGCAGCAGCGGGAGCCATCAACATCACCTGGCTTGAGAATTTGAATCCTCCAGCCCCGCCGTCGCAAGTTCACCTGGTATCAGCGCTAGAAAAGAATTTCACCGCCGATCCAGCGGATCCATCCCTGGATGGCCTTCCAACCACATATGCCATGGGTTCCATCGAGCAAGGATTAATCCTCCCGGCAGCAACCATCACGGAACGGAGTCTCAGGACATTCTTGATCCCCGTGACCACCATGGACGTGCTGGCGCCGCTAATCTCGTGGACCGGGCCGATCTATGGCATAGTCGGGTTCCCCTTGCAAATCACGCTCACGGTCGAGGATCGATCCCCCGTGAACGTTACCGGGATCTACTCCGCGGATGGCGGGGAGCATTGGCATGATTTACCCGCTTTTACCGTCGAAGACGTCGGACCCGGACGGCACGCGGCGACGAGCGTGGTCGTCCCAGGAAGCCACGGCAAAATGTGGTTTCAACTGAACATCACCGATGCTGCCGGCAACCGGCGCATGGTCGGCGATTTCCACACGTCATTCGTCCACTATGGTACCACGTACGGCGATCAGCCCCACGTCAGTTACCACTCGCCACAAGTCCGGATTCTCTGGCCAGTCTACCTGATCGGGCCGTTTGTCGGCGCTATGATCGTCCTTATATGGCTGTTTTTCCGAAAGAGAAACGAGTTGCAGCTGCAGCAGAAATCCGGCGCGGTA
>Ga0315277_10009731_pt1 | contig 12252 bp, 11 predicted proteins | sample YL17G05_15_MG_FD_203695 | JGI IMG/M metagenome (GOLD analysis project Ga0315277, IMG submission 203695) | Sediment microbial communities from Yellowstone Lake, YNP, Wyoming, USA - YL17G05_15 | ecosystem: Environmental > Aquatic > Freshwater > Lake > Sediment | place: USA: Wyoming | collected... | reverse complement strand
GAAGTTTCTGTACCTTTTCGTCGTCATTTTCTTCATAGCTGGCCTTGCATTCCAGATTGTGCCTCACGGCGGGAGCACGACATCGCCTGCCAATACCGATGAAAAAAGCAACAAACTTGCAGAGCTTGTTGATTCCAGGAAACCATTATCCACCCCCAATATCTATCTGTCGGTCTATGATTCATATGTGACAAACGAAACAATGCTGGGATACGGCATAAATAATAGCGCCCAGGAGGAATACCTGGAAGCATTGGGTTTTAAACTCTATCCGCACACTTATTCGATTGGCTCAAACACGCTTAGCTCAATGAGTCGGGTTCTGTGTGCGTCTACAGAAAATTACGGTAACGTAAGAAGAGGGGTTTCCGGGGATGGGGTCGTACAAAACCTGTTAAAAAACTTCGGTTACGAAACTTATGGAATATTCCAAGGCGATTATCTCTTTCAGGGTATTGGCTCCAGTTGGGACTTTTCATTTCCCAAAGCAGCATCTTCCGCCTGGAAATTATTGGTGAAAGCGATTTTCATGGGTGAATTCAGATTTGATGTTGAGTCTGAAAAGATATCATTCAAACAGTTTGTCGAATGTAAGCTCAGCACTTTTAAAAATGTGCCCGACAAGCCCAGATTTGTGTACACGCATGTTTACCTTCCAAATCACGCTCAATTCTCAGGAACTTGCTTGCCCAATGAAACGGAGCTCTACAGGGAAAGGTTGGTTCGGGCCAATGACCAGATGAAACAGGATGTCGAAACGATAATCCAGACTGACCCCGATGCAATAATTATTGTGGCCGGCGACCATGGTCCCCACTTGACCAAGAACTGCATCGGTACCGGAGGTGATTACGATATTTCTGAAATATCTCGCCTTGATATCCAGGATAGGTTTGGGATGTTTCTAGCTATTAAGTGGCCCACCGAAGATTTTTCAAAATATGACAATATAACCGTTCTGCAGGACATATTTTCTGCCATATTTGCCTACCTGTTTAAGGATGCTACATTCCTGGAAGCCAAGGTTGAGCCCAACACTTTGGATCCCAAGGTAATAAGTGGTGCGCAGGTCAAAAACGGCATCATTTACGGGGGCACTAATGATGGCGAACCTCTTTTCATAAAATAGAAGTAACATGCCCCTGGGAATCATAAGATTTGATAGGTTTTCCTATAAAATAGTGTACCGACTGGAACAGAGAAAAGGCTGATGTGATATCCCGCCCTAGTCTGAATGATGATGCTAAAAAGTGGTATGATTTCCGAAGTGAGGATTTTGAGCGTGTCCGAGATTAAGGAATGGTGTCATTGACGTGAGTTCAAAAAAGGTAGTTGTCACCGGGGGGGGGCGGGATTCATCGGCTCCCATCTAGGGGAGGAACTGATCAAGCGCCGGTGCCAGGTAATAATCCTTGATGACCTCTCCGCCGGCAAGCTGGAAAACCTGAGTGCCCTTGATGTCATTGCGAGTCGGAGTTCTGAGCATAGCGAGGAAGCCGCGAAGCAATCTCCTGTGGAATTTGTCCGCGGCAGCATCACCGACTTTGCTTTAGTTAAAAACGTTTTCCAGGGCATTGACTATGTCTTCCACCAGGCAGCCATCCCCAGCGTTCCTCGCACCATAGAGCACCCTCGGGCTACTCACGAGGCCAATATAACCGGAACTCTCAATGTGCTTCTGTCAGCCAGGGATAATGGAGTTAAGAAGGTAATCTACGCTTCATCATGTGCAGTCTACGGCGACACCCCAACTTTGCCCGTAGGGGAAGATATGTTTTCCAACCCCCAGTCCCCCTATGCTGTGACCAAGCTCGCCGGGGAATATTATTGCCAGGTCTTTCACCAGGTCTATGGACTTCCTACCGTCTGCCTCAGGTATTTCAATATCTACGGACCGCGGCAGGACCCCGCTTCACAGTATGCCGCCGTCATCCCCCTGTTCATTCAGAGGGTGCTGGATGACAGACCGCCCATCATTTTCGGGGATGGCAAGCAAACCCGGGACTTCGCCTTTGTTAAAGATGTGGCGGAAGCGAATATCCTGGCAGCCGAAAGCGATGCCGCCGGCGTCTATAACATCGGCAAAGGCGAGCGCGTCTCCATAAACAGGCTGGCCAAGCTTGTTATCAAACTCGTGGGGAACAGCGTTGAGCCGCTGCATGAGGAATCCAGGGCTGGAGACATCAAGCACAGTCTGGCGGATATTTCCAAAGCCAGGCAATTCGGCTATGATGCGAAGTATAATTTAGAGGCAGGGCTAAAGAAAACCATCAATAGTCTCAGATGACCATCAATCTCTAGTTCTTAACCCGTAGTAGCTAGCCACCAGCCACCAAAAACGCTATAATCTCCAAACGATTGAAACTACCAAACTTTCCGTCGTTCGATAGGATAAATGAAGTCCTGAGGGCAGCCACCTCAAGGCAGGGAATCAAGCGGGTGCTGACCACCCCCCTGTACGCCAATGCCCTTTATCTCATGCTCAGCACCATCGTCACATCCCTGTGCGGCTTCTTCTTCTGGCTCATCGTTGCCCGCTTTTACTCTGAAGCCGTGGTGGGCTACAACTCAGCCATCATATCGGCTTTGAATCTCCTTGCCGTATTGAGCTTGGTTGGCCTTGATGTATCCCTTGTCCGTTTCCTGCCCCAGGCTGACAATCCCCGTAGAATGATAAACACTTGCTTCACCGTGAGCAGCCTCGTCAGCCTGTTGGTGGCTGGCATCTTCTTGGCCGGTCTGGACTTCTGGTCCCCGGCCTTGAGCTTCGTCAGGGAAAACGCTGTCTTCTGCCTTGTTTTTCTGTTTTTCGGTATATTATGGACGCTGTCACTGTTGATTGAATCCGCTTTCTTGGCTAAAAGGCGGACTGGTTTTACCTTGTCTAAGAACACCATCTTCGTGGTGCTCAGATTTCCCTTGGTTGTGCTCCCCGCTTCTTACTTCGGAACACTTGGTGCGGTTGCTTCCTGGGGTATAGCTCTGGCTGTTGCTCTGGGCGTCGCCATGTTCCTTTTTCTCCCCAGGGTCCAGGACGGTTACCGGCCGCTGCCGGCCCTGGACCTGAGCCTGTTCAAAAAACAGTGGCGGTACTCTAGTGGCAACTATCTGGTCAATCTGCTGTCAGTCGCTCCTGGCTATCTTTTGCCGCTTATGGTAGTCAATCTTCTCGGCGCCGAGATGAACGCCTACTTCTATATTGCCTGGATGGTGGCTAACATACTTTTCGCCATACCAATGGCTGCTTCGTTTTCCCTGTTTGCCGAAGGCTCGCACTTTGAAGACCGGTTGAGAGAGAACATCGTCAAATCGCTCAAGTCCACCTTCCTGCTGCTCATTCCCAGTACAATACTGCTGGCCGCCGTCGGTAAGTGGCTGCTGCTTGTCTTCGGTCACGGCTACTCAGTGAATGCCCTGCCGCTACTCTGGGTCTTCTGCCTTTCCAGCCTGCCCTTCGGGGTTAACTATATTTACACAGGCATACTGCGGGTGTCCGGCCGGATAATGGAGCTGATAATAATCTGGGGGTTCATAGCCATAGGTGTGCTGGTCACAAGCTATCTCCTCCTGCCGCTAACCGGCATAATCGGCATTGGTTACGCCTGGGTCGGAGCACAGCTAATCGTGGCAATTTATATTCTCGTCGCCAGAAAACTCATTCCCCCAACTACCCACACCTAACTGCTACTCTCATTCATAGCGCATATGTTCTAATAAATTCTTAAACCAGTTGCCTCTGGATTTGAAAACATTATAAGGTTCGGGCCATCGTAGAAAAGCGAGACTCAGCGGCTCATGTCCCGGCCTATGAATTGGTTTCCTTCATATACGAGCTCAGGCCGGGATTAACATAGATAAGATTGTAGTGCGCGGAGCTCTCCAAACGTGTCTGTGTTTCGGGAATAAACTGTGAGTCATTGTACAGGAATTCATACATTGATTGGTCATATTTGCCTATATTAACATAATGGGGTTCGTCACTTTTGAGGGCTTCGCCCACCAACATATCATCCTCCCAGTGCAGCTGATTAAAGTCAACGTTGGTACAACCATCGAATCCCATGAAATCGTCGGGGCCGCCGGTGAGATAGCCTCCACTGATATTATCCTTAACAAAGTGCCAGTAGGCGACCTCCCCACGAGGTATATAATCGATGGCGGCATTTCCGTAGTGAGCGATGATATTCAAGGGGATGGCGGTTAGCAGCAAAAGGCAAAGAATAACAGCGCTCGCCTTGTGATTAAGTAGCTTCACGCTGAAGTAGCCTATGGGCACTAGAGCGAACAGATAGGCGCGCATCAAGAGCTCCCACCCATAGAGGCCGGAAAGCAGCACGATAATTGGCACCGCAGTTAACGCTAAAATAGCACGGTCAGCCTTATCCTTGAACTTCAAAGACATGATGACCCCGGTGATAGCGGTAAGGGTGAACAGGGCACTGAATGACACCCTGACCCAATCCACCGCTGCGTGCGATGGACTCGCCCCGGCGTGCTCTATGAAATGGACTTGAAAGATGAGGTCAAGCCTGAAGGCTCGCTCTAACACACTCTGAATAAGCTGATGAGACCATTCAGGCCGAATCGCGGCGACGTACACTGTCCAGGCGGCTATAAAAACAGCGGCAATTAGTATCAAGGTTTTGGCAGTAGCCCTACGAGGCCCTGTGATCCAAAGCAGCGCTACACTCGCGAAGGCAGCAAGCGAGGTAAGAAGATGAATCACAACTATGCCAGCTATTACCAGAAGGGCCGCAAGTCGGTCACCTATTTCCGCAGCCTTCTCCCTCAGCCCAGGTTTGGTAAGCAGAGCCAGTAGCGTCAGGAGAAGAAACAATCCTATTCCTTGCGCGCCGACGTAAATCTGTCCTGTCCAGTTGGCTAGGTAGAATATCCAGGCTGCTGCCCAGCGATAATTGGCATTGCTGATAGCGTTCTTTAACAAAAGGTAAAGTGGAAGCAGGATGAGGAACTGCATGAGGAAAGGACCTATAGTTGTTATGATGCCAAGGACTTCCCTGCCTGTTATTTCAGTTAATGCAGCTTGCATTACCCAGTTACCGGGCCAGTAGAGAAACAACGCCAATGCCGTGTTTATGTAGCCATGCCGAATAATGTAGTCGGCAAGCGGGTAATCACGATATCCAATGGAGGCAAAGACCGGGTTGCTACCAAGTAGAATCGGGCCTAGCCATAAAGCCGTGATAAGAAAACACAATTGCAGACATAATAGTTTGCCGTGGTTTTCACGAGAGACCCAGAGGATAGCCGAGGCTATCGTGAGCAAAGCGAGGGCAAGGAGAAAGGTAACAGGGAAACTGTGGATAAGGCCATAGAAGCCGATGTTGAGTTTAGCCTGAGTCAGGCTGCATGACCATAGTGCTACGGCAATTGTGGTGAGTACTATTGAGAGCCGTCGCGCTGACCAAAATGATACCATCCTGTTTGCCCTGACTATAACTATTGTAGCATGCCTTTTTAGGCTCTTGTCTTCCCTACCAGGTATCCCACGCCCGTAGCGCCTATGCAGACTATGATTGCTGCTGTCTGACGTAGGTTTCCTCTGCGGTAGAAGCGGGCAAGCCTGTTCGGAATGGACTTTGACAAAAGATAACGAAGGTAGGAGTCCTCGGTTGATAGAGTCTTTTGAGTTTGTTGAGCTGATTGGTGGAGTTTCTCCACTTTGGCTTTGTAGAAACCTTCATTGTAGGAGCGCTGCCAGAGGTAGCCCCATGTCGTTCGTTGCCCAGCCACTTTATGGCGAATGGTTGCGTGCTCTTGGTAGACAATAAGTGCTTCGGGCAGAGCACGACTAATTCGCACGCAAAACTCAGCTTCTTCTCCACATCCCGTAGTCGGCCCTACTCTCCCCGTCTCGCTTCTAAAGAGACCTGCTTTCTCAGCCCCCATTTTTCTAAACGCTGCATTACCACCGGCAACGTTCCTAATCCTGTTCCCATTCAGCGGCAGTCCTTTGTAAGTACCGCCCACTATCCAGTCAAGCTCTTCTGCAAACCAGGAAGGGCGTCTACCATTGAGCCAGAGGGGGATGGTTCTGCCCCCCACAGCTACCACTCTCTCATCCTCAAAAGGCTTGGTCAAATACAGTAGCCAATCTTTTTCAGCTACCGCGTCATCATCAATGAAGGCAATGATTTCACCGCTCGCAGCGCGGATGCCCACATTCCTTGTCTCGGATAAGCCTTGAGCACCTTCGTTGAGGACGAGGATGATGGGGATTGGGGCTTGGAGATTAGGAGACTGGTTCAGATTGATTGAATTCCTACCAATCTCTATTGAGTCCCGATAAATCTCTGCAAGCCTCTCGTAGAGTTGTTTGTTATGGTCAACAGCCAGGATCATCTCGTGAGGCTTGAGCGTTTGTGCCAGCACTGATTCTACCGCCTCATGGATATCTTTCAGCCGATCCGCGGTATAAACGCAAATTATGACTGATGTCTTTGGCTCTTGCCTGTTCATTTTTCGGTCTTCGAGAAAAGCGCGTCCTCTACCAGGTAGCATATAATATGCCCTGCAGTGATATGCGCTTCCTGGATACGAGCTGTATCCTTTGAGGGGATAGAAAGGGTGTAGTCCGCCAGGTCTTTAAGTTTGCCTCCCTGACCAGTAAGGGCTATTGTGACTGCTCCACAGCGTTTGGCCTCTTCTAATCCTGAGATTACATTGGCAGACTCACCACTGGTGCTGATGCCGATAACTACATCCCGTTCCCTGGCTAAGCCACGAACTTGTCTAGCGAACACCATTCGATAGCTGTAGTCATTAGCAATAGCGGTAAGCGAAGAAGTGTTGGTGGTTAACGCGATAACGGGTAGCGGAGCTCTATCTTGATAGAACTTACCGACTAGTTCACTAGCGATATGTTGTGCATCGGCAGCGCTCCCTCCGTTACCGAAGAGCAGAACCTTATTCCCTTCCCTTAGAGCTTGAGTTATCTGCTCAGCAATGGTTAGCAAAACCTGCGTCTTCTCCTGAAGATACCGCTTCAAAAAGAGGCTCTCTTCCAGTTGCCTCTTGATTTCAGCTTCCTTACCCTTTGGCTGTCTCACACGCGGGTATTCACTTCCCATGTCTGTAGGCCTCTAAATTCGAAAGCGAAGTTTGTTATCTTGCCTCCAAGCTTCTCCAAATTTTCCGCCACAACAGGATGCTTATCAAATTCGCAAAGCAGGAGTAAATAGCCACCTGCGCCTGCTCCCAGTAACTTGCCTCCCAAAGCTCCGCTCTTCCTCGCCTCGTCATACATTTCATCAATATGGGAATCACTTACCAGAGGAGAAAACTTCTTTTTGCATTGCCAGGTCTCATTCATCAGAGAACCAAACTCATCTATTTGCCCAAGAAGAAGGGCGTTCTTCATGGCAATTGCCACACTTTTGGTGTCGTCAAGAGCCTTAACCGTGTCTTGTTCTCGTTGAATGTAGCGGCGTACCTGGTCATCAATAACACCCGCTGAAAGCCTCGTTTTTCCTGTGTTGCACAATAACAGCCTATACTCGAGTTCGTTAAGAGTGTCGAGTTTGATGCGTAGGGGGTGAACTATCACCTTATCCCTTGAGAATTCGATGAAGTTAAATCCACCGAATGTGGCAGCGTATTGGTCCTGACTCCCACCAGTGATGCCGACTTCTTTTCTCTCAATCTGGTAGGCGAGTTCGGCAATTTGATATTCATTAAGAGAGAGCCTTTGATAGTGCTTGAATACGCCGACCAACGCTACAGTCACTACAGACGAGGCGCCCAAGCCTGACCCCGGCGGCATATCACTATGCAAGAATAGATCAAGTCCTTCCCTTGCTCCGAGCACCTTGCTGGTAGCTTTGACTAGGTCTAGGTTACCATCGTATTTCACTATGTCATTAGTCTTATAGCTAGCTGTAGTATGATAGTCCAAAGATTTAGCCGTGATTACGTCATCATTGCGTGTCCTTAAAGTGCAATACGCGTACTTGTCAATAGTTACGCTAAGGGCAACTCCACCCCTTTCCTCGCGATAGGGTGAGACATCGGTGCCACCACCCCCAAAGCTGATTCTAAGTGGTGCCTTGCTCCTAATAATCACTTTGGCCTCTCTAGTAGCCCGTTTAATGCTTCCCTGAATACTGCCTTGGCGATACGCCATCCATCACGCCAGCAAGATAGATGCGATTCTTCGTGAATCCTCTTCTTCTCTACAGCCGGCACTTCTGCAATTCTCAACCCTTTCCTTGCTGCTTTGGCCATCAGTTCCCATTCAATGTCAAAAGTTGAGGCCCGCACATGCAAATCCAGGTATTTCCCTCTATTGACCAACAACATCCCGTAGCAGATATCAGAGAATTTTGTTCTCCATAACTTGTTGGCTACGGCCTGGGCTGTCTTTATGAGGATTTTCCGGGACAGCGTCTCGTCTTCGGTTCTAGCTCCAGGGAGATATCGCGACCCTTTCACTAAATCGTAGCCTTCCTCGGCTTTTTTTATGTAGAGGGGTATTTCTTCAGGGTCCTGTGAGCCGTCAGCATCTAGGACGAGGAAGTAATCACCCGTTGCGGCTTTAGCCCCACAGTTGATAGCATTGCCTTTCCCCTTGCCATCCTGGTAAGCGACACGCATTCCTGGCGAGAGTTTTTTTGCCACGGCAATAGTATTATCTGTAGAATGCCCATCTACCAGCAGAATCTCCCCGATTCCTGGAGGAATCTTTGGGAGTACGTATGCCAGATTCCTTTCTTCATTAAGAGTGGGGACAATAATAGTAATTGTTACGCGAAGGTCGCTAATTATCCTCTCTGCCGCCATGAGGAGGTTATCGGCTACGTGGTCGGGGGCTAGGGAGTTAGGGGCTAGGGACTGGTGGTCATTAGAGACTAGAATCGTTTTGCATCCCAGGGCTCTTCCGGCCTCTATGTCCATCTGCATATCGCCCACCACATAGGAACGGGTGAGGTCAATGTCAAGTTCCTTTGCCGCCTTCAAGAAAAGGGCGGTCTTAGGCTTTCGGCAATCGCAGCCATCGTCAGGATGGTGAGGGCAATAGTAGATGGCATCCACCCAGGCATTATGTTTGGCCAGCTCATGCTTCATCTTCTGGTGGATTTGTTCCAGAGTCTCTTCAGTGAAGTAGCCCCGAGCTACCCCCGACTGGTTGGTGATGACCACAACTTTAAAACCATTCTCATTCAGCAGCCTTATCGCCTGTGGGACCGTGGTCAGGAGTTCAAAATCCTCCACCCGACGGCAGTAGTGGACATCCTGGGCGATTGTGCCGTCTCTATCGACGAATACAACCCTGTTTGCCATATTCTATTTTTATATTTCCCAACTCACAGCCTCTGATTAGCTATTGATTCTGCTTGCTCGGTAGAGGTTGTTTCAGTGTGATGGCTACGCTTCACTGGCAATGACACAACAGATCGAGTATTAACCCGCGACTCTGTGAGTGGTCTATGTGAGGAACATATCCTCATGATGCCTCCAGCGTCTGACAGCTGACTGCATTCCCGTAACCTATATCTCCTTCATTTTCCCCGAAAGCTCTTATCCTGTACCAGGTACCAGGTTCTATGTTGTCTATTATTAGAGAATAAGAACCTTCAGAGAACTTGCCATCGTCAAAGACGGCTAGAAACTCTGGGCCTTCTACTAGCATTACACCATCAACCCGGAATTGGTAACTTGCAGTTGTGTTGTAGTTGAATACTTCTATTGTCCAATCTGCTGCAAGGTTGTTTGGAATTGTCGCTGTACACGTTAGCCAATGCCATTCTCCATCTCCCGAAGTGCCTGTACTATTTGTCCACCATGCTCCTCCCCATTCCATAAACCCTAAACGAGTACTGGCATCAGTCGACTTCACCCAGGCTCCAACGGTCATTGTTTTACCTGCCCACTTTGTCCTGCTAAACAACTTTTGCGCTGCTACAAACGGATAATCCCCTCCACCGGGATATTGATACTTCAAAGAATAGTTGCCGACCTTCACATCGTCGCTAACTCTTGATACCTGGGTACTGTTTCGGCAAGTCCACCCATCGAGTAGAGCTCCCACCTCGAAGGAGGGATTTACAAGAGGGATGATGTTAAGCTCAAGGTCTCCCTCTGTCCCTGCCATATAGACAAAGCCTCTCCTTGATAGGAGCCCGGCACCAATATTCGTTACATTTCCCTGGACCTTCAGGGAATCTATGGCGCGGTCTATGCAGCCGGTGGTCACGAGCATAGGCGGCTTGTGTGTTTGTGTTGGTCGCAACACAGCTACAACTACTATTATGGCAATAGCTATGGCACAAACCCCGCTGATTCGTGCCAGCTTGTTCTTACTCATTCCATCTACCGAACCGTAAGTGCTAGTATGGGACTGGCTGGTTTCACCGCGCCTGCGGTATTAGTATCTGTTAGCTCGTCTGGCAGGTTACAGTATTCCCATAACCCATACCCGCACTATTCTCTCCGAAAGCCCGTATTCTATAGGAAGTGCTAGACTTAAGATTTCGGATGTTGAGGGAGTAGTTGCCGATGTCGAAGCTGCCGGCCTCAAGGACGGCATTTTCGACCAACACCACACCATCAACGCAAAACGTGTAGCTTGCAGCTGTGTTATAATCGGATACTATTACTGTCCAATTTGCTGTCAGGCTGGCTGGAATTGTCGCTGTACACGTTACCCAATGCCATTGGCCGTCTCCAGTAAAGCCTGTGCTATTTGTCCACCATCCTCCTCCCCATTCCGCAAACCCTAAACGAGTACTATCATGAGTTGACTTCAGCCAGGCTCCAATAGTCAGTGTTTTGCTTGCCCAGTCTGTACTATTGAACGTTTGCTGCAATATTACATATGGAAAACTTCCTCCCCCAGGGTATTGATACTGCAGAGCATAGCTGCCGACCTTCGCGTCGCTGACTCTTGATACCTGGGTGCTGTTTCGGTAAGCCCAGCCCTCAGGCGGGTCTCCTGACTCAAAGGAAGGATTCACAAGGGTAATGTCGTTGAGTTCAGGGTCTCCCGTCGTGCCTTCCATATAGACAAAGCCCCTTCTTGATAATAGTGAGCCACCAGTATTTGTTATCTCTCCTTTTGCTGTTAGATAGGTCGTTGTGCTGGTTGTGCAGTTATAGGTAACAAGGGTAGGTGGTGTTGCTGTTGTCGAGCAAGAAGGGAATATAGTTATGGCTCCTATTATCATAATGGCTACAGCACAAACTCGGATCATTCGTGCCAGCTTTTTCTTACTCATTCCATCCTCCTTTTATAGCGTCTACGTTGCTCTGATATACCCAATAAAAAATTAGATTCCCCGCGTTCACAATGAAAGCAGACAATCCAATTTTTCGAATATTATCCGCTATTTGCCCTTTCTGTATATCGCGTGATTATATATCATAAACAAATCTGTCTAGGATGTCAATACCTTCAGATTATCTAAGAAAACGAGGTTCGGTTTTACATGCATTGATTTCTAACCATCGTTGCGAGGAGCTCTTCTGTTGAAGGGCAACGTGGAACTCATGTCCCGCGAGGGATTGTTTCGGCATTTGGTGCCTCGCAATGACAAAAAGAAATACGTTTGGCATTCAAGTATTCGGATTTCAATTGGTATTTGGATTTTGATATCTGGAATTCAGCTCCCCACTGGCTGGTTGACTTAGCTCTCCCAGTCGTACCAAGAACTTGAATGCGTTTTCTCACTCCTACCGCCGCCGACACCGCACACTATTTCGCAACCAATTTTTTTGCATGCTTTAATTTCCTCCTCCGCTAAGTTAGTTAAATCCCTGTCTCCGCCTTTGGCGAAGATGTGCGGTTTGATTATCTTCAGCGTTTCCGATATTCCCCTGCCGGTATCTATCGATACAACGACAACGTCCACTGTACGTAATTCGCTCAGTATTAGTGCTCTGTCCATAAGCGGGTATCTTATCCGCCCCTCAAGTCTGGTCCCCTTTCTTTTTATTAGAAGCTGGGCATCATTATTTAGCAGTACCACGAGTGAGTCTCCCAGCTTTCTTGCCTCTTGAAAATAGACAAGATGAGCTGGTGTTGGTGGATCGAAATATCCAGATACGACTACTACCTTCCCCCTTTCCTTCAAGGCTTCAAAAACTCTGATGCGTTTATCCGGATGCAGTATAATCATGGACTTCCAGAAGCTCTCCCATAGTCATCCTCGACTCGCACCACGTCTTCCTTTTCGGGAGTGGAAACTTCAACAAGAGTCGTATCTTCTATCGCCTCTGCCCGGTGAATAATCATCG
>Ga0315277_10009730_pt1 | contig 12253 bp, 10 predicted proteins | sample YL17G05_15_MG_FD_203695 | JGI IMG/M metagenome (GOLD analysis project Ga0315277, IMG submission 203695) | Sediment microbial communities from Yellowstone Lake, YNP, Wyoming, USA - YL17G05_15 | ecosystem: Environmental > Aquatic > Freshwater > Lake > Sediment | place: USA: Wyoming | collected... | reverse complement strand
CGGGGTTGTCCACCATCTCCTCGTCGGCCGCGAACGCCACCGCTCCTACCGCCAACACTGCCGACATCACAATCAGCTTCCTCATGCTCGACGCCATGTTCGTCTTCCTTCTCATCAAGAGGCCGGCCCCGTTGCGGTCCCCCGACCCGATGCCGGGGAGCCTTGGGGCCGAACCCCTGCTATGGTAGAGAATCCCCCCCACAGAGTCAAATGGAATGCCCGTTTCGGGTGCATAAGCGTTTTGGTGGGGCGTAGGGAGTTGGTCGTTCCGTCCCCGCCGGCCCGTGTGGGCAACCTGGCGCAGGGCTGCACAGACCGGCAGACTCGAAACACCCCGGGCACGCGCCGTATAGACGGGAAACACCCTGGGCAGGCGCCGTGTAGCAGGCCACGGCTTCAGCCGTGGTGCCGCGAGCCCCCCACCCCCGTCCCCTCCCCCCGCGGGCAAGGTCCAGGTTTAGCCGAAGGCGTCCACACCGCGGGGGGGAGGGGCAAGGGAGGGGGGCCGCCGAAAACCACCGCTGAAGCGGTGGCCTGTTACACGACGGGAACATGGCAATCGGTCGGCCCCTTGGGAATGGGCCGAACAAGGGCGCCCACAGGGCCTCCACCAAAACGCTGATGCGCCCGCCCGTTCCCAACGCACCCGCCCGTTCCGCCGACGGGACACTCGCTGGTGTCATGCGCAGCACCGTTGGGCAGGGCGAAGCCGGAGATCGCTCAGGGGAGTCTGCGGCATCGGGCGGCCGCCGATCGGAGGCGCCCGCGTTGGCGTTTTCCCGCGTGCCAAGGTGTGCTATGATCTGTCGGCGTTTACCGGATAGGATGGGTCATGAACCAAGGACCGCAGAGCCACGGCGGGAGTGCGCTTCCCACGCCGATCGTCGTGCGATGCCGCGGGCAGGACATCAACCACCTGCTGACCAAAGAATGGCTGCTGACCAACCGGATCGGGGCGTACGCCTCATCGACGGTCGTCGGGTGCAACTCGCGGAGATATCACGGCCTGCTGGTGGGCGCCACGCACCCGCCGGTGAGCAGGATTGTGGCGCTGTCCACGGTGATGGAGCAGGTCACAGTCCGCGAGGACCCATTCGACCTGGCGACCAACGAGTTTCCCGACGCCTTCAGCCCCCGCGGCATGGAGCACCTGGAGGAGTTCCGCAACGACGTGGCCCCGACGTTCGTCTATCGCTTCGCCGGCCTGGAGGTGGTCAAGGAAATCATCCTGGCCGAGTCCGCCAACGCCGTGGCGCTGCGGTACACGGTGCGCGGGGCGCCGGTGACGCTCCGCCTCCGCCCGTTCGCGGCCCTCCGCGACTTCCACAGCCTGCGAAGCGTCAGCCAGCCCCACCGCGTGACCTTTGAGGCCGCACGCGGAGGCGTGGTCGTCCAGGACCGCCTGCTCGCCGCGCCCGCACTGCACCTGGTCAGCCAGGAGGCGCAGTTTGAGGCCCATCCGCAGTGGTGGTACCGGTTCCGCTACCGCACCGACATCTCGCGCGGGCAGGAGGGGTTCGAGGACCTCTACACGCCCGGCGTGTTCGTGTACCACCTGGACGACGGGCAGTCATGCCAGTTCACCGCCAGCCTCCGGGACCCGCTGCCGATGGGCTTCCAGACGACGCTCGCGCGGCGCCGCGACCGGCTGGGGGAATTGGCCGCCGGCGCCGGACCGAACGCCGACGAAACACAGCGGCGCCTCGCCGTGGCGAGCGACGCCTTCCTCGTGCAGCGGAACCTGCCCGGCGCGGCGTCCAGCGACACGATCCTCGCCGGCTTCCACTGGTTCACCGACTGGGGCAGGGACGCCTTCATCTCGCTGCCGGGGCTGCTGCTGACCACGGGCAGGTTCGAGCAGGCCCGACGGGTCTTCCGGACGTTCGCTGCCTACATCTCCGAGGGCATGATCCCAAACCGGTTCGACGACCACACCGGCACGCCGCACTACAACAGCATCGACGCGTCGCTGTGGTTCATCATCGCGGCAGAACGCTATCTGGCGGCGACGGGCGACGCGGCATTCTGGCGCCAGACGCTCATGCCGGCCGCCGACGCGGTCCTGACGGCCTACCAGAACGGCACGCGGTTCGACATCCGCGCCGACGCCGACGGCCTGCTCACCGGCGGCTCACCGGAGACCCAACTGACGTGGATGGACGTGGCCTGGGAAGGCCGGCCCGTCACTCCGCGCCACGGAAAGGCCGTGGAGGTCAACGCCCTCTGGCACAGCGCGCACCGGATCATGGCGCGCCGGTGCGAGGGGATCGACGATGCCCTGGCCAAGCGGTACGCGGACCTGGCGGACATGATCGCCCCTGCCTTCGTGCGGACGTTCTGGAATCCGCAGCTCAACTGGCTCAACGACTGCGTGGGGGAGTCAGGTCCCGACCCGACCCTCAGGCCGAACCAGATTCACGCCGTCTCGCTGCCGCACTGCCCGCTCCGGCCGGAACAGCAGGCGGCGGTGGTGAGGATCGTAACGCAGAAGCTGCTGACGCCCTACGGCCTGCGGACGCTGGCCCCTGACGACGGGCGATACCGGCGGTTCTACAGCGGCTCGTGGGAGTCGCGCGACCGGGCGTATCACCAGGGGACGGTCTGGGCGTGGCTGATGGGGCCTTTCATCGAGGCGTACCTGAAGGTCGAGCGGGACAAGCGCTTCGCGGCGGGACAGGCGCGGCAGTGGTTGTCGGCGTTCGAGGGGCACCTGTACGACGCGGGGCTGGGTTTCATCAGCGAGGTCTTCGACGGGGACGGTCCGCACGAGCCGCGCGGGTGCATCGCGCAGGCCTGGTCGGTGGCGGAGGTCCTCCGCGCCAAGCACCTCGTCGCCCTCGCCGAAGAACACGGGTGATCGGGATCGCTTGCGGTCCAGCGGAACGGGTCAACTATGCGAAGATGCGCGTCCATCGTCGTTCTGGGCATCGCACTGACCTCATCCGCCTTCGCGGAAACCGGCGTTTCGCTCACGCCCACGAAGGGGGACGCCAACTTCCTGCCCTATTGCCCCGCTCAGATGACCATCCAGAACGACTCCGAGCAGGTCATCCGGGCCGTCGCCCTTCGCTGGCGCGGCACAGGGCCGACGCTCCTTCATGACGTCACCATCCCACCCCGGACAAGGCACGTCATGACGGTCCTGCTTCCGGCCGTGGAGGTCCAACAGACCTACCAGGTCCGGCTGCTGGCAGGGGGGGCGCTCGAATCCCCCGCGATCGCCGAACTGCGGGCGTCGGTGAGCTGGCCCCCGGAAGACGTCCAGGAGAGCGACGCGGGCTTTTTCAACGCCCCGCTCTGCCGGGCCTGGGAGTCCAGGCTGCCCACCTGGCCTGCGAGCCTGCTCCGGAACGTGTTCCTGGCGGCCGTCCTGACCTGCCTGGCGTGCGGAGGAGTCGCCTTCGTCGGACGTTCGCGACTGCGGACCGCCATGATCCTGCTGATTGCGGCGGTCTCGACGGGGGCAACGTGGCTCATAGTCTCAGGCGAGAAGGTCCTGTTCGAGCAGGTCGTGGACACATGGGCGTCTCCCGGAGCGGGCTCACCTGACGCGAGCGCGGCCTCCACGGCCCCCCGGACAACGCAGGCAGCGCCGCCCGCAAGGTCGAAAGCCCTGTGGGTCATCTCCTGCCGCCGGACGGTGGAATGGACCAGGCCCGACACCACCTTGTGCCCCGTCTATCAGGACCGCCGCCAGATGCTCGAGGACAACCTGGTCGTCCGTTGGGACAAGGGGCTCACCGTGCGACTCAACCCGGAGGAAGTCCGAATATTCCGGCCGATGCGCCGTTGAACTGCTTCCAGGGACGCTCGTTGTGTTAGCGCCGCGGGGCTCGAAGTTCAGCTCGTAGGCTGGGTCGAGCCCGTCGTTTGGGCGCCCAGACGGGCGGGCGTATGCCCGAGACCCACCTTTTCTGCTCGAAGAGGCGGGAGCGCTTTCGCCTCTTCGAGGCTCCAAGGCTAATCGAACCCCAATCCCGGAGCCTCACGGCTCCGGCTACCCACTGACGGCTCTTCGAGCCTAACAACACACGTTGGCGCCCAATCACGCAAGTCCATCCAGGTCAATCCGGGCCCTTGGGCTCTTCCTCGGGTCCTTCCTCGTCCTGGTCCTGCTGAGGCTCGTCCTGGAGTTTGAACCTCTTGCCCGCCAGGGCCCAGGCGTCCACATATTCCGTAGGCTTCCTGGTCTCTCGCGGGCGGAGGCGGTAGGCGATGTATCGCGTCATCACCCAGACCAGGAGCACCAGCGTCCCTGCCAGGACGGCCAGCACCGCCCAGGCCATTCGCGCAAGGAACGTCTTGGTGGACGGGTTGGCGCCGGCCATCGCCTGCGTCAGGACGGCCAGCAGTGCGCCCAGCATCGCTGCGACCGTCCCCAGCGAGATGATCAGGACGAGGAAGTTGATCCGTCGAAGCGCTTTTACCGGTTCTGTTTCCATGGGAGGTCCGCCCGGGGATCGAACTTGTCCAGGGCCTGGAGTTTCCGCAGGAGTTCCTGGCCCTCAGGAGTGACGGTGGGTGGCGGCACGATCTTGATCAGCACGTACTGATCGCCCCTGGGACCTCCCCCCCGCCCGGCGACGCCCTTGCCCCTCAGGCGGAGCTTGCGCGAACTGCTGGTGCCCGGCGGGACGGTCACGGTGGTCATTCCGTCGATGGTCGGCACATCGACCTTCGCCCCCAGGGCGGCCTCCGCGATGCCGATGGGCACCTCGACGTAGATGTCGTCGCCCTCGCGGCGGAAGTACGGGTGCTCCCGGACGTGCGTGATGATGTAGAGGTCCCCGGCCCCGCCGGGACCTTCGGAGCCCTTCCCCCGCAGGCGAATCCGGGAGCCTTCGTTGACGCCGGGGGGAATCTTCACGTCGATCGTCTCAGTCCGCTCGCCCGTCCGCGTCTGACGCCGCAGTTGCAGCCTCGTCGGCCCGCCCCAGATCGCCTGGAGAAAGTCCAGGTTCAGGTGGACCTCCAGGTCCAGATCCTCCCGCTCCACGTGCGGCGCCCTCTGGGGCCCGCGACGACCGGCCTTTCCGCGCAGCGAGTCCAGGATCTCGTCCAGCCCCATGCCCATGAACCCGCTGCCGGAAGCTCCGAATATCTCCTCGAAGTCAACGGGCACGCCCTCTCCGGGTCGGCCCGTCCACGTATAGGTTCCGGCGCCGCCCCGCCCGGGGGACCCGCGGGCGCCCTCGTGCCCGAACTGGTCGTACATCCGCCGCTTCTGGGGATCGCTGAGGACCTCGTAGGCGGCGGTGGCCTCCTTGAACTTCTGCGCCGCGTCCGGCGCCTTGTTCACGTCGGGGTGGTACTTCCGCGCAAGCTTGCGATAGGCGGCCCGGATCTGCTCTTCGTTGGCGTTGCGCCCCGCGCCGAGCACTTCGTAGTAATCACGTTGCGCCATGCTCGCATTTTACCGGGACGCGGCCAAGGACACTAGCGGCGCGTCTGTAATGGGTCACTTACGGGGTGTGGTACGACAGGCGTCTCGCCTGTCGGGACGGAGACCAGGCGCGAATTCGACAGGCGAGACGCCTGTCGTACCAGTAACTGACCCATTACGCGCGTCTGCGCGGCATCGAGGCGCTGACGATCCCATCCAGCGCCCACGGACCTGCCTGCCTACGGCAGGTAGGCAGGCAGGTCCGTGGGCTGTTGGGGAATCCCCGTCCGTTTCGTCCTGGTGCTAATGCGCCATGACTTTGGAGACGCTGAGGATCGGCAGGAGCAGCGCGATCGCGATGCCGCCGATGAGCAGGCCCATGACAATGATCATGATCGGCTCGATCATCTGCGTCATGGTCTTGACAGCCACGCGGAGGTCATCCTCGCAGAACACGGCCACCCGGTTCATCACCGTCGCGAGCTTTCCCGTGCGCTCCCCCGCGCCGATCATCTGCGTGACCGTGCGAGGAATCAGCCGGCACTTCATCAGCTCGTCAGTCATCGCCGCGCCTTCCCGGACGCGCTCGGCCAGGCCGGTCCACACCTTGGCGTAGAAGTAGTTCCCCGCGACCTGCGCGGTGATCGCCAGCCCCTCCAGCATGCTCACCCCGGCGGAGATCATCGTGGCCATGGTGCGGAGCGACCGCGAGAGATATGCCTTGCGGTACATCCCGCCCATGACGGGCATGTTGATGCGGAGCCTGTCCATGAAGATCTTCCCCTCCGGCCTGCGCAGGTACAGGTATCCCCCGACGCCCGCGCCGGCCAGGACCACCAGGATGACGGGCCAGTAGCTGAGGATGCCGGAGCTTATTCCCAGGAGCATGCGGGTCGGCAGGGGAAGGGTCGCGCCCTTGCCCGCGTAGATGTTCTCGAACCGCGGGAGGACGAACACCAGCAGGGCCACCACCACCAGGATGCAGAAGCTCAACATGCAGACGGGGTAGGTCATCGCGCCCTTGATCCTCTTGCGGGTGTCTCGCTCCTGCTCCATGTACTCGCTGACCCGCTGGAGCATCGAGCCCATCGTTCCGGACGCCTCGGAGGCCTTCATCATGGCTGCGAACAGCTTGCTGAAGACCTTCGGGTACTTCTCCAGCGCCGCGGAGAACTCCACGCCGGCCTTCACCTGCTGGCTGACGTCCTGGACCACGGCCTTCATGCCCGGGTTTTCGGCCTGGTCGCCGATGGCGTCCAGCGCGTCGGCCAGCGGCACGCCGGTGTCCACCATCACCGCCAGTTGCGTGGCGAAGAAGATCACGTCGTCGCGATTGATCTTCTTGTTCCGGCTCATTGCGGCCTGCATGGGATCGGCGATGACATCCTCGCGGAGGGCGACGACGGCCTTGCCGTCCTTCCGGAGGATGCGCGACGCCTCGCTTGCGTCCGCGGCCGTCAGGACGCCGCTGTCGGTCTTTCCCGAGCCGTCTCGAACTTGATATGCGAATCTCGGCATGAGTTTCGGCTCCTTGTGCTAGACGATCATCTTGGCCAGTTTTTCCGGGTTGTGCGCCTTGGCCATCGCGGCGGCGGCCGTGATGCGCCCTCCTGCGGCAAGGGAGGCGATCGCGCTGTCCATCGTCTGCATGCCAAGCACCTTTCCCGTCTCGATCATGCCGGCCAGCAGGTGGGTCTCCCGGTCCCGAATGGCCCGGCGGATCGCCGGCGTGGAGGCCATGATCTCCACCGCCGGGACCATCCCCCCGTCCTTCTCATCGTGGAAGAGCGTCTGGCAGACCACCGCCTGGAGCGTGTCGGCCAATTGCACGCGGACCTGCGACTGCTGTGCCGCGGGGAAGACGTCGATGATCCGGTTCACCGTCTCCACCGCGCTGACCGTGTGGAGGGAAGCCATGACCAGGTGTCCCGTCTCGGCCGCCGTCAGGGCGGCGGAAATCGTCTCCAGGTCGCGCATCTCCCCGACCAGGATCACGTCGGGGCGCTGCCGGACGACGTGCCGCAGGGCCGAACCGAACGTCGGGCAGTCCACGCCGATCTCCCGCTGCTCGATGATCGACTTCTGGTGGCGGAACGTGAACTCGATGGGGTCCTCCAGCGTGATCATGTGATACGCGTAGGTCCGGTTAATGTAATCGATCATCGACGCCAGGGTGGTGCTCTTGCCGGTTCCCGCCCCTCCGGTGACCAGCACCAGCCCCCGCGGCAGGTCCGCGAAGTCAAGGATCCGCTGCGGGAGCTTCAGACGCTCGAAGGATGGCACCTCGTGCGGGATGAACCGGATGGCGGCGCTCAGCGTTCCCCGCTGCCGGTGCACGTTGACGCGGAAGCGCCCGATGCCGTGCTTGCCCAGCGAGAAGTCCAGGTCCCCGGTCTTCTCCAGCCGGGCGGCTTGATCGGGATTCAGCACGGGCAGAAACATCGCCTCGACGTCCGGTCCGGTCATGCTCGGTGAATCGACCGGCTGCATGATCCCGGACACCCAGACCATCGGGGGCGCCCCCGGCACGAAGACCACGTCGGAGGCGCTGAGCCTCAGTACCGTTTCGAAGACCTCGTCCATCGACCATCCCATGTTCGCCATCCTCCCGGTTCAAGCCGCCGTGGCGCGGAGGACCTCTTCCACGGTCGTGATGCCGGCCTTGACCTTCGCCATGCCGTCGTCGCGCAGCGCGACCATGCCCGACTGTGCCGCCATGGCCCGAAGCTCGTTGATGTTCGGCGAGGATGTGATCTTGTCCCGCATGGCGTCGTCGGGCACCAGCAGCTCGTAGATGCCGATCCGCCCGCTGAAACCGCTGTTGCGGCACTTGGCACACCCCACACCGTGATAGAACGTCTCGACCTCCCCCGCGGCCCGCTCCACCGCGCGGCGGATGTTCGCCGGCGGGTCGTAAGGCTCCTTGCAGTTCGTGCAGATCTTGCGCACCAGGCGCTGCGCCAGCGCCGCCACCATCGACGCCGCCACCAGGTACGGCTCCACCCCGATGTTCACCAGTCGCGTGACCGCCGTCGGCGCGTCGTTCGTGTGCAGCGTGCTCAGGACCAGGTGCCCGGTGAGAGCCGCCTGCACCGCGATCCGCGCGGTCTCCGGGTCGCGGATTTCGCCCAGCATGATGATGTCCGGGTCCTGGCGCAGCAGCGACCGCAGCGCCGCCGAAAACGTGAAGCCGATCTTCTCGTTCACCTGGAACTGGTTGATCCACGCCAGGTTGAACTCGACGGGGTCCTCCACCGTGCAGATGTTCACCTCGTCGTTGTTCAGCTCCTTCAGCACGCTGTAGAGCGTGGTGCTCTTCCCGCTGCCCGTGGGACCGGTGACCAGGACGATCCCGTTGGGGGCGTTGACAACCTGCCGCCAGAGCTTGAGCATCTCGTAGTCGAAGCCCAGCTTCTCCAGGTTCACCAGGATGTTGCGGTTGTCGATGACGCGGACGACGATCTTCTCGCCGTTTTTTCCGGCGATCGTGCTTACGCGCAGGTCCACGGGCCTCCCGTCCATCAGCACGTGAATGCCGCCGTCCTGCGGCAGGCGGCGCTCGGAGATGTCCAGTCCGGCCATGATCTTGATGCGGCTGGAGATGGCCGGGAGCATCTTGACGGGCGGGCGGAGCTTCTCGTAGAGCGAGCCGTCCACGCGGAACCGGATGCGGAGGGCGTTGTCGTCAGGCTCGACGTGGATGTCCGAGGCGCCTTCCCGCACGGCGTTGTAGATGAGGTAGTTCACCAGCTTGATGACCGGGGAGCCCTCGGCGGCGGCCTCCAGGTCGCCGATGTCCTCCATCTTCGCCTCAACCAGCGACAGCTCGCCCGCCTCGGCCCCATCGAAGATGTTGTCGATCACGAAGACGTTGGCCGACGGCAGGTGGGTCTCCAAGGTGGCCTTGATGTCCTTGGCCGTCGCGCTGACGACCAAGACCTCGCACTCCGTCAGCCGGCCGACCTCCTCCAGCAGGAACACGTTGGCCGGTTCGTTGACGGCCAGCGTCAGCCGGTTGCGGACCTTGAACAGAGGCAGGACCGTGTGGCGATCGAGGAACTCCCGGGGCAGCATGTCGATCACCTTCGGGTCGGCAATCTTGGGCGAAACCCGGGCGAACGGCACCAGGTAGGCCGACGCCAGGGCCTGCATGATCTGCTCCTCGGTGCAGATATCCAGCTTCTGGAGCACCTCCCCAAGGAGCATCGTGTTGCCGGACTGGTGCTGGTAGTCGAGGGCCTTGCCCAACTGCTCCTGCGTCAGCGCCCCCTGCTTGAGCAGCAGTTGGCCCAACTGGAGTTTGCTGCCTGCGCTGTCAATAATCATCTTGGCGCACCCTCACGTCGGCGATTCGCCTTACGCCTGCATGGCCTTCATCGCTTCCGGAACGTCCTTGAAGATCTCGAACGTGGATTCCAGCCTGGTTATCTCCAGTATTTTCCTGATGTTCACGTCCGGCTTCAGCAGCTTCACCTGCCCCAGCCTCTCCGCCAGCCGGTCCTGGAGGTCCAGGAGGCACTCCAGGCAGGCGCTGTCGATGAACGTGACCTCTTCGAGGTTGAGCACCAGGTCGATCGCGTCCTTGGCCAGCAGGTGGTGATCGACGGCCTTCTGAAACACGCTGAGCGTGTCCGCCGTCAACTCGCCCTTGAGGTTCAGCATGACGGCGTGACCGTAGGTTTCCGCTGTGATGTTCACGAGTCATCTCCCGGTTGGCCGTGGAGCGGGCTCTGCGCCGACAGGTGGATCTCCTCCGCAAACTTCCGCAGGTCAAGCGAGAGCAGCTTCTGCACCAGGCGCTCGTCGAACTGCGTGCCCGCGTTCCGCCGAATCTCGGCGATCACCGCCTCCAGCGGCAGCGCCTCGCGGTAGGTCCTGTTCGACGTCATCGCGTCGAAGCAGTCGGCCAGTCCGACGATCAGCCCCTCCAACGAGATCTCGTTCCCTTTCAGCCCGTAGGGATAGCCCTTCCCGTCGGGGCGTTCGTGGTGGTGCAGGATGCCCACCACCACGTCCTGCAACTGCCGGATGCCGCCGAGAATCTTGGCCCCAAGGACCGAGTGCTTCTTGACGTTCCGGTACTCCTCGTCGGTCAGCCGGCCTTCCTTGCGGAGGGTGGACTCGGCCACCCCGATCTTCCCGACGTCGTGGAGCAGCCCGGCCAGATAGACCCTCTGCGCCTTCTCCGGCGTGAAGCCCGATTCCTCCGCCAGACGCCGCGAGATCAGCGCCACCCGCTGGGAGTGACCGCAGGTGTACGGGTCCTTGGCGTCGATCGAGGCCGTCAGGGCGTGCAAGACGCCCATCAGCAGGTCCTGGATGTCCTCGTACAGCCGACTGTTGGCCAGGAACACCGCCGCCTGGTTGGCGATGGAGTTGACCAACTTCATGTCGGTGCTGTCGAAGTCGCCCGACCGCTTGTTGAGGGCGATCAGGATGCCGATCAGGTTGTCGTCGGCGACAAGAGGCGCGGCGACGAAGTTCCGCACGGCGCCGTCGAACTCCCCCCCCGCCGACTGGAGGAACTTGTTCTCCAGCACGGGGCGCTTCTCCCGGGTGAACCGCGGGGCGATCCTCTGGTCGGCCAGGACCTGGATTCCGCCCTCGTCCAGGTCGATCTTCCCGGACACGACGACGTCCGCGCCCCGTCCCGAGGTGTGCCCGTAGGCGACGACGGCCGCCGCGGAGATGTTCATCACTTCCATCAGTTCGTTGCAGACGTTCTGGAGGAACTCCCGGGGGCCCTGGGTGACCTTCATCGAGCTGCTGATGCGGTACAGGAGGCTCAGTTCCTCCCAGGTCGAGGCCAGGTTGGCGCTGAGGGTGGCCAGTTCCTCGTTGGCGGTCCGGGCGGCCTGCTCGTGCTCCAACAGGCGGGCCAGCACCCGGAGGAAATCGTCGGCCTCCTCCTCGCCGTGCCGGCAGGCCTCCATCGCCTGGCGCGAAACGACCTGCCGGTCCAGGTGGAGGCGGTCGCACAGCCGCGCCAGGTTCTCCTCCTCCAGCATCTGGCGGACCGGGTAGCCCGCCACGACCGCGCCGATCAGCCGGCGCCGCTGGTACAAGGGAACGCCGACCAGGCAGCACCCGACGGAGGACCGGTCTTTCGCGCTGCGCTTCTCGTCCAAGACCACCCTTGCCAGCCTCCCGGAGTCCTCGGTGCACTTCTCGCCGGCGGCGGAGACCGTGCGACAGAACTCGCACCCGGCCTGAAGTGCGCCGACGCACTGCCCGAAAGAGTCCCAGACGGACAGACCAAGACCCAACTCCTGCAGGGTCGCCTGCAGGCGAGACAGCACGTGCTGCATCGCCTCCAAGGGCTGGGTCGTCGCAGTCTGGTCGGAAGTCATTGCTGCTCCGCTTGCACCGAGTGGGCCTCCGTCCCGTCCAGCAGGCCGCTGACCTTCTCCAGGACCTCCCTGGGCGAGAAGGGCTTGGCCAGCACCGCCGCAATCCCCGCGTCTATCATTTCCTTCGGCTCGATGTCGAAGCCCCGGGCCGTCAGCATGATGGCCAGGATGCCCCTGGTCGCCTCGCACGCCCGCAACTGCTTGCAGAGCTCCAATCCGGTGAGGTGAGGCATCTGGTAGTCCGTTATCACCAGGGCGGGCAGTTCCGCCTTGCAGAGTTCCAGGGCCTCTTCCCCGTCCATCGCAGTGATGACGGCGTATCCGGCGTTCCTCAGCTTCATGGAGACCACGTGCAGTATGTGGGCCTCGTCGTCGGCAACCAGAATCTTCGCGTTCACGATCCTACCTCCGCGCCGCCCGCGCTCCGGGTCGGGCGGGCGCTCAGCTCCTCTCAGGTGATCACCGGCAGCTCGAAACTGAACGTGCTGCCTTTCCCCGCCTCGCTGGTGACCGACAGCTT
>Ga0315277_10009729_pt1 | contig 12253 bp, 6 predicted proteins | sample YL17G05_15_MG_FD_203695 | JGI IMG/M metagenome (GOLD analysis project Ga0315277, IMG submission 203695) | Sediment microbial communities from Yellowstone Lake, YNP, Wyoming, USA - YL17G05_15 | ecosystem: Environmental > Aquatic > Freshwater > Lake > Sediment | place: USA: Wyoming | collected... | reverse complement strand
TCGGGGATCTCCGCCGCCGTCATGGCAAAGTCATAGATCCGGAAGTCATCCACCGCACCGTTAAAGTACGCGTCCGCGCTGTACTGCGACCGGCCGATCCAGTTGTTCGTCGTCTGGCCCAGGTCCTTCGGCAGGACCGTGGTATTGCCGGTGGCGACGACCTGGCCGTCGAGGAACATCTGCATGCCTCTCGTGCTCCCATTGATCGACACCGCCACATGGTGCCAGCCGGTCGGCAAGGCCGCCGCCGCGTTCAACTGCTGCTCGTTATTGTAGCTCTCGACCGTGATCAGGAACCGCAGCGTTCCGGTTCCGCCGTTGACGGGCGTCATCATCATATTGAACGTGGTCCCGGTGCCGAAGTCGAAGACGCGCTGCCAGGCACCGCCCATGCCGGAGAAGTTCACCCAGGTCGTGACGGTAATGCTGCTGAGGGAGCCGATGACCGAATCGATGGGCAGAGCCACGTATCCGTCCGCACCGTTGAGAAGCAGGGCTCCGCCATCAAAGCCGGCGATCCACTTGGTGCCGCCCAGGATCGTCCCGTGGCGACCGTGGCCGGACGAATCGATGGCCAGCTTGCCTTCCCCTTCGTCGAATTTCCACCAGCCAGCGAGGTTCGGGTCCATAACGGGGATGCTCGGGACCGTGGTAAAGCTCCAGACCGAACCGACCTGCTTGGTGCCGGCGCTTTCGATCTCATCCACGCGCCAGTAGTAGGTGGTCCCGTCCGCCAGCGGGCCGGGATCGAAGGTCGCATCGACCTGTGCGCCTTGGAAGGTGTTGCCGGTCCCCGCCAACACCTCGTCCCGGCTGGTCCCGAAGTACACCTCGTGCTTGCTGGCGTTCTTACCCAGCATCCAGGTCAGATCCACCTCCGGACTCTGAAAGCGGGCGCCGTCGGCGGGAGTCGGCGCATAGGCCGTCAAAGCCATCGTCATGAAGTGCCACACATCCCCGGCATACGTCGTCACGCCGTCCGCTTCGATCTCATCCACGCGCCAGTAATACGTGGTCCCGGGCGTCAGGCCCTGCATGTGATAGTACATGCCGAGCATGGTGCGCGCCCCGACCAGGTTCGTTGGTCCCAGGTCCGGACTGGTGCCCAGATAGACGTTGTGCCACTTGGCCGTGGTACCGGCCGTCCATTGCAGCAGAGGAGCCGGCACCCCGATCGCGCCGTCGGCCGGGTTCGGACCGGTGGCCTTGCGCGGGCCGCCCAGCTTGTAGTTCGCCTGAATCTGCTGGAGCGTCAGCACACCGTCGTGGATGCGGACCTCCGCGATGGAGCCGGTGAAGTTGAAGGCCGACTCCGGGGCATCGCCCGTGCCATTGCCCTGGGCGGCCACCCGGATGATGTTGCCCGCGTAGGTGTCCAAGGCAACCGCTTCCTGCCCCGCTGCGGCACCATTGGCGTACAACCTTGCCGTGGTGCCATCGTAGGTATAGACCAGGTGCCACCACTTGCCGGCCGCCGGGCTCGGCGCGACGCTGCCGCCCCACCCCATGTCCGGAGCGCCCCAGTGGCCCACCGCCCCGAAAGACGTGTCGTTGCCGTAGTTGAAGGCCATATTCGTGCCGTCCGGGCCGCCGCGATGGCTCCAGTGGACCAGGGTCTCTTCACCGGGAATGCTCGGATTATACGCCCATACCTCGATGGAGCGCGTGCCGTTGCCTACGATCCCGGCCACGGAGGTGGGCCCGTCAAACCAGCAGCCGCCGTCAAACGTGACGGCCTTGAGACCGGCCACGTCCTCGACAACCGGACTGGTCGTTCCTTTCGCCACGAACTCCCCGAGTGTCCCCCGGTTCGGCCAGGTGGTGACATTGGAGCCGTAAGCCAGGTCCTCGGCCCGCAGGTCCACCAGCAGCGTTTCCGCCGCCTTGACCTGCGCCGGGGCCCGGACCGACAGGACCAGCGCCAGGACAGCAACACAGACTACCATGCTTTTCTTGATCATAACCAGCCTCCCTAAAAAAGTGGTTTGCACAGACACAACATAAAGACCGGCATTGCGGATGCGCCATTCGAAATCCGCAACCGGAAATTGAGCTGCCCTTCTCCTTTAGCACGGGCGGGTTTGAAAGGGTTCCCGAACGCGATACATTGCGTTCGGGGTCCCCAACCCGCCCCCTACAGCCAGTTCCTCCAAACCCTTCCAGCGGCCGCCGACAGTTGCCGGGTGACCACTGACCACTGCCAACTATTATACCATCACCACCAGTGCCACGGAGGTGCGATATAGCGTACCTGCATGTCACGGAATTTCCGCCATTCGAGATGCCCGTCCACGAAGAGGATATTGGCGCCCTCGGGACGATCCGTCCGGCCGATATGGTTGGTCCGGTCATAGAGCCGCCATTGGGCATATAACCCGCCCGCCACCTCCGTGAACGAGGCCGTGTTCGGATCGGCCCCGGTGCTGAGCGTCGCATCCACCAGCAGCTCGGTCGTGGCCGCCTGCTTGACGTTGAGGTTCTTGACCCACGTCTTTTTCGGTCTGCCCAGCAGCGCCTTGGGGTCTCTACCAACCTTTGTATCGAGCATCCAGAAATAGCTGGTGACCCGATAATACGTGTCACGCTGCGTCGGCGACTCGTGGATCCGCTCCGGCCGGGTGCTGACGCTCGGCACCGTGTCGCCGAAGTTCCACACGATGGCCATGTCGCCGTTCTTCGAGAGGTCACAGGGGCAGTAAAACGTGTGGCGATCCCCACCGGTCGCAATGATATAGTCAGTGGTGCTGTATGCGACATCCCACAGCCAGTAGCCGCCGGCGTTCAGCGGCAGCTTGCCGTCGTTCTCGTTGCCGTACATGTGCAGACTGGTGCCGATCTGTTTGAGATTGTTGGCACAACTGATTTTGCGTCCCTGCTGCCTGGCTCGGTTCAGCGCCGGCATCAAAATGGCCATCAGGATCGCGATGATGGCGATGACCACCAGCAGCTCGATCAGCGTGAAAGCCTTCCTTTTCATGCGCGATGTCCTTTCCTGCACACAGGCAAAGACGCAAGGTTCTGCATCTGTGCCATAGGTCGCGCGACACCTACTTCGTCACGCGGATATCGTCAAGGTACAACCGCCCGGCGCCGCCGGCGACCGGCTGGGCGCGATCTCCGACCCCGATCACCAGCTTTTTGACCTTGGCCAGATTGACGCCGGCAAACTGGCCCAGCGGGATCTTCCATTCGACCCAATTAGTGGCCTGTAGGGCTTGCGGGTCGGCGTTGACTGCCGTCGCGACCTTGCCGCCACTGTCCTCGACGGTCACGTATAGCTTCTCGGGCGCGTTGGCCTTGCGGCCCTGGAAGTAGAGGGTCAGGGCATCGACGCCGTTGACGGTCCAGTTCTGCACGGGCGAGAACTCTCGCTCGGCCTCGCTGTAGAACGGGTCGGCGACGTTGTTGTAATCGAGAGGCATCGACTGCATGCCGCCGTGCACGACCTTTTGCTCGGCGAACGGTGGATTGACGTATCCCACCGTCGAACCGTTGGCGCCGGTGGCCCAGCCGTCGAGCCAGGCGTCAAAGATCCGCCTGCCTTCCTTGTCCGTGTAGCTCTCGAAGTCGTCCACCAGAAGGAAGTTGGCCGTGGTGAAGCTCCAGACGATGCCCTTCCACGGGCTGTTCGGATCGCCGCCGGCAATCTCATCGACGCGCCAGTAGTAAATCTTGCCCCACGGGAGGGTCCCCGGCTCGAAAGTGGTGGCGGCCTGGCGACCCAGGCACAGCGGACTGGAGGTGTCGGCCGCCGCCACGGCCGCCGGGTCCTCGCCGAAGTAGACCTCGTGCTGCTCGGCCTTCTCGCCCGCATACCAGCTCAGGGTCGGTGCCTCCACGACATCGGCAGCGCCGTTCTTCGGAGCCAGAACCGCCGCCCGAATCGGCGCCAGGGTGTACGTGCTCATCACCGCGCCGCTGATGACCTCCTGCGCGCCGTCCGACGACTGCCAGGAGACCGCGACGTTATCATCGCCGCCGCCCTCTTTGTGCAGGGCCTCAATGAAGTACTTCTGCCCCGCCTGCAGGGCAATCGCCGCCGATTTCTGGCCGGCCTCCTTGCCCCACTCCCGCGCGGTCGTCCACGCGCTGACGCCCGCGATTCGTTGGGCGTTGTTGGGATCCGCATTGGTGCTCAGCCACAGGTCGGAGGCGTCATCGCTGGCAATCCAGAACGTGTAGTCCCCGGACTTCGGCGGAGTGAGCCAGCCGTAAAGCCGCGTGCCGTAGTAATCCGCCCAGTTCGTAGGCCCTTCGAACGCATCGATCAACATCCGGCCGGTCGGGCTGAATGGATACAGCGCGCTGCCCGTCAGGGTCGTGACGGCGGTGCCGCTGATGCCCAGCCACCACTCGCGCACGAGCCGGCCGTCCGCGGGCGTGTTCGTCGTGAAGCTCCACATTTCGCCCTTCTGAACGACATCGCCGACGGCAATCTCGTCGACGCGCCAGTAGTAGGTGGTTCCGGAACGAAGCAGCCCGGCCGGGAAACTCGTCTCTACCAGAACGCCCTTGTCCGTCCCCGCCGCCCCGTCGTTGACGGCGCCGTACGTCTCACCGAGGTAAACATGGTGCTTCACGGCGCTCTGGCCAGCCAGCCACGTCAGCGTGACAGCCGGGAAGACCTCCTCCGCGCCGTGGGCGGGCGTGGGACGGAAGGCGGTGACAGGCTGGGAGGTGAAGCTCCAGACGTCGCCTTTCTGAATGGTCCCGTTCCGCTCGATTTCATCGATGCGCCAGTAATACATGGTCCCGGGCTGCAGCCCGGCAATGTGGTAGTACATCGCGAACGGCTGGTGCGGAGCGACCAGATGGGCCGCGGTAAGCTCCGGCGTGGTGCCGAAATAGATGTCGTGGAACTGGGCCGTCTCGCCTGCGCCCCACGTCAGCAAGGGGGAGGTGACGCCGATGGCGCCGTCGGCCGGGTTGGGCTTCTCGGCTTTCACCCAGCTCGGCAGCGTGCCGTTCAGCAACGCTGCGACCTGCTCCGCCGTCACCGCACGGCTGTAGAGCTGCACATCGTCGATCTTGCCGGCGAAGCTGTCCCCGGGCTCCTGGTCCGAGCCGAATACCAGGTGGCCGGCGGCATCGCCCGCCTGGGCCGCCGTCTGGCTGTCCACCGCGCCGTTCAGGTAGAGCGTCTTGGTCCCGGCGTCGCCATCCTGCGTCACGACGATATGGTACCAGCCGGGACCGGCCACGGGACTGCCCCAGGTCGGCCACGTGCCGTAGTACCAGGTGGGCGTCCCACTGTTGTCACCGATCCAGATGCCGTAGTAGGAAGCGCCGCCGCCCGACTGGCGGCCTTTGGTCACGATGCCGTGCCAGCCCGCAACCACCTCCGGCACATACACCCAGGCGGCCAGCGTGTAGCTCTTCGCGACTCCGAACGTGATCGCGGGATCATCGGGGACCCACACGAAGCTGTCCGTCCCGTTGAACTCCAGAGCGCCGCCGAGTTCTCCCGTGGTCCAGACCGGACCGTTCACGAGGCTGCCGTGACGCTTGTTGCCGCTCGAGTCCTGGGCGGTGGTCCCGGACCCCTCGTCCAGCTTCCACCAGCCCAGCATACTGCCGGCCGACGCGCGGTCCGCCACGAGGAGCAGCCCGGCCGCCACGACCACACACCCGACCAGAAGTTTCTTGTTCATAGCGGTTCTCCCCTAAAGTCAACCACGAGTCACCAGTCTTCATGGCTTGGTCACGCGCATATCGTCAAGGTACAGCCGCCCGGCGCCGCCGGCGACCGGGTTGGCGCGATCTCCTATGCCGATGTACATCTTCTTGACCTTGGTCGGATTCACCCCGGCCAAGTCCGTCAGCGGGATCTTCCATTCGACCCACGTGGCCGCGCGCGTGGCGGCGGGATCTGGATGGACCACGACCGCCAGCTTGCCGGCGCTATCCTGGACTACTACGTAGAGCTTGTCCGCCGCATTGTCCGTCCGGCCCTGGAAGTACAAGGTCAAAGTCGTCATGCCGTTGAACGTCCAGTTCTGCACGGGCGAGAACTCCCGCTCGGCCTCGGCGTAGAACGGCGAGTTGATGTTGTTGTAGTCCAGCGGCATCGACTGCCTGCCGCTGTGAACGATCACGCGCTCGGCGAACGGCGGGTCCCAGTTGCCGACCGTGGCGGTCGTGAGGTTGGTTTGGCCGTCGATCCACGTCTCGTAGATGCGGGTGCCCTTGTCCACTTCGTCATTGTAGCTCTCGAAATCATCCACGATCAGATAATCGGCCACCGTGAAGGTCCACGTCGCTCCGCGCGTGATGGTCCCATCATCGTTGACCTCATCCACGCGCCAGGCATAGGACTGACCCCACTGGAGGTCTTCCGGCGGCGTATAGTCGGTTGCGCTGATGCGCCCGCGATAGACGCCGGAGGCGTCGGATGCATCCGCCTCATCCACCGCCTGCTCATCGGTGCTTAGGTAGACATCGTGCTCGGCGGCGCTGTCGCCGGGCGACCAGGTCAGAGGCGTGGCCGTGCGGATGTCGACGATGCTCTTATCCGCCGGAGAGGGGTTCCAGGCCCGCAGCGGATCGCCGCGCATCGCCCGTTGGATTTCCTCCGGCGTCAGAACCTTATTGTACACGCGGACATCATCCACCGCGCCGTCCCAGAACTCGGCGGCCGTATTCACTTGCCGGCCGATGTGGGCCAGGGCCAAAATCGTGTTCCAGCTTTTCGCCGCCGAGGCCACCTCGACGGCATCCGCGTACAGCTTGGCGGTCGTCCCGTCGTAGGTCAGACAGATGTGATGCCATTCGTTCACCGTCCAGAAGCCGTCCCACTGGACGTCGTCGCCGTAGCCGCCGCCAAAGAGGCTGGTGCCGTTCATGCCGATGAACGTCGCCTGCCCGGTGGCTGGTGAGCCGTAGGCCGCAATCCAGCGCCAGCCGACGGCCACACTATTGGTCTCGCCCCAGCCGCACAGGCTTCGCGCCGAGTTGCCGGCCGGCCAGGTCGCGGGAGTCCCGAAATCGACGTAGTCTCCGTCGCCGTCGAGCGCCAAGGCGCCATCGACCGCGCCGGCTGCCCATTGGGGATTGCCTTGCAGCGTGCCATGGACGCCGTGCCCCGACCAATCCACGGCTTTGATGCCGCCGCCCTCGTCGAGCGTCCACCAGCCCAGCAGGTTCGGATCGGTAACGGCAATAACCGGCAGGGTCCGGAACCGCCAGACGCTGCCCTGCTGTTTCGTCCCGCTTTTCTCCACCTCATCGACGCGCCAATAGTAGACGGTCCCCGCCGTGAGGCCTTTGGCCTCGTACGTCCTGATCAACTGATTGCCTTTGAACGTGTCGCCGGTGCCGCCGGCCACTGCCGTCTCATCGGTGCCGAAGTAGACGTCATGACTGACGGCGCTGACCCCAGGCGTCCAGGCGAGGGTCACATCAACGTCCTCGAACCTGGCACCGTCCGCCGGGGCGGGGTCAAACGCCTTCACCGGCGCGGTCGTGAAGCGCCAGATGTCACCCGTGTGCACGGTCACGCCGTCCGCCTCGAGCTCGTCCACGCGCCAGTAGTACGTCACCCCCGGCGTCAGGCCGGGCAGATGCCAGTACATCGCAAACGGCAGCTTCACGCCGACCAGCTCCGCGCTCGTCAGGTCCGGGCTCGTGCCCAGATAGAGGTTGTGCCACTGCACTCTCTCGCCGGCAGTCCATTGGAGCAGAGGCTGAGTCACGCCGGTGGCCCCATCCGCCGGACTGGGCTTGCGCGCCTTGAGCTTGGGCGGAACCAGGGCCTTGATCTCGGCGGCGGTCAGCACGCGGTCATAAAGGCGTACATCGTCGACGGCGCCATCCCAGAACTCGGCGGCATCGTTCACCTGCCGCCCGAGGTGAGCCCGACTGAGCACCAGACTCCAGTTCTTGGCCAGACTGCCGACTTCCCGGCCGTTCACGTACGCCTTGGCGGTCGTGCCATCGTAGGTCAGCCCCACGTGAAACCACTCGCCCACCTCCCAGGTGCTATCGACGACCACATCATCCCCGCCATAACCGCCCGCGACGAGCGATCTGCCGTTCATGCCGATGAACATGGCCTGGCCCGTATTTGCCGAGCCGTACGCCGCCATCCAGCGGTAGCCGGCGGCCACGGTGTCGGTCATACCCCACCCGCACAACGTGCGCGGCGCCTTGCCGGCGGGCCAATCGGCCGGGTTGCCGAAATCGACGTAGTCGTCGCGGCCGTCGAAGCTCAGCGCGCCGCCATCCGTGCCGGCGATCCATGTTGGTCCTCCTATGAGAGTGCCGTCATAGCCTCTGCCGGCGGAGTCATAGGCCGTTGTGCCGGTCCCTTCATCCAGCTTCCAATGTGCGACCAAGTCCGCGCGGACGCTGACCGCCGAAATCAGCACGAACCACAGCGAAATCAGACAGATCGGTCTCTTGCCCATGATGCCCCTCCTTCAAAAAGCTCGATCAGGGTGATACCCTTCATCGTTTCTGCCTCGGCGACTGCCATGGCCAGACCTTCCTCGCAGGGGACGGACTCAATTCGCGTCGGTCCGCAATTTCCCGAACTCACAGATACACCGAGTATTATCGGCGGTTCACGAGCACGATACAATACACTATTGCGTTTTTCTTTCGCCATTTTGCGAACGCCCCCACCGCCGGGCGGCGGTCGGGAACCAATTGCCGGGCCGTGGCAATTATCCACAGACCATCGTCTCAGAATTCGCTGGCATCGCGTTCGCATTTCGGCTAAAAGAAATCACAAAACGACCTGTGGCCGTGACTCATGACGAGCGACCGCCACGAGACTGGGAGAAGCCAAAATCCAGGACCCGAAGAATTCACAACCCGCAATCGGCAAGACCCCCTCCGTGCTGCTGTTCGTGGAAACCTCGCGGGAGTTCGGGCGGGGCCTGCTCCACGGGATCGCGCGGTACTCGCGTCTGCACGGCCCGTGGCGGGTCTACCGCTGGCCCGGCGCCCTAGATTCGTCCCTGCCGGAATGGAAATACCTGAAGATCGACGGCGCCATCGTCCGGGACGTCCGGGCGGTAGAGGGGCTCGCCCATTCCGGCATCCCGGTGATCTTCGCGCAGCACAACCGGGAAAGCTATGCCCCGTTTCCCGCGATCATCACGGACAGCGCCGCCATCGGGTGCATGGCCGCGGAGCATTTTCTCGACCGTGGCTTTCAGAATTTCGCCTATTGCGGCCTCGACGATTTTCTCTGGTCGAGGGCACGGGCCCAGCACTTCGTGCAGTGGCTGGAGCAGGCCGGCTTGGGGGCCAATGTGTTCCGGCAGCCGAAGGCCCGGGCGAAGCGGGCCTTCAAAAACGAGCGGAACCTGCTCGGGGCGTGGCTCCAATCCCTGCCCAAGCCGGTCGCCGTCATGTGCTGCAACGACGACCGGGCGCTCCAGGCGATCGAGGCGTGCAAGCTGTCCGACCTGTCCGTGCCCGACGACGTGGCCGTGCTCGGCGTGGATAACGATGTCCTGGTGTGTGACCTTTCCGACCCCCCGATATCCAGCATTGCCTTGGATACGGAGGCCGCCGGCCACGAAGCGGCGAAGCTGCTGGACCACCTGATGAAGGGCGGGCAGATGACCGGCCAGGAGATCCGGGTCCGCCCCACGCATATCGTGACGCGAATGTCCACCGACATGCTGGCCGTCAGCGACCCCGAGGTCGGCGCCGCCCTGCGGTTCATTCGCCGCAACCCGCACCGCCTCATCCAGGTGGATGATGTCGTGGAAGCGACGCACGTGTCCCGCCGCGTACTGGAGAAGCGATTCAAGGCGATGCTCCGGCGCTCGGTGCACCGGGAAATCCGCCGGGTCCGCGTCAACAACATCGTCCAGCTCCTCGTCGGCACGGATATGAGTATTACGGACATCGCCGCCCATTGCGGCTTCGACGACGTGCAGCACATCGCCCGTTACTTCCGCAAAGAGACCGGCGTGAGCCTGCGCCAATACCGCAACCGCCACGCCCCGCGGTAGCTCGGGATTGCAGACGGTCAATGCATATGGACGTGGGAGGCAACGCAAAATGGGAGCGAACTGGCGAGCCTGGTTGAGTCTGGCATTGTTGCTTGTGGCAGCAGGTTGTGATAAGAAACCGCCTGTTGGCACCACCACGGAACTGCACCGCGCTGCGGAGTTGGGCGACTTGCCGCGGGTGCGGTCGCTGATTTCCCACGGTGCAGAAATCGATGCAAAGGACAAACGCTCACTAACGCCGCTGCATTTTGCAGCCTCCCAAGGCCATCCAGAGACAGTTAAAGTGCTTATTGCGAACGGCGCTGACCCAAATGCGCGGACCGCAGGCAAGCAGACGCCCCTGCACATAGCCGCCGAGACTGGCCATGAGGAGGTTGTCAGGATTCTTTTGGCAAACGGCGCGGATGTCAACGCAACGGAGGCGGGCGACTGGACGCCCCTGCACTGTGCCATGAGAGCGGATAAGCCTATTGTCATCGTGGAGCTTCTCCTTGCCGGCGGTGCGGATGTCAACACACGCACCGGCCGGGGTAAAACAGTACTGCACATGGCGGCTGACCATGGCGATGCGAATCTTGTCAGGTTTCTGATTGGGAAAGGCGCCAATGTCAATGCAAGGGAACAAGAGTGGGGCTTCACCCCGATACACTATGCCGCCACCCGCGAAGACCCGAATGCGGCCGATATCCTGGATCTGCTCATCAGCGCGGGTGCAAAGATCGAGGAGCGTACCGACAGCGGCCTGACGCCGTTGCACCTGGCGGTTTGTCGCAGGAACAGGAAAACAGTGGAACTGCTTCTTGCCCGAGGTGCCCGGGCAGACATGCGGACCACCGAGCGTCTGACGCCCCTGGTGTCCGCGCTGGGTTATCGACCAACGGATGAAGAATCAGAGATGGCCAAGCTGCTGCTGTCGCACGGTGCCAGAGTCGATGGCAAAGACCGTCAGGGCTTCACCGCGCTTCATCGTGTGGCTTGCCTGGACACCGCCGAGATGGCCCTCGCTCTGATAGCCAAGGGCGCGGATGTCAATGCAAGGACCAGCCTGGGCAGGACGCCTCTGCATGAAGCGGCGAAAGAGAACAATGGCAGCGTCGCCACGGCCCTTCTTGACAACGGCGCTGACGTCAATGCCAAGGCCGATTATGGTGAGAGGCCGTTGCACGAGGCGGCGAAGTGTCGCAGCAAGGACGTGATGGAGATCCTCCTGGCGAGGGGTGCGAAGGTGAACGCCCTGACGGAGGAGGGGCGGACCGCCCTCGATTTCGCCTACGGAGGTTTTAAGGGCCAGGAAGTGGCGGAGGTCCTCAGGGCCGCCGGCGGCAAACAGGGCCGGGAAGTCCGCCAATAACGGAAGGGAGCTTCGGCAACACCGGATTCATTCGGGTGCCCTCCCCTGCCCGGCAATCGTTGAAAAGGGAAAGAACGCCACCGATGGCTGTGGGCGGTGGCGTTCTCTTCGGCAGATGCAAGTTACTCGAGGTGGTGACGTTCTATTGCTCGATGACCGTGGCTCCCGGCGGGATCTCGAACTCGAACAGGTCGTCCGGGAGGCTTTCGTAGCACGTGATTCTCTCTCCGACCAAGGTAGCCGGACCTTCCCAGCCGGCGTTTTCCCACTGTTTGAAACGGACCGGCAGCTTGCTTTCCCGATCGAACTCGAACCACATGGACCGCGGCCCGTTCCAGCGTCCATCCCGCCAGGCGCACGCCAGGAAGATGCGTTGTCTGCCCGTGGCCGGATCCTGGCCGTACGTCTCTTTCCAATCGGTGAGAATGCCGGCGTCACGCCCGTTTTTCAGTTGTTCCAGCAACGGGCCAAACCAGCACTCGGAAGCCACGTAAGGACGGTTTTCGATGCGAACCGTGTTGGTTTGTGGGTCATACCGCCAGGTCTTACGACCGTTGGTGACAAGGACCGCCACGCCATTCACTTCATTGCGGCATTTCTCGACCATTGTCTGGTCCGCGTTGGCGACCGCCCAACTTTTAGTGGGCCTGGGCTCCAGGCTGCCGTTTTCCTGCCAGGTGCGCTGCGTGTCCGAACCCTCGACGAGCGCCGCACGGTATTGGCTGAGCGCCTGGATGCTCTGCTCAATCGCCCACGTAACATTCCCGGTGTTGCGAAACATGGTGAACCCGACCACCACGGCCAGAACGAGGGCCGCGGCGATGCCATATTTTGTGACTGGATGTCTCATGATCCGTCTCCCTGTCTCCGGCTGAGCCGGTGAATTTGCCATCATTCGTTGGTGCACGCGGAGGACATCCTCGAATACCCGCTC
>Ga0315277_10009728_pt1 | contig 12253 bp, 22 predicted proteins | sample YL17G05_15_MG_FD_203695 | JGI IMG/M metagenome (GOLD analysis project Ga0315277, IMG submission 203695) | Sediment microbial communities from Yellowstone Lake, YNP, Wyoming, USA - YL17G05_15 | ecosystem: Environmental > Aquatic > Freshwater > Lake > Sediment | place: USA: Wyoming | collected... | reverse complement strand
CATGATCTGGTGGAGGCGGAACCGGCGGCAACCCGTCGGGCGTGTTGTACGCGCCGTTGGCGGGCTCTGCGTCCTCGCCGCTATCCCGGACCACGAGCGCCGTGGACGTGCTGTGGCCGTTGCCGTTCGCATGCCCGTTGCCGTTCGAGCCACCATTGCCCCCGCCCTTTTTCCGCAGCGCCCCTCGGCGAAGCACATCAGCGAACCGCTGCGTCTGCTCCTTGTCGCGTTCGTCCTCCTCAACCACCAGCGCCCACATGCGGTGGAGCTGCCCCAACACCTCGTCCTTGTGCAGGGCCGGGTTGGAAGGGTCGTCATCGAGGAGCGCCATCGCGACAATGGCCTTGGCAAAGAGCGTGTCGTAGATCTCATCGGGCGTCGCGGTGGGCTTTTCCTTGAACACGTAGTTGGTGAGGAGCCCGACCATGCTGTTGCAGACGTTGTTGCGCTCACCCGCCTTGGCGAACGGCTCACCCGCAAGCAGAAGCTCTGCACGCCGCTTCTTCTCGGCATCGGTCGTGTTCTTGACGCGGCGATGCACACCCGCGACCCACGCCGGCAGCTCGGCCGCTGGTGGACGCCCCCGCTTCTTGGGGGCGTCCACCGTCTCGGGTAAAGTGCCTCCACCACCGCCGGCAGGGTTCGTCTCGGTTAAAGGGTGGCGTCCTTCAACTACCTGACCGGCGGCGGCGGGCGGCGGGGACTTTGCCGGGCGCCCAGGGCGTCCGCGAAATTGCTCCAGCTCAGTAATCCCGTAACGTGGTCCGTCGTCAAGAAAAATTGCGACTCGCACAGGCGGCACGAGGGCCTTGCAGTTCCACAGGCCGGGGATGCCGAGCACCCGACCCACGTCGTCGGTCTTGTCGACCGCGAACGGCTCGGCCAACTCTCTGATTTTCTTTTGTATTCCTGTGAGAATGCCGGTGAAGTGCTTGCGCTCACCGAGGAAGGGCTTGTCGAACAGCCAGTACAGGTGGAAGCCGTGCCCCGACTGCACGATCATGGTCGGAAGCAGTGGAAACTTATCGACAATTTCCATAGCCGCCGAGTCGTCCGGCGGGTAGCTCTCACCTGCGTGACCGACCTTGCCGTAGTCGAGGTCAACCCAGACCCCGGGCCATGCGTGTACCTGCGCGTCGCCGCCTCGGGTGGTGACGCCGGGCTCACGCAGCCCGACCCCGTAATACATCGCGTGCGTGCGTGGCGGCCCCGTGGCGGGCTCGTAAGGCTCGTCGAACGCGCCAGTGGCCACCGGAAGGTCAGCGAAGCCCTCCAGGGCCGCGTAGGCGCCCGAGGGGGGTACGTGGAGACTGGTCTTGCTTGGGAGCCGCCACAGCGTGAGCCGCAGGTGGTCCACGAGCGACGTGTCTGGCCAGAGCAGCTTAAAAAAGCTGCGCGCCTCTTCGAGCATCCCCGCTCCCTTTCACGATCCCTACGCCCAGGGATCGCCCAGATGTCGTACTACCCGAGTGGTCCGATGGTTTACGCCATGCTGTGGGTGAAGGTCAAGAAAATCGTAAAATCTCCAAAAACCTCTAAGAAAAGAATCGATGCGTATAGTTAGACCCCCTTTTTTTCTCAGTATAAAAAATGAATATAATTCACACGCGCGCGAAACCTTTAATTGGTCGGAAACCCAGGTCCGAGATCTATTTCCTATTTTTCAATTACGATTTACATCATCGCGTCACGCAAAGCTGAAACACCCCCTCAACTATACGCATGGTGTTAAACACGGGCAGCGATTGACGTATTCGTCTTTTTCAACCATACGCACCGAAAGGCCCAACCCTACGCATTTGGTGAGGTGCACTAGACTTTAGTCGTTGCGGGCCAAAAGGTTTGTGGTCAGACCAGAAATTGGTCGGAGACGGGTCCCGAAATAATTAACACAGTGCGTTAGAAAACCTCTTGGCGACCACTGGCACTTTCTCTAGGCCACCTCACGGAATGCGTAGGGTTGCCCCTCAAATGCGTAGGGTTGGGACAAGTAAATCCAATTAATTCCCCGGCAACAAAATTTTGTTGACGCCGCCCCCCTGCATTTGCCACTCTTCGGGCCGTGCCGAGACCCCCCAGACGATCCCCCCGCACGACCCCCGCACCGCCCTATAAGCCGGGGGGCTTCAGTCCCACCGTAGAGGAGGAACTGGCCCTGGTACGCCGCGAGAGCAACGCCAGGCGCGTCCTGCTCGATGAGGAGCGGGGCCGGGCCAACAACCTCCAGCGGGACCTGACCGACGCCAGGAGCCTCCTGCGGGACGCCCAGGGCTCGAACGAGGCCCTCACCAGCCGGGTGGCCGACCTGACCGCCGCAGCGGCTTTGCCGCGCCGCGTCAAACTGCCGCCCGAGCGCGAGGGCGTGACCCACCACCTGATGATCGGCGACACCGACATCTACCTCATGGTCGGCCTTTACCCGAGCGGCGACGTGGGTGAGATCTTCTTGCGGATTGCAAAGCAGGGCTCGGAGACCTCGGGCTGGGCCGACCAGTTCGCCCAGACCTTCTCGATGCTGCTCCAGCAGGGCATGCCACTCGAAGACCTCGCCAAGCGATTCGTTGGTTCGCGCTTCGAGCCCTCGGGCTTCACCAACATCACGGCCATCCGTACGGTGACCTCCCCTGTCGACCTCGTGGCGCGGGTGCTGCTCCGCCGCTACGTCGAGAAGCTCCCGCTCACCGAGCGATGACCAAGAAGAAGGACCCGTTGAACGATCTCGGCGCCATGTGTCGCGACGACCGCTGCCCGCGTGAGGACCTCCACGCCCGGCACGCCATCGTGGTGACGCGGGGGCGAAAGGCCAAGCACACGGTCGCCGAGGCGGTGGTCCGGCAGGAGCAGCCAACCAAGGCACGGGTCGGCCGGCGCACGGGCAAGACCGCCAAGCGAGGTTGGCACCAGTGCAAGGTGTGCCGTGGGTCGGGTGTGGTCACGGTGATCGCTACCGATCAGGTGTGTCGTTGTGCGGCCTGCGCCAACGGCTTTATCTTCGTGAGCCCATTCAACGTGAGGAAAAAATGAACACGGTCTCCGATCCAGGCACCTTCATCGTCGTCGACGGCATCGACGGCGGCGGCAAGACCACGCTGGTGCGCGAGCTGGCGGTCTTCCTCGGCACCAACTTCGTCTTCTCGTTCCCGACCCGGGAGACGCCCGCCGGCAAGATCATCCGTCAGGTGTTCGCCGACCCTGTGCTCTGTCGACCCGAGACGCTGCTCTACCTCTTCGTCGCCGACGCCCTCGATGCCCAGACCGACATCCGGGCGGCGCTCGACGCCGGGCACCTCGTGCTCTGCGACCGGCACACCTGCCTCTCGGCGTTCGCCTACCAGCAGACCGACGACCGGCCGCCGTCGGTGATCAACCAGATCATCCAGCCGCCGCAGTTCATCCGCCCCGACCAGTGTTACCTCGTCGACATCCCGGCCGAGGTCGCCGAGGCACGCATCAACGCCCGCAACAAGACGACCGGCGAGGCAAGAAACCTCATCTACGAAAAAGCCCTGGAGGAAAAGCGCCAGCGGTTCCTACGCCTGGCGACTCGGAGCACCGGCTTTATCAAGGTGCTCGACGGGCAGCGGTCGACGGACGATCTCGTAAAAGAGGTCGGACAAGAAATTCTTGCGATCCACAAGAAGAAGGCAAAGCCGTGACCCTGCGCGAGGCCCTGCTCATCTCCCGGCAGACCGGCCAGGATTTTCAGCGGGACGACAACGTACGTGGCTACGGAGGCTGGGTGCGGTGGGACAAGAACTGGACCTACCGCTTCTCCGCCGAGGATCTGGTTGCCGATGACTGGCAGCCTTTGAGCAAGCCCAACAAGGAAAGGTCGGGACAGACATGAAGAAGAGCATCCGAAAGGCGGCGGCGCGAAAGCTGGAACGTGCCGCCAAGCGCCAGGCGGAGAGGTCCGTCAAGGCGTGGTCCAAGAAGAACCGCGCCGCCCAGCGCCCGCAGAGTCAGGCCGAGCCGAAGAAGACGCGGAAGGAGCTGATGAATGAGCGACTCGGATAACTGGAGACCCGTGGTCGTGAAGGAGGCCGCTCATGGATCCCATCAAGTGCCTTGATCACGGCTTTGTTGAGCTGGTCGACGCCATGGGTGATGACCAGTCGATCCTTCGCGCGGCTCGGGTGAGCTACGCGAAGGAAGAGGTTGTGCGATCAGCGAAGGATGACCGCGCGCTCATTCGCTACCTGATGAGGATGCGGCACACGACGCCGTTCGAGTCGGTCGTGTTCGTGTTTCACATGAAGATGCCTATCTTCGTAGCCCGCCAGGCGGTGCGACATCGCATGAGTTCTATCAACGAGGTGAGTGCCCGCTACACGGAGCTGCCTCAAGAGTTCTACACGCCGATGCCCGAGCATGTGCAGTACCAGGCAACAACCAACAAGCAAGGCCGCTCGGGCGTGATGGACGACGCCGCCGAGCAGTCGGGAGACTTCAACATTGACGCCAACTCGGCGTTCGAGAGCTACCGGCGACGGTTGGACGCCGGCATGGCCAAGGAGCTGGCGCGCATCAACCTGCCGCTGTCGACCTACACGCGCTGGCACCAAAAGTTCGACCTCCACAACCTGTTCCACTTTCTCGGGTTGCGACTCGACAAGCACGCGCAGTACGAGATCCGGGTGTTCGCCGAGGCGATGGCGTTCTTCGTCAAGGACCGCTGCCCGCTCGCGTGGGAGGCGTTCGAGGACTTCCGGCTCAACGCCATGAGCTTCTCGGCGGTGGAGCTGAAGGTGCTCCGGCGCATGATGAAGAACTCGGTCGATCTGTTCGTGGATCACGAGGACCGCCTGGTGGTGCCGTCGGTCGTCTTGATGAGCGCCAGCGTCGGCTGCGTCGCCACGACCTGGATCGAAGACGCGGGCGCGGAGTGGCCCACCGCACGAGAGCGGGAGGAGTTCGTCGCCAAGATCAAGACGCTCCTGGCCTCCGACTGATGAGCGCCACCAACCGAGGCTCGGAGCGTGAGCCGCTCGACCAGTACCCGACGCCGCACTGGTGCGTCGAGCGGCTGTTCGAGATCCTGAACATCGACACCGACGACTCCGACGGGCGAGCCTCGCGCTGGCTTGAACCCTGCGCCGGCTCGGGCGAGATCATCCAGGCAGCCAACAACCTGTTCCTGGAGAACGACATCGCCAAGCCCGACTGGTACGCCGTCGAGATCGACGGCAAGTACGTTCCGGCGCTCACCGAGGTTGTTGAGCCGTCCCACATCCAGATCGGCGACTTCCGCACCCTTTACAACGGCCGGTACGCCGAGAAGCCCTACGACTTCGTGATCACCAACCCACCCTACTCGATCGCCATGGAGATCCTGGAGCAGAGCTTCGCGGTGGCCGACGTGGTATGCATGTTGATGCGGACGAACTTCATCGAGTCGGAGACCCGAAACGCCTGGATGAAGGCGAACCCGCCCGACGCCTACGTGTTGCCCAACCGGCCCTCGTTCGTCAAGGGCGGCAACGACAACTGCGCCTACGCGTGGCTCTGCTGGCCGACCACGTTCCCCAGAAAGTTTGGCCGGCTCTATGTGCTCGACGACACCCCGCTTGCGACCCGCAAATACAAGGAGAAGCGATGAAGGCAGCCCAGCTCGACCCGGCCATCTACGCGGCGGCCAACGCCGCCGCCGATGCGCTCGATACCCTGCTCGCCGTCGAGACGGCAGCCAAGGACCCGGCGCACTACGCGCGCGTCGAGGCCATCGCCCGCATCGCCAAGGCCATCCGGCAACGCTACGCGACGCGGGTGGGCCAGCTCGTGTCAGGGCGCGGCGCCAACGGCGGTGTGTCGCTCGGTGCCGCGATCGATGGTGGGGGCTTTGAGCCGCTACCGGGCTTCGAGGGGGACGACCAGGAGATCAACCTCGACGGCGGCAACAACTACGTCATGGCCGGCGGCGGTCGGCCGGTCGGCAACGACATGGCCGACATCCTGCGCGAGTCGCTGATGCAGCTCCAGCGCATCAACGACAAGAAGGAGGCCCTGTCCGTGCAGCCGCTCATCGCGGACAGCCCGCTCCTTGAGCTGGAGCGCCTGGTCGGCGTCCTCGACGGTTTGGAGAAGAACCACATGACCCAGGCCGCCGACAACCTGCGCCCCCGCATCCGTGCGTTGTCGGTGCGAGTCGCAACAGGAGAGGCGTTTGATCCGGGGCCTGTGCCTCGGCATGCGCCGGTCGAGACATCGATGCCCGTCATCCAAGTGCCCATCGGAAGCGGAGGCTGATTCTCATGGACAACCTGATCGAAATCCCTGTGCTCTACATCCCGTCCTTCTACGGCGACATCCGCCTGGAGCCTGACAAGAAGGACAACACCATCACCAAGCTCTTCGCCGAGAAGCTGAACTCGACGGAGAAGGCGGCGCTCGCCGAGCTGACCAAGCTCGCCGTCAAGAAGGAGTGGCTGGCCAAGAGCGCGTTCCTCGACGCCGGCACGCACTCGCTCATGGCGCCGATGGCCAAGGTGCAGAAGGCCCTGATGAAGTTGATGAAGCCGGGGCGGCAGGTGGTCACGGTGGTCAAGTTCGCCTCGGGCGTGATGGAGGAGGTCAAGGAGGCCGAGCTACCGCTCGTCCCCGACGCCGTGGCGCAGGCCGGTGGTGGCCCGTACCGCGAGGGCGCCGAGAACCACGCCGTGGCCAAGACCGAGAAGAAGGAGAAGGTCGAGGCCGGCGTCGCCGTCGCCCGCCCCACGCTCGGCTGCCCCGAGCCCGACTTCGTGAAGGCGGAGCTGAAGGCTCGCAAGGTCCTGGAGGTCTTCCTCGACGATGAGCAGCTCGCCGACTTCCACGAGCACAACCGCTTCATGACCGTCGGCGTGTCGGGCACCCGCTACATGGTCACCAGCCGCCACGCCCGAGACGAGCTGGCTGGCTACCACCGGAGCCTCTACGACCTCGACCAGGAGCGTCCGCTCTGCGTCCACGACTACTCGGTGCCCGCTGCCGAGGAGATGCTCGCGCTCCACCTCCTCGTCCAGCTCCCCGATCACGAGGGCTACCTGCGGCACCTGGAGTAGTTGACCCACCGCCACAACCCCGCGTAGACTCAGGCCCATATCCCCCGTGCGTCTCTCCGGGCGCTGGGGTCACGACGGGGAGCCCTTCATGTCCAAGAAAAAGTCTGCGTCGTCGCGAAGCAAGCTTGCCTCGTTTCGCAACGCCAGAAAGCCGGTTGCGAAGCGCAACAGCCCAGGTGGCGGACCCATCGCCAACGTGGCCGACGCCGCCACCGGCCTGGCCATGATGGTCGGACCCGGCATCGGCGGCTACGCCGCCACCCGGCTCGGCGGCAAGTTCGCCCGGGTGCTGCTCGGCAAGCGCCTGGCCGGTGGCCGCTTCGAGAAGCACTTCGGTCCCCTCGGCAGCATCGCGACCCTACTCGCGATCTGGTACGCCGCCCACAAGTGGGAGAAGGCTCGCAAGTACCAGGAGCCGGCGCTCATTGGCTCGGCCATCGCGCTCTTTCAGTCGCTCCTCTCCACCTACCTGCCCGGTCTCGTCGGCCTCATCGACGGCCAGCCGGCCGTGAGCGGCTTTGCCGCCACCGGAGCCATCAACGGCTTCCGCAACGGCATGAACGGCCGGCGGCGCCGAGGCAACGGCGGCATCCGCTACGTGAGCCCTGGTGAGCTGGAGTCCGAGCGCATCGTCGAGGAGGAGCGGGAGGACCGAGGTGACGCCGACGAGGTGACCTCGCAGTCCCAGCAGGTGGACGACGAGCAGGCCCCCGAGGAGGCCGACTCGCCGCTGTCGGACGAGAGCGCCGACATCCAGGAGTTCGTGGCCGAGAACGAGCACCTGTCGGGGCTCTACGACGGCGTGTTCGCGAAGGCCAACTAGAGGGCGCCAGCGGGAATCGAACCCGCGTCCACCGTGGGAGGCCCTCCTGGACTCCCCCGGCGCTCTACCACTGAGCTATGGCCCCTAGTCTTCCTCGTCCTCCCCACGCCCTAAGAGCCGCCCCAGGAAGCCCGTCTTGGTCTTCTGCTCGGCTTCGCCTCGTCCGAGCTGAAAGCCGCCCCTGGGGGCGTCTGGCAGCTCTGCGAGGGCGCTGGCGTAGGGTCCGGCCTTGCGGAGCGCCGGCACGTTGAACCGCTGGCACGTCTCCTCGTAGGCAGGGTCCACGTCGCCCCCGTCCTCGATGAGCTTGATGTAGTGCTCACGGAAGCCCGGCACGCCGCCCACGATGACGTTCTCGGCCGCCATGCCCGACGCCGAGACGCGGCGCTCCGACGTGCCGAAGTAGCTGTGGCTGGGCATGCCGAAGGCGAGCGGCGTGAGGTCCATGCCCTGGGCGATCTTGGCCTTGACCTCGGCCAGGGCCTTCGACATGCCCAGGTCGCGGCGCTTCTGGTACTCCTGCGCCACCGGGGCGAACGCCTGCTCTTCGAGCGCGTCCACGAGGTCGTCGATGGGGAGCTGCTTGGGCCGGTCGGTCGAGGAGAAGCCGTTGTCACGCTGTGGCGGGGTCGCCTTGGCGAGCGCGGTGGTCTCGCGCCTCAGCGAACCCATCGCGAGGTCCAGCTCCTCGCGGATGATCTCGCGCACGCGCTTTTCGTCGGCCTTGTTCATTTGGAGCCTCCACGCAACCCGCCGGGGATGAGTTGCTTCACTGCTTCGGGCGACAGCTTGATGACACCTGCGTCGAGTTGAGCGTGCGCTTTCATATCGATGTTGAACACCGGCTCGGTGAGGTAGCGATGGGTGTCGGCCAGTGCGGCTGCCTTGCCGAGCGCAGTTTCTCGGCAACGCGTGTCGCGACACAGCATGGTGAGTCCGCCTGGCGCAGTGTGCCTGGTCGGCTCTCGGCACACGCTACACGGCTTGTAGACCGGCTCGGCCATGACCGGCCTACTTGATGAGATCGCGCGCGGCGCGGACGATCTCCTCGACGAGCACGGGCTTGGCGGCTTGCAGCTCGGTGGCGGCGGTCGACGCCTCGGCCTGGAGCTTCTCCGACTCGAAGGTGCGCTGCATCGCGATGACGTGCAACGGCCCGAGAGCCTCCCACGAGTTCATGTTGCGCACGGCGCCGGCCTTGGCGTTCTGGTAGGTCTCGTGCGCCTCGCGCTGCGCCTTCTCGGCGTCGTTCTTGCGCTTCTCGATCTCCGCGCACTTCTTTTCGAGGGTGCGGAACGCAGTGAGCTTCTGCTCGTCGATGGGGAGCTGGATAAGGGCCATGGACATCTCCTTGGGGTGTGCTGCGATGGTACGGAAGGGCGCTTACTCGGTCAAGAATTATTTGTTGTCGGCCTCGGGCTTCTTCGTCTGCCGCCCGCACGACGGGCACGTCCTCGGCTTCTTCTTCACCGGACGGCCGAGGGTGTCCTTGACCTCGACGCGGTACTTGCAGCCTTCGCACTCCCAGATCTCGGGCTGAAGGGTGATCGGCATGCGCTTCCTCGGTTGCGAGTCGAAATTTTGCTCCACGGGTATCTCCTAGGCAGTTTTTCTTGGCCGAACGACTGGCATCTTGTACCGCTTCTCGATCTCTCGGATCTCGTCCTCGCTCATGTCCTGGAGCGTCCGCACGGGCGGGTGCTTGATCTCCACGCGCTTATACCCGCCGGCCTTGAAGCGCGCCCCCTTGGTGGCGGGTGCGCTCCACATGTGGTTTCGCCCGCCGCGCCAGTTCACGGCTTTTTGTGCTCGGTGGGGGTCAGGTCGTCGTCTTCCTCGACCGGCGGCGGCAGAGGTGGCAGCGGGTCTACCCGTGCGAGGAAGCGCGCCGCCGCCATGGCCTGCTCGACTTCGAGCCGGGCGATGGTGCGGCGGTTCAACGCTCCGCGCTCGGCGAGCACGACCAGGCAGATGTCGTTCTGCCACACCAAGTCGAGCGACACCTGGGCGCCGATTCGGAGGGACAGCACCTTGGGCTTGTTGTCGGCCATGAGGTAAGCCTACTACTTCGAGCGCCCCAGGATCTCCTTGAAGCGGTCGCCGCCGATGGCCTCGCGGACCTTGCCGAGGTCGACTTCGAGCAGGGTGACGGCGGTGAAACGCTTGGTCGACTCCTTGTCGAGCTTCTCCAGGCTGGCTTGCAGCGAAGTGGTGCGAGCCTTCTCGGCCGCCAGCTCGGTCTTCACCTTGTCCAGATCTTTCACGGCCTCGGCCTTCTCTCCCTTGGCGACTTGGTAGTCCGACTGGGCCTGCGCGGTCCTCATTTGCGACTCCTCCAGCACGGCGTCGCGTGTACGGCCGTAGAGGGCGTGCGCCTTGCGCAGCACCGTCGGCAGCGGGTAGACGTTGCAGTTCTTCTGCTGATCCCAGTAGGAGGTCTGGCCCGTGTGGTGGGTCTCGTCCTCCTCGTACACCGCCACCAACACCCAGCCAGTGCCGAGTGTCTGGCCCGCCGGCATGCTCCGAAACTCGATGTACTTCTCCGCGTCCTTGACTTCGATCATCGTCGTCCTCCTTTTACTTGGCGCCCTTGGTGCCTTGCCACGAGAACTGCTTCTTGCCGCCGTTGCGGCGGTCGTACTGCGAGCCGAACTTGCCGCGCGCCGCCGTGCGTGCGTGCTCGGCCTGAAGGCAGCCGCACGAGCGGACGTGCCCGCTCATCATGTTGCTGCCCCTGGCCACGACGAGCTTGCCGCAGTCGCACTTGCACAGCCACAGGGACGCGCCGCGATCGTCCGAGCCGTGGCGCTTGACCACGGTGAGACGCTCGAAACGCTGACCCGGCTCGATGGTGACGTTGCTCATGAGTGGCTCGCAAGTCGCTCGACGAAGATTTCGTCCCCGTCTTCCATGATGAATAGCTGGGTGTCCTCGTCGCTGAAGGCTGCCTTCACGAAAGCGACGAACTCGGCCACCTCCAGGTGGTTGTAGGCGCCGATGTAGAGATCACACTCCATGGCCTTCCCCCACTTCCAGAGTTCGTCGACGCGGAGCAGTGGGCGATGCCCATTCTGGAACAACCAGTTGTTCACCTTGTCGACGATGAAGTCCTCGTGCAGGCTCAAGATCACGTTGGTGACGACGCTCACGGCACGCACTTGTTCCCGTGCCCGTCGCCGTGGCCTTCTTCGGTGTAGCGCACGTCGTAGTACCGCTGGCACTTGCCGCACCGAAGCGTGCGCCCCAGCTTGGCGATCACGTCGCGTTCGAGAGGCTCGTTCATTTTTTCTCCAGTGTTTTTGCAATCCAGTTGCGAAGCACAAGTATCCTCTTCGGGTCGAACTCCTTGAGCTGATCGAGGCTGCGTCGGCCTTTTCTGGAGTTGCATCCACCACAGGCCGGAACGCAGTTGCCGTAGACCGTTCCGCCCTCATGTGCCGTGGGTATGACGTGCTCGACCACAACCCAGGCCGGAATGCCGCAGTAAGCGCAGCAGTTGTTGAAGAAGGCCACCGTCTTCTCCCACTGTTCGGAGGTCAAGGTGGCCTGGGTACGGTTTCGTCTGGCCACAGCGATTGCGCTCTTGAGGTTGGTTTTTCTTTTCTTTTTTTGCCGCTCTGCGAGTCCACGCTCGAAGTCTTCTGCACAGGGTTTGCACGCCGTCTTGGCCCGCGACGGATGGCCGTCTACCTGCACCAAGCCGTCCGCCGGAAACAGGTTTGCGCACATGAAGCAGCGGGCCGGCAGGCTCCCGTCGTACCTTGCCGCGTAGCGCACGTCGTTCGCCTCGGGAATGATGCGGTCCCAGTCTAGGGTTCGCACGATGCTGATCAGCTTCTCGGGGGTCTTGCTGATGGAGACGATGCGACAGATCTCGGAGATGAGGCGGTGCGCGTCCTCAGGCACGCCCCAGGTGGACAGTAGCTCGCGAGTGAAAACGTCGAGCCGCACGCGAACCGCCGCCTCCAGCGCATCGCCAGCGTCTCGTTTGTTGGGGAGTTCGAGAGCCAGCTCGGCCAAGCCTTGGTGGTCTTCTTGGACCTCCAGCGCGTTGAACTTGTCGATCTGCTTGTCCGTCATCTGACTCATTTTGAACCTCGGCGTCGGAGACGTTCGGCAGCCACGGCCTCAGCCACGCCCGCACCACGACGACCTCGGTCGTAGCCCAGGGTGGTTGCAAACGCTGCGTGGTGCGCGGCTCCCTGCACCTCGTGGGGTTTCGCTACGTCCAGGCCCGTGGTGATGAAGGCGGCTCGAAAGCAGTGCGGGTGTACATCGGGGGCGCCGACGGCGCTGCCGTGCTTGCGGATGATCTTGTTCAGCAGGCTTACGTGAACATGGCCGCCGCTGCGACCCGGGAACACGAAGGGGGATGGCGGCGCCTCATCCA
>Ga0315277_10009727_pt1 | contig 12255 bp, 5 predicted proteins | sample YL17G05_15_MG_FD_203695 | JGI IMG/M metagenome (GOLD analysis project Ga0315277, IMG submission 203695) | Sediment microbial communities from Yellowstone Lake, YNP, Wyoming, USA - YL17G05_15 | ecosystem: Environmental > Aquatic > Freshwater > Lake > Sediment | place: USA: Wyoming | collected... | reverse complement strand
CGCCATCCGGCAGGTCCCGCGGCTGGGTGGAGGCAGCAGTTATCCCAAGCAGCGGAGCGAACGGGTCCTCCAGGTCATCCTCGGTGTTCAGCTTTCCATCCGGACCGGCCGGCCCGTACCGCACGAACCGGTAGAACGCGTCCAGTCCGACGGCGTGACCGCGGACCGCTCGCACGCCGATGCCGACCATGTCCCTGGCCGCCTTGACTTGATCGCGGTCGCCCCTGTGGACAACGTCGCTTCGGGCGAAGGCATCGGCGAAGCACTTCAGGGCCTCCTTCGGGCGCGCGGAGTAAACCCAGGTCAAGGCGCGGAACCGCGACCCCGCGGCGTCGTCGCCCGCCCGTTTCCGTGCCTCCGCGAAGGCCCGTTCGCGCTCGGCATACGCCGGATACCCAAGGGCGTCCAGCGGGTTGCTGAGGTCGTCATCGGTGCCCGGCTCCTTGTCCTCCCCGGCCGGGCCGAAGCGCTGGAAGTTTACGAACGCGTTGGCGCGGGTCGGATTGTCGTCGATCTTCCGGAACCACTCCACGATCTGGCGGACGCAGGTGCCGATGGTCCCGGCGTCGCCGGCAGAGTCCAGGCAGATTCGAACCGCCCGGATCGCATCCTCGAAGCTGCCCCTGCTCGCGTAGGCGCTGGCCGTGTTCCACTGGGCGGAGTACCAGTGCTCGGGGACATCGGGGTGATGCGTGAAGACGCGCTCGTAGGCCTTGATTGCCTCGTCCCACCGGTTCTCGTCCGCGTATGTCCCGGCGACGAGCATGCACCAGTATTGCGCCTGCCTGGGGTCGGAATCGCTCTTCTCGTACTTGGCGTAGTGGGCGCGGACTTCATCGAACCGTTTCAGCTTCTTCAGGCAGTCGGCGTAGCGGTTGATGGCGTCCCGCTGGACCCAGATGTCCACCGCGCCGAAGTACTTCGGCTCCAGCAGCCGGGCCGAGACCTTCAGGCACTGTTCCGCGTCGTTGTCGCGCCACGCCGCCTCGCTCATGAGCCTAAGCGCCGAGGCGACGCGGGCCTCGTTGGCGTCCATCTCGAGGGCCTTGCCCGCCTCTGCAAGGCACTCCTTGTTCCTGCCCATGTCCAGGAGCAGGTTGGCCATCTTGACCTGCGCGGCCGCGCAGACGGGCTTGTCGCCCCCGTGGCGCTCCACAAATTCCTTCGCGGCGGCCAGCGCCTGGTCCTTCTTGTTCCACTCCCGGTAGAGGTCCAACTGGACGCTGAAGGCCTGCCATTCCAGTTCCTTGTCGGCGGGATAAGTCTCGCGGACGGTCTGGGCGAGCTTGACGGCATCCTCGAACGCCTTTCGGCGGCGGTAGGCCTGGACAATGGTGTCGAAGGCCCTGATCCTCTGCGCAGCGGTGGCCTTCGGCTCGGCGAGGATTTCCTGGCAGGCGTTGATCCCCTGCTCCTCGGTCGCCCGGTTCCGGGCCTGACTGGCGGCCTTTTCCAGGCGCGAGTCGATCGTCTCCGCTGACCTCGCGACGGCAGCAGCAGGCGCCGCAAGCGCGACGACAAGCAGCAGGAGCGTGCGCCGGGATACCGAGGATAATGGGGCTCTCCCACCAGCCCGTTGAAAGAGCCCATTCGTCGTGGCGTAGGTGCCTGCCCACGCTTGCCTGGTTACCGCAGCTAGGGGCAGGTCCCGCCCGCGACACGTTTTTCGCGGGCTGCTAACCATCCGAAGGCTCTCCTTCCACTACCCGGCCCGACTTGATGTCCTCGGCGGTGGCGTGGAACTCGACCCGGTCGATCCAGTACGTCCCGGCAGAGCGACCCTCCCCGGAGAGGATGATCCACTGGAGCAACTGCGGCTGGAAGGTGGGGACGTCCTTGAGGAACCGGCGGATGGGGATGATGACCCGCCGGTACTGGCCGGTGATGGCCCCGCCCTGAACGAGCTTCTCCCTGACCACGGGCACCTTGGGGGTCGTCACCGGCATGGAGAAGTTGGGGTTGTCCTTCAGTTGAACGTAGAGTTCCTCGCCGGGTGTCCGGGGATCGGCCCTTATCCAGAAGGACATCGCGTAGTAGCCCGCGATGGACACCTTGTGCGAGTCGCGCTGAAACGGAAGGCTCCACTGGCCTCCCCGGACGGTCAGCTTGAGGCATTTCCCGCCCGCATAGGCTTCCGCCGGGCCGCCGATCTCCACGTTGGCGTCGCCCTGGACGGCGTATTGCGTCCGTGAGACCGGTTCGTCCCAATAGACGAAGCTTTCCAGGCGGCTGAAGACGGTCAGGACCCCCACCGCCCCGGCCGTGTTATCGCCCGACCCGGCGTCCTGGCAGGCGCCCGTCACGGTCAGGCCCAGGCGCCCGGGCCAGGTCCTCCGCCAATCGCGCGGATTCTGGCGGATCTGCCTCGGATTGATATCCAGGACCGCGCCATAGACCCCGTCGCCGGCCGCCCCGTCACCGTGCCGGCCGTCGTCGAACATCGGCGTCCCCGCGGCGCCTCCCAGGCGGCTGAGGTCCACCGTCACCGCGACCTTCTCCCCCGCTCCCGCTCCCTGGGGACCAGACACCCGCGCGGTGATCGTCACCTCCTCGGCGCTCAGGACGTTCCTGGACTCCCGGACCGCCTCCATAAGCCCCCGTGCGGCGGCCGAGGCGCGGGGCTCCTTGGAGAATGCCTGGAACTGCTTCTCCACCTTGGTCATGGCCAGGTCGTACGATTGCCGGGCGAACGAAAGCACCGCTGGAGTCACCCTCACGTCGCTCACCGCGACCGGCTGCAAGCGGACGCGACCGACGTACAGGACGCCGTTCACCACCGCGTAGAAGCCCGTGCCGGTGGCGTTGGCGCGGATGTGCGCGCCTTCCTTGATGAACTCGCTGGTGTAAAGCCCGGTGCCGGCGGTCCAGAACGTCTTGAACCCGTCGGCCGAGACCACCATGCCGAGCTTGGTCGGCTCGTACGCATAGGCGATCTGGCAGTCCGCGTTCGCACCCCACGTTACGCCGACGCTCGACCAGCGGGTCACGTCCTCCGGCCCGACCCTGGTGGAGAAGACCCCGTCGCCGGACAGGCGGCACAGTCCCGAGTCGGCCGTCGCGACGAAGGGCCCGCCCTTCAGGACCGAGAACGCCCCGTCGATGGGCACCACGTCGCGAATCGACTCCTGCCAACCCTCGCCCAGCAGGCTGCACGAATAGACGCTCTGGATTTCCGGGAACTGCTTCCTGGACCCGAACAGGAAGATGATGGGATCGCCCGGCTCGCCGCGGATGATCTTCCTGATGTGATACTCCCCGCCGATGATGCTCCAGGCCTGTCCCCCGTCGTCGCTCTTGGAGACGCCGAACGCCGCGTCCCCATGAGTCACCAGGAGGGTCTTGCAGGAAGGGTCGCCTGGATAGACATAGACCCCGGTGGTCGCGTCGTCGGCCAGGCCGTTCTGCCGGGAGCCGATCCGGCGGAACGTCTTGCCCCCGTCGGTGCCGGCCCACACGCCCTTGGTTTCGCTCGCCAGGTAGATCGTGTCCAGTGCGTCGGGGGCGAACTCGACGTGGTGGACCACCCCAACCTGGTCCACCGTGGCCTGAGCCAGCGCGGTCCAGGTCTGTCCGGCGTCCTCGGACAGGACGACGCCGCTGCCCGTCGCCGCGAGCACCCGGCCCGGCAAGACAGGATGGGGGTACACCCCAAGGACGTTCTGGAGCTGCCGGTGGACGCCCCACGTCACGCGAAGGGGCGGATAGTTGGCCTCGTGCCGGAACAGCCCGTCGGCAGTCGGAGTTCGACCGTGCAGTGCGAGCAGTTCGGCGGCCTCGTCATCCACAAGGCTCACCTGCGTCGTGCTGGGCTGAGTGGGAGTGGGCCGCGTGGCGGCGCTCGACGCGGGTGTCGGCCGGGCCCGTCCCACCTGCGCGGCCAACACGGACGCAAGGACGGCAAAGCAAACCAGGCCAAGGCACACGGCGGCACGGCGCCCGAACAGTCCCGACGCTCCTGGCACGGTCAGTTGCCTCCCCGCTCACCGGCGGCGCCTGTCTGCCCACGGGAGGAAGGCAGGCCCGCCCGGCCGGCAGGGAGAAGCTCCGCCTTTCCGATGACCGTCCGCCTCGCCAGGCATCCCGGCTCGCCCTCCTTCACGCCTTCCACCGGTTCGTAGCCTTTCTCCCGCAGGGCCGAGACGCCCCTTTCCTCGCCGCAGTCCTCAAGCATCGCGTGTTCCAGGACCAGCCGCCGTCCCGACAGCGACATATCCGGCGGCCCACCCGTGGGCAGCGTGCTGGGAATCTTGTCGGGGTTGGTCCCATCGCTCTCCGCGGACAGCTTCCGCGTCCCGGTCTGCCTCGCGGCGCCCACGTAGAGCTTCTTGAATATCTCCACCGACTCCTTGCCGTCCAGCTTCCAAACCTCCCCTTCCGCCTTCTGCCGGAGAATCCAGTACGCAGTCTGGCACGCGCCCCAGTTGTAGGCCTCCAGGATGGTGACAGTCCCGTCCTTTGCCCCCGCCGCCGGAGCGCCCTCCCCGTCCGCCCGGCCGGACTCAAGACCCCTCAGGAAGAACTCGGCATAGACCGGGTCCGCCGTCTCCTGCGGGGAAGTCGCCGCTGCGTTCACCCGGTTCTTCCGCCGAAGATGCTGAACGCCGTCGCCGGAAAGGTTGGCGAAGTTCAGGATCACCTGGTTCCCAGCGGCCAGAGACTCCAGGTCCTTGGCCAGGTCCTCCGCTGCCAGGTCGTCTCCCGGCAGGACGATCGTGGGGGACTTGTCCGTCGCGCCACCGTGGGCGGCGATGAAAAGGATGAACTGGTCCGCGGGCTTGACCTTCCTGCCCATATCGGCGATCGCCTTCCTCACGGACTCGGCCGTGGCCTTTCCGTTCACGATGGCGTCCTTGAACCCCTCGTCACCGGAGAGCAGGATCACGTTGCCGGCCGGGACGCCCGCCGTCTTGGTCAGGTAGGCGTGGAATCTCGCCAGCCAGTCGCGGTATCGCCGCGCGTGCATGTCGGTGCCCGGCATGCCCCCCACCAGCAGCGCGTAGCAGTCGCCTTTGGGCTTCTGGTCGGCGGCCGCCGCTCGCGGGAATCCGCACAGGATGGCGGCCACGGAAAGCATCACGCTTGCGGCATAGCGAGGAGCTGTCGGCTGCACGGATTCGGTGTTCACCGGCATTTCTGGAGAACCTTCTCTATATGGACTGCTGTATGTCCAGTCAGGTCGCGTCGCGGCGTGACGGGAGCCCCGCCGCGCGGAAATCCTAGTGGCTGAGGAAGTAGATGACAACGTTGATCCCCATCTTGACAGCTTCGAGGTTCTTTTCCTTGGAGAAGAAGGTACCGCACCATCCGCAGTGTATGTCTCCCGGCGTGGCGATGGTCATGATCCTGCCGGTGCCCCGCTCAAACAGCCCCCAGGCGCCGTGCGGCACGCCCTGCATGTGCGGGCAGCCGTTCTTGAAGTCGAAGAAAATGTGGTAAATCTCGTGATCGTGGGGGATGTATCGCATCTTGTTGTCGGGGAAGAGCCGGTTGATCAGGTCCCTGTAGAACTTGAAGAAGCGGTCCTCCTTGCTCAGGTACACGCAGTCGTCGGCGAGGACGAACCCGCCCCGCTCCAGGAACTCGCGGAGGTTCCTCTCCTCGTTGTCGGGGAGCTTGAAATAGCCTTCGGAGGTCATGAAGACGAACGGGTTGCGGCACATGTCGTCGAAGTCCCCCAGCTTGACCACCTTGGGCTCGGTGCTGACGTTGATGTTGGTGAGCCTGCGGATTTCCCTCCGCAGGTTCACGTCGCCCCAAAGGTGCACGTTCCAGACGTCCGGCGTCTTGTCATAGACGGTGAAGTGCAGGCGGGGGAAGATGAACTGCCCCGTCTTGACCGCCTCGTCCGCGAGCGCCCGCCGGGCCCCGCGCAGCATTCCCAGCGAACCGAGGGCCAGCCCCCCTATCGCCGCGGCGCTGCCCCCGAGGAACCGGCGACGCGAGAGCTCCCGGATTCTCTCCGTCGCGCCGGCCAACCGCTCCGCGGTCCGCCCTTCCTGCACGTCGTTCTTCCTGTGGTGAACCCTGCGCCGTTCCATAACCCAATGCTCCTTGCGCGGGACGCCCTACGCCAATCCGGACTTCCGCCTGACGATCCACTCCGCCGCCAACACGCCCAGCAGCAGCCCGAAGAGCACCGGCATGTCCCAGATGGGCTCCTCCTGCTGCCGGAGCCCGGCCAAGCCGGCCTGCTTGATGTCCCTGGCCACCTCCTGCGGCAGGTCGCGGGCGTCGGCGTAACCGAAGTACCGTCCGCCGGTGCTCTGTGCCATCGCGCGAAGCTGCTGTTCCTTCTGCCCCGCGTCGCTGTACTCGATGAGCGACTCGGCGACCTTGAAATCGACCTCCACCGGCTTGAGGTCCCATCCTTCCACGCGGACCTCGGCCTTGTAGTCGCCCTCCTCCTCGGGCACGTACCGGCACTGATAGACGCCCTCCTCGGAGAGAATCCAGTCCATCGGGATGTCCTGGACCTCGCGGGCGGGCCGGGTCGCGATGGCGGGGTTCGTCGCCAGGTTGGGGTCCTTCAGGACCAGACGCCCCACGCCGGCGATGACGGAGGCGTCGTTCACCGGGCGGAGGTCCTTGCCCAGGACCGTCGCCTTTATCAGCACCGGCTCGCCCCGGACGAATGCGTTGGAGTTGGTCTCCACGGCGAGCTGCTGCTTGGCCCCGACGGCCAGCCAGCGGATCAACTGCTTCCAGAACTTCTCCTGGAACTCGTTGATGGCCGGGACGGACATCCGCCAGTACCACGAGCCCCCCGACGTGAACGCCGCGACGCGCCCCTCCCCGTAGTTCTGCACCGCCAGGACGGGCTTGTCTCCTTTCTCGTTGGTGATCAGCAGGTTCGCCCCGAACTTCACGCCCCGGACCGGCGTGATGCCGATCAGCGGGGGCATCTTCTCCCACACGCGGGCGTTCGCGACCGGGTTGGGCGCCAGGCGCATCACCGGGTGATCCAGGCCGTCCTTGGCGACCTTCGCCCGGTACTCCTCGTCGCTGTAGGCCGCGTCGGCGGAGGAGATGTCCAATGGCAGCATCTTGCCCACCGGCGTGTCGGCGTACTTGCCCAGCCCGAAGGAGTTCACCCCTCCGAGCATCAGCACCCCGCGGCCCTGCTCCCGGACGAACTGCTCCAGCATCTGGAGCTGGGCCGGGGTGAAGTAGCCTGCCTCGATGTCGCCGAGGATCACCGCGTGGAAGGCGAAGAGGCGCTCGGGGGTGTCGGGAAAGCCGCGTTCCAGGTACGACTCGCTCTCGTTGGCGCCCTGGACGTAGAAGCGCATCTTCCCCTGGGGGTCCTGTCCCAGCCTCAGCACGCCGACCAGCCGGAAGTCGCTGTCCCGAAAGAGCGCCCGCTTGAGGAAGCGGTATTCCAGGCGCGGCGAGCCCTCGATGTACAGGACCGGCAGGCGGTCGTCCCGGATTTCCAGGACAAAGTCTTTGTGGTTGTTCTCGGTCACCATCTCCTCCACCCCCGCCGGGACCGACACCCGGTAGGTGGACGAGCCTTCCACGTCGGGCGTGAAGGCCAGGCGCACCCGCTCCAGGTCCGAACCGGCTTGCGGGGTGACGGTCTGGGTGAACACCGTGGTGCTCTCCCTGGTGATGTTCACGTCGAACGGCCCGGGGAAGTTGGTGTGGCGCACGGTGACGAAGATTTCGACCTCCGAGTTCCGGCGGACCCGACGCGGGGCCACCACCCGAACCACCTCGTAGTCCTTCGGGGGATTGGTGCTGCCCAGCCCCACCACGTGAAGCGGCACTCCGCGGGCCTTCCAGATGCCGGCCGCATCGTCCAGGTTCCCGCCCACGTTGCGGCACCCGTCGGTGATCATCACCACCGCCGCGAGCGGCATCCCGCGAAGCTCCTCCTCCACGTCCCGCAGAGAGGCGAAGATGTTGGTGGAAATCCCCTCGGCCTTCAGGCGATTGGGGTCGCCCGCGCGGGCGTGGGCGCGGTCGAAGGAGTACAGCAGGACGTTGGATCGCTTGCCAAGCTCCGCCAGCAGGCCGCCCTCTCCGCCGCCCCGGCCCCGCAGCAGCTCCAGCCCCGCCTCCAGGCGCGTCTTCTGCTCCGCGCCGGCGCCGGCGTCACGGATGGACATGGAACGCGACGTGTCCACCAGGACGGCGGTGAAGACGGAGTCCCTGTGGTGGCTGAACAGGCGCATCGCCGGGATCGCCAGGATGAAGAACGCCGCCGCCAGTTGCGCGGTCCGCAGGCACAGCAGCGTCCATCGCGCCTTCCTGGACACGCGGCCGAACACGCGGCGATAGAAGAACCACGCCAGGGCGGCCAGGCCTACGAAGGCCAGCACGATCACCTCGCCCGGGATGCAGGTGAGGAAGACCAGCTTGCCGTCGGCGAAGTCTTCGGCAGGAATCTTGAACAGCTTCTCGAACAGGTTCATCTAGGACGCATCCTCGCGGAACGTCACTTGCCGCCCGGGGCGGATACCCGGATTCTCGAGACCGCCTCGTAGTACTTGTTCACCAGGCGCCGATACTGGGGCGGGCACTCCTCGCGCTGCGCGGCGAAGAGCCTCTGGGCCTCCAGCATGGCCGCGTACTCCGCCTCCAGCTTGTCCCGGACACGCCGCACGGTCGTCAGCAGCTCCTCGTTCTTGGGGGCCTCGTCCTTGAGCCGCTGCGACAGGGCGCCGGCGTTCTGCGCGGCGCTCTTCAGGAAGTCCGTGTCCGTCCGCTCGGCAAAGGCGCGATTCTCCAGGTGGTCCGCGAGCCGCTTGATCTCGTAGGGCAGGCGCTCCGCGATCTCACCTTTCTCCTCCGCCGTGGGCGGCTTCTGCTGCCCTTGGTCCTGCGAGGACCTGCTCGCGGCGCTCTGGGAGGTGGGCTTGCCCGACAGCTTCGACAGGTCACGTTCGATCCGCTCCGCCTCGCCCTTCGCGCGGCGAAGCTCCGACTCCGGGTCTGCCGCCAGGGCGTCGCTCGCCTTCCGCAGGCGTTCCACCACCTTCTCCAGGCCGGCCTCAGCCTCCTTCTGCTGCTTGGCCGCCGACGAGGCGCTACCGGCCGACAGGTCCACCGCCGCCCCGGCCATCTTCTGATCGACCTGCCCTCGCTGCATCTCCCGATGGGCGTTCTCGACCTCCTTGGCCGCGTCGCCCTTCTGGCCTTCCTTGACCTTCTTCTGCAACTCCTCGATTTCCTTCGCGACGTTGCCCAACTCGACCTTGTGCTGGACCTGGTCGTAGGTGAGCTTCTTGAGGTCCCGCTCCTGCTTGGCGTCCGGCTGCTTGTCGGCCGTCAGGGACTTGCCGACCTCTTCGGTCTTGCCGCGAGTGTCCCGCTGCTTCCCCAGCAGCTTGGCCGCCCGTGATTCGGCCTCCGCAATAAGGTTCTCCAGCTTCTCCTGCTCCGCGCCCTTCAGTTGGGTCTGGGCGGCCCGAAGCTCCGCCTTGGCCTGGTTGGCGTCTTGGAGGGCCTGGGGCATATTCCCGGCCCTCATGCCTTGAGCGGCCCGGTTCATCGCCTGGGCGGCCCGGTTCATCGCCTCGGCCGTCTTGGAGATTTCCTGCGAGCCCGCGCCCTTCTGGCTCGCCTCGTTGGCCACGCCCTTGGTCTTCTCGGCGAGCTGCTCCTGTTTGCCGCCAAGTTCCTTCGGCGTTTCCGGCTTTTCGCCGCCTTGGGCCGGGCCCGACTGCGCGGTCTGCGGCTCGCCTTCCGCCTTGGAGCCGTCCTTGGCCATGGCGGCGCCCTTCTGGATGATCTTCTCCTGCTCCTTCTCCAGTTCGCCGGCCTTTCGCTTGATGTCCTCGGCGAGCTTGGCCTCTTCCTTCCTCGGCTCGTCCGTGGGCTTCTCCAGGGCCGTGTCCTTCCTCTGGGCCTCCCTGCGGGCGGCGTCGAGCGTGGACTGCGGCTGCCCTCCCCCGGCCTCTCCCGTGACCTGCCCCGGAGACATCTCCTGGACGATCTCCGTGACCAGACCCGCCAGGGCCAGTTCCGCCATCGCCAGGCGGAAGTTCGCGACGGCCGACGCGGTGTCGTAGCCTCGCAGGGCCTTGTGCCCGGCCGCGATGAGACCGTCGGCCTTCTTCGCGTGGGCCGCCTTGACGGCGTCCTTGATCTTCTTGTGGAACGCGTAGAGCCTCTGGGTCTTCGGGTTGATCATCGACGCGACCAGCGCGTCGCACCGCTGGGTGAAATCGCTTGCGGAAACCTGGTCCTTCTCCCTGTGCAGGTGCCACGTGGCACGGAGGTACGGCTCCAAGTCCTTGATTTCCTCATCGCCCGGTTCCTCCTCGAATTCCGAAGGCAGGATGGTCCCCCAGACGTCGAACGGGCCGACGGTGACGAAGACGATGTCCGTGACGGCCTTCTGGCCTTTCCGGTCCCGGCATTCGACGTAGAAGGACAGGCACTCCTCAGGCACGATCCCGGGCTTGAGGTCCTCCAGGCGGACGTTGAGCGCGCCGGGGACGGACTCCTGAAGGACGCCCTGCGTTCCGGGCGGCCTCCTGAACTGCATCGGGATGCGGACCTCGGGGGCGTTGGGAGACGCCCCGCGGGCGTAAACCAGGTCGGCCCCTTCAACGCCGAAGTCGTCCGACGCCTCCACAAGGACGGGGATTTCGCCCAGCGGGTGCGTCGTGATCATGGTGTTGGGATACTTCAGTTCGATCCGCGGCTGGTCGTCGGGGACCACCCGCACGGGGAGAGATTCGGTAATCCCCGCCTCCTGTGCGTCGTCGCTGACGACCTTGTACGCGTAGGAGCAGTTCTTCCTTACCTCGAAACTCACCGACGCACTGTTCTTCCTTTCGGGATCGGCCGCAAGGTCCTGTGCCCCGCCGTCATCCCAGGTAAGCCTGCCCCCGACGAGCGGCCTGTTAGCGAGGATTCGGACCGTCACCTTTGAGCCGCCCGGGGCGCTGACGTACCCGTCCGTTTGCGTTTCCAGGCGGTCCGGGAGTTTCAGGTATTCCGGGTAGCGCGTGACCACCTCGACGCCCGTGACGACCAGCGGGTCGTACACCGCGACGCGACGGGCCGGCGACCTGTCCGGGCCAACCGAGACGAAGAACTCCATTTCCTCCATCAGGAACGCCAGTTCCGCCTTGAAGGTGTTGACCTTCTCCTCGATGAGCTTCATGCGAAGCTGCTCCCACTTGGCAGGCCTGTCGCTCCGGCCGACGGGGCGGAAATGGAGCATCACGGGATGCTTGACGATCAAGGGCTCCTTGGAGGCCCACGACAGCGCGGCTACCGCCTCCAGTGACGATTTGCGGGGAATCCTTGCGCTGGGGTACGAAAGCGAAATCTCCACGGGCGTGCGGATGACCTCGCCCTGCCCGGCCGGTGCGGAAGGGATCTCCAACACCACCCGCCAGGGGGTGATCACGCGCACCGCGTGATGGGTGACGTCCGGGATGAACAGGAACGATGCGGCGTACCCCGCCGCCAGGACCAGCGCCACCAGCCCGTACTTCCTCAGCCGGGCAAGGTCCACCACGCGGCTGGGAGAGGAGCGCTCCGCGCGGGCCGACGCCGCCCTCACGACCGCGCCGATCATCCCCGCCTGCTGGGGATGCGAGTATTCCCGTCGTCCGAACTCCGCCGCCGTGATCAGCGCCCCCTCGAACTCCTGGCTGTGCTCCTCGACGTATAGCGCCACCTGCTCGTCGGGTATCCGCCGGCACAACGGCGCCACCATGTGCCGCGCGATGAGGTACCCCACCGCGCCCAGTGCCAGGATCAGCGCCACCAGGCAGGCCGTCGGATGCTCCCGGTAGAACCACCCGAACAGCAGCAGGACCGCGAAAATCCCCGCCGACTCCACCAGCACCATGAACAGCCCGGACAGGACCGCCGTGCGCTTCCAGGCCCTGCGCACCTTGCCGAACTGGGCCGCAAGTCTTGAGTACTCGTTCATGGTCGTTCCTTTCCCGGACCGGGAAACACCGATCCGGAATCATGGACTCCAGACTTCCTGCATCAGCAACAGGTCCGGCAACCAGCCCCCGACGGCAATCGGGGGTGCTCCTGGTTCTCCACCCCCGATTCCCATCGGGGGCTAGTACCCCCGATTCCCATCGGGGGCTAGTACCCCCGATTCACATCGGGGGCTAGTACCCCCGATTCACATCGGGGGCTAGTACCCCCGATTCACATCGGGGGCTAGTACCCCCGATTCACATCGGGGGCTGGTACCCCCGATTCACATCGGGGGCTGGTACCCCCGATTCACATCGGGGGCTGGTACCCCCGATTCACATCGGGGGCTGGTAC
>Ga0315277_10009725_pt1 | contig 12256 bp, 12 predicted proteins | sample YL17G05_15_MG_FD_203695 | JGI IMG/M metagenome (GOLD analysis project Ga0315277, IMG submission 203695) | Sediment microbial communities from Yellowstone Lake, YNP, Wyoming, USA - YL17G05_15 | ecosystem: Environmental > Aquatic > Freshwater > Lake > Sediment | place: USA: Wyoming | collected... | reverse complement strand
CACTTGGCCCTCCAAGCCGGAGCGATTCGCGCCGCACAAAAAGGGCGCGATGGGCGTCCAAATCAATGATGCCGCCCGGCGCCGGCAGATCAAGTGGCGAGCGCCGACAACGACCGTCCGAAATGAAAACGCCTGGGCAGGCCCCACTGCTGCGCCGGCAGACTGACGTTTCGGCACGGGCGTGGGGTAGAGGACACGCCGGCCGGCGGGGCGAAGCGGCGGCGAAGCGGCTTGCCATAGGGCCAGCTTTGCGTATCATCACGAACAGTACTGGCGACGCAGGGATCGAGAGACGGAGAGGGTGACATGGGACCGATACGACGGATTGCCGAGAAACGTGGCGTGCCGCTCGTCGACCTGATGCTCCAGACGATAAAACGCATGGGGCGGCGTGCGACGCTCCTGGCGATTTGTCCCACCTCGGAGGCGGTGACCAAGGCGGCGATCCAGGCGGCGAGGGAACATGACGCGCCGATACTCTACGCCGCGACCTTGAACCAGGTGGACCTCGACGGGGGTTACACGGGGTGGACGCCGCGCGACCTCGTCGCCAGGGTCGAGGCCTATACGAAGGAACTCTCGTTCAAGGGCGACGCGGCCGTGTGCAGCGACCACTGCGGCCCGTACTGCAAGGACATCCACACGATCGAAAAATGGCCCATCGGCCCGGCGATGTGGGGCGTGTCGGCGTCGGTGGTCGCGGCGATGCAGGCAGGGTACGATCTCCTTCACATCGACCCGACGACCGACAGGACGCTGCCGCCGGGCGAGGCGATAAAGATAGAGACGGTCATCGACCGCACGGTGGCGCTCATCTCGGCGGTGGAGCGCGCACGGCGCGCGGCGGGGTATCCGCGGATAGGCTACGAGGTGGGAACGGAGGAGGTCCACGGCGGCCTCGCGGACCTCTCGACGTTCAGGAAATTTCTCGACGGCCTGAAGGCTGGGCTTTCACGCGCGGGACTGTCGGACGCGTGGCCTGCATTCGTGGTCGGGAAAGTCGGAACCGACCTCCACACCACGTATTTCGATCCGAGCGTCGCGCAGCACCTCGTGAAGGCCGCGGCCGGGTACGGATCGTTCATCAAGGGGCACTACACCGATTATTGCGCGAACCTGGAGGCCTACCCGGCGTCGGGCATGGGCGGGGCGAATGTCGGGCCGGAGTTCACGGAGGTCGAGTACAAGGCGCTCATGGCGCTGGCCGACGACGAGGAGCAACTCGTCAAGTCGGGCAAGGCGCAACCGTCGAACTTCAAAGAGACGCTGACGAAGGCCGTGGTGGATTCAGGCAGGTGGAAAAAGTGGCTCCAGCCCGGCGAAGCGGGCAGGGATTTCGCCCAGCTCGAAGCCAGCAGGCGCGAATGGCTCATTGAGACGGGCTGCCGGTACGTCTGGACGGCGGGCGAGGTGGCTTCGGCGCGGCTCAAACTCTACTCGAACCTCGATTCCAACGGCATCGACGCCGAGCCGCGGGTCGTCAAGGCAGTCGCCGAAGCGATCGGAAAATACGTCGACAAGTTCAACCTCGCGGGGCTCAACGGCGAGATCGCGAAGACGCTCAGGAAGAAGGATGCCGGCATCTGACGTGCCGGCGCTCGAGCGGCTACACCGGCATGTCGGTCGCCTTGGGAAGAATGACGGTGGTATCGGACGTCGGCGGGGAGATGTTCCACTTCGACCGCTCGGACTCGGGCAGGGCGTTCAAGGCGTCAATGAGCTCCCGGACGGTGGTGAAGCGCTTGGCCGGGTCTTTCTCTATGGCCTTCAGGATGATGCGGTCGAGCTCCGGGCAGACATTGGGGTTGAGGGCGCTGGGCGGGTCGGCGATGGCGTTCATGAGCTGCATGACGCGCTGGACGTTGTCGAGGCCGGGAAACGGCCGCCGGCCCGCGAACATTTCATACATGGTCACGCCGAGGGCGTAGATGTCGCAGCGCTGGTCGGTGTACTGCCGCTTTATGAGCTCGGGCGCCATGTAGGCGATGGTGCCTGTGCGATTCCCGCGCGTGTGCTTGACGATCTCAAGTTCCACGGAAAGGCCGAAGTCGAACACCTTAACCGCGCCCTCTTCGTTGACGAGGATGTTGCGCGGACAGAAATCGCGGTGGACTATTCCCTTGGAGTGGATGTGGTCGAGTGCCTCGGCCGCCTGCATCAGGATATCCATGCGGTTCTGCTTCGGGTTGAAGCGCCCCTCGTGGAGGATGTCCCTCAGGAGCGCGCCGTTGAAGACTTCCATCACAATGAATTCGTTGTTGCCGCTTCTGCCCCACCCGTAGGTCTTGATGACGTTGGGGTGGTTGAAGAGCATCGCGAGTTCGCCTTCAGTCATGTGGCGGTACTGATGCTCGATTTTGGCTATGATGCGGCGGCTTTCGGGGGTGAGGACTTTGATCGCAACGGTGCGGAAGGTTTTCTTGTGGTGGGCCCTTCGTACTTCGGACATCTGGCCCTTGCCGAGAAGGTCGGACATCGTGTAGTCGCCGAGCCTCTCCGGGGGTCTTCCCCCGGCCCCGCCGCCGGAGGAACCGAACAACGCCTTGATGCGGTCGAACATCCGCACCTCCGCGTCAAGAAGGGACCGCCAAGAAAACTACGCGGTAATACTATCCACTTTGGTCGGCGTTAGCAAGGCGAAAAATCAGCAAAAACGCCTGCCTCACCGCGCGGGGGCCGGGGACAGGAATCCCAGGAGGCGCCCGACCTCGCGTTTCATGTCGACGCGGCTGACGATCATGTCCACGAAGCCGTGCTTCAAGAGAAACTCGGACGTCTGAAAGCCTTCGGGCAGGTCGATCCTCAGGGTGAGTTTGATGGTCCGGGGCCCGGCAAAGCCGATGAGGGCCTTCGGCTCGGCGATGAGTATGTCCCCGAGGGCCGCCCAGGAGGCCGCCACGCCGCCCATCGTCGGGTTCGTCAGGATCGAGATGAAGGCGACGCCGGCGTCGTTCAGGCGCGCGATCGCGGCCGAAGTCTTCGCCATCTGCGCGAGGGAAATGATGCCTTCCTGCATCCTCGCGCCTCCGCCGGAACCGCTTACGAGCACAAGCGGCAGGCGGCGCTTTATCGCCTCCTCGGCGCAAAGCGTTATCTTTTCGCCCACGACGGCGCCCATGGAACCCATCATGAATCGGCTGTCGGTGACGCCAAGGATGCAGGGGTGCTGGTCTATGGCGGCCGTGCCGACAATCGCGGCGTCCTTCTGGCCGGTCTTGGCCTGCTCGCTCCGGAGGCGGTCCGCGTAGTTCTTGACGTCGGCGAATTCGAGGGTATCGACGGGCCCGAGGTCCGAGAACAACTCGTTGAAGCTGCCTTCGTCAGCGAGGATCTTGATGCGGTCGGGGCCGGAGATGTTGAAGTGGTAGTTGCACTCGGGGCAGACCTGGAGGCGCTCTTCGACCTGCTTTTTGAAGACGGTGGCGCCGCAGTCGGGGCACTTCATCCAGAGCCCGTCGGGCAGGTCACGCTTGCGTCTGAAGCGCAGGTTCCACGCCATGGTTATGCCGCCTGGCCGCCGGCCTTCCGAAGCGCGGCGATAGCCGCGCGGCGGTCCCTGGCCGAAAAAACGAACGTTCCGGCGACGAGCACGTTCGCGCCCGCGGCGACGGCGCGAGGGGCGGTCGCGGTCGCTATCCCGCCGTCGACCCCGATGTCGCCCTTGAAGGCGGCGCGGGCCTTCGCGACGTGCTCGAGCGTCGATTCTATGAATTCCTGACCCCCAAAGCCAGGGTAGACCGTCATGACGAGGACATAATCCACGAGCGGAAAGAGGGAACTCACGGTCTCAATCCCCGTGTCCGGGCTTATCGCGATGCCGACCCGGACGCCGAGCTTTTTTATGGCCGCCACGGCGTCGGCGGGGCTGGCGACGGTCTTCGGGTGAAAGATTATAGTCGAGACGCCGGACCTGGCGAAAGGCTCAGCGTACTTAAGCGGCTCCTCGATCATGAGGTGCGCGTCGAGGGGCAGCTTGGCCACCCGGGCTATCGCCTTTGTGATCACGGGGCCGATGGTGATGTTGGGCACGAAATGCCCGTCCATGACGTCGACGTGAAGGCTGTCGGCGCCGCCGGCCTCGACGTCCGCAATCTCGGCGGCCAGACGCGCGAAGTCGCAGGCCAAGAGGCTCGGAGATATCTTAAGCATCCGCGCCCTACTTGTCCGGGATGGCCGCGACGCCGGGCAGCACGCGGCCTTCGAGAAACTCGAGGCTCGCGCCGCCGCCGGTCGAAACGTGCGTCATCTTCGCGGCCAGGCCGAACTTCTCGACGGCCGCCGCGCTGTCGCCGCCGCCGATGATGGAAACTGCGCCGGACCCGGCGACCGCCTCGGCAATCGCCTTTGTTCCGGCCGCGAAATCGTCGACTTCGAAGACGCCCATCGGGCCGTTCCAGACGATGGTCTTGGCTCCCTTAACCTTGTCAGCGTAAGATGTTACGGTCTTAGGACCGATATCGACGCCCTTCCAGCCGTCGGGGATCTCGTTTCCAACCGTTTTCTTCTCGGCGCCGGCCTTGACTTCCTTGGCAATGACGTGGTCGACAGGAAGCACGAGCTTGCCGGCGGCCTTTGCGAGCAGCTGTTTGGCAACGTCGACGCGCTGGGCTTCGACGAGCGAATCGCCGACTTTCAACCCCTGGGCCTTCATGAAGGTGTAGGTCATCGCCCCGCCGATGAGGAGGGAATCAACCTTCTTGAGGAGGTTCTCGATAACCATGACCTTGTCGGAAACCTTCGCGCCGCCGAGTATCGCGACAAACGGGCGCGCGGGCTTGGCAAGCATATCGCCGAGATACTTCACCTCTTTCTCCATGAGAAAGCCCGCCGCGGCGGGCAGGTACTTGGCGACGCCGGCGACGGACGCGTGCGCGCGGTGCGCGGTGCCAAAGGCGTCGTTGACGTAGAGGTCGCCGAGCCTGGCGAGGTTTTTCGCAAAAGCGTCGTCGCCCTTCTCTTCTTCGGGATGGAAGCGGAGGTTTTCAAGGAGCAGGACCTCGCCTGGCTTGAGCGCCTTTGCCGCATCTTCAGCCTCCGGGCCTATGCAGTCCGAGACGGTCTTCACGGGCTTGCCGAGGAGCCTGGCCAGATGATCCGCCACGGGCTTCATGCGCATGGCGTCGATCACCTTGCCGTCGGGCCGGCCGAGATGGCTCATGAGGACGAGGCTGCCGCCGCGGTCGAGGACGTACTTGATGCTGGGCAGGGCGGCGCGGATCCGCGTATCGTCGCTCACGGCCCCGCTTTTCAGGGGGACGTTGAAATCCACGCGCATCAGGACGCGCTTGCCCTTCACGTCAAGGTCTTTCAAGGTCTTCTTGGCCATTTTAGCCTCCGAATCAGCGCCCCAAGCCCCTTTGCCCACAATGAAACCGGCCGGGAAGGGATGGCACCTTCCCGGCCGGAGACGCTCTAACCTAAAGAGACATCGCGAAGGCCATGAGGTCCACGACCCTGCACGAATAGGCCCACTCGTTGTCGTACCAGCCGACGACCTTCACCATATTGCCTTCCATGACCATCGTCGACAGCGCGTCGAAGATGCAGGAGGCCGTGGTGCCGATAACGTCAGTCGAGACAATGGGGTCTTCCGTGTATTCGAGGATGCCCTTCATCGGGCCTTCGGCGGCCTTTTTCATGGCGGCGTTCACGTCCGCCACGGTTACCTGTTTCTTGACGATGCAGACGAAGTCGGTGACGCTGCCGTCGGGAACGGGCACGCGAAGCGAGAAGCCGTCGAGCTTGCCCTTGAGCTCCTTTATGACCTTGCCGACGGTCTTGGCGGCGCCGGTGGTGGTCGGGATGATATTCATGGCGGCGCTGCGGGCGCGACGAAGGTCCTTGTGCTCGAGGTCGAGGATGCGCTGGTCGTTGGTGTAAGCGTGGCAGGTCGTCATCAGGCCGCGCTCGATGCCGAAGGCGTCGTTCAAAACCTTGACCATGGGCGCGAGGCAGTTCGTCGTGCACGACGCGTTGGAGATAATCTGATGGGCGGCCTTCAGGTCCTTCTGATTGACGCCCATGACGATCGTGGCGTCGATCTCGTCTTTGGCGGGAACGGTGAGGAGGACCTTCTTGGCGCCGCCGGCGATATGCTTGAGACAGTCTTCGCGGGTGGAGAACTTGCCGGTGGACTCGACCACGAAGTCGACCCCGAGCGTGCCCCAGGGGAGTTTCGCGGGGTCCTTCTCGGCGGAGACGGAGATCTTCTTGCCGTTGACGATCATGTTGGAGCCTTCGACGGAGACGGTTCCGCGGAAGCGGCCGTGGGTGGAATCGTACTTCAGGAGGTGCGCGAGGGTCTTCGCGTCGGTGATGTCGTTGATGTGGACGACCTCGAAGTCCTTGCGCTGCGCCATGACGCGAAAGACGAGCCGGCCGATGCGCCCGAAACCGTTGATTCCGACTTTCACCGCCATCACTAACTCCTTTCACTGACGCGATTACGGGTCAATAACAATAGGTGCGCGTTGAATCCCCCTGATTGGCAGGTTATTCTATTGGCGCGCGGAAGCGAGTCAAGGGAATTTGCCCGGCCGCACAGCGGCCGCTTTCGTCCTTTGTACTCCGCGGTTAGACTGAGGGCGACTAAGGACGGGGTCGACGGACGAAGGTCAACAAACCCGTGATGGAGCAGCAGGTTTGACTGGAACACGGCGCAAAAAAGGTGACGATGCACGCGCCCCTCGCGTCGAGGAGTCGCTCTGCGAATACGTCACCTCCCCTGCGATTGCGCTGATGTACGACCGGCAGCATGAGAATACGCTGCTGCTCACTTTCGATACGCAGTTCCTGAAGGAGAACCTGCCGCGCGCGGGGCGCGTCCTCGACGTCGGCTGCGGCACCGGGCGGCACGTCGTGACGCTGTCGGAGAACGGCCGGCAGGTCGTCGGGATGGACCTTTCGCGGCACATGCTCGACATCACCGCGGCGAAACTCGAACGCGCGCGACTGAACGCCCCTCTTGTCCAGGCCGATATGCGCGCGCCCCTGCCCTTTCGTGACAATACGTTTGACGCGGCGATATGCATGTTTTCCACAATCGGACTCGTGCCGTCGGCTGCGGGGAGGCTGGAGTTTGCGAAGGAAGTCTGCCGCGTGTTGAAACCGGGAGGGGCGTTCGTCGTTCACGTGCACAACAGGCTTTACAATCTCTTCGACCACTGGGGGCGGGCGTGGCTGGCGAGGACGTACACGTGGGACAGGCTTTTCTCGCGGCTCGAAGTGGGCGATCGGGTCATGCCGGAGTACGCTGGGATCAAGGGGATGTTCCTGCACATCTTCTCGCTCGGGGAAGTGCAGAGACTCCTTGAGGGCGGGGGGTTGGCGGTCAAACGGGCCTTCTACCTCAACGAGGAGCGGACAGGAGAAGTACTGGGGCGCTTCAGGAGCGTTCGGGCAAACGGGTTTATCTTGACGGCGGTGAAGCGCCGCCTGTAGGCTTTCGATCCGGGCAGCGTGGCACTGGTGGCTTGCCCACCAGTGATATTGGGGTTATGATTCAGCCATGCCATTCGAGGGGAAACGAAAGACCCTTGTCCGCTTCAATGCGCCGGGGCACGCGCACTTCCTTACGTTCTCATGTAATAACGAATTGCCTCTGCTTGCGGCCGACAGATGGCAACGATTCCTGTCGCAAACCATCGTAAGTGCCTGCGAGAAGCAGCGGGTCTGCCTCGTTGCCTTTGTATACATGCCGGAGCATGTTCACCTTCTTGTATACCCACTCGCGCATGCGTACGACATTTCCAGATTCCTCTTCGCTGTCAAGAGGCCGTTTTCCTATCGCGTAAGGAGGGCGCTTGAGGAGGCCAGAGATCCCCTCGTCCGGTCTCTCACAGTCCGCGAGCGGCCATCGCGGCTTGGTTTTCGCTTTTGGCAGGAAGGGGCGGGTCATGACCGCAACATCCTCTCCACAGATAATGCTCTCAAGACTATCGAATACATCCACAACAACCCGGTGCGCCGCGGCCTGTGCGCGTCGCCAGACGAATGGAAGTGGTCGAGCTGGAAGTGGTATCACCGCCGCGAGGAATACGATCTGACATGTCTCCCGCGGATGAGCGAACTCCCGGCCTAAGCAGCGGACTAAACCAGATCACTGGTGGACAAGCCACCAGTGCCACACGGCAAGAAGGTGCTATTGCCTGAACGGTGAGGTCTTATCGCACGAAAGGAGGAAGGGGAATGGTGTCAGCCAATGTCTGGGGATTCGTAACCCTCTTTGTGCTCTCAGTCGGGATCGCGATGGTGGTTTACGCGGTCGTCCGGAGGAGCCTGCGGAGCCTGCTTGACGAGACCATCAGGGTTCCGTCAGGGACGACGTTCTATTCGCGGATACTCTTCATAGGGCTTTTGTTCCTGGCCCTCTATTCGGCGATCGGCACTCCGTTCGACCTCAAAGAGGAAGCGCCCTTCATGGAGTACGTATGGAAAATCGCGGGGGCGCTCTCGACGGCGTTCGCTCTATGGTGTCTTTTCCTCGCGGCGTATCTCGTGGTCGTGACGATCCTCGCGGCTGCTCTGAGGCGGCGAAATGAGTAATGAACAATATCTCATCGTCTCATACTTCGCCGTCGGCGCGCTTGTCCTGGCAATAGCCGTGGTGACGTACCTGTGGCTTCGGCCGAGCGTCCGCGGCATAGCGGACGCCGTGCCAGCAAGGGGCGCCGGCGCGGTCCTCAGGAAACTCTTTTTCGTGGGCGTCGTCCTGCCGACGCTCGCGGGATTTCTATCCGTCAGTTTCAGGAGTTGCCAGAAGGACACTTACGCGAAGATCGTCGCCGACAGGTCGTATCTCGTGGCGAAGAACGAGGAGCAGATTCAGGCGTCGCTGTCACACGCCGTCATCGCGCTTCTCGCCTGGGGCGTTATCCTCCTCGTGCCGCTTATCATCATCAAGAGGGCCGAAGCAAGGAGGGCTAGCGAGGCCGGAAGCAGTTCATCAGCCGCCAAGTGAGACCTCCACAGGTCACTCGAGAAAGCCAATCAGCACTTGATAAGCCGCCGGCGGCCTGACGAACCGAAGATGTCACTCCCACTCGATGGTCGCGGGCGGCTTCGAGGAGACGTCGTAGACGACGCGGTTGACGCCTTTGACTTCGTTGATGATGCGGGATGAGATGCGGCCGAGAAGGTCATAGGGCAGGCGCACCCAGTCGGCGGTCATCGCGTCCTCGGACTCAACCGCCCGGATGGCGACGACGTTTTCGTACGTCCTCTCGTCGCCCATGACGCCCGTCGACGAGACCGGCAGCAGTATCGCAAACGACTGCCAGATTTTTTCGTAAAGCCCTGACGCGACGATCTCCTCGTCGACGATCGCGTCCGCGTCGCGAAGGATGTCAAGGCGCGCCTTCGTCACCTCGCCAAGGACGCGTACGGCAAGCCCCGGACCGGGAAAAGGCTGGCGCCAGATGATCTCGCGCGTAAGGCCAAGGCGCTCCCCTACCCTTCTGACCTCGTCCTTGAAAAGGTCGCGCAGCGGCTCGACGAGTTCGAAGCCGAGTTCCGCGGGCAGGCCGCCGACGTTGTGGTGCGTCTTGATGACGGAAGTGGGGCCGCCCTTTGCCGCCGCGCTTTCGATGACGTCCGGGTAGATCGTCCCCTGGGCGAGGAAACGCGCGCCGGGGATGGACTTGGCCGCGCGCTTGAAGGTCTCGACGAACTCGGCCCCGATGATTTTGCGCTTCTGTTCGGGGTCGGTGACGCCCTTCAGCTCGGAGAGGAATTCCTTCTCGACGTCGACGTAGACGAGGTTTACGCCGAAGTGTTTTTCGAACGTCTCGCGGACGCGCGCGCCCTCGTTTTTGCGGTTAAGGCCGTGGTTGACGAATATGCAGGTGACGCGGTCGCCGATCGCCCTGTGGAGAAGCACGGCGGCGACGGACGAATCGACGCCGCCCGAGAGGCCCAGGACCACGCGTCCGTCGCCGACCTGCTTTTTGATCTTGACGACGGCGTCCTCGATGAAGTCGTCCATCCGCCAGTCGCCCTTGCAGCCGCAGATGCGGTAGAGGAAGTTGTGGAATATCTCGCGCCCGTGTTCCGTGTGGGTCACTTCCGGGTGGAACTGTACGCCCCAGAATGGCTTTGTGCGGTGACGGGCGGCGGCAAATCGGCAGGACTCGGTCGAAACGAGAGGGTCAAAGTCGCCGGGGAGTTCGTCGACGGCGTCCCCGTGGCTCATCCACACAGTGAATTCGGACGGCACTCCTTCGAAAAGCGGCGAGCGCTCGACGATCCGGGCCCGGGTGCGGCCGTATTCGCGGACGCTTGCGCGGCGCACCTCGCCGCCGAGGGCGTACGCGGCCCATTGCATCCCGTAGCAGATGCCGAGGAGTGGCACGCCGAGGTCGAGTATTTTCGGGTCGGCAAGAGGCGCGCCCGGCGCGTAGACGCTCGCGGGGCCTCCGGTAAGGATGATGCCTTTGGGGGACATGGCCTTGACGCGATCGAGAGGCGTATCGTACGGAAGGATCCGGCAGTAGACGTTCGCCTCGCGGACGCGGCGCGCGATGAGCTGGTTATACTGCGCCCCGAAATCGAGGACGAGGACGATTTCGGAATGAACTTCCACCTTACGCCTCTTCGTCGAAGGTCACCCTGTAATTGGGCGCTTCCTTCGTTACGACGATGTCGTGAGGGTGGCTTTCGCGAACGCCGGCGGCGGAGATGCGGATGAAGCGCGCCTTCAGGCGCAGGTCGTCGATCGTGGCGGCGCCGCAGTACCCCATCCCCGCGCGCAGGCCCCCCACCAGTTGATACACGAAATCGCTCAGGGACCCCTTGTACGGAACGCGCCCCTCGACGCCCTCCGGCACGAGTTTGTCGCGCCGCGACTGCGGGTAGCGGTCGCTGCCGGCGACCATCGCGCCGAGGGATCCCATGCCGCGCGCGGTCTTGAAGGAACGGCCCTTGTAGATGACGATTTCGCCGGGGCTTTCGGTGCAGCCGGCGAAAAGCGTGCCGACCATGACGGAGTTGGCGCCGGCCGCGACGGCCTTGGTGATGTCGCCGGAATAGGTGATGCCGCCGTCAGCGACGATGGGCCTGCCGAAGTCGAGAGCCGCGGTCGCGCAGTCCATGACGGCCGAAATCTGGGGGACGCCGACGCCGGAGATGACGCGCGTCGTGCAGATGGCGCCTGGGCCGATGCCGACCTTGACGGCGTCGGCGCCGGCCTCAAAGAGCGCCCGGGCGCCTTCGGCGGTGGCGACGTTTCCGGCGACGACGTCGATACTCCGGTCCGATTTTATGCGTTTCACGGCTTCGAGGACGCCCTTCGAATGGCCGTGGGCGGTGTCGACGACGATAACGTCCACGTCGTTGGCCACGAGGGCCGCGACGCGCTCGTCGTCGTTGACGCCGACGGCGGCGCCGACGCGCAGGCGCCCGCGCCTGTCCCTGCAGGCGTTCGGGAATTCGAGCATCTTGTTTATGTCTTTGATAGTGATAAGGCCGGCCAGGTGGCGGTCCTTGTCGACGAGGAGAAGCTTCTCGACCTTGCGTTCGTGGAGGATGTCCTTGGCCTGGTCGAGGGTGGTGTCGGGAGCGGCGGTAACGAGATTGTCGCGGGTCATGACGCGGCTTACGGGGATGTCGTCGGCCTTCTGGAAGCGCAGGTCGCGGTTGGTGAGGATGCCCACGAGTTTCCTGCCCTCGACGATCGGAACGCCGGAGATGTTGTGCTCGGCCATGATCCGCCGAACGGCGCCGACGGTTTCCGTCGGGGGGAGCGTGACGGGATCGGTGATGACGCCGTTTGCGCTGCGTTTGACTTTCCTCACCTCGACGGCCTGGGCCTCGACGGAGAGGTTCTTGTGAATGATGCCGATGCCGCCCTCCTGGGCCAGCGCAATCGCGAGCGCCGATTCGGTCACGGTGTCCATGGCCGCGGACAGGATCGGGATGTTGAGCGTGACGTTGTTGGTGAGCTTCGTGACGGTCGAGACGTCGCGCGGAACGACTTCGCTGTAGGCGGGCACGAGCAGCACGTCGTCAAAGGTGATGGCATCCTTAAGGACCTTTGTGTGGTAACTGAACCTCTCCGGCATTGCGGCTCCTTTCGAAAGAAAGGTCGCTAAGCAGGGCGTTTGGGGAAAAAGAACATTGTACGACCCGAGGGGCCGGGTTTCAAGCCTAAAGGCGCGAGCCCAGGCATTCCCCATCTTCTCCAAGTTGTCTTGGAGGCGCAGGAGGCGCAGGAGGCGAAGAGAGTCCCCCCTTTCCCCCGATCGCTGTGCCTGCCTTCTGT
>Ga0315277_10009723_pt1 | contig 12257 bp, 16 predicted proteins | sample YL17G05_15_MG_FD_203695 | JGI IMG/M metagenome (GOLD analysis project Ga0315277, IMG submission 203695) | Sediment microbial communities from Yellowstone Lake, YNP, Wyoming, USA - YL17G05_15 | ecosystem: Environmental > Aquatic > Freshwater > Lake > Sediment | place: USA: Wyoming | collected... | reverse complement strand
CTCCCAAGAATTCCTGCCAATTCATATCAATAACTTAGCATAGTTGTTAAGTTATTGCAATATTTCGTAAATCGGGGACACCATATCAATTGCCGAATTCCCACATATAAAATGGGAAATTGATATGGTGTCCCCAAATTTTCATATCCTTGACAAACGATCTCCTCAAATGTATCTTCTTTGTAGATACATATAGGAGGAGAAATGAGAGGACGTGTGCAAAAATGGGGCAACAGCCTGGCCCTCCGCATCCCCAAATCGTTCGCCAATGAGATAGGGCTGGGAGAGAATTCGTCTATCCAGTTGATGATCAAAGAAGGAGTCCTTGTCGTGACACCCGAACGTGAGCCCAAATGGCGTCTGGAAGAGCTCCTTGAAAAAGTGACCGAAGACAACATCCACCGCGAATGGGAGACCGGATCCGCTGAGGGCGATGAGATATGGTGAGTCCGGGTCCATACATCCCCGAGCGGGGTGATGTGGTCAGGATAACCCTGAATCCTCAAGCCGGTCATGAACAGGCGGGTCGAAGGCCGGCGGTCGTCCTCTCGCCTCAGGCCTACAACGCTAAGGTCGGGCTGGCCCTCACGTGTCCGATCACGAGCCAAGTCAAAGACTATCCGTTTGAGGTCGCCATCCCCGCGGGATCGCCTCTGGCTGGCGTGATCCTATCCGACCAGATCAAGAGCCTGGATTGGCGCGCCCGAAAAGCCGAATGGGTTTGTTCCTTACCCCCACAGACAATAGCCGAGGTCTTGGCCAAGTCGCAGACATTGCTGACATAGGGGCGAAGCGACTGCTTGACATGGTCCGCCGGCGGACCTATATTTATAGTGAGTAGGTTAAACGTTCGGAGGGGGAAAATGCAAAGAGTTTGTTTTTTTTGCATGGCGTTCTTTGCCGCATCGATCGTCTTTCCCGCGGACCTGGAGCTCAGCGCGCCCAACGGCGGCGAGAACTTGGTGCGCGGCCGCATCCAGATGATCACCTGGCGAGCGCAAGGGGTCCAGGGCAATGTCCGCTTGATACTACTGAGGGAAGGAGAAAGGTTGGGGATCATCGCCGATAGCATCGCCGCGTCCGCCGGATCGTTCTCCTGGACGGTCGGGTCCTATAAGAGGGGCGCGACCCTGGAAACGGCGGCCATTGGGGGTGGCTATAAGATCCGTGTCAAGGCCGTGCAGGGAACGGCAGAGGACGCGAGCGACCGGCCCTTCTCCATCGCCGACCCGCATCCCGTCAGGGATGCTAAAACATTATGAGCGGGGAAGTCAACTTCCGAATTCCCACTGAGCCCCAAGCCCGAGAAAATGAGAAATTGATATGGTGCCCGTAATTAAATGCAGAAAAGTGAGTTTAAAGGATTTTGTCTTTGTCTTATTAAATACTTGGATGCTGCCAGATAATGAAAGTCAAAGAAGCCATAAAAGTGATTGAACAGGACGGCTGGTTCATGATCAGAAGAAGTGGGTTAAAATATGGGACGGAAGAAAGTGTATAGGTACCCGATTATCATAGAAAAATCTAGGAAGAACTACTCCGCCTACAGCCCGGATTTACCCGGTTGTGTGGCCACTGGCGCAACTATTAGAGAAACTCTCTTACACATGAGAAGTGCGATCAAGTTCCACGTGGAAGGACTCAAGAAAGAAGGGACCGAAATCCTCCAGCCTTCGACAAAGGTTAAATATATAGAAATCTCCTTCTGACGCCCCGGATTTGTTAATTGTTGAGACCTGACCCCGCAGGCTTCTCTCCTGAGGTCCGCCTCGTTCCTGGCTCTGGGAAACCTCAGGATCCCCTGAGAATTCCCGGCGGCCATTTTCGTCTGATGAGTTGAGAGAAAGCCAGGAAATCCTCTCAATGCTCCTTGTCGTCTGAAAATGGCGCGCCGCCCTGATTATGCAACTTGATAGTTCTATTGACAAATTGTATAAAATGAACGATAATTCCTCTGTGATTCCGCGGCAAGCCGCAAACACCCTGTTATCCTTGGCCAAAGGATTTCCGATCGTGGCCGTAACCGGGCCCCGGCAATCAGGCAAGACCACCCTCGTCCAGGCTGTCTTTCCTGAGAAACCTTACGTATCATTTGAAGAGCCCGATAAGCTTGAACTCGCCGTCTCGGACCCCCGGGGCTTCTTAGCGAACTACCCCGAGGGCGCTGTCATCGATGAGGCGCAGCGCTTTCCCGGACTGTTTTCCTATCTTCAGGCGCTTGTCGATCGCATAAAGAAAAGCGGACTTTTTATCCTGACCGGCTCACAGCAGTTCGGCCTCCTTTCAAAGATAAGTCAATCTCTTGCCGGTCGAACAGGATTGGTCCAGCTCCTTCCTTTCTCCCTGAAAGAATTGACGGCTGCCCGCGTCCGTCTTGCCGCCCCCTCCGCCCAGATCTACAAAGGGCTTTATCCTCCGATCTATGATAGAAAACTCTCTCCCGATCAATGGTATGCCAACTATGTCCTGACTTATCTCGAGAGGGATGTGCGCAATCTCCTCAACGTCCGGAACCTGAGCTCATTTCAAAAATTCTTGAGGATGTGCGCCGGGCGGTCGGGCCAACTTCTCAACCTTTCGTCCCTGGCCTCCGATTGCGGTATCACCCACAACACCGCCCTAAGCTGGCTGTCTGTCCTTGAAGCAAGCTATATAGTTTTCCTATTGAGGCCGCATCATAAGAACTTCGGGAAAAGGCTGGTCAAGTCCCCCAAGATCTATTTCTATGATTGCGGGTTGGCCGCCTGGCTGCTGAACGTCCAGGGCCCCGACCATTTGGCCATCCATCCGCAGAGAGGCAGCCTGTTCGAAAGCCTCATCATCTCCGAATTGATGAAAGACAGATTCAATAGCGGGCTGACATCGAATTTCTATTTCTGGCGAAATAACATGGGAGATGAAATCGACCTGGTCATCGACCAGGGAACGCGGCTAGTGCCCGTCGAGATCAAGTCCGGAGAAACGCTAAACCCAGACTATTTTAGGGGCCTGAAGAAGTGGAAAAAAATGGCTTCTGATAGGGAAGTCCCGAGTTACCTTGTCTACGGGGGAGGAGAACACCTCGTCTCTGAAGGCATTTCGATTGTTCCCTGGAACAGGACAGCGGAGTTCATCAACACGAAGGCTAGCTAGCTGGGCTTCGCGGCCGCCCTCCTGATGCCCAGATTTGTTAATTGTTGAGACCTGATGTAAATTATCAATTGACAAATAGATTATCCATATGTAAAATAGGAGGCGATGATCAAGCCGCGTCTCATCCTCGATCAGATCAGGCCCTATTATAATTCTCCCGAAGCCATAATCATCACGGGCATGAGGAGAACAGGCAAAACCACGCTCCTCAACCTGATCTTCAGCCAGATCGAATCAGCCAACAAGATTTTTCTCGACCTTGAAAATCCGCTCAACAGAAAGTACTTCGAAGAGCTGAACTATGAGAAAGTCAAAGCGTCCCTCGAAGTCCTGGGGATAGATTTCACCCGGAAGGCGCACATTTTTCTTGATGAGATCCAGTTTGTCCGGACGCTGCCCTCGGTTGTCAAGTATCTCATCGACCATTATCAGGCCAAGTTTTTCCTGACGGCCTCGGCCAGCTTTTATCTCAAAAACCTGTTTAGCGAATCGCTATCGGGCAGAAAGTTTATTTTCGAACTCTTCCCCTTAACCTTCAGGGAATTTCTGGTTTTTAAGGACAGCGCGTTGAGAATCCCGGAAAATCCCCGGGACATCGCGCGCCCCGTTTTCGAATCGATCTCTCCCCTGTATGACGAATATGTTCGCTTCGGAGGATTTCCGGGTGTTGTCTTGAAAACGAGCATGGTGGAAAAAACGCGGGCCCTCGACGACATTTTCACTTCCTATTTTCAGTGGGAAGTCCTCCAGCTTGGTGATTTCCGCAAGAATGAAATAATCCGCGACTTGATCATCCTTCTGGCTCAGAGGATCGGCTCAAAGCTGGACATTCAGAAGATTTCGAAGGAACTCGGCATCACCCGGCCGACGCTGTATGAATATCTCTCCTTTCTTGAGGGGACCTTCTTCATTAAGCTGATCAGGCCATATTCAAGAAGCAAAAACTCCGAGATTAGAAGAAGTCCCAAGCTCTATCTCTGCGACACAGGCCTGGCCAATCGCCTGGCGAACCTGGACGAAGGGAGAATTTTCGAAAATTCGGTTTACCAGAATCTCCGGCCGAAAGGGGAGATGGCCTACTATGAAAGGAAGAATGGGGCAGAAATCGATTTCCTGTTGGACAAAGCGCATGCCTTCGAGGCAAAAATGACTCCCCAGAAGAGAGATGTCAGTCAGTTGAAACGGGTGGCCGAAGAACTCGGGATGAAGTCCTTTTGCATCGTGTCCAGAAACTTTATGGACTTGGAAAATACCATCTACGGATTCATGATCTAGATATCAATATTTCTTAATTGTTGAGACCTGACCCCCCCCGCTTTGAGAATTTTTGCCTTTTCACTCCGTCTATATAGCCGGAGCCCGCAAAGCATGGAAAAGCGCGATTTGACAATTGGTACAATGAATAGTACAATTCAGCCGCAACACCAAATGGACAAAGTCATCGGCATCGCCAAGCTCCGCAATTCGCTGGCCTCAATTATCAAGGATGTGACCAGGGGGTCTCATTACGTCATCGTCCAGAGATCAAAGGCCAAAGCGGTTCTTCTCAGCCCGGAAGAGGTTGAGACACTGGAGGTCCTGGCTGACCGGAAGCTGCTGCAAGAGATCCTGGAAGCGAAGAAAGACATTCTTGAGGGCAGGTTCGCAACCTACGAAGATTTTTTTGACAGAAGACTACCTGAAAAACGCTGAATTTATGCATGGCCCTTTTTCTAACCCGCACTTTCCAAAAGAACTTTCTTCGACTTCCTAGACGTAGCCAATCCAAGGTTGAGGCCGCTCTAAGAGAGATCTATTCAAATCCCCTTGCCGGAAAAAAGCTTCTCGGCGATCTCGAAGGCGAATTCTCGTTTCGAATCGGTGCCTACAGGATCATCTATTTCATCGATCAAGAGAAGAACATTTGGGTAGAAACCGTCCGGCACCGAAAGGAAGTCTATAAAAGGCTCAAGTAATTCGGCGTCAAAGGGGTCAGGTCTCAACACTTAACAATTCGCTGCGTCGCGTTGGGTATGTTGATTGTTGAGACCTGACCCCATGTCCGCCGTAGGGAATTAGCGCTCATCGCCTGCGCGGCGGAATCTCCAAATCGCGACATATCTTTCGGGTTAAGAAATCGTTTATTTCATTATGCCTTGGGACCGTAGAGACCTTATTCTTGAGGCTATTCATAAAAACAGAGTGTTTGTTGCCTTCCCGAAACAAGATACATCCGTGTGCTTCCAGATATCGGATCAGCTCCCTGCGCTTCATGAAAGAGGGATTTCGATTTTTTCCCGAATAGCCTTTTTGTCAGCGATTTCATGTTCTACTAGATTTCTATTCGCCTCCAACACCAATCGGACGGCTTCCTTGAGATTTTCACGGGTTTCCTTGAGTGTAGCACCTTGCGTATTCGCTCCGGGCAATTCCTCAACGAAGCCGACGTAGCCTTCCGGCACCTTCAGAAAGACAGCCGTGAACGACATCTTTCCTCCTCTACTATGAATAGACGTCTTTCGTGCGGATTTTCTCACTTTTTCCCTCGCCGCCTTAATATATCACATTTTTTCATGAAATCACGATACAGCTCTTCCAGCCAGCCGCGGGAAACAATTCGCCCATCGCCTGGGCGATCGCCGCCTCCTTCCTAACGCTCCCTATTTGTTGATTGTTGAGACCTGACCCCAAAGATGAATCTTCTGCTGAGAATTAGTCCTCAGACTCTTCGTCTATCTGATGTGTCGAGATTTTCGACGCATTCGGAGACACCAGAGAATGAAAACGTGTTATAATATGGGCAAATCGGGAGTATTGCCCATGAAATCAATCAAAATTATCGTCGAAAAACACCCTGACGGCTATGTGGCTTATCCTTTGGGAATCAAGGGAGTTGTCGTCGGCCAAGGGGACACATATGAGGAAGCGCTGGCCGATGTGCAATCGGCCATCCGCTTTCATGTCGAGAGCTTCGGAGAATCTGTGCTTGAAATTGAGCCGCCTATATTAGAAGCCTTTATCGCTGAAACCCGGATCGATCTTAATGGATAAGTTTCCAACTGATGCGCCAAAGCAAAAAGTCATAGGAGCCCTCAAGAAACTCGGTTTCCGTGTTGTTCGCGAGAAGGAGCATATCTCGATGCTCCGCGAAAATGCAGATGGCACAAAGACGCCTCTGACAATGCCGAGCCATGCCAAAATTAAAGCATCCACCCTGAGAACGATCTGCCAACAGTCAGGTATTTCGAGAGAAGAATTCTTAAAATCTTATAGCAAGTCATAAGAACTCTTTTCAGCGGCCTTTCTAACCCCCTGTCGGCAGCGCACCTTTCTATTGACGCCGCCCCTAACTTAATGTTATATATCGGCCAAGGGGAACGCGACCGCGTCTCAGAGTCATGCACGGCGTCTCAGGGGCCAAACTCAAAAAAGCCCGCACCGAACTGGGCCTCTCCCAGGGGGCAGTCGGCCGTGCGCTCGGCCTCTCCTCCGAGTTCATCTCCCTCCTCGAGGCCGATAAAAGAGCTCCCTCCCTTGCCACCCTGAACAAGATCGCCGCCTACCTCAAAAAAGACCTCAGCTACTTTTTCCAGGAGAAAGAAGCCACCTTCAACATCCCCTCCAGCTCTATCCTCCAGCGCTTCAAACGATACTGCGACGATTACCTTCTCCTCGAACGCCTCGCCGGCCCCGGCCGTCGCCTCGGACTTGAGCCCCTCTACACCAACATCTCCCCCGAGCGCCTGGCCGAGGAGGAACGCCGCCGTCTCGGTCTCGGTGACGAGCCCATCCGCGATATCTTCGCCCTCGCGGAGCTCAACGGCTGCCGCATCCTCCGCCTGCCCATCCCCGCCGCTTCCAAGCTCTCCGGCGCCTTCATCTTTCTCGAGGACAAAGAAGCCGCCTTTGCCCTGATCAACAGCGCCGACCCACCCGGCCGCCAGGCCTTCACCGCCGCCCACGAATACTGTCATTACCTCAAGGACCGCCACGAGGGCCCTCTCATCGACAACCCCGACGTTTTCAGCGATGAGTTTGTCTCCCTTTACCATCCGCGGGAGGAATTGGCCCAGACGTTCGCGGCCTGCTTCCTGATGCCGGCCTCCAAGGTCCGGGCGACGATCGAGAAGGAATTCGGCGGACGGAAGCTGACCTACGAGCACGTGCTCTACCTGAAGAGATATTTCGGCGTGAGCTCTGCCGCAATGCTGCGCAAAGTGAGGGGATTGGGATACATATCGGCGGCGCAGCATGAGGATTGGCTGAAGCTCCATCCTGAAACCCGCGAAAAGGAGGTTTTCGGGGATCTATGGAAGGAGGGCCTCGGCCGGAGAGCGGCTGGCGGCCGGGCGGTCTATTCCGACCGCTTTAGGCTGCTTCAGCTCGAGGCCGCCGCGAAAACGCGCCGTGCGCCACATAAGAGAAAAACGTGACCATGAGATTTGATGAAACAAAGGAGGCATTACCGCGGGACGGAACCCTTTGGATGGCCTCCCATCGTGATTGCATCTTGTTAATAGCGTAAAATAGTAAGCTGTGTCAAAAGTCAGGCCGAGCAAATGCCGAAAATTCACTCCTAACGGTGATTTTCAGGCCCGTGGCGCTTGGATCATGAAAATGATCGGCTCTCTCTTCAGCGAGCCCATGCGGCCGGAAGCCGACAGCGAGCATTTTGGAGGACAGCAACCATGATGACTCTCCGGCAACTTTCGGTAGAGCACGAAACGATCCCGACTACAACATCATGGTATCTCGCCGAGCTTGGCGAGGCTCGGGGAAAACAAGAGCTTTTTATCAAGCAATCACCTCAGAAGCTCAAAGTCCTCCGTGAGCACGCGCTCATTGAAAGCGCGGTTTCTTCAAACAGAATCGAAGGCGTGGAAGTGGAAAAATCCAGAATTAATACCCTTATTTTTGGCAAGCCGCATCTCCGCGATAGAAATGAAGAAGAGGTCCTGGGCTACAGAGAAGCTCTTAAGAGGATCCACGAGCAAGGAGCGAACGTCACTCTTTCAGAAAAGACCATTCTGGAATTGCATCGGCTATGTCGCGGCGAAATATGGGATGCCGGGAAATATAAGAAAAAAAACGGTGACATCATCGAGCGGCAGGCGAACGGAAGAACTCGAATTCGTTTCCGGACGGTTCCGGCAACCGAAGCCCGGGCTTTCGTCCATGAACTGATCGGATTATGGAAATCATCCCTCCTTTTCATAATCAAGTCGGCATATAAAGAATTCGAGGAACGCCTCGGGCAGATAAGAAGTCCTCGCGGAGCTAAGACCGAAATGATCGAGGCAGCCATCAACGCATTTTCGGGAAGTTTCACGATGATTCAACTGGAGCACTCATGCCCAGGTGTAAGCCGGGACATGATCAGATTGGTTCTTCGCAGACTACAAAAGGAAGGTCACGCAGAGTGTCTCGGCCGCGGTCCTGGAGCCTCTTGGCGGAAAAAGGGTAATACCTCAAAAAAAGGGTAATAAAAAGGGTAATAATAATATAAAAACGCCGACGTCTTCACTGACGAGAATATCTCCCTCTTTCAGCCCCCTGTCCGCTGCGTAAACTTTTGTTGACATGACCCCAACATAATGTTATTTTGGTCCGGCGCAGAAGCGAGGTGTTGCGATCTGTGCAAGCGCGCTGGCTGGGCGTTGACTTGCCGGCGGCGGCACACGATAATCGCCCCCGCAGAGCTTGGCAACTGTGATCGGGCAAAGCATATCCCACTATCGCATCGTCGACCGTCTGGGCAGCGGCGGGATGGGTGTCGTCTACGCCGCCGAAGACACGCGCCTGGGCCGCCGCGTGGCGCTCAAGTTCCTGCCGGAAGATGTCGCTCAGGAGAGCGAGGCAGTGGAGCGCTTCAAGCGCGAAGCTCGCGCTGCCTCCGCCCTGAACCACCCCCACATTTGCACCATCTACGACATCGACGAATACAAAGGCCGCCCCTTCCTGGCCATGGAACTGCTGGAAGGCGAAACCTTGAAGGATCTTCTCACTGGTCGCCCGCTCAAGCTCGAGCAATTGCTGGGCTGGGGCATCGAAGTGGCTGATGCCCTCGATGCCGCCCACTCCCGGGGCATCATCCACCGCGATATCAAACCGGCAAACATCTTCATCACCCAGGGGGGCCGGGCCAAGGTCCTGGACTTCGGCTTAGCCAAGCTTGCGCCCCAGCTCGGGCGGCCCACAGGGACCTCTGCCACGGTCACGATGGATACGAATCTGACCAGTCCCGGCTCTTCCGTGGGCACGGTGGCCTATATGTCGCCCGAGCAGGCACGGGGGGAGGGACTCGATGCCCGCAGCGACCTCTTCTCCCTCGGATCGGTGCTGTACGAAATGGCCACTGGACAGCGGCCCTTTTCCGGCTCCACGCCGGCGCTGGTCTTCGACGCCATTCTTAATCAGTCCCCGCCTGCGGCCAACAGCCTGAACCCCGCCCTGCCGACGGCGCTGGACCGCATACTCGCCAAGGCGCTGGAGAAGGACCGCGACGCCCGATACCAGAGCGCCGCCGAACTGCGCGCCGACCTCCACCGCCTGAAGCAGGAGTTAGATTCCGGCCGCGTCCCGGCCCACGCTGCCGCCCGCCCGCCGGACGACAAGTCGGTGGCGGTGCTCTACTTCGAGAACCTCAGCGGCGCCAAAGAGGACGAGTACTTCCGCGATGGCATGACCGAGGACGTCATCACCGATCTCTCCAAGATCAAGGGGTTGCAGGTGTTCCCCCGCGCCGCCGTGTTGACCTTCCGTGACAAGCCGGTCACCGGCCCCCAGGTGGGGCAGCAGTTGGATGCCGCCTACGTTCTGGCCGGCAGCCTGCGTCGGGCAGGGAGCCGGCTGCGGATCAACGCTCATCTGGTCGAGTCCTCCACCGGCCACTCGGTCTGGGCCGAGCGCTACGACCGAGAGCTGCAGGATCTCTTCGAAGTGCAGGACGAGATTGCCCGCAGCATCACCCAGGCGCTGCGCATCACCCTCTCCCCGCCAGAGCGAAAAGCCATCGCGCAGAAACCTACGCGAGACCCGCGCGCTTACGACTACTATCTGCGCGGGCGCAGCTACGCCCGGCGAGTGACGCGCCCCGACTTGGAACTGGCGATCGAAATGTACGACCGCGCCGCGACCTTGGACCCCAATTTCGCCCTCGCTTATGCCGGCCTGGCCATCGTCTGCGGCGTGTACCACGAATGGCACGAGCAACATCCCCGCTGGGTGGAGAAGGGCCTGGCCGCCTGCGAGCGTGCCCTCGAACTCGACCCCGAGCTGCCCGAAGCCCTGGCCGCGCGCGCTCGCCTCTTCTACGCCCAGCACCAGAACGATAAGGCCATCGAGTATGCCCGCCGCGCTATCGAGCGCAAGCCCGACTGCGAGGGCGCCTACTGGACGCTGGGGCAGGCCTGCTTCGTCTCTGATCGCTGGCAGGAAGCGGCAGAGGTGGTGGAACAGGCGCTTCAAGCCAGCGGCGACGACTACAACACCTATATCCCCTTCTACGCCATCCTGGTGCGGCTGGGACGAGACAAGGAAGCATCCGCGGTGCGCGAACGGCACTTGCGCGCGTTGGAGCTGCACTTGGGACGCGTGCCCGAAGACGTGCGAGCGCGGATTCTGGTCGCGGCCCTCTATGCCGAACTGGGCCGGGAAAATGACGCCATCCGCGAACTGCAGATGGCGCTCGTCCTCCGCCCCAACGACGGCAATATCCTCTACAATGCCGCCTGCACCTACGGCCTCCTGCAGCAGAAGGCGGAAGCGCTGAGACTGCTGCGCAAGGCCAAGGAATCCGGATTCGCCACCATGGAATGGGCGGCGCGCGACCCCGACCTCGCCTGCCTGCATGACGACCCCGAATTCCAGAAACTCGTCGGGCTGGAAGACTCCAGCCGCTAGCCTCTCCGCCCGCGCGCTCGGCCTCTCCTCCGAATTTGTCTCCCTCCTCGAGGCCGATAAAAGAGCGCCGTCCCTCACCACCCTGAACAAGATCGCCACCTACCTATCCTTTTCCCTTAGCCATATTGTCCCAAAATTCTCTCTCTGTCTTCGTTCTCCTTATCACCCTTATAATAAACTTCAATGAGCTCTACCCGGTCGATTTCCTCAAGATAGGCATATATCACTCGAATTCCGGAATGGGCGCCCTTTCCTTTGAGAGCCCGGCAGGCAAATTTCCGGCCCTTGTAGACCTTTGGGCTTTGAAAGCCAAGCCCACCGATCTGCACAACACCTTTGTTATCAATTCCCAGCTTATGGAAGAGCGTGAGCTCTGTTTTGATGAAATTGTCCAAATCATCCTCGAGCGACCGGAATCTTTTGAGGAGTCCTTTTAGGTCCCGCTCGAATTGCGGCAGGCGGAGGATTTCTTTAAACGGCGTCATCATACTCCCGGACCGAATAAGGCGGCGTCCTGTAAAATACGGCTTCGTACTCGATTATCTTGCCCTCCTCTGTCGTCAGCCAGGGAACGTCGTTATGGGAATAATCGCTGATTTGACGGGCGTTCATATCGGAAAGCCTGTCCAGGACGTCATTTATGACTTCTATCTCATTGCCTTTCAAAATGCTCAGGTCCGGCTTCCTCAGAGGAAGGTGCTTTCTCTGAGGATACTCAAAAAACTTATCCTTAACTTCGATGATTTCCCCTTTAGCCATCATTTGGTCCACGATTTTCCTGAATTCAAGTGGCGTCGGCCCATACTTATTTTTCATGTATGTGGCACCGATTAGCTGCTCCTCATGTTTCTCGTAATAGTCAAAATCGATGAAGTAGAGAAGCTTGTAAATGACCGTCTCGCCGAGGCTCGGTTTTGCTCCCACCTTGTTCAGGATATAGATCAGCACTTCCTTGAACTTTTGGAGGTTTTTCTGGGGGATGTTGATCCTCATCCGGGATGTGGGTTCGGATCCATAGGCTTCCCGACTCTCTCTGATCACGATTTGCGGCTCTTTATCTGGATCCAGCAGGGCGTCCACAGACAGATTGAAGATTCCGGCTAATTTCTTAAGCTCTTCGGCGCACACCTTCCTCACTCCGTTCTCTATCTGTGATATAGACGGGCGTGAAACACCAAGTTTCTCAGCCAGAGTTTGCTGGCTCATCCCAATAGACTCGCGGATTTGCTTTATTCTTTGACCCA
>Ga0315277_10009722_pt1 | contig 12259 bp, 9 predicted proteins | sample YL17G05_15_MG_FD_203695 | JGI IMG/M metagenome (GOLD analysis project Ga0315277, IMG submission 203695) | Sediment microbial communities from Yellowstone Lake, YNP, Wyoming, USA - YL17G05_15 | ecosystem: Environmental > Aquatic > Freshwater > Lake > Sediment | place: USA: Wyoming | collected... | reverse complement strand
CTCTGCGTCAACTCAGCTGGCATTCAGATTGTGGGCAACACTGGAAAGACGGGCTAATCGTGCCCATATAGAACCCAGGGAATGGCGATTCAGGGGTGCTGGTCACGAGCTCAAGACAGTGCTAACTACACATGACTCCTCTTTCTTCGGACTTTGCCCCCAGGCCGGATGTCGATCCTACATTGCTGGTTTGTCGGTTTTCATTTATTGCTTTACGGCACGATGCTGCTTAGCGCGCGCGATCAGTTGTTCGACCTCCGCTCTGCGAGGGTGGTTGGGATATTTCTTCAGTATCTGTTGCCAGGCGGCGAGCGCGGCATCCACGTCGGCTTTGCTCTGCCACTTGACCATCCCCACATTGAATAATGCGTTGGCATTGTCCGGATCGGACTTCAACACGTTTTCGAACTCGGTGAGCGCATCGTCCGGATCGCCGCCATAGTAGTAGGCGCGGCCGAGCTCGGTGCGAACGATCACATCGTCTTTCGTGTCGACCGATCGTTTGAAATATGTGGATGCCTCCTTGAAATTCTGCGTGACGTAGTAGATGCGCCCCAGCTTCGCCAACAACTCCGGATCGTTCGGTGTGGACTGCAACTGCGTGAGCAGCGGCTGCGCCTGCTTGTCCGCCATGTGTTTGAGCCGCTCCGGCGTAACCTGCCCCACTCCGGCCACAGAGTCCGTGGAACGCTGCGCGTTCGCGGCAGGAACTCGCGTCGAGACTGCCAATTGTGATCTGCTGACGAAGACTCCAAGCATCACTCCGAGGACGAGGCAGATGCCAGCCACGATAAGGGGTTGCCTAAACGTCCTTTTAGAGTTTGAGGTCATAAAGTTTGAGTAAGCACTTATTTGGTCACCTTGGCCTGGCGACGTGTTGCATTGGACTGGTTGCCAGCGCAGTAACGGACACGGTGCCGTCCGCGTTGTGATTGTAGCCATGACACGCCAAGACGCAGGTATTCGTCTGGTGGCTATAGGAAACGGGTGAGGCTCCGTTCGGGGCAACGACGTTCACATCAAAATTCACCAGACGTTCACCGGAGATGTTCGCGGAAACCGAGCCCATCCCGTGTGTCGTGTGGCAGGTGGAACAGGAAACACCCACTTGCGCGACGTGGACGAAGTGGCCGGGGTTCCCGTTTGGAGGCGGAAGGGTGAAGCTGGCGTTTGCCATCACAACTGACAGGTCGTGGCATTTGGCGCAAAGGGCATACGGGCCGGGACTGGCTCCGCCGGCGCTGAGGTCCGGGTTCGGAAAGAGATTTTGGATCGGGGAGCCGGGCCCCGCGCCGATGGCAACTTGGCTGGACTCGTATCGACGTTCCAAAATGTGGCTGTACTGCGAGCCATGGGGACCGCTTGGTCCTGGGCCGCCGCATTCCCGATTGTCGTCGCTGTTGTGACAATCCGTACAAAAGATGCGGGCGCCGGAACCCAATTGGCGAGGGCTATTCGTGCTGCCATCGAGGTTCAAGATGTATTGCCGCAAGCTAGGCTGCGGCCATGGGCTGCTGGAGGTGTGGAGTACCGGGTGACTTGAGGTGGAAGTAGGCGCCAACTGCGGAATCACATTCAAGGGATCGGCCGCACTGACCGCCCGCAGCGGCAGGTACCCGTACATCTGCAGCGCCTGCTTCCCGGGACTGGTGCCGTGGCAGCGCAGGCAGTTGTCGTACTGATTGGCAGCCGGATTCAGCACGGTGGTGCCGTCGGCAGCGCTAATGCCCAGCGTGCCCGTTTGCGAAACCCGGATCGTGGGAGGCGCGCCAAATGAGGCTACTTGAAAGGATGAGTGCCCGTTGTGGCAATCCGCGCAAGTAGCGTGCCGGTTGTTGATCAGCACCACCGGTTCATTTGCGTCGTGCGTGTTACTTCCCGTCGGCAAAGGATGTCCCTTCTTCTCAAACTCGCCAGAGATGTTGGCAATGGGTTGTTGAAGATTCGAGCCTCCGCTGTGGCATGTCATACAGCTCTGGGTCGGAGCATCCACATTCGCGACTGGTGGAACCGGCGAGCGGAGTAAACCCGCGGCGCCGTTCGCGTTGTGGGGCCTGTGACATGAAAGGCAGGCATACTGCGCAACCGTGCTGTACGCGCCAAGCTGCGCCGCCGGATTGACGACGTTGGCGGAGACGGCGTGGATGCTGGCGGACCATTGCGCGAGAGGATTGCTCTTCCCGTTCACGGACCGCGCCGTACCCGTGTGGCACGCGAGGCACAACTGTCCATTCACACTGTCTCGCACCAGGAACATCCGCGCGACGGGATCGATATTCTGCGCGTGCGGTTCGTGACAACTGTTGCACTCGACCGTGCCGCCAATCAGATTGACCTTGTGCAGAGGGTCGGCTGTTGTCTGCGTCGACGCCAGGCTGGCAACCAGATCGGGCGAGTCTACCAGGGGCTTCTTAAGGTTGAAGGGATGGGAGTTCTGCAGCGTTGTGCCCAGCACATCCTTGCTGTACATGGACCCGGTCATCGTGAGGGTGCCATAGGGGACTGTGGTCCCCACCGCGACGGTTCCATCGTGACAACTGAGGCAAAGGCTGCTGGCGCCACCCAGGAAAGGCTGGGTCGGCACGTTTTGGATTGTCGTGCTGGAGTAAAGCGTGTACGACTGCGACGATAGCGTCTGGCTCCACAAAGGTGTGTTGTTTCCGATTCCCGAGTGAGGGGCATGACAATACAGGCAGGCAGCCGATCCTTGGCCTTGAACGGGCGACGTACCGGACGGTGACAGGTTATGCGAACCGAGTACGTCGCCCTGCGTTTGGGCGCGCAAGATTCCGCTCAAAAGCAGAACAAACACGTAGATAAAGAAGCGGTTCTTCACTGCCCCGCACCCCGAGTCTGTGCCCCGAAGTAACGAAATACCTGGATCCGGCGATTGAACGAATCCACCACGAACACGCGATCGTCGCGATCGATAAACAGTCCGGTGGGCAACTGGAAATCTCCGACTGCCGTACCCCTCTTGCCGAAGTAGTAGAGCAAGCGGCCTTCGCGATCGAAGACTTGTACCACGCCCCAGAGCCCGTCCACGACGTAATAGTGGCCCTCCGAGTCCATTCCAATTCCCTTGGGCCGAAACATGTCGCCGCTGGAGTCGCCTTTGCGGCCAATGGAGCATCGAACCGCGCCGCTGCGGTCAAGAAACTGGACCCGAAAATTCATGGCGTCCACGACCGCCAGATCCTGGCCCCGGAGGAGCAGTTCCGTCGGATAATTGAACTCGCCGTTGCCGGCGCCACGCTGACCGATCGTCTGCATCACCTTGCCTGCGAAATCGAGCACGACGATTTTGTTGCGCAGGGTGTCGGTCACGTAAATCCGCTGTGCCTCCGAGTCCACGGCGATTCCCGTGGGCCGCTTGAAGTACCCTTCTCCGCCTCTCAGGCTGCCGATTGCCCGCTGGTACTTGCCCTCAGCGTTAAAGACAAATATCTTGCCCGCCTCAGAATCAGTGACGTAAATGTTGTCCTGCGCATCGAGCGCGACGCACTGAGGCGCGAGCATGGGGTCTTTGCTTTTCTCCAGGCGCTCGATGAACTTATACTTGTTTCGCGCAAAATCAAAGATGTGGACGCCGCCGGCGCCAGGGTCGGTAACGACCGACCGACCGCGGGAATCCACCGCGATACTGTAGGGCCGCACCAGGCCGTGGGTTTCGGCCTCGCCGGCGATGACGTTCACCAGCCTGGTCCAAAACCCCGGCTTGCCCCGCACTTCGCGTTCCGAGCTGAAGCTGCGCTCGTAACTGAGCCTCCGGCCGCCTTCCAAGAGAAGGTCGGGAGGCGGGGGACTCGCGGGCGCTTTGCGGACGCGTGACGCGCCGGCCGAAGCGGCCAGCAGGTCGATCGCCAGGACGAGCATCGCTGCCCGGCCCACCGGCCCCTTGCGCACTCCGCTCAGAAGATGTTGAACCATCGTGAGAATCTGATGTAGTACGTGTTGATTACCGCGGGCAGAGCCGCTGTACCGATACTCTGCCGGAACCTGGTGTAGTTGGCGTCGACATCGAGCCTCCGCAGCCGGTACTGAAGCCTGGAGTTCAGAATGGTCGACTGAAACCCCAAGGAGATCGCAGGCCCTACGGTCGCGCTTCTTGCCTGGTTGTAGTTCGCGCTAACCGTGCAACGGCGGAAAGGCGTCAAGCCCGCACCGCCTCCGTAACTCTTGGCGTTGTACAGGACGGGCAGATGGAGCAGCGGCGCGGGTACCCCCGTCGGAACTTCGACCAGGCCGGTGGACGTGAGAATCGAACTTCCAGCCGATTGCGAGTACTGGCCGTTCACGCTGTATCGGCGGTATTGGATGCTAGTCGAAAAGCTCTCGTTACGGCTGCCGAAGCCCGCAAATTGCGTCAGACCGCTCTGGCTGCCGTTGAACGAGCCCAACCATCGGAAATTACGGAACCGGCGTCTCGCCTGTGCGCCATACCGGTACGTCGAAGTTGTGTAGACCGCGAACAGCGTCTGCACCTGCTGCATATAGCTAAAGTCTGCCCCGAACTCCCAGCCTTGAACACGGCGGAGGTAGTTCACATTTCCCACGAGGCTGGCGCCAGAATTGCCCTCTTGTGTGGCGGTATCGATGACGCCGACCGAGAAGGTCAGCGCCCCGAGGAACGGCCGCGCGTAATTAAAAGCGGCGTTGCCACCGAATTGCGTCAACCCGCGGTGTTCCCCAGGCAACCATTGCTCATAGTGGCTCGTCCGGGCGTACAATGCAAGATGCGAGAACACCGAATAGCCTACCTGGCCGTTGACCGAAACCGTCCGCAAAGACGTGCTCAGCTTCGGTAAGGGTATGCCGCCCGATTCCAAGATCCGCTGCTGCAACGCCCCGAAGGCGTTGTCGTTGTATTCGCCGCCGAATGCCAATCCGAGTTTGGGCCTCGGACTCAGCGAGATCATCGTATTGAAATCATTGACCGTGCCGTTGTTCGATCCTCTCACCCCTCCACTCCGGTAGTCCCCCACGTAGTTGGAGTGGTTCCACACCATGTTCCAATGGCCCGTCAGGGGAAGCTTGTGCCCGGCGTTGAGCATGAAGGAATGCAATCCGTTGGTCGATTCCTGCGTTTCTCCGCTCTCGAAAAATGAAGGAAAGGTCGAATCGGAGGACAGGCGAAGGTACTGGCCCAGCAGTTGGAAGCCCGCAACACTATAGGTGGACTGGAGGGTGAAATTACGCGTACTGGCATTGCTGTTCGTGTTTGCCCCGAACACCGAAGACGTTCCCGCGGTAGTCGAATAGCTCGCGGTGAGCGTGGGCAGGTGAGGCAGGAGTGCGCTCCAGGTGATGCCAAAGTTCTGGCCGTTCCCGTGTGACGTAATGCCGGTGATGCCTGGAACTCCGAACTGCCCGGTGCTGTCATACGTCCGGCCATAAGAAATGGAGCCGGGGAAACGGCTGCCGCTGAAGAGAGCGGTGTTGGCAGTAAGGCCGCTGGCATTCGTGATGGATTGATAGATGGAGTCGTTCTGCGAACGGCCGTAATAGGGCTGCAAGTCGAAGGATAGGAACTGGGGCTTATAGTAGAAGCCGTGCATCCAGCCATGACCGCCCAAGTCGAGGGCATGACTCGAGCCACTCAGGTTCCCCGTCGAGCCGCTGTAACCGAGAGACAGGTCCCCCCCGGCGCTGAGATTCACGTTGTCGCCCACGGTGACTTGCGCCGCCGCCGGCAACAGCCACACCGCGAGCGTTGTCAAAACCAGAGCCGCGCCTCGGACCCGATTGCACATGCCGTTTCGCCTGCACTGCGAACCTACAGCACTTCGACCTTCGCGTTTTTCCGCAGCCGCTTATGAAATTCAGCACGAAGTTCGTTGTACCTGGCCTTCTCGATGTCGGACTGAACCTGCGTTTTGACCGCGGAAAAATCGGCCTTGCCCGCCGGCGTGTGAGCATTCAACCGAAACAGCGTGTAATTCGGGCCGAACTGGAGCAGATCGCTCACCTCGCCCAGCTTCATCTTCAGCGCCGCCGCGACCAGCGGGGGCGGCAGTTGGGCGCGGTCCACCTGCCTGCGGTCGCCCATGTTCACGCGCCAATCGTCATCGGAGACTTTTTCCGCCAGGAGGCCGAACTCGCGGTAGCTCTTGGTCGCCTTGGCCTGGCGCAACGCCTCCTCGGCCCGCTGGCGTGCCTCTTTCTGGATCTCTGCGCTGGCATTCTGGGGCGGGATGATGGAGATGGTCTGGATGCCGAAACTCTCGCCACGTTCGAAGCTCTTGGGGTTCTTGTCGTAATAGGCCCTGGCCTCGGCCAGGGACACCGCGGCCTTGCTTTGCACTTCGGTCTTTAATACAGCTTCGATCAGCAGCGAGCGCCGGATCTTCTCGTGCAACACCTGCCGCGACCCGTTCATTTCCACCTTAAGGAACTGCTCGTAAACATCCTGGCTGGGAAACTGCTTGCGGAACTCGACCTCCGCGCGCGTCAGTCGCGCCGGCGAAATCGTCGCATGGCGGCGTCTCGCCTCCTGGTACACCAGTTCATCGAAGATGATCATTTCCAGGGCGCCCCTGCGAATTTCCGGCTCCAACTCCTTGGGAAAACCGTTGTGTTGCCGCGCGTACGGAAAGATGGTGTACATTTCGCGCAGCAGGTCGCGGTCGGTGAGAACGGTGCCGTTGACCCACGCCACCGGTTTGTCGCTGACTTGTACCCCCGGCGCGGTGGCCGGCTGGGCGCTCAATAGGGTTTGCGCCGTGGTGGGAGCATGGGAGGCAACCTGGCCGCTCGCGACCGAGATCTCCATCATGACCAGCACCGCAGTACAAAACTGCAATCGCATGATTCCCTCGAACGTTCTGAGAAAATGGGGAGGGTAATTTCCCCTCCCCCAGGGGAAATTAGTGACCAAGTTAGAACTGCGTCGTTACACCCATGATCCCGGCGCCTTCGTTCGAACCGCCGGCTCCTGTGAAGTGGCACTGGCGGCAGAACTGCGTTGCCGACGAAGCCGTCGTGGGATTCGTTACCGGTGCTCCCGGATTGTACGGAGCCGCGATGAAGAAGTAGGTGGGGTACAGGCCTTTCACACCACCCGCGGTGCCGCTGAACGTGTACATGGTGTGGGGGGTATGGCAGGTCGTGCAAACCAGGTATGCATCCGCCGGGTTGGTGGTGGGCAGTATGACCCCATTCGTGCGGCCACCAGAAGGGTAAGCGGTGCTCGATTGGGTTATGTTAAAAGCACCGTAGTGATTGTAGAAGGCTATGAAATCCGCCTTGGCGGGATTCGGCTGAAGGCAATCAACCGGAGTGGTCGTGCCGCAACCACCAGTGACATACTGCAACTTAGAAGCGATGCCCGTCGAGCCCAGCGCGCCCAGCTTGGCCAGCGGGCCGATCGGGTGATCGTTTTGGTAGTTGCCAGCAGCGGTGCCGTCGTTTCCGAGCAGAGTTGGAATCGGTCCCGTTCCGTAAGTGGAGGGGAGCAACCCTCTCGCCTGCTCGTAGGACTGGTTGGCCATCATGGCTCCCTTGGCCAGGTTGCCGTCATGACAGCTCAGGCACATCACGACGCCGGTGAGCACTGACTCGCTCTCCGCCGACGTGTCCGAGGCAGCGGGAAGAGTAATCGGAAAGCTGCCCTCGTCGCCGAAATTCAACGTTTGGCTATAGAGCGGTCCCAGATCCTCGCCCCACAGGGCAAAGTTTCCGGTGTTCGCGCCGGTTACGGCGCCGCCGGCAGCCGCGTTGCCACCGTTGCCGCGCGCGCCGCTATGCGGAGCGTGGCAGCCGACGCAACCGCGTCCGCCGTTCTGGTGGGCCCCCAGTTTGTCAACTCCGGTGATACCTTGGGCGCCTCCGGTGTAAGTCTGCGCCATCGCGAATCCAGTAAAGACCAAGATGGCTAGTGGAACTAATACCTTCCTCATAAAGGAGACCTCCTGATTGAATTAACAACTTATTCGAACCCGGAACCGGAGCTTTCCGGCCCCGATATTGGCCGCCCGCGGACGGCCGAATCCCTTGGCGGCTACTTCGCCGCCGATGGCTGCGCCTGGCCGAGAGCGCCATCTTTTGCCGGCGCGCCGGTTTTCTTTTTCTGCGCCTCCGCTTCGCGCCGTTCCATTTCTGCCTTCGCCTCGGCGTCACTCACGTAACGGAACATCTGCGCCCGTCCGGGAAACTGCTCGGAGGTGAAAACGCGATTGTTCTTGTCGATGGTGAGGCCGGCCAGGGAACTGAACTGGCCGGGCAGCGTTCCGCGCTCACCCATCCAGATGAGCAACTGCCCCTCGGGCGTGAAGACTTGGACGCGGTTCTGCGCGGCGTCGGCCACCCATACGTGGCCATCGCCGTCGATGGCGATTCCTTTCGGCCGCGCGAAATATCCGGGACCATCGCCAGCCTTTCCGAAAGTGCGGATGAAATTGCCCTCGGCGTCGAAGATTTCGACCCGGTCATTCAGCGTGTCGGAGACGTACAGATTGCCGTCTTGATCCACCGCCAGGTTCGTGGGCCGGGCAAAATCACCGGGCGCGGTCAGGGTATGTTCTTTGCCCCCGGTTCCCATCTTGCGCAGGAGCTTGTACGGGGGGTCGGCGTCGTAAACCAGCACCTGGTCCAATTCCGCGTCGGAGACATAGAGGAAACGATTCTCCGTATCGACGGCCATGCCGCCGGGATCGGCCATACCTTCGCTGATGGTGCCTTCCTGGCGGTGCTGCGGGTCGAACACGACGACGCGCCGCATTTTGCTGTCGGCAACAAACAGGCGGTCGGCGTCGTCCATGGCCAGCCCGGTGATCCACCCAAAACGCGCGTGGACGCCGTTCTTGATGAGCTCGACATCTTTGGTCTGGGTGTCGAAAATAAAGACGGCAAGGACCTTGCTGTCGGCGACATAGAGGCGGCCTTTGGAATCGACCGCCAGCCCGTAGGGTGTTACCAACTGAAAGCGAGGCTTGTCAGCCTTGGTTTCGCCGGTGACCACACCGGACAGACGGTCCATCCACGCGACTTTCTGCTTTTGGTTCGCTTTTGGCCGGGATTTCTCGGCCGAGAAGTAGTCCAGGTACTTGATCCGCGTAATGGCCGGGGGGTTGGGCCAGACGATCTTGGAATAATCCAACAACTCCAAGATATTCCGTCTTACTTCAGGAGCGGGCTGCTCTTTCTTCTTCTTTCCAGCGTGGAGGGAAGCTGTCCCCGTCAGAACCATGGCCAACGCAACCAACACCACTGAGATTCCTCTTCCGCGTTGCATTGACGTTCGAGGCGACTCAGGCATTCCTGCATCTCCCATGGCGATCGCTACCCACCGAGGTTTTTGTGACAGCTGGCGCAAAATGCCAACCCGTTGGCCTGGTCGTTGACCAGCAGATTGGGCTGCGTCGAAGCATGGTTTTGGTGGCAGGTCAGGCAGTTAATGGCGACCCTGACCTTGCTGACGTCGTCGGGTTGCATCTGATCCACCACCGGGTGATGTTCTACCGGGTGGCCCCTCCCGTATTTCAGCGGCAGCCGAACCACTTTGCCGAAGTAATCCTCCGGCAGCCTTACCTTGCCGCCGAAGATGGTCACCAGGTGTGCCGATTCCAGCTTCTCGGGCTTCGAGTCGGGGCCATGACATTCCAGGCACAGCGAATTCACGTTGTTAGTCCGCAAAATGTGTTTGTAATCTCCGCCGTGGGGCTCGTGACAGATGGCGCACCCCTGGTCGAGAAAGGGCTGATGCGGGGACGCCTTCTTTCCCTGCTTCACCTGGTCGGTGTGGCAAACTAGACACGCAATCACCACACTGGGCCTGGGAAGTCCGGGCCTCTTTCCGGCGTGCGGGTAGTGACAGTCAATACACTCGCCCTGCGCTCCCGGGTGCTGTACCTTGGCCGTTTCGATCTGCTTTTGCTGCTCCTCATGGCAGGTTACGCACAGCAGCTTCGCAGTCTGTTGCGTCAGCACTACTTTTCCATCCTTCGCCGGTTCATGGCACATTTCGCAACTTTTGTCGGCAAACGGCGGGTGCAGATACTTCTGCATCAGCTTGGGCGAAGCGGATTGGTGAGGATCATGACAGCCGACGCAGTCGGCTTTGGCGAAGGGCTGGCCGTGATGTGCCTTGATGAGCGACTCGTCCTGCGCGTCGTGGCAGTCGAGGCACAACTGGGGCGTGGCCTTGGCCAGGTGATAGGCGAATTCGCGCTGAAATCGGTCACCCGTTTTGTGAGTGATGTGGCACGTCTCGCAACCCATGTCGAGCGCCGCATGGCGGCTCCCACCCTTGGGAACGTCCACGCCCATGTTGTGACAGGTCAGGCAAAGGTTCTCGTCTTTCGTGTCCCCGGACGTCGCCTTCAGCAATTGGTTCTTGTTTTCCGAGGTGTGCGGATCGTGGCATACGAGGCACTGGCGGGCCGCAGGGCTGTGGATCTTCCCTTTGATCTCGGAAGCTTTCTTGTCGGCGTGACAGCCCAGGCAAAGGGCAAGGGGGGTGGCGGTGGTCAACTTCACGCGGCTAACGTCCCTATTCACCCGAACCTCGTGACAACTCGAGCACCCACCCGCGATCGCGGAGTGCACCGCCTTTCCCTTTGCCTTGACCTCGTGGCACTCGATGCATTTGGCCGTGTTTGTCGTCGCGTCCAGCGGCACAGGGTGCTTGGCGGCACGGAGCCATGGGACCATCCAACCGATCAACAGGCAGAACATCAAAACCCTTTTCATTGCTGCCCTCCAATGAAATGGGTCCTGAGATATGGGGACGTTATGCGGTGCTTATGGCAATAGCCACGGATGTCTCCCAAAGCCAGGCTGGGGATGCGATGATATCCACGACTCAGAACTGAATACGGCAGCAACGGCACGGGATCGAAGCAACCGCCGGACCGCATGTCTGCGATCGATTGCCGAGGAGGGTCTTGAACTTGCTCGTTAGTATCAGCCTGGCAGTCGAGGCAGAGATTTTGGGCCGCGTTCCGGCTCTCCGTAGCTTTGTGCAGAAGATGCTCCGCCTTGCTGGCGTGCGGATCGTGGCATGAGATGCAGTTGAGCTCCGCGCCGGGCTTCCGAGGGTTCTTGCCGGTGACCGAGTGACTGACCGTGGGAGCGGCACTTTTGTATGAGTGCTCCGCGATGATCTTCGGCGCTTTCTCGTAAGAGGCAAGGTCGAAAGTCCGGCCTCCCAACAGCCACACCGTTTGGGCGTCGGCGTTGACTTTCACGTCTGGCATGCTGGCACCGTGGCAGCTCATGCAGAGTGTGTTCGTCCCGGCGCGCGTCTGTTTGGGGAAGTTGCTCGCGTGTGGCTCATGGCAGACCATGCACTGACCTGTCTTGTAGGGCCCGTGCTGCACAGGGTCCTTCGAGGCATCGTGGCACATCGCGCAAAGTTCGCCGCCCGTCGCGATCAGGGTGACGGCGGTCTTTTCCTTGTCCTTCTCGGAAGTCGCCTGGTGACAGTTCTCGCAGCCCATCCCCACGGCCGTGTGGACGGCCTTGCCTTCTTTCTTGTCGGGATGACAGGTGAGGCAGGTTTCCGACTTAATGTCTTCCGGCGCGATGAAGGGGTGCTCGGTGGTCTGCCCGGCGGGTGCCCGTCGGCTAAAGCTGAACAACATTACGCCAAATAGAAGAGGCGCTACCAGAATCACCCTGGCCTGTTTTCCGGTTTTGGGAATTCGCGTCATGTTGTCCATTCACCCAGAAATCCTCTTCCGAAACCGGACTAGAGCAACGTTGTCGCCATCTTGTGAGGAGACTGTTGAGAATCTTAACGGCATCTCGTTCAAAAAACTGAACTTGCCGCTCTTGACTCAACTCAATTAGGAATCCGCAATGAGGAATTAAGCAGTCTGTGTGAATTTCCGCAATGCCAACCACAGACTTGGTGGCGATGATGAAATGCGCAATATGACGCTTTGTCGCTATTTCATGGGAGCCTATTCATCTATTTGAGGATGGTCATTTTCGGCAGGAAACTCAGACACTTGCAAACGCATCTTACGGCAAGTGGCAATGGCTCCGCTCTTGCTCACTCGACTCCCGAGGAGTATAGTGTTTGTTCGAGGCTGAACGCTTGAAGCGAATTACCTACGTTCTCCTGGTCGTCGTGTTGGCTCAATTCTTGGGCTTGAAGGGTTTGTGTAGCTCCGCCTCCCGGCCCGCTCACGATTGCTGCCCTCCGAGCCAGGAAAGACCGGCCGAGAGTTCATCGCCGTTGCCGGATTGCTGTGTAGCAACCGCGGCTCGTGAACAGGGGGCGATTGCCGAAACCCGTACCGGCGCCGTGCCGGTC
>Ga0315277_10009721_pt1 | contig 12260 bp, 9 predicted proteins | sample YL17G05_15_MG_FD_203695 | JGI IMG/M metagenome (GOLD analysis project Ga0315277, IMG submission 203695) | Sediment microbial communities from Yellowstone Lake, YNP, Wyoming, USA - YL17G05_15 | ecosystem: Environmental > Aquatic > Freshwater > Lake > Sediment | place: USA: Wyoming | collected... | reverse complement strand
CTTGGAACGAGCCTCTATTTACCAACTCGGTAGAAAAGGAAGAAGGGGATCTGCGGTTGTTGGTGTCGAAGAGGAAGTCAAGAAGAAAATCAGAGACGTCCTATCAGAGATACCCGAATCGATGCGAAGAAAAGAACCCGTGAATTTGCCAGAACTTTCTGAACCCGAGATAGTGAGACACTTCATTCGCCTTTCTCAGCAGACTTTTGGCGTGGACTCAGGTGTCATTCTGGGCGTCGGCACTTGCACGATGAAATACAACCCCAAGGTTAACGAGGCACTCGCTAGATCTCCCAAGTTAACCGAGACACATCCTCTGCAAGAGACATCAACTGTGCAAGGAATCCTCGAAATAATGTATCGCCTCGAAAAGTGTCTGTGCACTATCTCCGGAATGGATCGGTTCTCATTGCAACCACGAGGCGGCGCACATGCAGTTCTCACAAACGCCCTCATAATGCGCGCATATCACAAGCTAAATGGAGAACTTGAAGAAAGAAATGAAATCGTCACGCCGATCTTGTCACATCCATGCAACGGTGGATCCCCATCGGTGGCTGGGTTCAAGGTCGTCACAATCTATCCAGATCCGGAAACCGGTATTCCTAATGTGGAAGCCGTCAAGACTGCAGTCTCAAAGCACACCGCAGGCATGACGATTACTGATCCGTACGACACAGGTATCTTCGATCCCAACATCGAGGAATACATCAAGATAGTTCATGAGGCAGGAGGACTTGTGGCTGTAGACCAAGCAAACGCGAACTCTCTCCTAGGAAGATTGAGAATTGGAGACGTGGGGGCCGACCTTTGCCACTTCAACCTCCACAAGTCATTTTCGACACCTCACGGATCGCACGGACCAGGCAGCGCTCCGATAGGAGTCAAGAAGCATCTCGCCAAGTTCCTTCCTGTCCCGACGGTAGGTTTCGATGGAAAGAAGTACTACTTGGATTACGACCGCCCACACAGCATAGGAAAAGTCACTGGATTCTATGGTACTATACCAGCTGTCCTGAAAGCCTACGCCTGGATCATGACAATGGGCGCAGAGGGGCTGAAAGAGACATCAGAAGTAGCTGTGATGAACAACAACTATCTCATACAGAACCTCATCAAAGTTCGAGGCGTAACTCTCCCCTGGGCCAAAAGCCACCGTTGGAGATTGCAGGAAGCACGTTTCAGTCTGCAAAAGATGAAGGAAGACACAGGCGTAGGTATTGATGATGTGAATCGCAGGATCGTGGACTTTGGTGTCCAAAAATGCTTCCCGAGCCATGAACCATTGATAGTCAAAGAACCATTCACGCCCGAGCCACCTGAATCGACTACGAAAGAGGACCTCGACAGGTTCGTACAAGTATTCCAGCAAATCTCTCAAGAGGCATACACGAACCCTGAGATCGTCAAGAAAGCGCCTCACAACTGTGCAATATCAAAGATCGATCCGAGCCCATCCAGGGATCCGAGCAAATGGGCGCTGACCTGGAGAGCCTACCTCAAGAAACACAAGTGACCCGGCTTGGCCCACAGTATGAAGATGGGCCTAATCGTGAACCCAATCGCGGGCATGGGCGGGAGAGTAGGCCTCAAGGGCACAGATGGCAAAGAGATCCTTGCTAAGGCTAGACAGTTAGGGGCCACACCAGTTTCCCCTGCTAGGACGATCGAAGCGCTCCAAGCGATCGTTCCAATCGCAGATCGAATCGAACTGGTGACCTCCCCGTTCGAAATGGGCGAGGAGGAAGCTGTGAGTTGCGGCATCCATCCGACCGTAATAGCCGGGATAAGGAAGGACGAAACTACCGCCGCCGATACCAAGAACGCTGCGCGGATGATGTTGGGCTCTCAAGTTGATCTACTGCTCTTCGCAGGTGGCGACGGGACTGCTAGAGACATATGCGCCTCGATCAATCGGAGTCTCCCCGCTCTTGGAATACCAACGGGTGTCAAAATCCACTCCGCTGTATTTGCAGTCAACCCCAGACGAGCGGGAGAGCTGGCTGCGAAGTTTCTTCAAGGGCAGGCGCCACTGCGCGAAGCCGAAGTCATGGACATTGACGAGCAAGCCTTCCGTGAGGGAAGACTCTCAAGTATGCTCTATGGCTACCTCAAAGTCCCGTACGAAAGAGAGTCGGTGCAATCTGCGAAGAGTGCAAGCTTCACTACGCCTGATGAAACGGCGAGCCAAGACCTGATCGCACAGTACGTTGTAGAGAGAATGGTGGACGACTACTACTATGTACTGTGCCCTGGAACCACGGTCAAAGCGATTGCAGACAAGCTAGGAATAACAAAGACGCTCCTAGGCGTCGATCTGGTTCACAAGGGCTCATTGCTCGGCTCCGATCTGAATGAGCAGCAGCTGCTTAGACTCATCGATCGAAAGAAAGTGAAGATCATCGTGTCCCCAATAGGTCGGCAAGGGTTCATATTTGGCAGAGGAAATCCGCAGATAAGCCCTGCAGTGATAAAGAAAGTCGGAAAGGAGAATATCCTCATCATAGCGACCCATAGCAAGCTTTCATCAATTGGGTTTGGTCGACCCCTATTGGTGGATACGGGCGACGAAGAGACCGACAGAATGCTATCCGGCTACACGCGTGTTATCACCGGATACGAAGAAGAAGCAGTGATGAAAATCAGCTCGTGACCATCCTCAATGTGTCAACGAGCAGGCAATTGGTTCAGACGAGGGACCCAAACCTTGACTCCTTGGAATTCAATGTCGGGAGGGAGGTCGGACTACCCCACTCGTGGTCTCTCAGTGCCTGCATGTAATCTCTAACACCCCCTTCAAGATTGAATTTCGGCTCATAACCCAATTCGGCTCTAGCTCTTGTAATGTCCAGCGGGCCTCTGACAGGTTCTCCTATGTCAAGTCCTGGTCCGAGTTCGAAGATCGATCCCGGGATAATCTTGCCCACAATACTGGCCACTTCTCTGAGGCTGTGCATTGCACCGAGTCCTATGTTGAAGAGTCTATGTTCCGTTTTCCCTACAAAGCAGGCTGAGATGATGGCGTCGGCAACATCCTTCACATATACTGTATCGTACGTTTGGTCTCCGCCCACGGGAACCTTCGCTGGCAATCCCTGCACGGGTTTTTCGACCACTTCCTTGATGGAGTCGAAGCCCCTCCGACTCTGGCCGGGTCCGTAGATTATGGGGAATCGGAGCGCGTTGAAGCCCAAGCCATAGTCCTGACAGTAAACCAGTCCATAATGCTCACCCAGAAGTTTCGAAACTCCGTAAAGTGTGACAGGCTTCTGAGGGTGCTCTTCGTCAACGACCTCCCCCTCGTCTGTATTGCCATAGACAGCAGTTGAACTCGCATAGGTGACCTGAGACACATCCATCAGTCTGGCAGCTTCAAGAATGTTCACGGTCCCCAGAATATTGACGCTGAAAGCGGCTGAAGGTCGTTGTTTCGAGGCGGTGGTAAGCATGGATGCCGTGTGTACAATATGTGTGACACCGAACTTCCTGATCGTGTCAATGATAATCGGCAGGTCTTGGACTTCACCCTTGACGATTCCTATTCTTTCAGCAATGTCACCAATCCACTCGGTGTCGGGGATGGAATCTAGCGCAATTACCTTGTGGCCTCTGTTTACCAGTCCTCTCAGCACATGTCCCCCGATGAACCCTGTTCCACCAGTCACCAAGACAGGCATTTCCAAATCCGCCAGTTCGCATTCTATCGGCTAATGGTAGACCCGTGACTATTCGAGAATTTAAGATCTGAGCCACATAGTCTGCCCTGCACACTGCGATCCTATCGTCTTCGTGTCTTTCGCAGTATCTTCAGAAATCTCAGTAGCTTCGTGAATCGCTTGTCTCTTTCCCTCGCCACGGATTCAATGTCTTTCTTCGTATAGTCATAGAAGCCCTTGCCGGTCTTGACGCCCAACTCGTTCCTTTCCACCATCTGCTTCAGCAGGTCGGGGGGCCGAAACTTGGAGTCGGCGAGTGTCTCATAGATATACGAGTACTGAGAGAATTCAGTCTCCAAACCGAACATGTCCATGAGCTCAAGCGGACCCACGTAACAGTATCGGGGACCTAAGTGATATTTCCAGACCATGTCGACATCCTCGATGCTCGCAACTCCTTTCTCAACTATAGATGCGGCTTCCACCAACAGGGCAGTTTGCATCCTGTTGACCAAGAACCCCGGCGTGTCCTTGCAAACTATTGGCCTCTTTCCAACGGAAACCAAGAACTCCCTAACGGTTCTCACGGTTTCGTCTGTTGTGTGAGCTGAGGGAATTATCTCTACTAGTGGCAGTAGGTAAGGAGGGTTCATCCAGTGAGTTCCTATGACTTTCTCAGGCCTTTTTGTTGCTGCGGCGATTTCGCCTATACGAATGCTGGAGGTGTTCGATGCGAGAATAGTGTGAGCAGCGCATAGTCGGTCAAGCTCTCCGAAAACCTGCCTCTTTACATCAACCTTCTCCGGCGCAGCCTCGATAATCAGATCGGCCTCCTCTGCCGCCTGAGCCATGTCCTGGGTTGTTCGGACGCGCTTGAGGCTGAGCTTTGATTCCTTACTAGTCATGATTCCTGCTTCGACAAGCGACTTAGCCGATGAGGCGATTCTGCTGAGACCCTGCTGCGTCGCGCTTGCGCTGACGTCCATTGCGCAAACGTTGTATCCGGCCCTCGCGCAACTCAGCGCTATTCCGCTCCCCATTATGCCCATCCCGATTACTCCGACGTTCTTCACACGCAACTTGCTGACCCTTCCCGAACCACTGACTGCCTCAACGCTTTAAGACAATGTCACTCGAGCGCACGTTGCCCTACCACAACAAGGGAGATGTCTTACTCGACATACATCAGCTCGTGATCCCTTCGAACTAGGGCGCAGAATCCGCAGGCACTTACGTGGCGAGATCGTTGAGGGATCAGGAGAAGCCCACCTGGCGGTTCGGAATCACGCGGGCAACACGACGGATCGAAGGAGCATGGCTCTCAAGCGTCATCAGTGAGTAGACGGCTGGAAGGTCTTATATTCGAGAAGAGGCGGAATGATACCTTTCGTGAGGATATCTGCTATGCCAGAAGAACCGAAAGTATTCGTTAGAACAGCATCAGGACTCGTCAGAACCATCAGCCCTTGGGGTGCTCTATCCCTAGCCTTTGTGATGCCTGGTATTCTGAATGCCATCTATCTGGGAATGTGGGGTGCCGGTCTCTATCCAGATGCCTATGAACCTCCCGCAGTCTTGTTAGTGTTCATCCTTCTGCCCGTCATGGCCGTGTTCTATCTCTTTTCAGTTGCAATGCCTCGTTCGGGTGGTGACTACATCTATGTTTCCAGATCACTCTCACCAGTACTCGGCCTCGTAACAAGCTGGACTTTCGTTGTGGTGTTCTGGTCTTGGGCTGGAAACGTTGCCATGCTCTCTTGGCTTTACGGGCCCGTAGTCGACTTTGTCGCTCGAGGCCAAATGACCGGCGATCAAGGACTAGTCAACCTCGGTCTACTGATTGCCAATGACAAAACGATTCTGTTTGCCCTATCCACACTCTCTACTATTGCCATGGGCGTAATAGCGTGGGCCGGAACTAAAGCCGTTACAAGAACCATGTACTTCGTATGGGTAGTCTCCACAGTAGGGCTCATAGCCTACTGCATACCCTGGCTTACAATGCCCTCCCTAGACTTCTTCAAGAGCAACATGCTACAAATGACGGGCGTCGATTACGGCAAGCTAATCGAAACCGCGAGAGGCGCGGGGTGGCCTGGGCAGTTCACGATAATGGGAACGATCTACGCGGGCGTTGTCTACATCATGCTCAACACCTTGGGCAACCAAGCCGTGACAACATGTGCAGGCGAAGTGAAGGAGGTCAAGAGAACGACCTTCCTCGCGCTCTTCGGATCCCTCGTGCTAATGGCCCTATACTGGTTCCCGCAGTACTACCTTGTATTCGAATATGCAGGCCGTGAATTCACAAGCGCATCTGCATTTCTCGACATCATAGGTCAAAACCAGTTCATAGTTGAACCAACATGGACCTATCTTGTCGCGTTTGCCACAAAGAACCCGACGCTTGTAGCTATCCAGGCGTGGGCCTTTTGGCTATCGGACTGGGCCATAGGATTCGGATCACTCTTCTTCAGCACAAGAGCGGTTTTCGCGTGGGGTTTTGACAGAGTCTTCCCGAGCCTTGCCAACAGGGTTGACAAGAGAGGCAGCCCATGGGGAGCTGTACTGATCGCAACTATCGGATGTGAGGTCTGGACTTTTCTCAACGTCTACCTACCACAGTACATCAAGGTCGTCGGATACTCGATCACAGTCTGGGCAATCGGGTGGGTACTCATAGGAATCGCAGCAATCGTCTTCCCCTACAGAAAGAAGAACATATTCGAGAAGTCGCCAGACGTTGTCCGAAGAAAAGTTGCAGGCATACCAACACTCGTCTACACAGGCGTGCTGACTGTCGCGATCGGCTTGTTCATGGTCTGGGCAACATTCGTGCCATCGCTCTCCGGGTATCAGGCGTTCTGGCCACTACTGACAACTGTAATCATCTGCATCATCGCCCCAGTGATAATCTTCTACGCCTACTACGCATACCGAACAAGAGTTGGCAAAGTACGAATGGACATACAATTCAAGGAGATCCCACCGGACTAGCAAGCGTTTGATCTCCAAGGGTTGTATGCCCCCATCATTTTCTTTTCTCTATTGGGATCTGGAGAGGAGCGCACTACAATGGGTTCCTCTGAACCACGAAATCGAAAACGCGAACGACAGAAGCCCGCTCCAATCCTGAAACAGATGCCCCCAAGCCAATTGAACGAAGTGGCTAGTACAGGCCGCTACAGACTGATCACAATTCTCTTAAGGAGCGGGAGTTCTGTCTGCGCCTTGCCCAGAATGAACAGCAAACGGTGAATTTTCGCAATGGACTATGCAGTACTCTTCGTGACAGATCTTCATGGCTCTAACGTGTGTCTCAAGAAGGCTCTGAATGGCGCAAAGATGTATAACGCAAATGCCTTGGTGATCGGAGGCGACATAACCGGCAAAATGGTAGTACCGATCGTGAGGCGCCAGAACGAGCATACTGCAGAATACCAAGGCACAAAGTATGCCCTCAAAAGCAAAGAAGAACTCGAACGTCTTTGCAGAATAATTGGCGACTCAGGACACTACCCATACATTACAGATGAAGAGGAAATACAACAACTGCGAATGAACAAGCAGAAAACGGATGAGATATTTTCGAAGCTCTCCATGGCCAGATTGAATGAGTGGCTCCGTATCATCGAAGAGAGATTGAAGAACACTGGCATAGAGCTATACGTCACGGGAGGTAATGACGACTTCTTCGAAGTATCAGAGATCCTTCGAAGCTGCAATGCTATCATAGATCCTGAGGGCCGAGTTGTATCGATCGGAGGGCACGAGATGATAAGCTCAGGCTACAGCAACATGACACCATGGAAGTGCCCTCGAGATATACCGGATGAGGAACTCGAAAAGAAACTCGAGGAGATGGCGAGCCAGGTGAAGGATGCAAAGACAGCGATATTCAATTTGCACACTCCACCGTATGATACGCCGATTGACCTTGCCCCGGAGCTTGATGAGACGCTTAGGCCAAAGATGTCCGCTGGTGAGGGCGGCATGAAGATGGTCCATGTGGGCAGCACGGCTGTACGAAGGATCATAGACAAGTATCAACCCCTCTTGGGCCTTCACGGTCACATACATGAGTCAAGAGGCGCGATCAAAGTTGGCAGAACAGTCTGCGTAAACCCGGGCAGCGAGTATGCGGAAGGGGTCCTCCGTGGCGTTCTGCTGCAGTTGTCGAAGGACAAGGTTCGCGACTACGTTTTCTTCGCAGGATAGGTGAGCCGAGACGGAACCTGCAGACGACGTTTTTGTCAGTGAAGCTCTCGAGCTGCTGAGGAGGGCCGAAGATCAGGGTGTCAAGCTCAGAATCATGGGCGCAGTTGCTATACGACTACACGCCAAGGGTCTGCTTGAGCAGCCTGATGCACTAAGAAGGAAGATAACTGACATAGATTTTGTGGGATACAGTAAGCAGGCAAACAAGATTGAGAAGCTGATATCCGACGCCGGTTACGACTCTGTGAAAGCACAGGTGACACCGGGCCTACTTCTGAACAGACTAATCTTCGTGAGCAAGAAAGATCCCGGCAGGCACATTGATGTCTTCCTGGATGAGCTCCGAATGTCACACGTAATAGATTACAGAGATCAGCTGGACAAGGATTTTCCAACAGTCTCCCTAGCGCACTTGCTGTTGCAGAAGATGCAGATTGTCAGAATAAATGAGAAGGATATCAAGGACACACTGGCTCTGCTTCTAGAACACAGCATCGGACAGAGCGATAGAGAGATGATAGACAACAAACTGATTACGAAGACGCTCGCGAACGATTGGGGATTCTACTATACGGTGACAACGAATCTGGGAAAGGCTGGAGCGTTTTTGGGGACGTATCAACTTTCACCGGAGGGGAAAGCTACAATCGGGAAGAGAATTGACGAGCTCGTTCAGGCAATTGAGAGGGAGCCGAAGGCTCTTCGCTGGAAGCTCAGGGCAAGAGTGGGTACGAAACAGAAGTGGTACGAAGAAGTGGAAGAAGTGGAGAGAGCAACACATCTCACTGAGCTTGGCAACTCGTAGCGGACCTCGGGAATATAGACACGGATCGTATCTCGTGCCAACGAGGCATCATATTCTAGGCGCTTTCGGCGCATATTCGCTGGGCACGAGGCACAACAGAGGGTACCTGCCTGTTTGCACCTTCTGATTATACTACGACTTGGTCTTACCTTGTCGGTCTTGCGTGTTACTTGACGCTTGCAGTCTTCAGAGAGTCTTGGAAGATCTCGATCGCTTTGTCTGCATCTTCGGGTGTGATGACAAGTGGGGGCGCGAATCTGACTGCACTTGCACCTGCGCCTATGCAGTAGAGCCCTTTCTTGAGCATGATTCCTAGAGTCTTGTTCCGCAACTCTACGGCAGGGGCTTTCGTGTCCTTGTTCTCGACGAGCTCAACGGCTATGGCAAGGCCCTTCCCTCTCACATCACCGATATTCTTCTCGTGTTCGACCAGATCGCTGAGTCGTTTCAGGAGGTGGTTGCCGACTCTTTCGGCGTTCTGGACGACCTTGTCTCTCTCCATCACCTCGATAGTCTTGATTGCGGCCGCGGCGGCGACAGGGTTGCCGCCAAAGGTTGAGCCATGAGCGCCCTTCTTCCACTCAGCCATCAGCTGCCTCTCACCGAGAATGGCGGAAATGGGAAAGCCGGATCCCAACGCCTTAGCGATCGTCATGACTGCAGGCTCAATACTCCAGTGTTCAACTGCAAACCACTTGCCGGTTCTTCCAATGCCGGTTTGGGTTTCGTCAGCAATGAGGCTGATCTTCGTACTAGCTAGGAGTTTGGTGAGCCGTCGAACGTATTCGTCGGGCGGTATGATGTACCCAGGTTCTCCAGAGATTGGCTCCATCACAAGAGCAGCTATGTCCTCTGAGTCAGCTATCATCTTGAGAATGTAATTCTCCACGTAGGAGAGACACGCAATGTCGCACTCAGGATACGTGTTGCCCATTGGGCATCGATAGCAGTATGGGTACGGGATGTGCATGACGTTGCCTAGCGTGTACTGGAGGTTCTTTCTGTACTTGGAATCGGCGGCGGTTATGCTCAACGCGCCGGTCGTGCGCCCATGAAAGCTGGGTACGTAGGCCAGAACAAGCGGCTTTCGCGTCGAGTACCTGATCACTTTAAGAGCCGCCTCAACCGCCTCCCCTCCAGAGTTTCCCAAATACCCCATGCCATCTCTAAGGCAAGGAGGAGCGATTCGTTTCAGGCTCTTGATCAGATCAACGTACAGTCCATAGTACGCTGTGTGACTGCAGACGTGTACGAAACGGTCAATCTGCTCTTTCGCCGCGGCTATGACCTCAGGGTGACCGTGGCCCAGCGGAAGACTCGCTATGCCCGAGGAAAAGTCCACTATCTTGTTGCCGTCAACATCATAGATGTAGATGCCCTTCGCTCGGCTTGGAACCACGGAAACAGGATGCTTCGCAACGCTCGGCGCTACATTCTGCTCCCAATCGCTAACAACCTTTGACGCTTCAGGACCGTACTGCTAACTCATTCTGCAATCACGCTGGCCTCGCATACCCCGTGAAGCAGATATCTGTCTTTTCCTAGCAGAAGCTTCTCCGTGTTAGTGTTTATGCCGGTTAATGATTTACAGAAAAGAATGTCGTCTTCCGTCTTCATCCGCGCTGAGCAACGTTCAATAGCATTAAGTAAAATTGCTGTGATTCCTTAGGGAGTGAAGGACTTGACGATGAGAAGGATTCTGCCGGCTCCTGGAAGATTTGTGATAGGCATAGACGCAATCGATGAGCTGGGGAGACACGTCAGACATCTGGGAACTCGCGCTTTCATAATAGGTGGAAAGACTTCGCTCTCAAAAGTGGAGACCAAGATTCGAAAAACGCTGGGAGAAAGCGATGTTGAGATTGTTGGAATTGAAAGAGGTCTGACGGGGTGCACACACGGAAATATCGGCAGACTGACTGAGGCGGGACGGACCCTCAAGCCTGATGTTTGCGTGGGCGTGGGAGGCGGTGTTGCGTCGGACACCTCGAAGGCGGTGGCGTTCAAGCTTGGTTTGCCGATAGCCGTCGTCGGAACGACGGGCACGACCAATGCGGAAAGTAGTGCTTGTTCGGTTGTATACACCGAGAAACACGAGTTTCTGGAAGATCTCATCCTGCCCAGAAACCCTGACCTGGTCGTGATAGACACGAAGATCATAGTGGAGACTGGAAAGAACACGCTCGAAAAAGGGATGGGTGACGCTCTCGCGGCAAAGTTCGAAGCTGAGGCCTGCCACACGTCGCAATCACTCAACATTCACGGAGGACTTGGTACGAGCGCATCTCTAGCCGCGGCAAGACTTTGTTTTGAGAAGCTGATGGCTTACGGCGAGGAGGCAAAACTGGGCGTTGATAACGGATTCTTGACATCTGCTGTGGAAGAGGCGATCGAAGCGGTGAAGCTGCTCAGCGGGCTAGCATGGGAAGGCTCAGGAACCGCAGCAGCCCATGCGATGCATGACGGATTGACTCTGATCGAGTCGATCGCGCCTCCCAACCGCATGCATGGAGAAATAGTCGCATTCTGCACCCTGGCGCAGCTTATCCTTGAACATCGCCCGAAGGAAGACTTCCGGGTCATAATTGACTGGTGCCATCGAGTCCAGCTCCCGATCACGCTGGAAATGCTTGGTAGTACAGATGACAAACAACTGTGGAAAGCCGCCGAGAAAGCATGTGATCCCAAGGATACTATGGGCAACATGCCCTTCAAGGTCACACCACGAATGGTTCACGACGCTTGGTTGATGACGGACCTTCTAGGCAAGAGATTCCTCGAAGGCAAGCTTTGACCTGATTCCCCAACACAGCCTTCAGGCTGCAACATACCCCCTGTGACGCAGCTTTTCCCGCGCGGAACTCAGCCTGACCGCATGTTTCTTTTACTGGAAGCCTTACTCTATGTCGATCCTCCATGAAGGCAGGACGAGCATATTGTGGAAAGATTCTGCGTGTCGATCTATCCAAGGCTCAGATTCGAGAAGAACCACTGAATGAAGACTGGACCAGAAAGTTCATTGGCGGAAAAGGTCTCGGGATCCGATACTTGTACGACCTCGTACGGCCTGGAACCGATCCTTTCTCCCCTGAGAACGTCATCATCCTCATGGTCGGACCGCTCACGGGAACGATCGCTTCAACAATGTCACGCATGGCAAACATAACGAAATCGCCCCAGACCGGGACTCTGAGCGATAGCTACACCGGAGGCTACTTCCCAGCCGAGCTGAAGTTCGCGGGGTTCGACGGAATCATAATTAGCGGCAGGTCTCCAAAGCCTGTGTACCTATCGGTCAAGGATGGACGAGGGGAGGTTAGAGATGCAAGTCGTCTTTGGAGCAAGGGCACATTCGAGACCACCGATGCGATTGTCAAGGAATCAGGTGATGACCCCAAACACTACTTGGATGGCCCGAAAGTTGGCTGCATAGGCCCCGCAGGTGAGAACAGGGTCAGATACGCGACCATCACGTACGACAAACACCACTTTGCAGGCAGAGGCGGAACCGGCGCTGTCATGGGTTCGAAGAACCTGAAAGCGGTATGCGTTCGCGGAACAATGGAGACTAGAGCGCTGAG
>Ga0315277_10009718_pt1 | contig 12263 bp, 12 predicted proteins | sample YL17G05_15_MG_FD_203695 | JGI IMG/M metagenome (GOLD analysis project Ga0315277, IMG submission 203695) | Sediment microbial communities from Yellowstone Lake, YNP, Wyoming, USA - YL17G05_15 | ecosystem: Environmental > Aquatic > Freshwater > Lake > Sediment | place: USA: Wyoming | collected... | reverse complement strand
GCTGCGAAAACGGGTTGCCTTGTTTGCCTGACTTCACCAAGCCCTCACCCCCTTCCCCTCTCCCAGAGGGAGAGGGGAGCAGTTTGCAAGAGTCCAGTTCTAAGAGTCAAGAAACCTTGGCAACCTGCTTCCCGCGCAATCGCATCTCCGCGCCTTCAGCCTTATGGAGCGCGGGTTGCGGGTAGCGGTGGCAGTTGGCTCGCGGTCAGCCGGGTGGTGCCCCTGATCCGGCAGTGGCGGACCAACGCTTCGCGTCGGTGCCCGCCGCCACTGGCACCCCACCCACATGCCCGACCAGGCTTGGCGAACCACTAAACTCGAATAGGGGATATCTCGGCCGTCCGGATCCGCCCTGCGACGACCGGTCCGGCGGTGACCGTGACCAACCGGCCGATCAGTTCCCGCTCGCCGGCCAACTCCACAGGCGTGTAGCGGTCCGAGGTGCCCAGCAGCAGGCCGGGGCGGGAGCCGGCCGGGGTTTCGACCAAGACCTGCAGTTTCCGGCCGGCGAGGCTCTCGAAGTAACGCCGCCGGAGAGCCTCGCCCAGCTCGGTCAGTTCCGCCGCCCGCCGCTGCTTGATTGCCTCGGGCACCTGGTCGGGCATGTCGGCCGCGGGGGTCCCCCGGCGGGGGCTGAAGCGGAACACGTGCAACTTCGAAAAGCCCACCTCCTCCACTACGCGGCAGGTGGCGGCGAAGTCCTCTGGCGTTTCGCCCGGAAAACCGACGATCACGTCGGTCGTCAGCGCCGGTTGGTCGAGCGACCGGCGGATCTGCCGGCAGCACTCGACGAACTGCCCGGCCGGCCAGCGACGCCGCATCCGGCGGAGCACCTTGTCCGAGCCGCTCTGCATCGAGAGGTGCAGGTGGGGGCAGACCCGATCGGGCCGCTCGGCCAGAAGTGCGATCAGCTCGGGCGTGACCTCGGCGGCCTCGATGCTGGAGATTCGCAGGCGGAATTCCCCTTCCAGATCGAGAATCCGCCGAACCAGCCAGGCCAGATCGACTGTGGGAGGCGACTCTGTCGGCGATCGGTCAGGTTGTGACTGCAAACGCCTTGCACAGTCGCCATCGGAGACGCCTCCCACAAGGTCAACGCCGTCGGAGACGCCTCCCGCAAGATCCACACCGTAGTGGCCCAGGTGGATGCCCGTCAGCACGATCTCGCGATGCCCATTACTGACCAACCGGCGGATCTCACTGAGCACCTCGCTGACGGGGCGACTTACCAGCACGGGCCGGACGGTGGGGATGATGCAGTAGCTGCACTGCATGTGGCAGCCGTCTTGCACCTTGACGTACGCCCGGTGCCGGCTGCCGAAGTTGGAGATGCCCGTGGGCAGATCGACCAGTCCCAGCCGGCTGAGCAGCTCGGGCAGTTGCCGCTTGTCGGTGATCACGTCGATCACACCGGGCAGGGCGGCCACCTCGTCGGCGGCCTGGGAGGCGTAGCAGCCCATCACGATGATTTCCGCCCGGGGATGTCGCCGCGCCAACTGCCGGATGGCCTTGCGGCTCTTGGCCTCGGCCGTAGCGGTCACGGTGCACGTATTGACGATGCACAGGTCAACCGGCTCGCCGTCCACGACCTCCCGATACCCCAACCGGGCCAAACCTTGACGGACATACTCCGTCTCGTATTGGTTGACCTTGCAGCCGAGGGTGACGGTCTTGAGCGTGCGTGCGCGCATTTACCAGTTGTTGCAGGAGGACAGTGATTACCTTCCGCGCATTGGCTGGCTTTGGACGAGAATGTAAGCCGGATATATGCGATTGACAAAACGATAATGCCCTCTGGCCCGCTCTGTATCTGGTTCGATCACGCCGAGTTCTCGCATTCTCTTCAAGAAGTTCTGCAACACCTTCTTCTCGCTCTCGTCGAGCCTCCCCTCGATCTGACCTTTACTGAAAGTAACGCGCATGGGCCTCGATACCAACTTGCGGAGGATGGCACGATATCGCTCGCTGCGAATCGCGCGATACACCCTTGGATCAAGGTACTTCTGGCCGACATTCTCTGCTGCTCGGCTGATACCTCCAATGGCATCTAGCATGTCGACAACGCCATCGGTATCCACCCGGTAAGTCGCATCTCCGATCTCGTGCATGAGCGTTGGCCAACCACTTGAGAAGTAAACCATCCGGGTAATTGCGACTGGCTGAACCTCCATGTTGCATCGTCGAAATGCGTCGCGCAGGAACTGAGCTACTTCGTCGTCACCCAGTTTCTCTATCTCCACTGGGCGGAAGATGCGCATCAGCGACGGCTGTAGATTCGACAGGCTATCACGTCTTTCGGGGAGGCCGCAGAGCATCCACAGCACCGGGAACTTGCGCTCTTGCGTGGCGACAGAATCGGCAAAGCTCTTGTACCAATTGGCGAACACACTCTGCTCCGCGAGCCCGTTGATGTCATCCAGAACGATGACCAGCCCGCTTTTCTCGGGCCTGATCTTCTCGAACACGTTCGCCACAGCGGTTGGAAAGTCGCGCACCAATGCTTGAAGCTGCCCCTTGGGAGGAGAGAACGCCACAGAAACGCCGAAGAGCCCCACGTTCTCGATGAAGTCACCGAACAGGCCGCGGATCTTCTCGAACCACGATTCAGTGTGCGACTCCTTCAGCAAGCGATCGAAAACGCGACGGACTAATTCCTCCAGAGTGGTGACCCCCCCAAGAAACACATGAATGCCCAGCATGCTCTGGTCCTTGGAGCACAATTCCCGCACGAAATGAGCCAGTGAGCTTTTCCCAATTCCTCGGTCTCCTGAAAGAAACACATGTTCCGGTCTCCCCGAGCGGGCCTGTCTCGCATGCCTCATGAGTTGCTCGATCTGCTCTGAACGCCCAACGAATAGCTCCAGGGGAACTGGGCTTCCTGGCGTGAAGGGACTGTCCTCTTTTTCGCGCAGAGGCGACGCCGGTCCTTGGTTCTTGCGAGTAGCCATCGAAAAGGGGACTCTCTGGCTGGGGGTTAAGATGAGAAAGCTGCATCGCAGCAATCGGTCAGAATACTCGTTCTGGCCGCTCGACGGGAGGGCGGCCAGATGACTCTCGCGGCCTTCCTATTCTCCCGAGGCTTCCTCGACCGTCGCCCACATCGACCCCTTGCATTCGTCGATCAGGCCGTCCTTGCCGTAGGCGTGGATCTGGTCGCGTTTCAGCTCGGCGTGTTCGCGGGTGGTGGTAAGTACCACGGCCCGACCCTGGGTATCGACCTCTTTGGCCAACTGGTAGCCTTTTTCAGCCGGGTGGCCGAACAGCTCCATGAGCATCACGATCACGTAGGCGTAGGTATGGTCCTCGTCGTTCCAGAGGACGACATGGTAGCGCGGCTGGTGCTCGGGCTGGGCCTGTTGGTGCTCCCGGCGGCGACGGACCGTCTCCGCCGGCGGCTCGGCGACCTGGACGGCGGCAAGGTCGGTCATTTGGGCCCCTCCTCCGGCTGTGGTTGGCGACCTGCTCCGACCCCAGTGGTCGAATTGACCTGCGACCATTATACTGGACGCTTTCCCCCTGGGCTAGGTCCGCCGCAGGAGGCGATCCCGACGGCAACGACGGGTGGCAGGGGCAGCTTGTCTGCCCCTAAACGGACGGGTGGCAGGGGCAGCTTGTCTGCCCCTGGTCCGGCAGTGGTGGACAAGCCACCACTGGCACCCGACGCCGCCACTGGAGCCTGACGCCGCCACTGGCGCCCAACACCGCCGCTGGCACCCAACACCAGGCCGATCCGACGCCCTAGTCAGCGAGTCGAAAGGGGCTCTTTTGCCATGTCCAGCATCGACCAATACCTCCAGTCGCAGGCGAGCCGGTTCGAGGAGGAACTCTGCCAGTTGCTCCGCATCCCCAGCGTCAGCGCCGATCCGGACCACCGGGACGACGTTTGCCGGGCGGCGGACTGGGTGGCCGAGCAGTTTCGCCGGCTGGGGTTCTCGACCGAGGTGATCCCGACGCCCGGCCACCCGCTGGTCTACGCCCAGTCGCCGCCGGTGACCGGTGCCGCGACGGTGCTGGTTTACGGGCACTACGACGTGCAGCCGGCGGACCCGTTGGACCAGTGGATCTCACCCCCCTTCGAGCCCACCCGGCGCGGCGGCGATCTTTACGCCCGCGGCGCCACCGACGACAAGGGCCAAGTGCTGACCCACGTGAAGAGTGCCGAGGCGTGGCTGGCGACCGAAGGCCGGCTGCCGCTCAGCCTGAAGTTCCTGATCGAGGGCGAGGAGGAGGTGGGCAGTCACGGCCTGGAGCAGTTCATCGCCCAGCACGCCCGGCGGCTGGCCTGCGATTGCGTGGTGATCAGCGACGGGGCCCAGTTCGCGCCTGGTCAACCGGCGATCACCTACGGCCTGCGGGGCATCGCCTGCTACGAGCTGCTGCTTAAGGGCCCGAACCGCGACCTGCACTCCGGCTCCTTCGGTGGCACGGTGACCAACCCGGCCAACGCGCTGGCCCGGATGTTGGCCGCCCTGATCGACGACCGGGGGAAGATCCAAGTCCCCGGCTTCTACGACGACGTGCTGGCCCTCTCGGACCGCGAGTGCCGGGAGCTGGCCGCCCTGGAGTTTGACGAGCGACGGTATCTCGACCAGGTTGGCGTGGAGGGCGCGACCGGCGAGGCGGGCTACACGCTGCTTCAGCGCCGCTGGGCTCGACCGACCTGCGACGTCAACGGCCTGTCGAGCGGCTACCAGGGCACGGGGGCCAAGACAATCATCCCAGCCACCGCCGGCGCCAAGCTCAGCTTCCGACTGGTCCCCGACCAGGACCCCCAGAAGGTCACTGCCGGATTGAGGCAGCGGCTGGCCGAGGTGTGTCCGCCGGGCATCCGCTGGGAGCTGAGCGACCTGCACGGGTCGCGGGCCGTGTTGATTCCCTTGGACAGTCCGTACGTCGAGGCGGCTGTCCGGGCCGTCGAGCAGGCGTTCGGACACCGCCCCGTGTTCACCCGCGAGGGCGGCTCGATCCCCATCGTGGCGGTCTTTCACCAGACGCTGAAAGTCGATACCTTACTGTTGGGTTGGGGCCAGGACGACGACAATCCCCATAGCCCCAACGAGAAGTTCTCGCTGGCCGACTTCCACCGGGGCATCCAGGCCAGTGCACGGTTGTGGGAAGAACTGAGCAAAATCTCGGACTGAGCACTCTCCACTCTCCACTCTCCACTACCTGAGCCATGCTCGATCGCAAATTCATCGTCGAAAACGAAGAACTGGTCAAACAGAACTGCGCCAACCGGGGCGTCGAGATCGACGTCAATCGCTTCGTCGTGCTGGAACACGCCCGCCGCGGCAAGCAGATCCGGCTGGAAGAACGGAACCGCAAGGCCAACGAGATCGCCAAGTCGATCGGCCAGGCCCAAGACGACGCCCAGCGCGAGGCCCTGAAGGCTGAGGGACGCCGGCTGCGGGAGCTGGCCGACGAAACCCGCGAGGAGTTGGCGATGATGACCGAGGAGCTCGACGCGCTGCACCGCGCCATCCCCAACCTCACCCATCCGGATGCGCCAATCGGCGCCGACGAGACGGTCAACCGAGAAGTCTTCCAGGGCAAGGCCCCGCGGCCGCAGTTCGACTTCAAGCCCCTGGACCACGTCGAGCTGGCCGAGAAGCTCGACCTGATCGACTTCGAGGGCGGGGCCCGGGTGGCCGGGCACGGGTTCTATTTCCTCAAGAACGAAATGGTGCTGTTGGAGCTGGCCCTGCAGCGCTATGCCCTGGACGTGCTGCTGGCCGAAGGCTTCACTCCCACCACCACCCCCGACCTGGCCCGCAACGAAATCCTCGAAGGCATCGGCTTCATCCCCCGCGGCCCGGAAACTCAGATCTACAGCGTCGAAAACAGCGATCTGAGCCTCGTGGCCACGGCCGAGATCACCTTGGGGGGACTGTATGCCGGGCAGACGCTCGACGCCGAACAGTTGCCGATCAAGCTCTGCGGCACGAGCCACTGTTTCCGCACCGAGGCCGGCGCGCACGGCCGGGCCGCCCGCGGCCTGTTCCGCGTCCACCAGTTCACCAAGGTCGAGATGTTCGCCTTCACCCTGCCCGAACAGAGCGAGGCCATGCTGGACCACCTCCGCGACGTCGAGTGCCGGCTGTTCGACGGCCTGGGCATTCCCTATCGCGTGGTCGATACGGCCACGGGCGACCTGGGCGGGCCGGCCTACCGCAAGTTCGACCTGGAGGCCTGGATGCCCGGCCGCGGCGAGTACGGCGAGATCACCAGCACCTCCAACTGCACCGACTACCAGGCCCGGCGACTGAACGTCCGCTACCGCGTCAAGGGCGAGAAGGGCACCGCCTTCGTCCACACGCTCAACGGCACGGCCGTCGCCGTCAGCCGTGCGGCCATCGCCATCCTGGAAAACTACCAGCAGGCCGACGGCTCGGTGGTGATCCCCGAGGTGCTGCGGCCGGTGGTGGGCAAAGAGCGGATTACGCGCGAGAAGTAGGGGGCAGGAAGTCCGCGTCTGCGGAACAGGAGATATCCGACAATCGCCGTGATTTGTGGAGTGACCCGCCTGTGCTCAAGTTCCTCTTCTGGAATCTCAACCGAAAAGCGCTGGAAGATCGGGTTGCCACGCTGGCCCGCAACCACGATATCGATGTGGTCGTGCTTGCAGAGTGTGCCATCCCCTCCGATACGCTCTTGGAGGTTCTCCAGCGTGAGACAGGGCAACCGTTCACGTACGGCTTCACGCTCCTCGAAGACATGCCGGTCTACGCGCGGTTCCCCGAGCGCTCGCTGAGAACCTTGGAGGAAGACCCGCATACACGGCTCAGCCTCCGTCAACTCATCCTCGCTTCCGGGAGGGATATCCTTCTGGCGGTCACCCATTTCCCGAGCAAATTGTACTGGTCCAACGAAAGCCAAAGCCAGGAATGCACACGCCTTGCGGAGGCTGTTCGTCGTCGGGAAGAGCGACTCGGCCACACGCGGACGATTCTTGTCGGCGACCTCAACATGAATCCGTTTGAAACGGGCGTAGTGTCCTGCCACGGCCTGCACGCCACGATGGCCCGCCAGGTAGCCCAACGCGAAACCCGTACGGTTCGTGGTAAAGACTACCCATTCTTCTACAACCCAATGTGGGGGTACTTCGGGGACGCCCTGGACGGTCCCCCTGGAACCTACTATGATGCAAGAGGGGAGGCCGTCTGTTACTTCTGGAACGTGTTCGATCAGGTGTTGGTCCGGCCGACGCTTCTGAAAGCCTTTCGGACGGACACGTTGAAGATCCTGGACTCAGATGGTGCCACGTCCCTCTTGACCCCACGGGGACTCCCCGACGATTCGACGGCCTCCGATCATTTGCCCATCGTCTTCGGTTTGGATGTTTAGCGCGAGGAGCAAGCGATGTCCCAGGCAACGCGTGACCTTTGGCCCGATTCGATCCACGTTGACGCCGCGGCATCACCACTGGTGATCCTTAGAGAGCAGGCCGCTCTTCTGGGCGAGAGAACCAAGGGGCTCGTTCGTGCGGAGGTTGAGTCAACGCAGCACTCTCCTGACAAGATCGACGAATACCTGGGAGATATACTTCCCTCCGAATCGCAAGTTGTGTATTCGCACACGCTGTACTTGGTCGCGCCTGCGTTGGACAACTACCGGTACACACTACTCTGCGCTGAGCATGACGTTTCGCCGTATCCAAGCCGTGTCCGTTTCTACCCTAACCCCGAGGCGATTTTTGTGCCTCGCGCGCTCTCTCCTGATGTCCGCGCAACGATGTCGGTGAACAACGAGGCCGCCTTCGTGCAGTGGCTGCAATGTGCTTTGCAGCGCGAGGAAACAATTCACATAGTTTATGCGTTGGTCTCCCGAGTACAGCAACTCGGTAGCTCCAGCGCGTAGCTGTTCGCGCCGCCACCGCCCTGGCGGCGTCCTTCCTGGTCGCGCTTCTCAGGGTCCGACCTGGCGCAGACTCTTCTGGTAAAGGTCAAGCGAATGACGGTCGAGACTCAGTGCGAAGAAGACGACTTCTGGATCGCCGCGCTGTCGGCATGAGTCCATTGAAGGAGCACGAACCATCAGCCAGACGACTTCCGATCAGCGAGCCGTCGCCGAGGTGGCGATTGTGGGAGCCGGCCCCATCGGCCTGGAGTTGGCCGCGGCACTGAAACGGGCTGGGGTCGACTACATCCACTTCGAGGCCCGGCAGATCGGGCAGACGATCTTCTGGTGGCCGGCGAATACCCAATTGTTCAGCTCGCCGGAGCGCGTCGCCATCGCCGGCTTCCCCTTTCAGAACGTCGATCAGCAGAAGGCCACCGGCGAGGCCTACCTGGCCTATCTTCGGGCCATCGTGGAGCAACTGGCGCTGCCGATCAACACCTATGAGCGCGTGCTGGCGGTGCAGCCCCAGCCAGACGGCTTCGTCCTGCAAACCCAGACGCAAGCCGGCGAGCACACGTACCGCTGCCGGCGGGTCGTGCTGGCCACCGGCGGCATGGCCAGGCCGCAGAAGCTCGGCATCCCCGGCGAGGATCTGCCGCACGTGAGCCACTACTTCAAAGACCCCCATCCGTATTTCCGCCAACGGCTGCTGGTGGTCGGCGGCAGGAACTCTGCCTTGGAGGCAGCGTTGCGCTCTGCGCGCTGCGGGGCCCAGGTGACGATCAGCTATCGCCGGCCCGAGTTCGACCGCGACGCTGTCAAGCCACACCTGACCGCCGAGATCTCGCTGCTGCTGCGCGAAGGCCGCATCGGCTTTCTGCCGGCCACGGCGCCGATCGAGATCACGCCGCAGCACGTCGTCCTGACCCCGGCCCAGGACGGCAAGCCCACCGGCGGCAGGCCCACCGTCCACCCGGCGGACTTCGTCCTCTTGGCGACCGGTTTTGTGGCGGACATGAGTCTGTTCGAGAACGCCGGCGTAGCGCTACAGGGCGAGCAGAGGGCGCCCGCCTTCTCTCCGGAAACGATGGAGACCAACGTGCCGGGACTCTACGTGGCGGGCACGGCGGCGGCGGGCACGCAGCAGCGATATCGGCTGTTCATCGAGAACTGTCACGAGCACGTCGCCAAGATCGTGGCCGCGCTTACCGGACAGCCGTATCAACCGGCAACTACTGTCAAGGACCGTCCGTACGAAGTCTGATTGGAGACTGACGATGAACGTGAAGCTGAAAAGACCTGCAAAAGTGGGCCCGCGGTTTCGCCGTCGCACCTTGCCGGGGGCCACGCCGGGAACCGTGGCGGTTGATCCCCGGGCGGCCCGGCCCGTGCTGCACGTCATCAGCTACGGCCCCGACGACTACGAAGAACGCGACCTCGACGATCTCTCGGCGCTGGTCCCGCTGGTGGGCCAACGGCCCGTGACCTGGGTGGACGTTCAGGGGCTGGGCGACGCCGAGACGATCACCCGGCTCGGGGAGATCTTCGGACTCCATCCGCTCGCCTTGGAGGACGTGGTCAACACGCACCAACGCGCCAAGGTCGAAGACTACGGTGCATACTTGTTTCTCGTCGCCCGCATCGTGCTGGCAGACCCGCGGCTGGACAGCGAGCAGATCAGCATCTTCCTGGGAGCGAACTTCGTCTTGACGTTCCAGGAGAAGCCGGGCGACTGCTTGGATCCGGTCCGGCAGCGGCTGCGAAAAGGCATGGGAGGAATTCGCAAGACAAAGCCGGATTTCTTGGCCTACGCCATTTTGGACGCCGTCGTGGACGCCTATTTCCCCGTGCTGGAAAACTACGGCGAGAAGCTCGATCGGCTGGACGAAGAGATCTCCTCACAGCCTGCGCGGGAAACCTTCGGCCGGATCCACGATCTGCGGGCGGATCTCCTGCTGCTGCGGCGAGCGATCTGGCCGCTGCGGGAGGACGTGGGGGCGCTGGCCCGCGATTCCAACCCCCTGATTTCGGAGGAGACCCGCGTGTTTCTGCGGGATTGCCACGACCACACCGTGCAGATCATCGAGCTGGTCGAGGCCTCTCGGGAAATGTGCGCGGACCTGCGGGAATACTACCTGTCCTTGCTCAACGCCCGCCTGAACGAAGTCATGAAGGTCTTGACGATCATCGCCACGATCTTCATTCCGTTGGGCTTTATCGCGGGCGTGTACGGGATGAATTTCGATCCGGACGCGTCGGGCTGGAACATGCCCGAGCTGCGCTGGTCGCACGGCTACCTTTTCGCCCTGGGATTGATGGCCGCAGTGGCGGGTGGGCTGCTGTATTACTTTTGGCGCCGCGGCTGGCTACGGTCTTGAGCAGTGGGCCCGGCCGACGCGAATCGCCAAAGCCGCGCAGGAATACGTTGTGCAATGAGGGGTGGCTGTGGTCGACGGGCACCGACGCGAGGCGTTGGTCGATGAGCCCATAGTGCCGACGATTCCGGGGGCTCGGCGCGCTCGACCCGGCCACCCGCCGCTCAGGCTTCAGGGGCAGACAAGTTGCCCCTGGCACCCGTGTGCGTGCCCACGTGGAACCCGGCGCGCGCTAACGCGATCCAGCGGGATCGATTACCAGGCTTGCGCCCCCCCCCGTAGATTCACGCGCCGATTGGACGGTCCTCCGGGTTTTTTCGAGTTTCTCGGCATTGACGTTTTTTCAAAAGGTGCTAGCATGAGTAGTTGGTTGTCCCGGTGGTCTGAAACCTTCACCTCGCCGATCCGGCCACCCTTGCCACCGGGACCAGGAGGACTGCCATGGGCACCCCAGCGGCTCATCTCGGTGGGGTTCGGATCACGGCCTACGGCGCGGTCCGCATGATCCTCGGGCTGATTCTCTTGAGTGCTGCCGCCTTGAAGCGCCACCAGTTGGCCACCGAGCCGGTGGCCGAAACGAGTCTCTTCACTTTTCGCTGGTTTATGATCGGCGTCGTCGAGTTCGAGATCTTCTTCGGCCTGTGGCTGTTGACTGGGTTACTGGCTGGCATACCGCGTGCGCCACCTGGACCTAGTGCTCTGTCAGTCTTGCTTTGATATATGGTATCCTCTCGGCAGTCGTTCATGGAAGACCGATTTTGCCGGGAGGTTATCATGGAGAAGCGTTATCGGGTGACATTATTGGAGGAAGAGCGACAGGAATTGCGGTCGCTGATGTCGGCGGGAAAGGCAGCGGCGAGGAAGTTGGTACGGGCTCGTATCCTGCTGCTGGCCGATCAAGCGGACGGCGGTCCCGGCAAACCGGACCCGGAGATCGCCGACGCCTTGGGGTGCGGGCGAGCAACCATTGGACGCACCCGCCAACAGTTTGTCGAGGAAGGAATGGAAGCGACCCTGAATCCTAAACCGACCACGCGGATATACGAAAGGCGTCTGGACGGCAAAGCGGAAGCGTATTTGGTGGCCATCGCCTGTGGAGCACCGCCGGAGGGCCGAGCACGTTGGACCCTGCGTTTGTTGGCCGACCGGATGGTTGGGCTGGGTTACGTGGAATCCGTGTGCCACGAAGCCGTGCGACAGACGCTAAAAAAATGAACTCAAGCCTTGGTTGAAGAAAGGATGGTGTTTGCCGGAGGGACCTTCGGCGGAGTTCGTCGCCGCTATGGAAGATGTATTGGACGTGTACCATCGCCCGTACGATCCCGTGCATCCCGTGGTTTGTATGGACGAAGCCAGCAAGCAGTTGATCGCCGAAGTGCGTCAACCGCTGCCGGCGCAGTCTGGTCGCACTGCCAAGTACGACAGCGAATACGAACGGCGTGGAACTGCCAATTTCTTCATGGCGGTGGAACCGTTGGCGGGAAAGCGGACGGTACGTGTGACGGATCGACGAACGAAAATCGACTGGGCTCAATTCATCTGTCATCTTCTGCTGACGGTTTACGCGGGGGCGGCTAAGGTGGTGCTCGTGATGGACAACCTCAACACACACGGAATCGGCAGCCTGTACGAAGCCTTTGATCCGGCAACCGCCCGTGCGTTGGCCTCACGTTTGGAAATTCACCATACACCGAAACATGGTAGTTGGCTGAATATGGCCGAGACAGAATTGAGCATTCTTTCCCGCCAATGCCTGGACCGGCGCATCGACTGCAAAGAAATCATCAGCAGCGAAGTCGCCGCCTGGGAACAGAATCGCAACACCAACAAATCGAAAATCGACTGGCAATTCACGACGGCCGACGCCCGCATCAAACTGAAGCGACTTTATCCATCAATCCAAGACTGACAGAGCAGTAGTTAGCCGGGCCGATTTTTCGACCAGATTGCTATTCACGCGGGGAGTGGTTGCGGTGTAAAATGGGGCCTGGCTCCGGCAAACCCCTCACGGAGGACTCCAGCCCATGCGGATCGCCATCACCAAACCCC
>Ga0315277_10009717_pt1 | contig 12265 bp, 11 predicted proteins | sample YL17G05_15_MG_FD_203695 | JGI IMG/M metagenome (GOLD analysis project Ga0315277, IMG submission 203695) | Sediment microbial communities from Yellowstone Lake, YNP, Wyoming, USA - YL17G05_15 | ecosystem: Environmental > Aquatic > Freshwater > Lake > Sediment | place: USA: Wyoming | collected... | reverse complement strand
AGGCAGGTACCGATGGCAGGCAGCGTGCTCAGTAACCCCTCGGGATCATGGTCGCCATCCCATTTAAACAACGGCAGGTACTTCTTATCGATGTAATTTGCCAGGTTTTTCCCTTCGGCATAATTTCCCACGCCCACCCCAGGCACCGGGACGAACGTCACCAACGCCCAATAACTTACCAGGAGGGCAACCAGGGTGAGAATAAGCCAGCGGCTCGCAGAAAACCACTCGCTGTTTAAGAAGCCGGTGCGAGAACGGTCTCCCACCTGCAGATCGGGCTGCGACCGACGGAAGAAGATGTATCCCAGTCCGGCGAATAAATAACACAGGGCGATGCGCTGGAGGACGCCCAGCAGCCGGATGTCGCCAATCGCCTTGGATAGACCGCCGTAATAGACCAGCCCAAGCAGGTAGAGTAATACCGAGCGTGTGATCACGCGCCGGAACGCGGCGGGCTTGCCGCGGGTCTGTATTATCTTTGAGAGCGAAAAGACCAACGAAACCCCGACAATAAACACAAACAGTGGGAAGATCAGGTCGTAAGGTGTCAGGCCCGCCCAATTGGCGTGGTCCACCTGGGCTGCCAGGAAGCGGGTCAAGGTATTCGGATAGTTTTTGCGCAGCAGGTTGAGGAACTCGTCCAAACCCAGGATCCAGATCATGTCGAAGCCGCGCAGCGCGTCGAGAGACAACACGCGGCCGGCCGGGTAGGAGCGGGTTGCTGGGAGAGAGGTGGAGTCCGCCTGCATGTTAGTATTTCAACCCGGTCATCACAACCCCCTGGACAAATTCACGCTGGAAGATGAAGTAGATAATCACCATTGGGATCAACACCAGCAGTGAAGCGCCCACGACCAGGTTGGTTTGCGCCCAACGGGCTTGTGCAAATGTCGCTACACCTACAGGCAGCGTGCGAGACCGGTCAGTATCGGTCACCAACACCGGCCAGAGATAGTCATTCCAGATGCCGATGAAAGTGAAGATGGCGGTTGCGGACAAAGCAGGTTTGCAGAGTGGCAGGATAATCTGCCAGAATATGCGCATTTCAGAAGCCCCATCGATGCGCGCGGCGTCTAACAATTCATCAGGGAGCGTTTCGGTGAACTGGCGCATCAGGAAAATCCCGAAGGCGCTGACCAGGGCTGGCACCACCATGGCCGCCAGGGTGTCCTGTAATTTAAACCACACAGAAACGATAACATAGGTGGGGATCAGCGTCACAGTAAAAGGCACCATCATCGTAGCCAGTACTACCATAAATAGGAAGTTCCTGAGCGGGAACTTGAATTTTGCGAATATATACCCCCCTAACGCGCTGGTGATGACGACGCTAATCACCACACAGACTGCGACCACGATAGAATTGACATAGTAATGGATGAAGCTCGTGTTCAGAGACTGCCGAATCCATTGCAAGGTGAGTTTTGTCGGGATCCAGACGATGGGAAACTTGTTGGTTTCTGAGGCGTTCATGAACGAAGTGATCAGCGCCCAATAAAAGGGGATCATCATAACGATGCCGCCAGCCAGCAGGACAAGATATATCAAACTGGATTTGCAGTACCCCAGAAATTTCTCCTTGCTGATAGAAGTGAGGCGATGGGTGTCGAGTTCGTGCGTGGCATTTGCAGTCATGGCATTTTCTCCTCACAGAGCTAATAACTATAACGGGTGCGCAGGAAGCGCAATTGGATGATGGCCAGGACCAGGATGATCGTGAAAGTAATTATCGCCAGGCTGGAGGCATATCCCATGCGGAAATATTGAAAGCCTTGTTGCTGGATGTGCATCAAAATTACCCGGCTGGCATCTTCTGGTCCGCCTCCAGTCAGGATTTGGGGCACACCGTAGATTTGCATGGCGCCAATCGAACCGGTCACTGTGGTAAACAGCACCACAGGAGCGAGCAACGGCCAGGTGATCCACCAGAACAATTGCCAGCTGTTAGCGCCGTCAATCTTGGCGGCTTCATAAAACTCGACCGGAATGCCGCCCAACCCGGCCAGGAACAACACCAGGTTATAGCCCAGCCCGCCCCAGATGGAAATGAGAATAATACTTGGGATAACCTGGGTTGTCGATCTCAACCAGGGCTGGGCGTGGATTCCAAATAGGCCCAGTAAGCTGTTGAGAATCCCAAACTGAGAAGGCTGCAAGAAAAACCGCCAGATGATTACTGTGGCGATGAAAGGGGTGACAACGGGCAGGAAATACACCGTGCGAAATAGAGATTTTAAATATTTCCGGTTGAAAATGAACTGGGCCAATACCAGGGATATCGCCATCCCCAGGGGCACCGAAACAAATGAATAGTAGAGCGTGTTTCGAAGGCTCCTGAGAAAGACATGATCTCGGGTGAGCGCCTCAATAATATTGCCAAGCCCGATTAGCCGAAAGCTGGGCTGGTTCAGGCGAGCATCCGTGAAGGCCAAAAAAAACGAGGCGAAGATGGGAAAGATGGAAAAAAGAAACACATGCCCCAGGATAGGTACCAGCCAGAGCACAAAAGGGTTGTAGCGCGGGCGTTTTCGAGGTTTTTTCACAGCAGAACCAACCTGAAGAAGGTCCGTGGTTGCGGTCATAAACACCTCTTAATGATTTGGTCTTAGGGTAGCCCCCTCTACCCTAAGACCATTAAGTATCAGAACTTTACGAAAGGCATATTGAGCGTAGTTGAAATATACTTTTCGTGATCCATCGAGGATCGAATACAAGCGGTGAAGCGTACTATTTTACCGTCCCAGTGCATTTTATCGTCAATGTTCTCATGCCTCTGGGGTAATCCAGAAACGCGTCTGGGAAAGCATAGTATCAAAATCCTTGGTGTATTGGGCACACGCATCTTTTATGGGCGTGTTATTCACCAAGATCGCCTCTTCCAGCTTCTGCCACATGGAGTCGAACGGTGCGGCCACCTCGCCGGGGAAGACCATCCCGCCTTCTGCCTGCTGTGACATTACTGCCAGGGCTTGCAGCTTTCGATCAGCCTGGGTAGGATTAGGCTTATCCATCACTCCCGTGAAGAGCTTAGCATAGTCCGGGTGCGGCTCCATAAACAGCGCCAAACCGTTCAAATGGTATCGTTCCACGATCCATTGGTAATCGTGGCTTAAGAATTTAAGAACCTCCCAGGCCGCTTTCTCCCGGTCACCTTTGGCAAAGGTAGTCACCAGCCATAAAGAAGCTGTGTCGTAATCGACCCGGCCGTAAGGCGGCTCACCCGTGAAGGTTGGGTAGGTGACCGTCGTCCAGTCGATATCCGGATAGTTAGCTTCCATGGGGTTGATAAACCACGTCCAGATCGGGGCATAGGCGGCCTTGCCTGTCCCAAAGCCCACATCGAAGGCCAGGAAATTGCGGTCGTTGATTTTGTACTTATCGTAGAAGTCAACGATCATTTGCCAGGCATTCTGGCTCTCGGGGGAATCGAGGAAGCTCTTGGTCTGGTTGTAGACATGCCCTTTCTGCTGGTAAATCATGTCATCCCACATGTAGCGGGCATAGCCGTTGAAACCATAGCCCACCTGGCTCGGTTGGCCTCCTTCCGTCTTGGTGAGCTCCTGGCAGAACTTGGCAAAGTCTTCCCACTTCTTGGGCGTATCGGCCGGCTTGTAGCCTTTCTCGGCCAGCAATGCCTTGTTAACGAAGAGGATAGGGCCGTAGATACCGCCGTGTAAAGCATACAGCAGTCCATCAGTTAGTGGACGGACTTCGTAAAACTTATGCTCCTTGATCCAGGACAGGGGCAACACCTCTTCTGAGATCGGGCGGACAACCTTGTCACGCGGATACTGAGCTTCTCGGTCACTGTCTGGGATGAGGTCTGGTCCTTCCCCAGAGGTTAGAGCGGCGCTGACCTTGGCATCCAGGTCGGCTGGCTGTGGCTCGCGGTTGACTTTGATTTCTGGATATTTCTTCTCGAACCGGTCCATGACTGCGTTTGCGGCTTTTAACCACGGATCGGTCTCGGGGCCAGTTGGGAACCAGGCGGTAAGTGTAATCGGGCTGGTCGGATGCCATTCCTGGTAGGTTCCCATCATGGCTTGCCCTTCCTCGATGGTGGCGGCGGTCTTACCCACGGTCACCTTCGCGACGCCCTGGGTGGGCGTGGGCGCAGGGGTCACTGTAGGCACGGGAGTTTCCGTGGGAGGGGGTGGGGTTTTGGGCGCACAACCACCGATGGCAGAGGCAACTAACCCCGCGGCTCCAACTCCAATGAGTTTAAGCATTTCTCGTCTGGTGATACTCTTTGTTTTCATAGCATTCTCCTTTTGGTTTGTTATAATAGGGAAGTAAGGCTTACAACAAAAATACAGTGATCTTGGATTTGCTTATACTTTAGCATTTTATTCGTCCGTATTGGCCGTTTTTTGACCTTAAATAGGCTATAAACAGGTCGTAAACAGGACATGCCAGCTTCTAAGATATTTATCCACCAGATGGGGCATGCACTTGCCCATCTATACGATCCCGATGTTCTACGCTCACATCCTTTGATCCGGGTATTTAAAATTGGCGACCAACTAAACCCACATTCCATCTTGAGAAATATCCTGATCGATGGTATTGAAGCGCTCAAGCCGCAAGCAGTTGTCCCCTTAGATAGCCGTTCCTGGCGCGTCTACAAAGTACTGCATCTGCGCTTTGTTCAGAAAATTGATCAAAGACAGACCGCCTACCAGCTCGGTATCGGCATCCGCCATTTACGCCGGGAGCAAAAAGCATCGATCGGCGTTTTGGCAGACAGCCTCGCCGATCAATATAAGCTGGATGAGGTTGATGCGGATCACCCACTCGATGAAAAAGGGCCAGACGAAGAGTTCTTTTGGTTGAAATCTTCAGAGCAGGAGGTAACCAACGAGGTCAGTGAAGTCTTATCCAGGGCACTTGAAGTAGTGGAGGCGTTGGCTTCTAAGCTCAATGTGCGTCTATTGGCTGAAATCCCGCTCGCGCTACCACCCCTGGCCATCAACCCGGCTGCATTAAGACAGGTTACGATCGATTTGATCTCTTTTGCCATCAGCAGTGTACCTGGAGGGAAGGTGATCTGCGGAGTTGACCAACAGGCAGATCAAATGAACCTGCAAATTCGTGCCAGAGCCAGCAGTACCATCGTATTCACTTCGCAAGATAACCAAGCCAAGTTGAAGTTTGTTCGTACCATCCTGGAGAAGGAAAATTTACAGCTTGAGGTTTTTGAAAGCGCCGATTCGATCACCCTGGTCGTTGCGCTACCAATTGTGGCCTTTATCAATGTCTTGATGATCGATGACAATGAGGATCTTTGCCAGCTTTTCAAGCGCTATACTTCTGGGACGAGGTTCCGGATTTCCTGCACAAAATCCTCGCAAGATCTTTTTCAGCTTGTGGAAAAAGTCAGGCCTGAATTGATTATCCTGGATGTGATGATACCGGGGATAGATGGCTGGGAGGTGTTGGGACAGGTGTTACACCACCCGCTCACGAGTGCCTTGCCGGTGATCATCTGCACGGTGTTACCCGAGCGTGACCTGGCCCTGGCGTTGGGCGCAGCAGCTTATCTGCCCAAGCCGGTCACGCGCGTAGCGCTATTCAACACATTAAACGAGGTTTTGAACACCGGGCAACAAAGTTTGCGATAATGCCAGGGCACACTGGAGAAATTCCGGGATGGAAAGGCCTTTAACCCGAGTCAGGCTAAAAGACGAAATATGGATGGGTTGACCACTCGGATCGGTTGCAGAAAGGATGATGACGGGTGTATGTTTCAGGCTTGAGTCTCGGATCATCTCGGTCAGTACTGCATAACCATCCATCCCAGGCATCACCAGGTCCAGGAGCATGAGGTCAGGTTGGCGGGAGCGTAATAATTCCAGAGCTTCCTGACCGCTGCTGGCCTGCAACACACGATAGCGCTGAGGCCTGGATGAGAGGATGCGGGTAAAGAGCTGAAGCGTTTCCGGGTCATCGTCGACCAGCAGGATGGAGCGGACCGGCTTGTCGATAGATTTGACGGCTTCAAGCAATTGCTTGGAGGTAATGGGTTTTAAAAGATAGCTGACAACTCCCAAAGAATCTTCAACTATGCCAGATGGGGAATTAAAAGCCACAATGGGGGTCTGAAAGCGGTTTGGCTGCAATGCCTGAACCCAATTGGAAACTTGTTCGGGTGTCTCTCCTCGCACGAGAATGACCTGGGCGGGTTGTTCCGCCAGGCGAGCGTTCGCTTCAGCAGGGTCAGAAACACTTTCGATCTGGACATCATCCAGGTAGCGCCGGGCTATCTCCTCCAGGAGGTCACGAGGCTCCAATATGATCATGCGTGGCGCTAACTGGGGTCTAGGGGTTAACTTGGAGTGAGAGCGCGGCTCCCAGCCGGTACCAATCCAACGTCCGTACGTGTTAGCTTGAGAGGCATCCGGCTTGATCGGCAAGGTGAACCAGAAGCTGCTGCCTGTACCAATTTGGCTCCGTACGCCCATTCGACCGTCGTGAAGCTCGACAAAGCGCCTGCTGATATTCAAGCCCAGGCCACTGCCTCCATGTTTTCGGCGCAGGCTACCATCCAGCTGGTGGAAAGGCTCAAACAATTTAGACAGATCCGCCTCTGCAATTCCCGGGCCAGTGTCGGTAACCGTGACCGTAACTTGCTTTTCATCGATACCCACCTCAATCGTGATACCGCCGCTTTCGGTGAAACGCCCGGCATTGCTAAGAAGATTCAATAAGACCTGCCGGATGCGAGTTCGATCACAATAAATGGACGACATCTCAGAAGGCAGGCAGGTTTGTAAGAAAAGCCCGCGCGATTCCAGAAGCGGTTGGACTGATTGGGACGCTTCCTGAATGATGTCTGCCATGGAGTACCAATCGCGATTGATAGTCATCCGGCGGGCTTCGATTTGGCTGATATCCAGCACATCGTTGATTAAATTCGTCAGGTGTTGGCTGTTGCGGTAAATGGCTGCGATATCGGCCAACAGCGCCGGGGGTAGGCGCGTCCCGTATATGGCGGGGGCATTCAAGATGGCTTCGGAAAAACCAATAATCATGTTCAGTGGTGTGCGCAGCTCGTGGCTTACATTCGCAGTAAATTCGGTCTTCACCCGTTCTGCCTCTTCTGCCCTTTGGCGCTCGGCATTCAACAACTGGTTGAGGCGAGCGATCTGGAGGTTGGTGTCTGTCAGGTCTTTCATGGCCTGGTTCAGCTCACCCTGGTGCTCACGTACCTGGTTCAGTTGCTGTTGACCCAAGTAATAATTCTTCCAGGACCATAAAACCAGGCTATCCAGGCTGTGGAGCAGGAGCCATGACATGAAAAGGACGCCCCAACTGACCAGCGCTGCCGTAACCCAGGAGGAAATCAACTGAGAACCTGGAAAAAAGTGGTTGATCGGTAAGATAGCGATGCTGTTCAAAAGACAAATGCCCAGTCCGATCCGGCGATCGATCAACCAAGCCGACAGCGTTACTGGAAGCACCAACAGGCAGCTAAGCGGTGAGGTAGGGAACCAAAAGATACCGAGGCAGCTCGCTAGAATCCAGCCAACGAAAATGATCGCCATACTCCAAAGATAACCATTCTGGATATTAAAAAATGCCAGCAAAGAGGTCAGGATTAAGTCGAGGCCAATCAGAGCCACTTTCATGGGATCGGTAACCCAACCTGTTACAAAGACCGCCAGGAACATTCCTAACAGACAGGTGGCAATCACGATTGGGAAGAATGTTTCTTCCTGCAGCCCTCGTAGAACTTCTTTCTTTTGTGAAGAAGCCAGGTGGAGAGCACTAATAAGTTCAGCCATGGTTAACGCTCCAGAGGAAATGAAATGCTTGAGAAGATTATACTTCAGGGGATCCCTCAAAGGTTGGTCGTTCTCCAGATCAGGTTGCCTCAGCTTAATCGGATTTAGATAAAAGACCAACTGTAGACGTGATTCGTTATCCACTACTTAGGTGTACCCAACTTGATTTGGATTGGCAAGTAGCCTGGAGTAGCCGGTTCGGGCAACCTGTTGGATGGATGAATGAACCATGAGAAGGATTAAGACGATATGGAGGATGTGAAAGATGAAGAAGGGGGATAAAAACATAGTGTTGATAACTTCATTATTGGTACACCGACCAATTATAAAGCGAGGTGTATTGAATTAATGCAATGCGGGAGAGCAGCACACTCCGCTGGCTATTGGGAAATCATCTCGGGAGCTCCAACCGGATGGCTAACAGCGATGGCAGCCCGCAGACGCAGACCTTTACGTACGATGACCTCTACCGGCTTTCAACGGCAGTTGCCAGCGGGGGGACGGACGGTACTTATGGTACAGAAACCTACACCTACAATAGCACAATGGGTAACCTGGTCAGCAAGGCGGGGGACAGCCTGGGCCGCGCCGAAGAACCTTGACAAATAGACGATTATCTATATAATATCGGAGGCAAGCTTCTATTTGGAGACATAACCATGCTCATCGATGTTGCTTCAATTATGGAAGGTCCAAAAATTATACCGACCACCCACCGGCTGGCGGTCTCCAACCACTGGGATCACTTCCTGGCGCGCATAAGACACTTTAACGCACGGCACCCCCGGGGGGCATCTGAAAACTCGGAGTTCAACTCCGAGTTTTCTTTTCCGTGTAGCCCTAATGCATACCAGTCCGTTTTGTATTCGTATCCAGTGCAACTTGACACACAATTGCTTATTTGATACGATGACTCTAAGATGGACCGTCTTCTGAGAACCATCCGCCTGCTGGTAAATAACCTTCCGAGTCAGTCGCTGGCTGGGCAAAAAGCCCTGAACGCTAGAACGCCATCTGGAATCGTTTACGATCTTTATGATCCTACGCAGTTTGCCGTAGCAACATATATTCTGGTTTACGGTTTGGATCTGGCAGGGGAAAAGGATGCCCGAATGGTCCGGTTTGCATCTGCCTGTGCCAGCGTAGGGCTTCGAGCGATCGTGCCTGATCTGGCTGGCTTAAAGTCCTATTGCTTTTCTTTAGCCGATCTACAGACAATCGCCGACTTGGCTAGTTACATACATCTGCGTTTCAATAGTCCGATTGGGATGATTGGATTTAGCGCGGGCGGAAGTTATGCTTTATCGGTGGCGGCTGATCCAGAAATGGATTGGATGGATCCGTTACTGCTCTTTAGCCCTTATTATTCATTAGATGGTATCCCCCCTATTCGAAAGCCTGAGGTGAGGGGACGTCTTGTAACCGAACGCGATTGGGATCATTTCATCTGGTGCCAGCTTGTTTACGCTTTTCGTCATCTGGATGGATCTGATTTTTCACAAGCCGAGCGGACTGAGTTGATCAATATGTTGGCGGAATATTGTAATTTGAGTCCAGGACGCAAGCTGGCGCTTTACAAGAGTCTATTCAAGGACCGTTCCCCCTATGACATTACTGATAACATTTTTGCGGGTCAGAATCTCAGCGCTTTCTCCCTCAGTGGAAAATTAGGCGGGGTGAAAGGTCGGGTGTTCATTATCCATGATCCAGACGACTATTTGATTTCCCCCGACCATTCCAAATATATTCTGACTGAACTTCAGCAAAGAGAACCGCCCGCGACTCAAAGCCTGCTGATCACAAATCTAATCTCTCACGTGACACCCCAATATGGCTTTCGCCTGGCAGAAGGCATGCAGGCTATCCGTATGTTAAGTAATTTATTTCCCAGGTGAATATGAATAAATCTTTCATAACCTTCGGACGGATCGCTGCCATCATCTCAAGTTTTAGTTTTATTCCTATTCTATATTATATTTGGTTGTCCGCAAACCCAACGTTGGCCAATGACCAGGGGCAATCTATTAGTCTCAACCAAACACAGGAAGTAATTGGAGACCAGACAACTCCGTCGAGTGAAAATCGTCAAGCTATGAGCTTGTACGAGCAAGTTTCGGCGGTCATTGGTGGATATGTCTTTAAGCCCGTGCATATGGTACTGTGTCTGGTAATCATCTGGGCTTTGAGACGGGTAAGGTCAAGAGATTTGGTAGCCCTGCGCTGGGGATTGCTTTTCTTTTTGCTTGGGGAATCTTTTTGTGCAATCAATTATTTGGTTTTCAACCATAAATCATACTTTTCCGAATTTTTACATAGTTATGGGATGGTTGTCGGTTTCGCATTCACTTTTTACGCTGTGTTTGAAGGACTGGATAAGCGTCTGATCCAATTCACAGCCAAGAATAAAAAATGTGCGGTCATTGAATTATGTGGAAAGTGCATCAAAACACAAGCTGTACCTTGTGGCATCCGGCGAATCATTCTTTTGATCTTGCCTGTAATGATGATCATTTCCATTCTCCCTATGGCAGCTAAGCTTCAAGTTATTCGTTATCAGACCGAAATTCTTGGAACAATTTATACCTACGATTGGCCGTTAGTGTACCAGCTAACCGAAGCCCGTTTTGCTCCTGGTCTGGCACTCATCTTGTTTGCAAGCGCCTGGGTAACCATGTTTTTGGATCGGCGCTTGCCAGTGCCTGATACGGCGCGCGTCCTTGCTTCGACCGGATTTGGGGCGTTGAGTTTCGGCACACTCCGCTTTACATTGAAAACGATGTTTTTTGAAAACTTGATTTGGGCTGATTATTGGGAAGAATTGACGGAACTGCTTTTCGTATTGGCGATAACGGCAGTTCTCATGCTTTTCCTGCAGCGTTTATTCCAAGAAGCCTTTGCAGACGACATAAAAATTAGTATTTGGAGAATTCTCAAGCCAAACTCCGCCCGGTAACAGATGCTGATCTTTGAGCGCACCCTCTCACAAATAAGCTACTCGCGCTTCGTGGACCACGCAAAATGATTTTACCTCGTTATCAAGATGGCGTGTGAGCACAGTACAATATCGGTAAGGTTTATTTCGTACCATCACCCACCAAAGTGCTTCCGCAATCCGGCGCGCCAGAGCTGAAGTGGGTTTGAAGTAGGTTGATCGAGCCCGATAGGCATCGAACCAATCCCGTAGAGGCCCTCGACCGTGGATAGCATATGCCTTTGAAGCTGTAAGGAGATGGAATTTTACCCGTTTGTTCCCATGAAAAGCTTTCCGCCAGAGACTTCATTACTGGGAACCACACCGATAGCCTTGGCAAAAGCTTCAGCGGAAAAGTAACGTTGATGATAATTCGCTCCCATCTCAGCGATAATTCGGAGTGCCAGCATCTTAGCTACCCCTGGAACAGTGCACATCAGCTCAACCTGGCTTGTTAACCCACAGGATGGGATCTTGTTTAGGAGTTCTGATTCACCAGTTTCTATTCTCTGGTTGAGTAGACGAATGTCATGCATCACTTCATCCAGATAGGAATACACATAGACAGGCAGTTCCACGGAAGCGCTTTTCTCGATCTCGGCACGTTTGGCTTTATTTCGGTGTAAAGAGGCGATCTCATCGCAATAATGACTTGACAACCATGGGATTAATTACGGTAATATTGACCCCCTGTTGACGAAGAGTGTCGTAATAGAGTAAATGGTAATTGGCAGTGCTTTCAATGACGACTAGTTCGACCTTCTGGGAGAGGAACCATTCCGCTGCACGTAAGGCATCGACCTGGTGTTGACGGAACTCTTGGGCTTCCAAACTCCCCGTTTCGGCATGATAAATGGCTGCAACGATGAAATTCTTTTCGGTATCACATCCCCCTGTGACTAGATGACGCGCATGAACCTGCGCTTTCCCGGATACTCGGACACGCCTGACCATACCATATTCTCCTTCCTTACCACGACTACAGCGGTGAACACTCGGGACTATAAAAGGCCATTCTTTTTTAGAGACTGAACGTATATGCGAGGTGCGGGTAAGTGTTATAGCCCAAACTATTTAAGAACCTTATAGGCTAAGAATTTAAGGGGCCTTAAGCACCGCTTGATACCATTTTAGACCAAAAAGGAGCCAAAATCTATCCCCCGCGCGGGGGATTTATGCCAATTTACGGGTTATGATTGGGACACCCCAATTATTGGGTTAACCCAATGGGGGAAATGCTTTTAATGTGATTGAGGAACTGATTCTGAAGTGCGTATGGATTGTCTTAGGAGTTTGATTTCGACTACAATTGACTAGGCAGATGAAGAAAGTCATTGCTGGCATGAAGAATTCCTTCCACCCACGAAGTGTGATCAGCTTTTTTGATTGTCTCGTGTGTAAGAAGGATTTTGGATCGCTTATATATCAAAAAAGAAGCCCCTTTCTCGTGAAAGCCCGGCAGGCGGGGCGGTGACGCCTGGTTTCCCCACCCCCTAACCCCCGCCCTGGG
>Ga0315277_10009716_pt1 | contig 12265 bp, 11 predicted proteins | sample YL17G05_15_MG_FD_203695 | JGI IMG/M metagenome (GOLD analysis project Ga0315277, IMG submission 203695) | Sediment microbial communities from Yellowstone Lake, YNP, Wyoming, USA - YL17G05_15 | ecosystem: Environmental > Aquatic > Freshwater > Lake > Sediment | place: USA: Wyoming | collected... | reverse complement strand
CATAGCCGTAGCAGTAGACGACGTGGTGATTATTGCCAGTGGGTTGGCAGCCGGTACTTACCGTGTCACGGCAGCTCCTGGTGTGACGACGCTGGTTCTTGACCGTGCGGTACCTACAGCATCCGGTATTTCCTACGCGATCCACCATGCTCAAGGTCTCATGCCCTTGAAGAAGTTGGATGGGGCTACAGCGAAGTGGACCACGACTGACCCTCTTGACTTTTTCAGTGGGTCCACAGATTCGGATCTCAACCGTAAGAACATCTTTGCCACGTTGCCAAGGCACTTGGTTCCTGGGTGGGGCGCTACTTACGTCCCTATCCTCCCGAACAATGGGACCACGTTCCATAACGGGATCAACTGCATGTTGCAGGCCCGCGAGGGCACCAACGTGAGTTTGATCGACTCTGCTCATAACCAGCAGTACATCAACTACTTCAACGGCTCATTGTCCTATGCAGCAATGTCTACCGGGGATTACTCGGGCGTGACGACTGTCCCTGCGACGTACAACAGCTTCTTCACATTTGGCAACAAGGTTGCGGGTACTCGTTTCTTCACCGACAGTCGTGGTCTTGGCCGTAAGGGCATCGAGTTGCCTCCGTTCTATGGCCTTGCCCGTCTGTTCGCTGTGTATGAAACAAGCGACTACAAGGCAAACGGGTCGGCTTACAGTCCTACGACTCGTTCGGCTACCGGGAGTGGGGCGAAGAACCTGTTGAAGCAGGACTTTAATGGTCCAATCTTTTGGGTTGAGATTGACGATGATGGGGATTCGACGTTTGTGCTCAATGCGGACGTTCTTGACTTGTCGAAGTCCCCCACTCCAATTTCTTCCTTCACCTCTGCTCACTACGTGATTGAGGCGAGTGTGTTTGGTTTTGACCGGGGGTCGTTTGACCTTGGCAAGCCTTTCCGTTTCGTTCTGTCTCGTAACCGGACGAGTGCGAATACGGGGACAAGGGCTACGAGTCTTGGGGCGTCTGTTCCGGGGCCCACAGCGATCATCCCTGCACCTTTGACGGCTTCGGATACGGCTTTGGTTAACTACAGCCGCAGTCCGTATCAGGGTGACCCGTGGGGATCCATGACGAGCTTCGTGGATAGCGTCTATGCGGCGGGGCCTTTGACGAGTGCCGTGGCTTACCAGGTTGTTTCGTCTAGCCTCAACGCGAGTGCTCTGACTCGTCCGAACCAGAAGTCCTTGGAGGTTTTGGCTTCTACGGGTTTCGTCACGACCTTGGGTACGGGTCGGCTTTCTGGGGATGTGGTCCGGTCGAACCTGTATGACTTCCGCAACGTGGCTTTTGAGGACCCGGAGGTCTATCCGCCCGTAAGTGGTGTGGCGGCACGTCCTGGCATCCTTCCTGGGGCTCTGTCCTATGAGGCGACTCCTGCACCTACGGATGACCAAGAAGTGGGTCAGGAGTATCTTGGTTGTGTCGAGCGTTTGCCCTTGGGTGCGTTGTGGCGTAGCAAGGACTTCCGTGGAGGTCGTCTATCCAACGTGAACGTCTCTCCGTTCCTTTACCTGGACTCGACGGGTATGGGTCAAGGCGTGGCAAGTTTGGCCATGACCAAGGTTGGAGACCAGGATGAGACCAGTGTCAACAGCGCCTCTCTGACTCCTGGATTGCCCGGTGACGTGTTTGTTCACGTTGATGGGGAGGCGGGCAACTACGCACTTCTCACAAACTACCGTACAGCTCGTGGAGGGTCGGTGTTTGTTGGTTCTGGGGATCATCCAGGTGGCGAGTTGTCAGCGGTCCATAACGATGTCATGGGCACGGGACGGGGGACTCGGGTACTTTCGGGTCGAGCCTTCTTGGTCCGGAACACCGTGACGACAATTGGGGCGGCTGAGGCCAGTGCGGGGGATGAGTTGATGATGCTTGTGGTCACAACAGCCTCTGAGGTTGAAGGGTCCCAACCTAGTTTGGTCTTGATCGGAACCAACGGAACTCGTGAGGGAGACTCAGCGGCGGATCTCTATCGTATCGAGGGCCACCCTCTTCTTTCCAATCGAGTCCACTACGATGTGGACCCTAACTCTATCGTTCTGACGAACCGGATCTGAGGTAGCTCATGGCACGTGGAAGTCGGACAGTTTATGACGTTCCGGCAGAGATTCGGAGCAAGAGCGTCAATGAGGCTCGGAAGCATATCCAGCAGATGCTTTTGACTCCGAACCTCCCGCCTCAACAGCGGGAGGGTTACTTGGAGCAGCTTCAGTGGTACTCCAGGGTGGAGTCTCTTGACCTCGCTGATGTTGTGCCCCCACCTGTGGAGTTTGCCCCTACGGAGCCCGCTCCGGCGATGCAGGCAACGAACCACTCGGTCGAACTCTCAGAGGACCTGTCCATTCAAGAGGGGTAGAGGAACCTTTAGTTGGCACTCTTTCTCAAAGAGGTGTGCCAACTATGGATTCATTCGCCGAAGTCTTCCTGAGCACCCAGACCCTTCTCCTGTGTCTGGGCGTCTACATGGTGACGTTCGTAATTCGTCGGGTCATCGAATCGGTGTGGCCTTGGATTATGTCGAACCACTATTGGAAGGAGCTTTTCGTCCCCATTGCCCCCATTGTTAACGGGGCGGTCTTGGGGTTCGTGAAGTCTTTTGCATGGCCTGATGTGGTGTCCCAATCCTTGGTGGCTCGGATCCTCTACGGAGCGACATGCGGCTTGTTCTCTGGTTGGGCTTACAACCGGGTCAGGTCGTTCCTCAAGTCCAAGGAACAGAACAACGCAGCGGTCAGGGCGGCTACGAATCTGATGAAGTCTACATCGGATGCGCTCGACTCCATGCCGCCTCCAATGCTCGACTCTATCCCTCCTCCAGATGTGTCGGACTCTGTTGTGCCTCCTGATATCGCAGCCGTGGTGGTAGTGACGAAGGATAAGCCATGAACTTTTGGGAGCAGACCTGGGCGTCGGTCAAACGGTGGTTGAGCTTTGTCGGGACCAAGATCTTGGGTCCGGTCATTGCCGCGTGCCTCATCGTGCTGGCCTTTGTCGCTCTCACAATGGGCTTCAAAGAGCTTCAGATCGGAGGCTTGCTCGGTAAGCTCCTTGGCAAGAAGCCGGATGAAGATGGGGGTGACACGATCCATGTTGCCAACAGTGTGGACCAGGACCGTGTTAGTCCAGATGGTAAGATCATCACTCCAGGTCAACCGGATTCCGTAGGGGACACGCAGGCAGTTGTCGTTCCGATCAAAGGGCCAGGGCTTCTCTCTGACCCGAAAACAGTTGTTTTCACGCCTCCCGGTGCCACAAAACCCACGACGGTTGTCCTACCTGACGGTGTAACCAACCGTGACGTAGAGCAAGTTGTGCTAATCAAGCCACAGGTCATTGCGGTTACGGTCAAGACCAACTCAGGGATATCGACTCAACGGATCGAGGATCTGTTGAAGAAGTACCGTCGTTAGGGGGCAGCATGAAGTGGTGTCTACGGTTTGCGTTCCTGCTTCTCGTGTTTTTGCCTCACCACGCTTCCTCTCAACAGTGTGGGGAGGGCAGTGAATGCGTGCCTCAGGAGGACCTCGACGATCTCATTGCTTTGGTTGAGGACCAGCATTGCATGAGGGCGTCGAACCCCACTTTCTATATGGGGTCGCTCACGATCATTACGGACAAGGACGGTCGGGTTTACTACTCAGGGTCGGAGCCTCAGCCGCTCACGTTGCGGATGGTTTGGTGCGGCTACACTCTGGAGGTCGATGTCAAAGTCGACGTGTTGGTGGCAGAGAGCAAGCCTCCTGTATGGGGCTTCAGGTTCAGGCCGAAGTTTGCAGGCAGCTTCTTGGTTCTTGACGCGATTGAGCGCTCCCCTCAAGAGGGGGTTGATGTCGGCATCCTTTGGGATTTCTTGTACTGGCACGACTTCAATCTGAACGTGGCGACGGGCTACCGTTCAGCGGGCCTTGGTGTTGGCTATGACCTCACCAGCAATTTCGGAGCCTATGGCGGCTACGCTTTCTCCTTTTGGACGTTGAAAAGCAACCCGCAACTCGGCCTCTACTTCGGATTCTGGTGACCTCCTCGGTGTAGTACCGAAGGATGAAAGCACCGCAGCACGACGCGAAGTTACTGGCTACTTACGAACAGTTGAAGAAGGTTCGAGAGAGCAAGACCATCGAACTCAGACCCACTGCAATGCTCCGTAAGGAGATTTCGGGTTTCGACGGTAAGCTACAACCTTTTCGACTTCGTTACTACCAGGTCCAAGGGATCTTTCACCTGCTCTCCATGAATAGAATGGTTCTCGGAGACGGCACTGGCCTTGGCAAAACGGCTCAGGCGATTGGGGCTTTGTGTTATCTCTGGGAGCGGGACCCAAAGATGAAAGCCCTTGTGGTGTGCCCCAAGTCAGCGATACGGCAATGGGCGGCTGAGGTTGAGCGTTTCACTATCGGGGTCAAGGTCTTTATAGCCTCGGGTTCTGTCGGTGTGCGACTCAAAGCTTACACTGAGTGGGCAGCTTGCTCGACACCCGCACTCATCGTGATGAACTATCACTCGGTGGTAAGGGATTGGGACCATGGGGTTGTAAAGGAGCCTGTAGCTCCTGGGGCAAAGAAGGGCACCCAAGGTACCCTTGGAAGTGGGTTCCTAGATTCACTGACAGCCAAGATCCCGAACCTGTCAATCATCTATGACGAGTCGACTGCCTTTAAGAACCCGAGTACCAAGACACACCAGACGTGCAAGTTCTTGTCAGAGCGTGCGTCTCGTGTTTGGGGGCTCACGGCCACGTTGTTGAAGAACAACTTGATGGAGGGGTTTGGGATTTACAAGGTGATTCGTCCGCAGACCTTCACGTCGAAGACACGATTCATGGATGATTACTGCGTGACGGAGATGCAGCCAATCAAGGGTGGTGGCAAGATCCCTATCGTTGTTGGGTACAAGCATCTTGACCAGTTCCGCTCCACCATAGACCCTTTCTTCTACGGTCGCCCGAAGCATGCGGTTTCGGATGAGCTTCCATCTCTGACTACGAGAGAGATCCTCTGTGAGCTGAGTAAGGCTGAGGACTCGAAGTACCAGGAGGCTCTTGAGGGGACGATGTTGCTTGGGGACGGGGAGTTGAAGGACTTCCAGGAGACCAAGGATATGACGAGCCTCATCTATGCCCAGGAGGTTGTGAACTCGTTGGCCCTGCTTAGGTTCAAGGAGGGGGATGAGGTCACGAACGAGGATGCGTTCGAGGGCAAGAGTGCAAAGGAGTCGGCCCTCATTGACCTACTGACTGAGGAGTTCGACGATGAGAAGGTCATCATCTACACCCGGTTTGAAAAGCTTGTAGGACGGCTCCAGGTGCTCTTGGGCAAGGAGCATATCAAGAGTGTACGCATTACCGGCAAAGAGACCGACAAAGAGCGTAAGAGGGCCATGGACGCCTTCCAGGACCCCACGAGCAAGGTCCGGGTCATCCTCATCACGGACGCGGGTAGCGAGTCGATCAATTTGCAGATGGCCGGGGCCATGGTGTTTTTCGACACCCCGTGGTCCTGGGGCAACTACGTTCAGCTCCTCGGGCGCATGATCCGTATTGGTTCACCTCACCAAAAGGTGTTAGCGGTCCATCTTATGGCGGAACGACCCGGTCGGGTTGGCAAGAAGCGGGAGACCATCGATCACAAGGTTATTTCCAAGCTTCGTAGCAAAAAGGGCCTCATTGACCAGATCATTGGGGAGGCTGCGGTTGGGGCGCTTCGATTTGAGCGTGTAGAAGGTGAGATTCGAGATCTAGCGCGGGCTCTACGGGAGTAGTTCGGTGTACGGGCAGGGTGGGGGTCACTTTTGTCGAATTTAGGTCCAGTGGGCAAAGTCTGCCCTAAGTGCAATGGCGTGGGTAGCGTCAAGGTCTCTCCGGACCTGTGGAGGCGGTGCCAATGTTCCTGGGCACGGGTCTTCACGAGTCGTGTGGGGGCGGAGATTGCCACGTCCCTTAGTGTCAGGGAATCCCCTCTCTATGAGCTGGGTGACCCCCCAGGAGTGGATTTGACACGATCCAACCTAATCCTCAAAGGGTGGTGGTCCGATATTGTCCCTCACTTGAAGTTCGCCCTCTACTTCAAGAACGTGGAGTACGACCTTCACTACTATATGAGGATCGTAACAGACGAGAGACTCCTCCAAGTGTGGTTTGGCAATGAGGGGTATAAATCTAAGGACCGTAAGACTAGAGAGGAAGTCCCTACCTTCAACAGTCTGCAAGACCTAGTTGGCTCGGACCAGAATTTGGTCATCATCCGACTTGGGTTCTTAGGGTATAAGAATGCAGCCGCACCAGGGATCTTCAAGGAAGCTCTCATGATCAGGCAGGCTGCTGCCTTGCCAACTTGGATCGTGGAAACTCCGGACAGTATCTTCGGAGTTGGGCATCGAGCCTACTCAGAAGATGTGGCGGACTACATCCGCCCTCGATTTCAGGCCATCAATCTGACGGTGGACCGAGATAGGCCCATTGTTCCACGGGGAGTTGATGGGGCGGGGTTGGAAGAGGACGAGGGTATGGCTGTGGATGAACATCAAAGGACCGTAGTTATGCCCTTGGAGCAGTTTCCAGCCCCTCGCCAAGGCTTCGATCCCGGTCTCGCTATGGGGTCGAGCAAGTACAAGGGACGTAAGGGCAAGCGCAACACGAAGGATGACATCGCATGAAAGGCATTCTTCGCAGTGTATTGGACTACGGCGACGTTGCTCAGTCTGAGTTGGTCACGAACCTTCAGAGGCTCATCCCAGCTCGTATTGAGTGGACACAACCCGCAGACAAGCGGCTCTACAGTTTCTCCGTGCGGTATTTTCAGCAACGGTTGGAAGTTCCTTCGCGGGTTACCATATCTGACTTCTTTGAGGCGCAGAAGGATCAAGAGGTTTTGGAGCGGATCAAGGACCTCGATTCGGTTAAGCCCTACATACGCACGAACTTTCTGCATCTACTGCATGTCACGGCTGAAGAGCAGAACAAGTTTCGCGCCTTAGCTCTCCTCAAGGAGTCATCGGAGATCATTGCCAAGGGCTTGATCATCGACAAGGAGAAGAAGCAAGGGCTTAGGGAGGGCGTCCTTCACTTCACGCAGAATGCCCACAAGCTCTTGCTCCAGGAGCACAACTCACGCACTCAGGGTGACATCCTCAAGGACGGGCAAGAGGTCTGGGACGAGTACCAGGAAGCTAAGACCAACAAGGGGCTTGCCTGGGGTAAGTTCTGCGGACTCAACAGCATCGACAAGGTTGTAAAAGGCATCAAGAAGGGTGAGCTGTGGGTTCATGCTGCCTACTCTGGCGAGTTAAAAACTACCTACGCCTTAAATTGGACATATAACCTTGTCACTTGGTATCGCACCAACGTCTTCTACGTTACGTTGGAGATGCCTTACGAGCAGCTCCGAGCGCAGATCTACGTAATGCACAGCTCGAATGCTAGATTCGCTAAGATTGCGGTCCCTCTCGACTATGAGAAGGTCAAGAGTGGGACACTCTCTCCGGATGAGGAGACGTTCTACCAGATCGTCATCAAGGACTTCAACAACAACGAGGAGTACGGTACGTTTGAGGTCTGGAGTCCTGACTCTGATGTGACCATGGAGGACATTCGGATCCAGGCCGAGATCTCGCACAACGAGCATGAGATCGGGCTTTTGGTTGTGGACCACGGTGGTCTTGTAGAAGCGCGTAAGGCCAAGAGGAGCAAGGACTATACGATTGAGTTGAACTCGGTCCTCCGTGACGCCAAGAAGATGGCCTTGCACTTCAACCATGGTGAGAAGATCCCAGTCCTTCTACTTTTCCAGATCAACCGTGAGGGTAAGGACTACGCGGACAAAAACGAAGGTAGATACAAGCTCCGGGCGCTCAGCTACGCGAACGAATGTGTTGTAAAGGGCACTCTTGTTAAGACAGATGTCGGGCTAGTCCCTATCGAGGAAGTGCGGCCTGGAGAGCATTGTGTATGGTCTTCAACTGGTTGGAAGCCAGTACTGCACCATTTCGAGCAAGGCGTTCGACAACTCTATAGGACTACTACTCGAAACGGTCTGGAGTTAGTGTCTACGGGTAGCCACAAGGTCCGAGTGCTCAAGAGGGAGGCTCTAGATTGGGCCGAGGTGTCTTCACTCCGAGCTGGTGATGTCGTGATGTGTGACGTAGGAACACGTCTCTTCCCCGAAGTATCCCAGTCTCTTCCTGCCCCTACTTTCCTCAAGTACGAAAAGGCCTTCGGGGACGATGGTAGGGAGCACCCTAACTTATCTAGGTTGACTCGGGAGCAGACAGTTCACTTTCTTCGCGGCCTATGGGATGCAGATGGGTGTATAAACAATCAAGGGAACCTGATCCTATCCCAGAAGGTTATGAAGAAGCCCATGCTGCAAGCGATCCAGTTGTTGATGCTGGACCTTGGAGTAGATTCCAGTCTAAGAACTGGGTGGACCAGATTGAAGGGTAAGAAGTACGAGAGGGCGACACTCAGTATCTCTAGTAGAGAGTCTAGGTCTATCTTTGCTTCTGTCATCGGCTTCACTGAATTGCACAAACAGGACCGGTTGGAGTCTGCTGTGAAGGTGCGGCAAGGCAGTGTGAAGAGGCCTAGTGATATAACTTGGCCTATTGGAAATATGTTAACTCCAGTAGTGCGCAAGCACATTCAGAAACCGAGTCGCAAGATACGGGTGGCTCTCAGGAAATGGGAGGTGGATCGTCACCCTATCTCTGACGGTGCTTTCAAGGAGGTGCTTTCCTTGACGGCCTCTCTGGTAGACCCTGACCTAGACCGGTTGAGACTGTTGTCTCTTCTACGCCCATATCGTGTCAAGAGTGTCCAACCTTGTGGCGAGGGTGAGGTGTATGACCTTGAGGTTTCAGGCGATCATGAGTACTCAACCAACGGTTTCCTCTCACATAACTGTGAGAGGAGCGCGGATCTTGTTAGTACCACCTATCTCAACGAAGACCATCGTCGAGAGGGTACGACCATCTTTGATTGCCTTAAGCGGCGTGATGGGCCCTTGTTCCCTGCCTTCACGGCCAAGATTGATTGGCTCACCCGTCGTATGGCCAACCTCGAAGGTCTGCAAGGTGCATCGGACAAGGGGATTGCCTTGGACGACTTCTTGGGGTTACACGACACTATCCGTGAAATATTTGAGTGAACCATGGCCATACTATCCGCCGTTCTTCTCAGTAAGGGTGCTGCAAACGCCTTGATTTCAGGGCTCGTGCAGCACGGGCTCACAGTCACACCTGGGTCTAAGGACGGGAGATCTATCTGGGAGGGGGAGGCTTCAGTCCTAGTGGTCTGTGAGGTGTCTGAGGGGAGGGATGTCGATGTCAAGACTGAAAGGGTGGTCGATGCCGCGAAGAAGGCCCTTCTTGGTGTGGGTACGATGTGGCATTCAATAGTTGTATTCTCTACCAGTTACGTTCAGTACGTTCCATCGAACATCAAGTTACCGGAGAAACCTGTTGGGCCCCGGCCAGCTACGACTAGGTTTGACATGCTTGATAAGGATGTGTGAGGCCTCGGTGTAAGCCGACTCTATGGCTCGTCACACCTCGATCCTGGACAGTCAGACTTACGAACAGTCCTTACGTGAGAAGGAGAAGAACGAGGTCTTCTCACGTTGGACCAAAGAGAGACTCAGCACTCTGCGTGAGGCTGTCACTGCGCATGATGTTCTACGCTACTTCGGCGTGAGCCTCAAGCACGATGGGTCGTCTCAAGAGGAGCAGATCTCTTGTCCGTTTCACGGTAAGGACAACCGGCCTTCGGCCCGGGTGTACCCTCCTACGGGTCCTTCCCCCTCAGGTCTGTACTGTTGGACCTGTCAGAAGCGTTGGGACATCGTCGGCATCTGGAAGATGTTTCACGGTGACGACAAGATGAAGTTCACCGTGGCCCTCCGTGGGTTGGAGAGTGCGTTTGGGATCATCGCACCGGATGTACCAGAGTTCTATGACGAGGATGAGAAGGAGGACACCTCCCAGCGGTTTGAGGAAGTGCAACGGCTCCTCCAGGTCTGTGAGAACCGCCTTCTTGAGAGCCGGTCATCGTTCGACATGCACGGCTATCTGACCGTAGGCAAGCTCCTGGACGCCCTCTACTACGCTATGGACCAGGACGTGATGCCCTTAGATGGGGTCGAGGTCAGGGCCCGTCTCGTCCTCGATAAAATTGGGGAGAAGATCCGAAGTGCCTAGACGCCTCAAGGTCAAGACCAAGGAGATGGGGGATATGGAGCTGTACCTCATCTACCAGGAAGGTAAGGACTGGGAGTCCGAATGGAGACCACTTCAGGGAGCTGAGATCACGTCCTTACTTACCGTGATCTCCAAAGAGACCCTAGACCACGTTCTAGCAGGCTGGTCTAAGCCGTTCACCACGGCTTTGGGGATACCCCCTGACGGTGCCCTCCGTAAACTTCCTCAGTCCCGTTGCTATCAACGGCTGCCCTGCCCCTTCTATCAACCGAAGATTTGCTTGCCAACAGCAAAAGAGATGCCGTGGTGCTTTGAGCCTGACGGTATAGATGACACGGTATCACGAAAACTCGCGTCAACCCTTGTCAGTTTATGGCGAGAAGGGGTGTATATCGTGGTTGTCCAGGAAGGGGTGCCTAGTGTCTGATACTGATGACGACGATCTTTTTGTCCCTACTAACAAGCCCACTAGCAAGTTACTAGTGTTGGGGGGAGACGATGATGATGCCGACCCTATGGGGACTATGGGTGTCAAACAGCAGACGGATGTAGAGATCAAGATTCGTCCGTGGATGAAGTACCACGACTCTATCCTGATCGAGACAGTTGGGGAACTGGAGAAGCTGGTCGATTTGTGTATCGCCAATGGTAGAGCGTCTCTTGACTTGGAGACAACGGGTCTCGACAACCGGGTCTACTTCCATGACCCGGCTACATTGGATTCTACGCATGAGCGTTGGTGGGATGAATCCAATCCTCCGGCAAAGGTACCGGTCACAGTCCACAAGGTGGTAGGGTACTGCATCTCTCCGGATGGGCGGACTGGGTACTATGCCCCGATCCGTCACACAGCAAAGAAGTCCAACAACTTGGACCCTGTTGGGGCAGGACGGGCGATCCAGCGTCTATGTCAAGCTGCACAGCCTGAGATCAACCCAGAGGGTTTGGTAGAGGACCCTCTGGGTAGTACGAACATCAAGACCTTGGGGAAGGTCAAGTTGCTCTTCTGGTATGCCAAGTTCGATCAGGAGTTTCTATACCCCATCACTGGGATCGATTGGTGGCACCCCGAATCCTTCGAGGATGGGATGCTCATGTACTTCACCAAGTTGTCCAATGACAAGAGCCTTGGTTTGAAGGACAAGTCCAAGCGCAAATTGGTGGTCAAGGATAAGAACGGGGTTTCGGTCTACGAGAATGGCTCAGAGGTACCTTACGAGATGGTGGAGTTGAAGGAGTGCTTTGCTCCAGGTCGCTCCATCTCTTTCCCTGAACTCGACCCTCGGGAGGCCTTACCCTACACGAGTGGCGATTCGATCTGTACCTTCTTGCATTGCACCAAGCCGGATGTCTGTGATGTCATCACAGACAAGAAGTTCGCGCAGACGTATCGGCTGGAGAAGCAGGTGACTCAGGTCACTCGGATCATGGAGCGAAACAGGATCCGCATTGACCGAAAATACGTTACCGATTTGCTAGCTGAGGCCGAGAAGGAAGCCCTCGTCTACCGTGATGAGATCATCGCTTTGGCGGTACAGCTCGGGTTCAACAACTTCGACCCACAGTCTCCGAAGCAACTGAGTGAGTTCCTATTCGCCAGTCCGAACGGATTGCGGATCGAACCCAAGCCTGAGCAGAACGAGAAAAGTGGTCAGTACAAGACTGACGCGGACACCTTTGAGAAGTTGGTAGAAGAGAACCCCAACATCAACCCCATCCTGATCACTGTGGTGAAGTACCGACAGGTGGAGAAGGTCGTGGGGACCTATCTCAAGTCCATGCACAATAACACGGACAAGTACGGGGACCTTCGGTACCAGTTCCGTCAGGTCGGAGCTGCTACGGGCCGCTTCTCCGCCCCCGCAGGAGACCCTGAACATGGTTACGGTGGTGTCCCGGTCCACGGGATCCCTTCAACCTACGATGACAAGAAACCCAAGGTCGCGACAGCTCTCCGCAAGGCTTTCATAGCACGACCGGGATACGCTATCCTCAAGGTCGACTATGCAGGTGAAGAGCTTCGTATCGTCACCAACTTGTCCAAGGAGCCCGTCTGA
>Ga0315277_10009715_pt1 | contig 12267 bp, 10 predicted proteins | sample YL17G05_15_MG_FD_203695 | JGI IMG/M metagenome (GOLD analysis project Ga0315277, IMG submission 203695) | Sediment microbial communities from Yellowstone Lake, YNP, Wyoming, USA - YL17G05_15 | ecosystem: Environmental > Aquatic > Freshwater > Lake > Sediment | place: USA: Wyoming | collected... | reverse complement strand
GCCCGGATGCGGGAGATCGCCCGCCCGTGCTCCTCGTGTGTCCCATACGAGAAGTTCAGGCGAGCGACATCCATCCCCGCTCGCGCTAGTCGCGCGATCATCTGCTCCGACCAGCTGCTCGGGCCGATCGTGCATACGATCTTGGTCCGCCGCGCCCCCTCAGAGAGAGATGATGCGCCTTGCTGTCTCCTCACGCCTTCCGCCCCCCTAATGCGCCGGCGGCGACCAGCGCTGCGCCTCCTCCAGGCCCGCGGAGAGGCGTACACTGACCGCCGCCGACCATGATACCCCGTTTGCTGCTTGGGTCCGGCTTGCCTGTTGCCTGCCGCGGCTGGCCTACCTGCCTCCGGGCTCCCGCTCCCCTGCACCTTCTCGAGCCCGGGCTCCCCGACCCCCTCGTCGCCCACCTCGCCGCTGCCCCGGTTCCCTGGTCTCCCCCCGTCGCTCCCCTTCCCGTCGCTCCACCGCCGCTGGCACGCCCTTCTCCGGAGGCATTGGTGGCCGCGTCACAACTGTGGGCGCCGACGTGTACTTCCAGATCAGAAACGCCGCCACCGCCGCCACCACAAGCACGATGATAATTCCTACTGCAGGTGACATCTTCCGGCCCATCCTTGCATTCCTCCTTTGCTGACCTGCCCGCCCGAGGCGGGCTGTGTAGCCCCAGTCACAGATCGCCGGGCCAGCCAATGGCCCATACCACCGCCTGTCCACCCGAGCCCTATCCCGCCCCGGGCCGCCCACACCACCGCCATACAACCTGTTACCACATGCTTCGCCCCTATGCCAACGCCGCTTCCCTGCCTATCACAAGCATCCAATGCCCCGCTTCCCTGGCCCACCCCTAGTTCCTCTTTCCCCCACCGCCCAATCACGGCCCCTGACCCCTCCCCCAGAGGGGTTGCTGTGCTCCCGGCGGCGAAACCAGTCCTCGGCTGACCAGCACGGCGCCATACTGCGCGGCCAGGAGCGGACATGCGCGCGGCAGTGTTCCCCAGCCCCGGTCTCTGCGAGATCGTCGAGCGAGAACCGCCTTCCCCTGCTGAGGGCGAGATCATCGTGCAAGTGCACGCCTGCGGCCTCTGCGGCACCGACCTCCACATCTACCAGGGCGAGTTCCCCGCCCGCTTCCCCTTGGTCGCCGGCCACGAGTTCGCTGGCCTTGTGGAGGAAACCGGGCCAGGCGTTGTCCACCTGCGGGCCGGAGACCGCGTCACCGTGGACCCCAACATCAGTTGCGGCGCCTGCCCCCCATGTCAGAAAGGCTATCCTCACCTCTGCCGGGACCTCTCCGCCATCGGAGTCACCCTCGACGGCGGCTTCGCCACCCACTGTGCCGTTCCCGCTCGCCAGGCCTACAAGCTACCCAAGGACATGCCTTTCGCCATAGCCGCCATGAGCGAACCGGTCGCCTGCTGTGTCCATGGCATCGAGCAGGCCCATCTCCGCCCCGGCGACACCGTCGTCATCATCGGCGCCGGCATGGTCGGCCTGGTGATGCTGCAGCTCGCCCTTCTTCGCGGCGCCTCCGTCGCAGTCGTCTCCGAGCCCTCCGCTCCCAAACGGCAGATCGCCCAGGCGCTCGGCGCGACCGTCGTTGTGGATCCGCACGCCGCCGACCTGGCAGAGGCCGTAACTCAAGCCATCGGTGACTCCGGCGCGGACGTGGTCATCGAATGCGTGGGAAGCGAGAGCACCGCCCAGCAGGCCGTCTCCCTCGCCTCCGAAGCCGGCCGCGTGCTTTTCTTCGGCGTCTCCCCCGAGGCCGCTCGCGTCAGCGTGTCCCCCTACCAGGTCTACCGCAAAGAGCTCACCATCACCGGCAGCTTCACCAACCCCTTCACCCAGGGCCGAGCCCTGAGCCTGCTCAACTCCGGCCGCCTCAAGGTCGAGGAGCTGATCACCCATCGCCTCCCCCTCGACCAGCTGCCCAAGGCCCTGGACCTGATGGCCGCGCACCAGGCCACCAAGATCCTCATTCAACCCCAATCGTAGGGCGGGCTGCCAGCCATCGTGGGGCACGCTTCCAGCGTGCCTATAGCGCAAGTGACGACTGCCCGGCTAACCCCTCCTCTTGGGGCAAACCAACATGCATATCCCGCACACCGTCTGCTCGATCCCCTGCGCTTGTGCCCGGGCCCGCGCCGCACGCGCACACGCAAACGCGTCGAAGAACTCCTCCCTCCCCATCCCCGCCCGCCACTCCACCCCGGAGATCGCCCCTCCCGGGCACGCCTCCTCACACGCCGTGCACGCCCCGCACTGGCTCTCTGTCACTGCTCTTCCGGTTACCAGAGGAGCGTCCGTTAGGATACTTGCCAGACGCAAAGCCGGCCCCAGTTCCGGCGTCACCAGCAGCGCCGACTTCCCGATCCACCCCAGCCCCGCGCGCGTTGCCGCGGTCTTGTGTGGGAACGGCGCCGCCAGCGTCCCGTAGTCCAGTTGGGGTTGGGTGGCCGGGTTCACCTGGGCCGCGTGCCCGGCGTCCCGGAGCACCTCCGCAGTGGTTGCCGCGATCTCGTCCAGCCGCTGGTTCAGGCGCAGGTACTCCTGGTAGTAGGCATATGTCGGCATCTCCTCCGCGCTCGCAAACACCTCCGGCGAATGCCCGATGGCGATCACCACCGCTCTCGGAAGCTCCCCCTGCCCCTCCACGGACAGGCCGCTGAGATCGGCGAAGCCCACCAAGGAAGCGCCCGATATGGTGGCAAGCGCACGCACCCGATCTGTGAACGCACCATCAGGCTGGTAGGAGTAACTCACCGCTACCTTACCTCGATCTCCCCCTTCCCCGCCTCCGGCCCGCCCGGGGGGAACAGCAGCCCTGGAGCCATCACCCGCTGCAGCTTCACGTACACCTTGATCCCGGGCTCCCGCGTCTCGCCCATCACCCGGCCGCCCTCTCGCCTCACCTCCACCACCGACATCATGTCCAGATCAACCTCGTACAGGCGGTTCGGCGCCACCCAGGTGGCGTGGAACACGTCACGGACCTCGCCCTTCGTTTCCTGTCTCACCCACTGCGGCTCCCCCTCCGGCACCAGGCGCCATCCCTGCGCGCCCAACTCCTTCTGGTAGAACTGGTACACGGTCCTGGATGGGAAGTCCTCCTCCAGGGTGAACCAGTACTTCCGCCACCCCAGATTCTCGGACTCCTGCTCCCCGATGTTCTCGGTGCCGGGGAAGTGCGGCAGCTCCGGCGCCGCCCCCGCTCCCTTCGGCGGCCGGTGCGCCTGCCACCTGCTCACGGCCACCAGCAGCAGCACCCAGACCACCAGCACCGCCCCGATCGCCACGAACAGCTCTTTCCGGTTCGTAGTCATGATCCCTCGATTTGGATGATGCCCAGACCGGTCCTGGCCACCGCGCCTTAGAGCCTCTAACAGAACCCTTTCTGTAGGAAGTTGAAGGCGATGAGTGCGCAACCGATTTTTAGGAAGGCCAGGTGAATATCGTCCCGACGCTCCCAGCGGATACGCAGGCGGCGGAAGTGATGCAGCCAGGCCAGCGTCCGCTCTACTACCCATCGCGTCTTGCCCAGGCCGCTGCCGTGAGGGCTGCCGATTCGCGCCAGCAGGGGACGGATCTTCCTGGCTCGCAGCCAGTGGCGATGCTCATCGGAGCTGTAGCCCCGGTCCCCTTGCACGATCTCAGGGCGGCGGCGGGGCCGGCCTGGCTTGCCTCGCACCGGGGGAATCGCCTCCACCAGAGGCTGAAGCTGGGTGCTGTCATGCACGTTGGCGCCGGTCAGCAACACCGCCAGTGGGAGGCCCTGGGCATCCGTAATTACGTGGTGTTTGCTGCCTTTTCTCGCCCGATCCGTGGGATTGGGGCCCGTTTGCGCCCCCCCAAAACCGCCCGTACTGAACTGCTGTCCACCACCGCCCGGGACCAGTCTATCTGGTCGGCCTCCCGCAGCCGATCCAACAGCAACCGATGCAGCCTCTCCCACACCCCGGCCGCCTGCCATTCGTGGAGTCGTCGCCAGCAGGTCATCCCAGACCCGCAGCCCATCTCCTGGGGCAGCATCTCCCAGGGAATGCCCGAGCGGAGCACAAACAGAATCCCGGTGAGCGCAGCCCCATCTGGCAGCCGTGGTCGGCCCCCTTTGGGCTTGGGCGGCTCCGGCGGCAGTAGTGGCTCGATCAGTTTCCATAATCCGTCACTTACCAGTGGCTTTGGCATCGGCATTCCCTCCCATCAGGAATGCCTCCGATGTGATGCCCATTTCAACGCATGGGCAGGGTTTTGTTAGAGGCTCTTACTCTCTCGCACCGCCTGATCGGCCCACTCGACGTTCCGCCCTCGCGTTTTCGCGATCACCTTGGCCTGCTCGGCAAAGGTATTTGTGATCTTCTCCATGGAGGCGTCCGCGGCGCGCCCGGCACCTCCGCCGCCCTTCTCCTCTCCCTGCTCTCCGCTCTCCGGCATGGAGAACAGGTTGACCGGATGCGCCCCGCCGATGGTGGTGGCGGGGTGCATCGCCGCGATGTTCGCGGAGAGAGTGATATACGTCCCCGCGGAGATGGCGAACCCGCCGGCGGGATACACATAGATCACGGTTGGCAGCGGCGAGTTGAGCAGCGCCTTGGTCATCCTCAGCATCGGCTCGCCCAGGCCTCCCGGGGTGCTGAGGAAGATAATGAGGCACTGAGCGCCCTCTCGCTGCGCGGCCTTCAGGCTTCGCTCGAGATACTCGGCGGTGGGAACGTCAATCGCCCCCTCGATGCGGATCGTCGCCACTGGCTGCGATTGGTGACGGGGGAGAGCCGCGCCGGCGCCCATACCGACAGCAAGCGCGATGATGCCGCACAGCAGCACACTCAGGTGGTTTCTCACTCTGGTCACAGGTCCGCTCGCCGTGGGCGCGTCCAAGTTGTGGCCTGCCAGCACGGCAGGCCCTGCTCCGCGTTTCCGAACTCCCCCGCCGACTCCTTCCCGGAGATGCCCCTCAGTGCGCGCCCCAGCACCAGGAACAGCACCAGCAGAGGCCCGGCCGCCAGCTTGGGCTGCTCCCGGAAGTAGTCCTCGGCGATCGAGTAGAGCACCCATATGCCGCCACCGGCGGCCGCCGCCAGCGACGCCAGGATGCTGGTCAGGCGGCGCCTGTTCCGCACCTGACCGGTCCGGCGTTCCTCGCCGCGCTGCACGCAGTCGAGGCACTGCTGCGCCTCCGCCATCCAGTGCGGATGGCCGCTGTTGCGCATGAGTCCCAGCTCGGCGCGCGCCTCCTCCCACTTCTCCTGGAGGCGCAGGGAGCACGCCAGCAGCGACCGGGCGGCGGCTCGCACCCCGCTGGAGCCGGCCGCCCGCCGGAACTCCTCCTCCGCCCCGGCAAAATCCCTCAGGTGGTACCGCGCCACCCCGAGCCCCAACTGCACCCGCAGATCTCCGGGTGACTGCTCGGCCGCTCGCGCCAGCGCCTTCGCCGCCTCATCGTTGGCGCGCGTGAGGAGCAGCGACAACCCCAGATGCCACCACACCTCCGGCCGATAGGGATCGGCCTTCGCCGCCGCGCGGAAGGCCGCCTGCGCGCTCTTGGCCCGACCGATCACCATGTAGGCTCGGCCCAGTCCCAGGCAGGCGTCCGCCTTTCGCCCGTACTCCTTCGCCTCCGCCCGGTACTCCGGGATGCGGGCGATGTCGCCTCCCGCGAAAGCGCTCACGAAGTCCGTGTACGGATCCACCATCGCGCCGGCCGCCGATCGCTCGGCCTCGGCGACCTGACCCCAGTACTCCTCGCTGCGCGCGTCGTAGCTGAGCGGAGGTTTCTCCCGCAGCAGGTCTAGCTGCCGCAGCTCGTGGCGTCTGGCCCAGGCCTGCTGCCGCGCCTCGCCTTCCGCCGTCGCCGCCGACAGCCCCCAGGCGGCAACCACCCCGCGGCGCTCAGGCCCCGCTCCGGCGACCCACACATCGGTCACCAGCAGCTCCCCGAAACCTGAATGGTGCAGCTCGGTGAGCAGGGACCGCGCCTGAGAGAGGTAAAACTCGGGGGGAGGGGGCTTCTCCTCGGGCGTTTCCTCTTCCGGAGCCTGCCCGCCTCCGGCGGGTCCTCCTTCCGGCTCCCCCCAGGCGTCCTCGGGCAGCGCTCCGATCTCTGGTCCCTCGGGGACCCTGAGGGACACTGTCGGGGGCCTGAAGGGGTAGGCAGGCCCTGTCCCCCCTGGTTCCATCACGCCAGGCCCTTTGCCACCACGCGCTTGAGGGCGTCCACTGCCAGGGAATCGTACTGAACGCCGGCGTTGGCGGCCAGGTGCTCCATGGCGTCCTCCGGCAGCAGCGCGCGCCGGTAGGGCCGGTCCGCGGTCATCGCCGCCATGGTGTCGGCCACCGCCAGGACACGGGCGGCGAGGGGGATCTCATCACCCATCAGCCCCTCCGGGTAGCCGCTCCCATCGAGCCGCTCGTGGTGATACCGGATAGCTGGCTTGACCGACCACGGGAAGTCCAACGCATCGAGGATCTGCGCCGCCACCAGGGGATGGGTATGGACGATCTGCGTCTCCAGCTCGGTGAGCGGGCCCGGCTTGAGCAGGATCATGTCGCTGATGCTGACTCGCCCGATGTCATGCAGCCGAGCCGCTACTTTCACACCCTCAACGACCTCCTCGGCGCACCCCATCTCCCTGGAAATCGCCACCGCAAACCGGGTTACCCGGTCGGCGTGGCCGCGGATGTAGCGATCGCGCGCCTCCACCGCCCTCATCAGGGCCCGCACCACGCTGTAGACCGTCAACCGGTCGGGGAGGGCCACCTCACTGGTGAAGTAGGCCTCCACCGGCGCCTCTTGATCGCGTTGCCGGTGTCGCAGGAACTGCTCGGCAAGCGCGTCTATCGGATGCGTCCGCCCGCCTGCCCGGCCAGCGGTGTCGGAGACCGTCAGCCCTTCGATCTCAGGGGCTACCCGCTGGCTGTCGAGCGCGGCCAGGGCGGCCTCTCTCTGGGCCTTGGTCAGGCGCTCCCACATGATCGCCAGCACGGGCTCGATCTGCTCATAGGCGCGCAGCCGCACGAAAGCGCGCTCCTCCTCGCTGAGCGGGCGGGTGGTCGAGCCGGGCCGGGCTTCGCCCTCTGCGCTGCCCCCCGCCTTGCACTCGAACACCTCGTAGGCGACAACTTGGAGATGGTGCGGCCAGCCGCCGCCCAACTCCCGCACCAGGTCTCGCTCCGGGGCGATGTCAACCCTCGCCTCCAGCGCCAGCAAGCACAGCGACCCCCACACCGCGTCGAAGTCCAGCGGCCTGAGGCGGACGATGGAGAACAGGTCTGCAAAGGGTGACCCAACCTGGCGCCCCGCCACCTCCAGCTCGTGCAGCCGCTTCTCCGTGGCCGTGACAAAGCACACGCTGGGATAGGAGGCAATGCTCCGCAAGGCTGAGAAGAAGTTGAGGTCGAAGGCGGGGTTCTCCGCCGCCAGCTCTACCTCGTCCAGGCAGATGATCAGCTTCTCGCCGGCCGCCTCGATCTGCTCGATCACCTGGCGAAGCTCGAGGAAGCTGATCGCATCCTGCTTCTCGAACTCGGGCCAGATGAGGGCGATCTTGCCTGTCGCCTGCCGCGCTGTCTCTCTCACCAGGAGGTGGAAGAACTGCTCCGGTTGAAGATTGGCCAGCCCCTCCAAGCTGATGTAGACGACCGCATACTGGGATGCCGGCAGGCCATGGGAGGACAGCACCGCGGGCCTGGCCAGATGCAGCAGAAGCGATGTCTTGCCCGACTTGACAGGTCCGATGAGCGAGCAGTTCTGCACGCCCGCGAGCAGACGGAGTACCTCCCGAGTCTCCTTCTCCCTCCCAAAGAAGAACCGTGAGTCCTGGATCGGCCCTCGGTTGAAGAAGGGGTTGGTCACTTCATTCCCTCCCAGGGGGCGGGGGCTCCACCCCGGTTAGGCCCGGCGAGACGCACCGCCCCTGCACCAGCGCCCCATGCACGAGTCTTCGCCGCCCTGCGGTCACAGCCTCTTGCCCAGCCGGGCAACCCACCGGCCAAGCAGACCGATCTGGAGGCAGAACCATCCCAGGGGGGTGGAGGGGCCCTCACGCGGGCTTTGTTCTGTCAGCATATCAAGCGCCTTCAAGGTCGCCACGGCCCGCGCAAGCTCACGGCTCCTCAGGCCAGTTGCCTGTTCCAGCTCAGACTGAGCGGTCCAGCCGCCGGCCTGCGCCAGAGCCGACAGCACCACCTGGCCATGCGGCCCGGCGCTGTCCCACAGGTAGCGCAGGTGGATCTCGCCCTGGTCCACCACCTCCTCGGCGGCGGCCTCCACCAGCGCGACGTCCAGCGCGCCCTCCTCTCGCTCCAGGCACTGCTCCACCAGCCGGTAACCAAGCAACTGCAACAGGTACGGCTGGCGCCCGGTCAGTCTGGTGGCGAGGGAAACCGCGGCGTCTTCGCAGACAAGCCCCAGGGCCTCGAGCGGCCTGCGGATGAGCGCCTCCGCTTCACCGCCCGCAAGCGGCCCCAGCCGGCGATAGGTGGCCAGGTTGAGCAGGAAAGACCAGTGCTCTCCGGCCAGCTCCTCCAGGCGGTGGGTGCCGGCAAGCACGAACCCGATCGCCTCGCTGTGCTGGATCAGACTCCGGAGCTGGTCGAACACCTCCGGGCCCAGGCGCCCGGTGCGCACCTTCTGCTCCAGATCGTCGAACTCGTCCAGCAGCAGCACCGTCTTGCCCCCATAGTGAGCGGCCGCCTCTCGCACCATCTCTGCGCCCCGCAATCGCGAGGGAGGGAGGCCGTTGCTGGTCATCCATCTCGACTCGTCGCCGGGCAGGAGACGGCGGGTGAGGTCTGCGAAGAACCCCTGCGTGTCAGAGACAAGCATCCCCTGGACATCCACGAACACGGGGTGGTAACGGCCGGCGAGACTGACCTCCAGACGCTTGAGAACGCTCGTCTTGCCGCTCCGCCGCGGCCCGACCAGCACGGCTACAGATCCCTGTTGGCCGCTGGACAACGCGCGCGCGACAAACGCCATCTCCCCGGCGCGGCCGTGGAACATGGGGCTGTCGCCTACCAGCGGCTTGCCCACCACGTAGGGGTTCTCTCGGCTCCGCATGAGGCCGGGAGCGATGACCTCAACGCGACCGGATAACACCTCCCTACGCCTTGCTTGCCCATCGTGGAAGGTCACCTCTCCGCTGACGTCGAGAAGGCCCGGCTCCGCCGGCGGCAGGGGAACTGCCACCTCCTCGTGCCCCTCGGGCGGAAGCCGGCGCACCGAGGCACTCTGCGCGCCCAGGGAGACCGTGATCTGCTCGGCCGGAGTCTTGCCAAGGTTCTCCAGCCGCACCAGCGCCGCCGGTCGCCTGCCCGCCACCACACGAGCCGAGGCAATGCCGGCACGGACCTCCGTCCCAGAGGTCGTGGGTGCCTGCTTCGCGATGGCCCGTCCCCAGCTCTCTGCGATGCGCAGGGCAACCACCCAGCCCAGACCCGCGCAGGAGGCAGCGGAGCTGCCCTGAGGGACCCCGATGGGTTCCCCTTCGACGCTGCTCAGGGCAGGCCTCAGGATTCCCGAGGGGCGCTCCGCCGTCGTCGGCGCGAGTCGCATCGCCTCCACCAGCGCCAAGGCCCGCTGCCGGCGGCGCTCCCGATCGGCCTGCGATCCCGTGCGAAGGCACTGGCTCACACTCCGCGCCATGCCAGCCAGACGCGCGATCTCCTTGGATCTCCGGGATGGCAAGCAGGAGAGCGTGGCGGCGATCTCCTCAGCCGTCCCCGCTCCCGCGCAACGCGCAAGCCACGAGAAGGACTCACCCTCCTCCCGGCGCCCCGTCGCCGACAGGAAGATGGACATATCTCCCAGCGCATCGGCCAGCCCGTCCCCTGCCACATGCAGCTGGGCAAGCAGCCGCGCGTTCTCCCCGACCAGCGGGTTGTGCGCGGCGCGGGCTACCTCCCGGAGGACATGCTCGGAAAGGCGACCCAAGCGCTCGCATAGTTCCCCCGGCGGGATAGCAGTGGCATCAAGCGCAGCCGCAATGCCCTGGGCTGCAGCTCGGGAGAGTGCTGGCCGTGAGGCGAGCGCCAGCAAGTGCTCCCACACTTGCTGGCTCAGCGCCGCTTTCGCGCGGCCCAGCGCGCGGGCGGCCTCCTCCGCCACCTCCGTGCGCCGATCTCGGGTCAGCGCCACCAGCAGCTCCACATCTCCGGGCGTGCTCGCCTGGAGTGCCGCAGCTGCCGCCGCGCGCACCATTGGGTCCCGGTCGTGTGTTGCCTCGCGCACCAGGTCCACCCTCCCAAGCCGGCCCAGCGACCGCACGGCAGAGGCCCGCACTGCGCCCACCCGGTCGCGGGCCAGCCCCCGCAGCAGCGCCTCCGCTTCCTCCCCACTTCGCTGACCGAGAGCAGCACTCGCCGACGCACGCACCACAGCCGAGCGATCCGCGGCAAGCTCAGAGACCAGGGACGGGGGACATAGATCCGAGTCCTGCGCAACCGCCTCCGCCGCTGCCGCCCGCACCGGCGGCAGCGGGTCGCGGGCGAGAGACCGCAGTTCGCGGCAGGCGGAGGCGCTTCCCTCTCTGGCCCATCTCGCCAGCGCGGGAACGCACAGCCGCCGCACCTCGCCATCCTCCGCTCGCAGGCAGATCCCGGCCAGCCGCGCCGCGCTGCGCCGGGGCAACTCACTCATCGCCGCGGCCGCCGCGCGCCCGCCGGCGCCGCCGGAGCAGGCCGCCTTGAGGAGCACCTGCATCGCTTTCCCGTGCCGCGCAGGCCAGAGCGCGGCGGCCCCGAAAGCGGCTCCCGAGGTGGCCCGTTCATCTCCCCCAGCGGCGGCCTGTTCTAGCCAGTAGGCCGCTCTTTCCGCACACGCCCGGCCGCGGGCGCGGCCCAGGGCACTCGCCGCCGCCCACCTCGCCTGGCCGTGCGGATCGCCCAGCCGAGCGCCGAGCCCCTCCACCGCAGGCAGACAGCCCGATGAGGCGACTTCGCCCAGCCCTGCTATCCCGGCCAGACGCAGCGACACATCGCGATCCTCGGCGATCCGCAGCAGTTCGGACAGCCACCCCTCGCCATCTTGCCCGAGCGCGATGGCGACGACGGTGGCGGCTGGGCCGGAAGGGCCACCACTCCGGTCCTCCACAGGCGGGCCCGGGGACCTTCCGTGCAGCAGGTTGAGGATCTGGTCAGGGGCGTGATGGAGAAGCTCGCGGACGGCGGGAATGCCAGCTGTGGGATCAACGGAAAGCCGCCCCTCCAGCACCTCCAGAAGCAAGCGCCAGGCCCAGCCCCTGGCCGGGCAGGCACTTGCCGCCGCTTGGCGCCCAAGCTCCTTCCAGGCCTCGGCTGAGAGCTCTGGATCGCGACCCCACAGGCCGCGGTACAGGGCCTCGGGTTCCCACACCGCGGGATGGGCAGGCGGTGGCCGCCGGGGCGGATCCTTGGGAGTAGCGCAGGACCCGTCTCCACCGCCGCGGCCGCGCCCTGCTCCCCTCGAACAGAAAGGGGACGACCCTCTGGCCGCGTCGGCCTCGGAGCGTCCCCGCATGATCAGAATCCCTGGTGCCGAGGGGGGGACTTGAACCCCCATGAGCATAAGCTCACTAAGCCCTGAACCTAGCGCGTCTGCCAATTCCGCCACCTCGGCGCTCGCGCGGCTATTCTAGGCAATCCCGTCGGCGCCGTCAAGCGTAAGTGATCACCCTCCCTCGTCCGACCTTGACGGGCCAAGAGGAGCATGTTACCATCCAACACGCCACAGCAGAGCCCAGACGCCCTGCATAGCTGCGCCTGCGGCGGAGCGACGCAGGGGGGTTCTGCGCCGGCGTGGACGGGTGCCCGAGCTGGACAATGGGAGCAGACTGTAAATCTGCCGGCGAATGCCTACGGAGGTTCGAATCCTCCCCCGTCCACCAATCCCTTGCTAAGGCAAGGGATTGGTGGAGAGAGGCGAAAGGAGAGAGTAGAGAGGCGAGGGAAACAGCGTGTGCCGGCCGGCCGCCGGCCTGGAAAGAACCGTCGCCGCGCCTATCAACTCTCTACTATCGGCTTTCCGGCAAAGCGCAGCCCACATAGCTCAGTTGGCAGAGCGTATCCTTGGTAAGGATAAGGTCCCCGGTTCGATCCCGGGTGTGGGCTCCATTCCTCTTCCTACGGCTGCTTCCACGCAGCCAGCTTCTTCTGCACGGCGAGTTCCCGCAGACGGGCGTACCGCGGCAGGCCGTCCACGATGGGGGTGGGGACCTCTCCCTGGATGAGCGGCAGCGCGTAGTCGAGGAAATCCTGGGTGACGTCGTTGCCGGCTTCGTTGAGCCATTCCCGTGG
>Ga0315277_10009713_pt1 | contig 12268 bp, 6 predicted proteins | sample YL17G05_15_MG_FD_203695 | JGI IMG/M metagenome (GOLD analysis project Ga0315277, IMG submission 203695) | Sediment microbial communities from Yellowstone Lake, YNP, Wyoming, USA - YL17G05_15 | ecosystem: Environmental > Aquatic > Freshwater > Lake > Sediment | place: USA: Wyoming | collected... | reverse complement strand
GTGTCGACGTCGTCCCTTTCAAGCGCTGTACCCTGAACTGCATTTACTGTCAGTTGGGCGCCACCCTCGAACCGACCCTGACGCGCGCGGAGTTCGTGCCTTTGGGCGATGTCGTCGCCGAGGTCGCGCGGAAACTTGCCGCGGGGGTCTCCCCGGATTACGTTACCCTGTCAGGGTCCGGGGAACCGACCCTGTATTCGCGGCTCGGCGAGCTGATAGGCGCCATCAAAGCCCGGACCTCCGTGCCCGTGGCGGTGATCACCAATGGGACGCTTCTCTGGGACCCGGAAGTCCGGAACTCGCTGATTGGGGCGGACCTGATCATGCCGTCCCTGGACGCCGGCGACCAGGCGCTCTTCGACCGGGTGAACCGGCCCCACGCCGCACTTCGCTTCGAACAAGTGGTCGAGGGGCTGGCAGGCTTTCGGGAACAGTTTTCAGGGCCGATCTGGTTGGAGGTGTTTGTTCTGGCCGACACCTCGGACGCGGATGTCGAGAGAATCGCCGCACTCGCCCGCCGCATCCGTCCCGACCGAGTCCAGTTGAATACGGTGGCCCGGCCTCCCGCAGAACCCTTTGCCTTGCCCGCATCGGAAGAACGATTGCGCGGCATGCTCACCCTTTTCGGGAAAAACGCGGAGATAATCGCCGAGTTTAGTCGACATCAGCGCCGGGACGCGGCGTCAACGACACACGAACATGTGCTGGCCATGCTCAAGCGGCGTCCTTGTTCCGTGGAAGACATTGTTTCGGGGCTGTCGATCTCGCGCAGCGAGGCGTTGGAGCATCTTGCGTACCTGGTGCAATCACAAGACGTTCGCCCGGAGCCCCGCGGAGAAACGACATACTACTTGGTTTCCAACAGGCGCCCATAGAAATCACGGACCGCGCGCGCCTGTGCATCGAGCGAGTAGATTTCGAGGGCCTTCGCGCGTGCGGCGCGGCCCAGCGTGCGGGCATACTGCCGATCGGAGGCCAGGGCCCGCAGTGCGCGAAACAGGCCCTCCGGCGACCCGTCGCAAACGATGCCGTCTACGCCGTCATCGATGATTTCGCGCAGCATCCCTCGGTCGGCGGCGACGACGGGCTTGGCCATCGCCATGGCCTCGCGCACCGCACGGCACGTGCCGTCCGTGCCCGGAACCAGAAAGACTTTCGCGTCAAACGCCTTGAGTGTACCTACGTAGTTCTCTCCTTCGACGTATCCGGCGAAGTGGACCACGGACTCCAAACCGACCGTCTTGACCGGCCCTTTCCCGACCGTGTCTTGCCGGGTACCGCGACCCACGACGATGGCATGGGTTCTGGGGCAGACCTCGACCAGCAATTTGAGGGCGCGAAGAAGATCGTCGTAATGGCGATGGGGCTGCAACCGGGCGACAATCCCCACAACGAAGGCGTCGTGCGGGATGTTCAGCCAGCGGCGCGCATCAGGCACATCCCGCGCCGGGTCAAACCGCTCGACGTCCACCGCGTTCGGGATCACGCGCATGCGTTCGCGGGGAAAACCAAAGACCTGGGCGTCGTGTTCCTCGGCCTGCTGCGATGGTTCTATCAGACCCGCAGTGCCTGCGAGAAGGCGCGCATGCCAGGAGGTCTTGGCCAAGCCCGTGCCTTCGTAACTTGATCGCACAAGCGGCATGGCGCGCCTTTCGGCCGGCCTCAAAGCGATTTCATGATCGTTGTCGAGGTGGCAGTGAACAAGGTCATAGTCCCGCTTGATGAGGAGCGCTGCCAAGGTCCGTCGATCCAGAAAGTTCTTGATGGGACGGCGATGTTTCGACAGATGAAACTGCAAGATCGGCTCGATGCCGCGGTCCCGGGCCGTTTCCACGACCTTGTTGATCGAGGCGCCTGCGTCAGGGGCGCAAGCGAAATCAGCGTCGACCCCCTGGCCCCGCAACGCCACGCAAAGGTTCAAGGCGGGCTCCGCGGGGCCGGTCCACTTCGCATTGCTGAACAGGTGGAGCACTCTCATGCGGGGATTTCGACGTCTTTCATCTGGTCGAATTTCACCGAGACCAGTTGGGAAACGCCCCGCTCCTGCATCGTGACACCGTAGAGCACGTCGGCTTTCGACATAGTCTGTTTGCTGTGCGTGATGACAATAAACTGACTCTCGTCGATGAATTCGTCGACGAGCGAAAGAAACCGCGCTATATTGGTGTCATCCAGCGGGGCGTCCACCTCGTCGAGCACACAAAACGGGCTCGGTTTCGCCTTCAGGATGCTGAACAACAGCGCGATGGCCGTCAGGGCCTGCTCGCCGCCGGACAGCAGTTGAATGGACTGAGGTTTCTTGCCCGGGGGTCTGGCTTCAATCTCGATGCCGGATTCAAGCGGGTCGTCTTCGTCCAATAGATAGATACGCGCTTGGCCTCCGTTGAACAGCCGCCGGAAATAGTTGCGGAAACTGTCGCCCACCCGCTCGAAGGTGGTGAGAAACATCTCGCGGATCGTCTTGTCGATCCGCGTCACCACACCCAGCAGTACCTCCCGCGCTTTGGTGATGTCCTCGAGCTGGCTCACCAGAAAGTCGTTGCGCTTTTCGAGCGCCTCGTATTCCTCGATGGCCATCATGTTGACTTCACCGAGGCGTTCCAGCTTCTCCCGGTAGTCTGCAACTATCTGTTCCCGGGTCTCATCATCGTACTCGTCCGTACCGACCTCTTTCTCTTTCAGCGAGGCCAACGCCACTCGGTATTCGGACAGTATGCGCTCTTCAAAGAACGCGCATTGGTCCTCCAAGTGCCTCAGCGCCATTTCCTGCTTGTGGACTTCGGCCTGTGCCGCGTGGGTCTGCTCGTGCAAGGACCGCAGTGCTTTATCCAGACGGTCGGTTTCGTCCAGCACGGTCTGCAACTGATTCTGCACTTCCACGACGTTCTGCTGTGCTACGTCCTTCTCTCCCGAAAGAACGCTGGAACGTTCAACGTGTCGGGCGATTTCTTGTTCTAGCGTGGCTTCATTTTCCTTGTGCTTCGCGGCCAGTTCTCTGCGCCGGCCCGCTTCACGAAGGGCCTCTTCCCGCTCACGGAGTTCACGTTCCTTGTTGCGGGTGATTTCCTCCGCGCTCCGCGTCAGTTCGGCCAGCTTCACGCGCAAATCGGCCAATTCGTCCGTGCACAGTGACAGGTCCTGCCGGACCCGCGATGCATTCTCTTGCGCCTCCGCGACGGCTCGTTGCAGGGCTTCATCGTCGGTCTCGAACAGGCTGATACGCTCTTGCGCTTCGCGTCGCTGCACATCGAGACTGTTACGCCGCGCACACAGATCGTCCCGCTGCTCGGCGAGCTGACGTGAGGCATCGCTCAAGTTCTCCAACTCAGTCGTGTGGCGGGCAATCACTACGCCGAGTTCATTGAGCTCCCGACGTAGTTCTCGCTCCCGATTCTCTTCTTCCTTAATGTGCCTCTCTAAGTCCGAGATTTCCTCGGCCAACCCTTGACCCATCTTTGCCAGTTCTTCGAGGCCCGCGTCCGTTTGCAGCACCTTCTCCTCCAATTCGGCGATCTCGGCGCTGCGTCCGAGCAGGCCGCGGCTCTCGTGCTGGGTCCGGCCGCCGGTCACGGCGCCCGACGAGGCTACCACCTCGCCTTCGAGCGTCACTAGGCGCGGGAACGGGTTCGGGGACCGCGCGATGCGGATGGCGTCGTCGATGGTTTGAACCACCACGGTGTTGTACAGGAGGTACTCCACGGCCACACGGATGCGCGGGTCGTAGTGCACGTACTCAATCGCAGGGCCTATCACCCCCGGCAGGCCGCGGACCGCGTCCATGTCGTCGCGGACGCCGCAACGGATGGTGTCCAACGGGAGAAAGGTGACACGTCCGGCGCGGTGCTGGTTCAGAAACGCGATGGCCGACTTGGCGTCGTCCGCGGTTTCGACGACGATATTGTTGATGTTACCGCCGAGGGCGGCCTCGATGGCGCGTTCATAGGTCTTGTCCGTTGACAGTAGATCGCCGGCAGGGCCGATGATGCCCCGGATATCGGCAGTCTGTTTCTGCTTGGCCGACATGATGGCCCGCACGCCCGCGGCAAACCCTTCGTATTTGTCGCGCAACTCGCGCAGCGAGTGCAGGCGGGCCTCCACACGGCTCTTCTGTTCGCGCAACTGCTGCCATTCATCGTTGACCGCGCGCATGGCGCGCCCTTTCTCGGCGTGGACGTCGGCCCACCGGCCGTGCTGCTGCAATACCCCATCCAATGCGGACTGCTTCTCCGCTTCCGCTTGGCGCAATTCCTGCAATCGGCCCAATAGCTGCTCTTTGCGCCGCCCAAACGATTCCTGGTTCTGGCTGATGCCTTGGAGCTGCGTTTCGATGTTGCGGATGCTTACCTCGATCGTCTCGAGTTCCGTTTGGGTTTTCGCGCGGGCGTTCATGGCCTCCAACACGCGATTGCGGACGCTCTCCGAATGCGCGTCGGCTTCGGAAACACGCCGGGCCCGTTGCGTGTGCTCCTGCTGTTTCTGATCGAGCGCGTCCTGCTGTGCTTCGACATGCCGTCGAGACGCCTGGGCCTGCGCGTCGCTTTCCGCAAGCTGCAACGCGACGGCCTCCGCGCGTTTCTCGAACTCTTCGGACTCGCGAACGGCCTGTTGCTGCTGTTCTTGGGAGAAGGCCACCTGTTGGCGCAACAGGGCGATGCTCCGCTCGATCTTCTCCATTTCGGCGTCGAGCTCGCGAACGCCTTCGCGTCGTTCCTCAAGCGCCCGCTCGAGTTCGAGACGGCTGAGGCCGAGCTCTTCACGCCGGGCATCGAGCGTGCTGGTTTCGCCTGCGGCTTTTTCGTAGGCGTCCCGGGCCTTGGCAAATTCCTGCCGGAGCGTCTTGATTTCCGCCGTGAGCCGGCGGTGTTTGAGCCAAGCCGCGCGGATTTCAAGTTCACGGAGCGCCGCCGTCAGTTCACGGTGACGAATCGCCGCGTTCACTTGGCGCTTGAGCCGGCGCATCTGATGTTGTACCTCGGCCACGATATCGCCGAGCCGGAGAATGTTTTGTCCGGCGTTTTCCAATCGGCGCATCGCCACCTGTTTGCGCGTCTTATATTTGATGATGCCTGCCGCCTCCTCAAACACAAACCGGCGGTCTTCCGGCTTGGAGCTGAGAACCATGGCAATCTTCCCTTGGCCGATAAGGGAATAGGCGTTAGTGCCGATGCCCGTGTCCATGAACAGCTCATGGATATCGCGCAGGCGACATGGCGCCTTATTGATCAGGTACTCGCTTTCGCCGGAGCGGTAGACGCGCCGCGAGACCTCGACCTCGGCGAAATCCAGCGGTAGACGGGAATCGGCATTGTCAAACGTGAGCGACACCTCCGCCATGCCTGTGGCGTGACGGGATTCACTGCCGTTGAAGATGACGTCCTGCATGTGCGTGCCGCGCAACGCTTTTGGGCTTTGCTCGCCCAGGACCCAGCGGACTGCATCGAGGATGTTGCTTTTGCCGCAGCCGTTGGGGCCGACCACGGCGGTGACGCCGGGTTCCAGTCGAATCGCGGTGCGGTCCGCGAACGACTTGAACCCGGTCATCTCAATCTGTTTGAAGTACATCGAACCCCAATCATGAATCCATGCACGGCGGTCCCTGCGGTCCGGCTTCGATGTTGCCGGCAGTCTGCTGCCGAACGCTCTCGCACGCCGAACACGAATCAGCCATTGTCGGGTGATATCTCTTGCACGCGCTCGATGGATCGAGCCCGGCCCGTTTCCTCATCGGCGTCGATGACTGCGCCGCACAAGCCCGGCCGGTCATTGGGCACGCGAAACTCCGTGGGAATGCCCGTCAGGAATCGGTGGAGCACCCGCTGACGCTCTATGCCGATGACTGAATCCAGGGGACCGGTCATGCCGACATCGGTGATGTATGCCGAACCGTTGGGCAAGACCCTTTCGTCGGCCGTCTGCACGTGCGTGTGCGTGCCAATGACCGCAGTGCACCGCCCGTCGAGATACCAACCCATGGCCACCTTTTCCGAGGTGGCCTCGGCATGAAAATCCACCAATACGACCGGCGTCCGCTCGCGCATCGCCGTCACCTCTCGCTCGGCGGCCGCGAAAGGGCAATCGACGGGATCCATGTACACGCGACCGATTAGATTCATCACGCCCACTTTGTGGCCGTTTGCCGTGTCGAACACCGCCGACCCTTGGCCCGGCACGCCCGCGGGATAGTTCGCAGGGCGAACCACCCGGTCCAGCCGATCCAGCGCAGGGGCCAACTCTTTCTTCCGCCAGGTGTGGTTGCCCAGTGTAATCGCATCTACACCGAAACCCAGCAGCTCAGCTAATACGTCTGGCGTGGCGCCCAGACCACCGGCGGCATTTTCCCCATTTGCCACGGTAAAGTCAATCCCGTACCGGGCGCGGAGGCCGGGCAACAACCGCCCGACGCATGCGCGGCCGCAATGGCCCACCACATCCCCGATAAACAGTATTCTCATATGCCCTCGACCCGTCCGAATGAAGCGGCACAAAAGACGCCGCCAGCCGATTGGAAGCCGAAACAACAAGGAACGCGCGGACAGGGAATTCACACAGAGCCCGAATCACCGGATAAAGGTCGCGAAAAGAAGGACAGACCGCTCTCCTCTCGAAGACGCGCTATGCTTGTATCAGTCCCTTCTTCTCGCCCGATCACTTACGGGGTGCTTGCGCGAACCGTTATTTGGCGTACTCAACGGCGCGGGTCTCACGCACGACGGTGACCTTGATTTGCCCCGGATACGTCAGTTCGGACTCGACCTTTTTGACCACCTCTCGAGCCAGTTGCAGCGCTTCGGCGTCGTTCACTTTTTCCGGACACACCACCACGCGGACTTCCCGGCCGGCCTGGATGGCGTAAGACTTCTGCACGCCTTCAAAGCTCTCTGCAATGCTCTCGAGCTGTTCCAGCCGCTTGATGTAAATCTCCACCGTCTCACTGCGGGCGCCGGGCCTTGCCGCGGATAACGCATCCGCAGCTTGCACCAACACCGCGATGACGCTCTCCGGCGACATCTCGCCGTGGTGGGCGCCGATTGCGTTGGCGATGGTTTTGTTTTCGCCGTGCCGCTTGGCGATGTCGTGGCCAATCACCGCGTGGGAGCCTTCCACCTCGTGACTGACCGCTTTACCGATGTCGTGGATGAGGCCCGCCCGTTTGGCTTCCTGAATGTTCAGTCCGAGTTCCGCCGCCATGATGCCGGCCAGATGGGCCACCTCTTTGGAGTGCTGCAACACGTTCTGACCGTATGACGTACGGTACCTCAACCGCCCGACAAGTCTGATGATCTCCGCGTGCAGTCCATGCACGTCCACTTCCAAGCACGTGGCTTCGCCGCATTCCTTGATGGTCTTGTTCATTTCCTGCGTGATCTTCTCGACCATCTCTTCGATGCGGGCGGGATGGATTCGGCCATCCGTGATCAACCGCTCGAGCGCGATCCGCGCCACTTGGCGGCGTACCGGGTCAAACCCGGACAAGATGACCGCTTCCGGCGTGTCGTCGATGATGATATTGATCCCCGTGGCGCTCTCCAACGCCCGGATGTTTCGTCCTTCCCGGCCGATGATCCGGCCTTTCATCTCGTCATTGGGCAGCGGTACCACCGAAATCGTGTTCTCGACCACGTGTTCCGCCGCGTACCGCTGCACGGCATCGCCCAGAATCCACTGGGCCCGTTTGTCCGCGGTTTCGACGAGTTCCTCCTCAATCCGCTTGAGTCGCTGGGCACAGTCCCGCCGGACCTCGTTCTCAAGCTGGTCGAAGAGGGCCTTCCGGGCTTGGTCGGCCGTCATACCGGAAATGGTCTCCAACTTCTCGGTTTGCTGAGCGATCAGGGCAGTCACCCGGTCGCGCTCTTTTTGCAGGGCTTTCTCCCGCTCGACCAAGTCCCGTTCTTTCGCGTTCAGTTCGTTCCCCTTGCGGTCCAGCGTGTCTACGCGCTTTTCCAGGGCATCTTCCCTGGCGAGCACGCGTTTTTCGAGGGCAACCAGCTCTTTTCTCTCTTCGCGCGCCTCGCGTTCCATCTGAGCGCGAAGCTCGATACGCTCCTCCTTAAGCGTTGTATTCGCGTCTTTCAGAATCGTTGCGGCCTCACGTTCGGCATTTGAAAGGATCTGGGCGCGCTCCCGCCGCGTCTTGCTCAAAAGACCCCCACTCACGACGCGCGCACCCACAATCGCACCCATCACGCCCAAAACAAGGCCCACTCCGACCCAAATCAATAAGAGTGGGTCAAATGGCATACGCAGGTCCTCCTTTCCTGAGATAACATGCTCAGTCCGGACCCGGCAGCGTGGTGAGATGAATGCTAAGGCAGGGGATCGTTCAACCGATGTGAACCTATGTCCAAGAGAGCCAAGAGAATCCGTGTCTTCGAGTGAACGCGCCACCGACGGGAATTCACCGCGAAACCATCTCTATCGGTCATAACGTAACCGCCTGAAAGGCGAGGACAAGACATCAATCCCAAATCCTTAGCGTTAGTCTCAAACGACTTCCGGGCGAATGCTTCATCTATCGGCGGCTATTATAAGCCCGAAACGCCGCGAAGTCAACCGCGCGGTCATTTTGAGTAGGTTTTTGCCTGGAGGGGGGCAGTTCTTTGCAGCCCAAGCTTCCGCCACAGAACCTTCGCTCAATGTGGAAGCCGGTCCAGGGCAATGAGTTAGGCGTGATTGCGAAGCCTATGTCCGGAAATCGTCGGCCTCATTATCGGGGGGGCACATGGGAAACTGTCTCCCGTCATGCCCCCGTTTCCACCGCCAGTTGGCATTGACAACCGATTTCGTGCTACTGTCACGGAAAAAGAAATACTGAGAAAAGTGTTGTGGGCTCGTTCCCCCAGCGCAGGGCACGGGCTTGCGCGCATGTTGACCGCTGCCTCTCACAATGGGAGCTTAAACCATGACGACGTATGTTGCTGCGTATGACACGGAGCATCCGGATTGTCTCCTCGGGGTGCAACGCATTGTGGAAGTGCATGAGAAGTACGACGTGCCCGCCACGTTTTTCATGGTAGCGGGATTGCTGGACCGTCAGCGAGACGAATACGTGGCACTGATTCGCGACCGGCCCTTGTTCGAGGTCGCCTGCCACACCTATTCGCATATGCCGCTCGTCGACACGCCGCGGTATGGGAAAGCCGGTCCATACGAACGATTTCCCCACGAGATTGTGGACAGCAAGAAACGCCTCGAGGATGTGTTTGGATGCCGCGTTGTCGGATTTCGCCCCCCCGTCAGCGCTCCGGATGGCCTGGCGAGCGCGCCGTACGCGCTCGATGTCATTCATGAGGCCGGGTACCGGTACGTCAGCTCGGTCGCGTGGGGTCCCGAGTTTTCCTTGCCGGCCCCGCTGGTTCGTCCGTTCACGTATGGCGCGCAGGGGTTTCCAAACCTTTGGGAGTTCCCTGCATGCGGCTGGCACGAGAACTTGCTCAAAGGGCACAATGATATCGGCCCGGTGCTGTTGTGCTTGTTTCCCCCGGACATGCCGGAGACGATACCGGACACCTATGTGAGAACTCCTGAAGACGAGTTTCGCGTCAACAACAAACCCTTCATCGACCGGGCCGTGCAACAGCAGTTCCCCCATGTGACGTTGATCTGGCATCCTTGGAGCCTGTACCGCCTCGACCCCATGATGGAAATGCTAGAACGCACGTTTTCCTATGTTCGAGAGGCCGGATTACGGGCGGGGAAGTTCGTAGACCTGCTGGCGGAGTGCTCGGAAAAGGACTGACCGAGACTTTTGGCGGCTCTTTTCCCTATAGAAGTTGCGTTGCAGGGGATATCGCCAGGTGGGAGGTCTTGGAACATCAATGAAGTCAGGGTCTTTCGTGTTTGTTGGCGTCGCGACGTTGGCGCTTGTGGGCACGGGCGTTCGGCATGGTGCATTCGCGGCGGAGCCGACCGCCTACCTGGCCAAGGATGGCGCCACGGCCTACTGCATCGTGCTGTCCCCATCGGCCAGGCCGTCGGAAAAAACGGCCGCGGAGGAACTGCGGGCGCACTTCAAGGCGTGCACCGGAGCGGACCTCGCCATCGCCTCAGACGTGCCCTCAGCCGGTACGCCGATGCTCGTGTTGGGTTGCGGTCCGGCGGCGCGCTCTCTGGGAGTGGACCCCAAGCCCGAGGATCTGGGCGAACAGGGGTACGTGATACGCACCGTTACGCCGCACTTGGTTATCGCGGGTACGCCCGCTGCGGGAACGTTGTGCGGCGTCTACGACTTCATCGAGCGACACCTAGGCGTGCGGTGGTATGCACCGGGAGTCACCAAGACTCCTTCGGTGGCCGCGTTGTCCCTTCCCGAGGAGAACCGATCCGTTCGTCCGGGGTTTGCCTGGCGCCACACGAGTTACGCCTGGCCGGGAGGTGACGACGCCTTCCGTGCGCGGGCGCGCGAGAATTCGGGACGCGGCGGTCCCGACAATCCTTACGGGGTGCAGTATGGCTTTGATGGGTCGGCGCACAGCTACTTCTGGTACGTGAGTCCCGGTGAGTTCTTCGCGACCCATCCCGAGTACTTCTCCGAGATCGGTGGGGCGCGCCAGGAATTCGAGACACAGCTTTGTCTCACGAACCCGGACGTGCTCGATATTGTCACCGAGCGCATGCTGGCGCGCATGGCGGAAAAGCCGGGCATGCGCCAGCATAACTTCTCGCAAATGGACTATTACAACTGCTGTGAGTGCGAACGGTGCAACGCCGTCAACAAACAGTACGAAATCCAGGGCGGCGCCCAGTTCTGGTTTGTGAACCAACTGGCGAAGCGAACGTCCAAGGTCTACCCGGACAAACTCATCAGTACGTTGGCCTACATGTACACGGAAGAACCACCCAAAGGGTTGGTGATGCATCCGAATGTGGCCGTGTGGCTGTGTCACATGTACCCGTCTTGCGACAGCCACGCCATTGCCACGTGTCCGCTGAACGGGGAGCACAAACGGCGGGCCATCGCGTGGTCCCGAATCTGCTCCCACGTGTACATGTGGCACTACATCGTAGACTTTGCGCATTACTACAATCCGTTCCCGAACTTCCGCGCCCTTGCGGCAGACCTGCGTTTCTATCACGACATCGGCGTTGAGGGCGTTTATCTGCAGGGGATGAGCGCTGAAGGCGGCGGGGGAGAGTTCAGCCTGCTGAGGCCCTACTACGCCATGAAGATGGCCTGGGACCCGGCCCAAGATGCGGAGACCGTCTTGCGCGATTTTGTCGAGGGATACTATGGGCCTGCCTCGGAGCCGATATGGAACTACATTGCGTTACTTAACGACAAGGTCGAGTCGGAAAACATCCACATGCACCTTTACACCAACCCGGCCCAGGGATATCTCACGGATGACGTCCTGGTGCGCGCGATGGACCTTTTTGACCAGGCGGAACAGGCCGTCGCGCAGGACGAGGAGTTGCTGGAACGGGTACGCGTCGCACGCATGCCGCTGACATATGCCCGGCTGTTTCCGCGCAACGGGTATGTGATCGATGCCGGAAAACTGACGTTTCAAGGCCCGTTTCCGCAAATGCCTGAAGTCCGGGATTTTCTCCAGCGAATGGAGCGCCACGGCTTCTCCACCCTGCGCGAGATGTTCGGCGAGCCCCAACAACTGCTCCTGTATGCCCAGGTGCTACCCATGCCGATGGACCTGGCCACCCTCCACAGCACGCATTTGACCGTGGAGACGGCGCCGTTTCTCGGCGGGCGCGCACTGCGGATCATCGACAATGCCACGGGGCGTGCGTAACCGCGCACAACACTGTACGGAACCTTACCTTCCCCTATTGCGGCGGTGAGGAGACGCGGGTGGGAGGCATGTTCGACATGCTCGGCAAGAGAGAGCCCTATGGGCTTATCGAACGGAGCGACACATCGCTGACGCTTGCCGCGCAGACGGACAGCTTTGTTATCCGCCGCACCTTCACATTGTCCGCGGAGAGACCTTCCTTGTGCATTACTACCGCGGTAACCAACACTTCGGACAAGCCCCGGGAAATCCGCATGCGCAGTCATACGGAGTGGGACCTCGGCGCGCTCGCGACCACGCGCGTGCGGTTCACCGACCGACAGTGCCGCGAGGTCGATCAAGACATGCGCCGGGTTATTGCGGAACTGCGGGAAGGCCAGTACTTCCGGCGGGACGACACGCCCGATGGTTCCTGGACGTTCACCGGGTCCAAAGGTCTCGCCGTAACGCAACGTTTTGACGCGGCGCAGGTAGAAACCGCTTGGCTGTGCTCCTACCCAGAAGACTTGGGCGAAATCGAGGCG
>Ga0315277_10009712_pt1 | contig 12268 bp, 15 predicted proteins | sample YL17G05_15_MG_FD_203695 | JGI IMG/M metagenome (GOLD analysis project Ga0315277, IMG submission 203695) | Sediment microbial communities from Yellowstone Lake, YNP, Wyoming, USA - YL17G05_15 | ecosystem: Environmental > Aquatic > Freshwater > Lake > Sediment | place: USA: Wyoming | collected... | reverse complement strand
GAAGCTTTACCGGAGGAAATTTTGCCTAATTCGAACATCTTAAGTGCGGCCATCAAACGAATGTGCTGTTCTATTTCCTCTTTTGTCATATGGACAGCGTGTTCAAATCCACTGGGATATTTAATCTTTAATTCTTCGGTTTTCATAACGATACCTCCCAAACCAAATTTATTATATCATGTTTTGCCATATCTTGGGGCATAATATTGGCGGCCGTTAAACCCTTCTTCAGGAAAAGCGGTCCAGCCTCCTGCCTTCCCCTTGCCGAATATGATGCTTTTCTTGCCTAAACCTAAAAGAATGTTTAGGGCTTTGGTTTTTTGTATCTACGCGATGCTTGTCCGCCAGAGCCTCAGCGTAGGCGGGCGCTACCTGTTCTCCGTAGTCCCGTAGGGCCGGACGTAGGAGGATGCGGTCTTGATCTATCCTTATTTTAATTACTGACTCTATCTCCCTATCTTCCCATCCCCTTATCTCCCCATCATCTTCTCATTGTCTCCCTATCCCCCTATCTCCTTATTCTTTCAGTGAGGATGGCCGGCCAGGCATCACCCCTTCCTTTTGCGATATCTTGCCTTACCTTCACGAACGACGTATGTAGGCTCGGGAGTAGATTCGGGCTTTAGGAATTCATCCATAGAAATCGCAATACCTGGAAATTTTTCCTGTAGTTCTCGATCCTCGGTCAAGCATGGGATTCCCATCTCCAGGGCTACGGCGATAAACTGCCCGTCATAGGCGGTGATTCCATATTGTGCAACGAGGTCCATCACCTTGGACGCAGAAGGTTCGCATTCGTTCTCAATCAGGATTTTCGAAACCTTTTTCCAAATATCCAAAGCTTGTTCCGGCTTGATCTGTTTCGCTTTGATCGCGGTGGCCAGGATGTTCTGAAATTCGTATCGCCATAGGACAGGGACAATCCACACGGGGTCCTTTTCCTCAACCTGTTTGGCTTCAGGTGTCAGAGAACTCGTCAAGTTCCGCGCTGCGACGACGTTCGAATCCACAACAATCATACACGACCTTCGCGCTTAGCTCGATCGATAAATTCCGCCGTCAAGACTGTCCGGGTCTGCACTGGAGGCGGAAACTTCACCGGCCGAAAACGCCGCATCCTCTCCTCAAGAACCACAATCGTCTGTTGAGTCATGGAGCGGCGGTTTCTTTCCGCTTCACGTTTTAACCACTCATGCAATTCACGGGGAATATTTTTTATCAACAAAGCAGCCATCACCGACCTCCGATACCATTTTGCTACCATTATACTATCACTCCGCTGTGATGTCAAATTTCCCGAAATCATAAAAATCCGGGTCAAATCTGTCATGAGTATTTCAACTCAGTCAACGACGTCCCGCAAGCCGCGGGCATGGAAATCATCTACCTCTTTGCGAACTCCGTGCCTCGAACGAGTCCACGCCACTCAAGACGAGTGGGTGGTAATATTTTGTGTTAACGATTTTTTGTTCCCGGCAATAAAATCCAGGTCAGCTATTCTGAGGAGACCGAGGGAGGCCATTTCCGTTTTCCGGTCTTCAAGCGGATTATAGCCTAAAAGAAGGTGGCCTAAGAAATCCGTGTAATCATTTTTTCAGATCTGCGTAACCAAGAGAGCGTGCAAAAGTTGTTCAGATCTCTCTGAAAATAGCCTTGACTATCTTTCCATTTAGGTGTAGAAAAACATCAAATGGAATGGGGTGAATGTCACCCTCGAATCCTGAAAATAGCTTTTGAGTCTTTGTACTTACGCTACGCGCCATGCTCCATGCGCTATTCCATTTTCTTCTTGGAGCAAGGTCAAGGCGAAGGCGACCCTGGAACGTAAGACAATGCGGGAGGTCATTTTCGAAAGTCTCAAATGGTATCTAACGCCGGTGGAGACCGCTGCCACTTTAGATAAAAAGAAGAAAGGGAAAAAGAAGGGGCCATGAGATGCTATCTAAAAAGTTCTATTCAGGAGTTGTTTGCATCCCAAAGGACCGAGGCCACACCGTCGCTGCTACTGGACCTTATCGGTTAATCCTTCATCCCGGCTATCTCGGCGGTATCATGTTCTATCTCTCTATGCCTCTCGTGCTCGGCTCTCTGTTCGCTCTCATTCCAACACTGTTAGCAATAAGCCTCATCATTATCCGGACAGCACTTGAAGACAGAATGCTATACGAGGAACTTGACGGCTATGAAAATTATGCCAAACAAGTGCCTCGCTATCTTCTTCCAGGTGTGTGGTGATAACACTGAAAGAATAATGAAAAGAGACAGTTTACTTCAACAAATTCAACATGCAGTCGGCGGTGAGGAACCGATTTTCTTCTCGTCATCGGAACTTGCTTTACTCACCACTGATGATCTGCCAGAAGAAGTAATGTTATCCGTCGGGCAGCCCAAGGACGGTGTGATGCATGTTGAATGGGACGGCCATTTCTTCAAGGCGGACGGAGAATTAAAGGCATATTGTCAGTACGTCTGGACACGGAAATACTGGGATGAGCCATTGGGTATGCCTTTTTACCTTGACTTAGTCAAACGCTCCGTTGAGACAAGAGAGAAAACGAAGAAAGATGTTCGGTTTCTGCAATGGGATGATGATGGCACATACATTCATCTAAGTTACGAATGCACCGATTTACCAAATAGACTTTCCGATGCGTACAATGAGGTCATAAAACGACAAAGCTGGATGGAGGAAGCAGCAGAAGGAGTGTCACGCAACGCAGGTATTCTTGCTTCTGAAACTGCACAGAAGGTGTCTGGATGGGGCTCATCCTCCACTGAGGAGCTGGTAAACATCGTTGAAACTGCGAAAACGACTGACGACAAAGGCCGCTCCCTTGAAGAACTAATTGCGCGGCTTTTTGTGGAGATCCCCGGGTTCATTGTTTCTGGCCGCGTCCGAACTGAAACCGAGGAAATTGACATATCTGTTCTAAACGGTAACTCAGACCCTCGATTCACGAGAGAGGAGGCCTTGATTCTTGTCGAATGCAAGAACTGGACATCAAAGTGTGGGAAGGATGAGTTCGTTCTATTCAAAGAGAAGATGGAAAACCGGAAAGGGCGATGCTCTCTCGGCTTCCTCGTCTCATGGAACGGATTCAAGGAGACTGTCACTAAAGAAATGCTACGAGGTTCGCATGAGCGGATTTTGGTCGTTCCGGTAGACGGTCGCCAAATCCGAGAGGCAGTTAGATCGAACGCATTCATGGACTGTGTCATTCGATCATGGGAAGCAGCTGTCAACACATAAACAGGTGATAATCAACAGCATTAAACTGAGAGAGGATAGACTCTGTTTGGGTTTTGCATTAGCGTTTGATTTCGATGGAGATGAATTGGTAATCCTCCATGTTAGGGCCTAATACATCGGAGGGCTATTAGCATTCCTTCGCTTAGGACATTAGTCTAAGGGAAGCAAAATGGCGGTTGACATAAAAGATGTGGAGTGCAATCGATGCTTACGCGTTCTCAACACTATTTTGGAGCGCTGGACCGAGGCGAACATCGAGCTCGCACGGCTCTGGTGTCAAGACGGTGATGTTCCATGGTGGTACAATGAACGTGCAAATCTTAGCGTTCTAGCAGGGGCGATTTGGCGTGCTGGCGGTCTTGTGTTCGAAGAATTTTTGGAAGAGAAGCGTAAGATTACCAAAACAGGAAAACTGTCAATGCATTACCGTGGCCGTGTGGACCTGTATTTTTGCTTTTCGGGTTATCAGTTTATTGCAGAGTCAAAGCGTATAGAATCGGGTATCTTGAAAGACAGCGAACCTGTTGGTGTGATCCAAAGATCTTTGAATATGGCGTGTCGTGATATAAGAAAGGTGAGACCATTCAAACAGAGGAGGCTGGGGATTACTTTCGCGCTCCCATATTTGAGGAAGGGGCAATTCAAATCAGCAGACGAGAGAATTGCGCGGTGGCTACGAGAAACACAATCGGTAGACTGTGACGCTCGCGCTTGGGTGTTCCCCGGAATATCACGTGCTATTTGCGACAAGGAATTTGTCTGCCCGGGTGTTGCCGTCTTTATGAAAGAAATCGGTTAACAGTGGGATGGTTGTATAAAAGCTAAAAGGAGACAAAATGCCGTATTATGTATATGCGATTCATACGGATGATACTAACAACAGGCTTTATGGTGCCTTCGATAACTTTAAAGAAGCCGAAAAGATGGAAAAGGAAATGAAAGCAGGGAACTATCCAGGTGACAATTACTTTGTCAGAATGTTTTGTGCAGAAAACGACCAAGATGCAGAAGAAAAGGCAGACGCCTTAAGGCCATCCCCAAAACTTCCGAAGAACAAAAAATAGAGCGTTAGCGCCGAGGAGGATCAATCCTGTGGATGCTGAATGGCAACGTGCTTTCCCTAATCGCATGTGTCGGTTTGAGGAACGTCGTCCTTCAGGTTGTGGCGAACGCTCTGTGTCGATCAAGATTTGGGTGACCTCCGGGTGCTTTCACCGGGAACACTCCCCTGTGGCCTACCAGTTCATCGATCAATTTCTGACGGCGATTCCAGGTGATGACACCACGTTCTCTTTTCAAGAACATGAAAGTGGTCCGGAGCTTTTGGTCTACTTTGCAGTTGGGACTGCTGGAATCACTCTGGCAAAAAGCGTTATCGATCTGATTACTACCATTATCAAGGCACGCTCTGAGGGGGTAAAGAAAGGTGACCGCCCATCCGACCCTATTGAATTGATTGTGCGGAGGGTTGAAGGCGGCAGAAGAAGAAAAGGGGGACGTAGGGAAGAATGCAACTTAACGAAGGCAATAAGTCAAAAGCTCTGGGCTTGCAATATTGCAATTCAGGGAAGGGCTTCTCATAACTTCCTCAATCTCTCCGCTAAATCCAAGTCCGTTTTAAACTTTGTATGTAACCGCTTCGCTGCTGAACCTAATGCCGTAATGTCACGTTTTATCCGTTCGCTCAGTTCCCCAAGTGATAAGATTTTTGGATGAGATATCCGCCACAGATAAGATATTTCTTTTGTGCTCAGAGAGATGTTAAAATTAAGTAGTCGTCAATTAAGCCCAAGCAAGAAGGAGCCATAGGATAAGGTGCAAACATGTATGAACAGGGAGTAATCAGACCGCCGAGTGAGGCATCGAGCCTTCTCATCCGTGTCACGCGCAACTGCCCTTGGAACCAGTGTCTTTTTTGCCCTGCTTATAAAGGCGTGAAATTCTCGAAAAGGACTGTGGAAGAAGTAAAGAAGGATATTGACAGCATGGCCGATGAGCTCAGTGGCTACTCGGGCGTCAGAACAGCTTTTCTGCAGGATGCGGATAGTCTGATCCTACCCGTGAATGACCTCGTAACCATTCTGAATTATCTTAAGGAGAAATTCCCTAAGATCGACAGAATCACAACTTACGCCCGTGCGCGCACGTTGAGTCACAAGAGTGTCGATGACTTCAAACGCCTCAAGGAGGCAGGTCTGACGAGGATTCATACAGGCATGGAGAGCGGATCCGAAAGGGTATTACAAATGATCAGGAAGGGAATGACACCCGAGGAAGTGGTGACCGGGGGCAGGCACGTGATGGAAGCGGGGATGGAGCTTTCCGAGTATATTATGCCTGGGGTCGCGGGCCAGGCCCTAAGTGAAGAACATGCGATAAAGACAGCAGAACTGCTTAACCTCATCCGCCCTCATTTTATAAGGGTGAGAACCTTTGCCATGCATCCCCAGTCGCCTATGCAGAAGATGGTCATGGAAGGGACTTTCGTGCCCCTAACGGACGACGAAATCGTTTTTGAAATACGCCTTCTCGTTAATCACCTCGACAGCATGCATAGCTATTTCTCGTGTAACGATTTCAGTCTGAACCTCCTCATGCAAGTGGATGGCTTCTTAGATGAGAAGAGAGAGTCTATGCTGAAAGAACTCGATGCCTATCTGTCCATGACAAAGAGACAGAGACAGGTCTATACTTTACTCCACTATGCTGGTTACAATCGCTATCCATTAAGCGTTGTCACTGATCGGAATGTCCTGGATCAGGTCGTTCCAGAGATAGAAAGATTGGAGAAGAGCGGTGGAGAACACGGGTTCGACGAGTATGTACGGATGCTCAAGACCTGCCAACTTCCCCAGCCTCAGACCGACAATTGGTGTTAGTGATACTGGTATCGGTTGAGTTGTTTAGGAAGCTTGGAGTTAGGCTTGCAATAATGCAATTTAGGGAACGGCTTCTAATAACTTCCTCATTCTCTCTGCTAAACCCCGGTTTTTTTTGGACCTTATTTGGGAAGAGCCTGATGCCTAATCCCGGAAAACGCGGATGAAGGTGAGTGGGGTATATTTAGATTCCACCCTCACCCCAACCCTCTCCCGCCAGCGGGAGAGGGGAATTGATTGATCTTCGTCGTCTGATTTGCATTGTCATTGCTGATGACCTGCCATAGCCGTTACCGAGAAATTTGGGCATGCGCTTTTGAAGTTTAGATGACACGATCTAAGTAGGGCTGAACTCGTTCAGATGCATATGAGAATTTTAAAGTAAAAAATGACCTTCCATTTTGCAGAAACTTCTGTTCGGGATCTCTGCCGATATTCCCGATCAGCATCACCTTGTTTAGGCCATTCTTACCCATCTCGATATCCTGAAGCGCCTCATCTGAGTTCTCTTTTCTGGGAAGAGGGGGAGGATTCGAGTTCGGTGGCTGAACGAGTCTCGAACAGGCATTTAGCGGATGATCTTGCCAGCCCAAAGATCTTCAAGAAATACTTTCCAGGGAAGAATTTCAATCTTGTTTTCAAATAGTCGCGGTTTAGGGTCACAGGTTACCAGAATTCGACGGCGGGTCTTGTATTCATCACCAAAAGCAATAAGTCCCCGGAGATGATGCGGTTGGGCAGATGCTGTTCCTTTGAGTTCAAGAGCAATCTCGTGATCCCCGAGAATAAAATCCACCTCTATTTGGGATGCAGTCCGCCAGTAGGAAATCGGATAGCGCAGTCCCGAGTAACTGGCATGGGCGGATAGCTCCATAAAAAGGAAATGCTCAAAAGCTCTTCCGAAAAGTTCGGAACCTCGCTCGACTCGCCCACGCCGGGTAAGGAAACCGACCACACCAACATCAAAGAAATAGAAACGGGGGGCAAGAATCACACGGCGTTTAGGACGTTTCTGAAATGCCGGGACAAATCTACCGATGAGGGTGTCTTCTAAAATCTGATAGTAAGATTTAACCGTAGGGGAACTGACGGCACATTCCCGCGCGATATTGCTAAACTGGATGATATCTCCATTGCCCAAAGCAGCGATCTCCAAGAAACGACTGAAGCCGGGGATGTTCCGCGTAACCGCCTCCGCGGTGATTTCCTCTTTCAAATAATCCCCCACATAAGCTTCGAGTCGCTTTCGTGAAATGGGGCTGCCATAGTGTGTCGGTAAGAGTCCGTCATTCAGGGCCGTTTCCAGGGAAAAATCAGGGACTTCCGGGAAAACGAGAGGGTAAAGTTCATAACGAACCGCCCTTCCCCCAAGAAGATTACCATGTCCTCGTTTTAATTTTCGGGCGCTTGACCCACAGAGAATAAATCTGAGCCTCTTGTTCTCAATTAACCAGTGGATCTCATCCAGAAGATCGGGGACCTTTTGAACTTCGTCCACAATGATTGGCTGATTCTTCAATTCACCACGTTTCTGAAGAGCCAAACACTCCTCACGAATGATGGATGGGTGATGTACCAAACGCCGATATTCTTCGGAAAGGAGAAGGTCATATCGCCTTGCAGAGGGAAACCTCTCGCGGAGCAAAGTACTCTTTCCTGTTTGGCGGGGTCCCCACAAAAAGAAGCTCGTTTCGGGAGGAAGGGAAAAATCTATTATTCTTTTATACATGATATTTTAAATATCAGTTTTTATTTATCATGTCAACAAAAATCCATTTTTCCCATACCCCAAAAGATGTACGAGGAAAGAGGGGACGTAAGGGAGAATGCAACTTAACGGATGCAGTAGGTCAATAGCTCTGGACTTGCAAGATTGCAATTTAGGGAACGGATTCTATTGACCTCCTCATTCTCTCCGCTAAATTCAAGTCCTCTTTAAACCTTATCTGTAACCGCTTCGCTGCTGAACCTAATGCCGTAATGTCACGTTTTATCCGTTCGCTCAGTCCCTCAGGGGGCAGAAAGTATTTTGTTTGCCGCTACCTCCCGACGTGACGGGCTGGAACCCGGAACCCGCGCATACGACCAGCGTCGTGGCGGGAGGGGAAAAGGACAGTCCCGGGAATTCAGCGCTTAGTCGAAGGGGTTGATCACTTCAAGACCCGGATAACCGAAATCACCGGCATTCCGCGTCACCAGCCGCAACTCATGATGCAACGCAGTCGCCGCAAGAAGGCTGTCGATGGCGGGGACCGGCCGGCCCACCTCTGCAAGCAGCCGGCCCCAGCGGTCGGCCACGGCAAGGTCAACCGGAAGCACCCGACCCTCGAACCATGCCGGAAGCTCGTGCTCCAGCCAGAGGCGCAACTTCTCCCGCCGCTTTCTGTCGGTGAGCGCCTCGATGCCTTTACGAATTTCACCAAGTGTCAGGACGCTCACAAAGAGCGCCTCACCGGGAAGCCGGTCGAGCAATGCGATTACCGCCTTATTCGGGTTGCGACGGATCGTCTCGGATACGATATTGGTATCGAGCAGATAACTCATGAAACCTTCGCCTCGCGCGTGAGGGTTTGCTCACGCCTCAGGTCAAGCTCCAAGCCGTAAAGCGGTGAGCAGCGCATGAATTCGACGAAACTGCCTTTGGGGTGCTTGAGCCGTTCGTACTCCTCGCTCGAAATCACAACAGCCGTCGGTTCCCCGTGAACAGTGATCTTCTGCGGGCCTTCCTTCGCCGCCTTCTTGATAACCTCGCTCAGGCGGGCCTTTGCCTCCTGAAGCTGCCACATGCCCATGAAACCCTCCTTAATTTAGTCAGTCTAGTCAGATTATCTTAGCACTTTCGGGATGGGTTTGCAAAGGCCGGGAAAACGCAAAAGGAGGCAACAATCAATAGAGGTCATTGAGATCATTGGGGCGCTATGGAAAAATCGAGGGGACGTTGCTCACAATATTCACAAATACAAGAGGAAGCTCTGGGTTTCGAATATTACAATTTAGGGAACGACTTCTAATAACTTCCTCATTCTATCCGCTAAATCCAAGTCCTCTTTGGACCGTATCTGTAACCGCAGGGTCCCGTCAAAGTCGGGTAAAGCACGTTTGGCAAAATCCCTCTAAATCTCCCTTTTACAAAGGGAGACTTCAAATTCCCCCCTTTGAAAAAGGGGGGTGAGGGGGGATTTTGGATTAGGTTCATTCTTGGAATGAATTCAGTAAGGCAAGACCGACTATGACGTTACTCTGTCTGTAACCGCCCGAAGGGTTGACATTTTGGTAAGAAGTAGCTACAATAGCTACCTGGAGGTGGAAGAGCATGCAGATGGTCGGTGTAAAAGAGTTGAAAAATAAGCTGACGCATTATTTGAAACTCACCAAGGGGGGTGACAGGATCATTGTGACGGATCGGGGTTCACCCATTGCGATCCTGCATAGTCTCGATCATGTTGAGGAAGATGCAGGGAAAGAAGAACGGCTGGCGGCCCTTTCCAAAAGAGGGATGATAAAACTTCCTGCAAAACGGGGGAAAATGAGGAGCTTCAAAAGCATTCAGGTGAGCGGGAGGCCGGGGTCCGAAATAATCATAGAGGACAGAAGATGATCTATTTCGACAGTAGCGCCCTGGTAAAGAGATACTTAAGAGAGGTTGGATCTGAATCGGTCAACGCCATCCTACTTTCGGAAGAGACCATCGTCACCTCGAAATTGGCTTATCCCGAAATCCTTTCGGCTTTCATGAGGAAGCACCGTGCGGGCGAGTTGGTCCAGAAACCCCTTCGCTCGGTTATTGACCAATTCGAAAGCGACTGGAAACACTTTTTCATCATCGAATTCCATGATGACCTTTTCCCGGCCATCAAGGTATTGATTGAAAAATATCCACTGAAGGGTGCAGACACTGTCCATCTTTCGTCGGCGTTGTGGTTAAAACATACTGCCCGGGAGGATGTGAAATTCGTTGCCTCCGATCTAAATTTGCTCAAGGCCGCTGAATCTGAAAATCTTCATGTCATAAATCCTATCTGACCTGCCAACGATTGATCGTTTCACCCTTCTCGTTGAAAAGGCATTTCCACATGATACCGGTTTCGATATTATTATGAACGCATTAAATCCCTTTACATCGTCATTGCGAGCGACCAACGGGAGCGTGCCTGCACGCCGAAGTGCAGCGTTTCGGCACGCAGGCGTGGCAATCTCACTCCACAAATACGAGATTGCTTCGTCGATTCACTCCTCGCAATGACACATTATTTAATGGGTTTGTATTAGTTTTTTCCTGAGTCGAAGTAGTGGTCTGCTCTTTCGGTCAACTCATTGAGACGCGTCTCTAAGAGGGTCCTCCTCTCCTCGAGATAGGCTCGGTCCCCATTGGGATCGACATGGATGGGTTCCCCCCAGATAAAGACTCCTTTTGAGAAAGGATAGGGGAGGAGGAAATGATCCCAGGTTTTAAAAATCTTTCTTTTCGAGGCACTGAAAGTGCATGGGACAATGGGTCTCCCTGTCAGTTTGGCCAATTCGATCACACCGATTTGTACCTGATAGCGAGGTCCCCTCGGTCCATCGGGGGTGAGGGCAATATCGAATCCATTTTGATGGGCCTTGATCATTTTTTTAAACGCTGAAAAACCTTTCCGAGTCGTGGAGCCCAAGATGGGACGGAAGCCGAAACGTTCCAGAGCCTTACCCACCACCTGGCCGTCCCGGTGAGGGGAGACGAGAAAACTCAATTTCTTCCCTTTATAAGCGAGGGGCATCATGAGAAGCCTTCCATGCCAGACGGCCCCAATGGCAGAGATCTCCTTCTCCCAAAAAGATCGGGGGATCTCTGGATTGATCTCTTCAAACCCCATGGTGCGGCCCAAGATTTTGATGACCCAGTAGGCTAACGATGGTCCCAACCAAGCCACTAATCTCTTTCTGAAGGCTTTAAGCATCATTTTTTTAATGCGGATTTCGGAATTCGGATTGCGGAGTTCGCCTGCCTGCCGCAGGTAGGGAATTTAATTCCGCATTCCGCAATCTGCAATCTAAAATTAGTAAACCTTCTTTACCTTGTCTGCCTTCCAAGGTCTCATCCCGTCATCTTTGAACTGAAGATCGTAGAGTCGTCGATATTCACCACCGAGTGCTATCAATTCCTCATGAGTCCCTTGCTCAACAATCTGACCGTCAGAGAGAACAATGATTCGATGAGCATTTCGGATCGTTGAAAGCCGATGGGCAATAACGAAGACCGTTCTCCCTCTCATCAACTCTTCCAGGGCCTTTTGGACCTCAGTCTCAGAATCGGAATCAAGAGAGGAGGTCGCTTCGTCTAATATCAGAATCGGTGCATTCTTTAAAAGAGCTCTCGCAATAGAGAGGCGCTGACGTTCTCCGCCGGAAAGCTTAACTCCCTGTTCACCGATGATGGTCTCGTATCCCTGAGGAAGCCTCTGGATGAAATCGTGGGCATTGGCTGCTTTTGCTGCTTCGATAATCTCCTGATCAGAGCATTTCAGACTGCCATAGGCAATATTATTTCGAGCCGTATCATTGAAGAGAATCGTCTGTTGAGTCACCAGAGCCATCTGATCCCTCAGGGATTTGATCGTGACCTTTCGAATGTCGTGACCGTCGATGAGGATCTGACCTTTGTTCACATCGTAGAACCGGGGCAAGAGATTGACGAGGGAAGTTTTGCCTGCCCCGCTCATTCCCACCAAGGCGATCACTTCTCCTACCTTTACATAAAGGGCAATGTCCTTGAGCACGATCTCCTCATCATATTTGAAGGAGACATTTTGAAACTTAACTACTTCTGAGACGGGAGGAAGAGGAATAGCTCCTTCTTCATCCTCGATCTCTGGATCTGTATCGAGGAGCTCAAAGACTCGTATGGCTGCAGCCAAGCCTTCCTGGACCTCGAGGTTTACCTTATTCAAATCCCGGATCGGAGCATAGAGCATGAGAAGGGCCGTCATAAAGGAGAAGAAGGCCCCCGGTGTTAACTCTCCCCGGATGACCCTGTAGCCACCCACCCAGATGATGATGGCCACTGCGATTCCTCCCAATAATTCCATCAGGGGATGAGAGAATGCCCTGATCTTTACCCGTTTGAGGACGATTTTGAAGAATCGATTGTTCTCTTCTGCAA
>Ga0315277_10009711_pt1 | contig 12268 bp, 12 predicted proteins | sample YL17G05_15_MG_FD_203695 | JGI IMG/M metagenome (GOLD analysis project Ga0315277, IMG submission 203695) | Sediment microbial communities from Yellowstone Lake, YNP, Wyoming, USA - YL17G05_15 | ecosystem: Environmental > Aquatic > Freshwater > Lake > Sediment | place: USA: Wyoming | collected... | reverse complement strand
AGGTTCCTTATCGTGACAGCTCCTATCGAGGATTGAATGATTAGTGATTTTCCCTCGTAGCTGCCTGTTCCTTCTGCTTGACTTATCTGGTTCATTTGGTATCTCCAGTATGAGTCTTCGGTCAAAGCATAGCTCGAGGCTGTCTGATCCAGCTCTAGTTTGATGCTAGGAAGTATCCCAACCATAAGAAGAAAGGCGAGGCTTAGAGCGAAGCGCATCTGCACCACTCATAAACGCATTTCGGTAGTGTTTCGGCTCATACTTCTAAAGGTTGCTAGTAAGAGTCAACTTCCAAGGTTGCACGCTCAAAACTGGAGTGGTGCAAGGTCGGAATAGTTTTCTAGCATGCGCTTTCCACTTTGATAATCCTATATTCATCAGATCTTTACCAGTAGAATGGAGAATTGTCGACGAGGATGTGATCATGAAGCAAATCGCAGTCATAGGGAGCAGCGGGCCGATCACCTCAGAAGTCTATAAACTGGCTGAAGAGCTTGGCGGTGCGATAGCGAGTGCGGGAGCTGTGTTGATAACTGGGGGAAGGGGCGGCGTCATGGAAGCAGCCTCCAAAGGGGCAAAAAAGAACAGAGGGCTCACGGTTGGAATTCTTCCAGGAATTGAGGAAGATGCTAACCCATACGTCGATGTTGTCATTGTGACTGGTATGGGCGACGCCCGGAACGTGATAAACGTCAGGTCTGCCAACGCTGTTATCGCAGTGAGCGGAGGGGCCGGAACCCTCTCGGAGATCGGACATGCATTGAAGGCCGGAAAGAGGGTCATAGCATTGAGACACTCAGGAGGCGTTGCTGAGAGTATGGCAGGAGCGGTGATTGACGGAGGAACGATTCTCTCAGCGGACTCCGCTGGGGAAGCTGTCGAACTGGCACTTGAAAAGCTAGCCTGACTAGGCTTAGCGCGTGCAAGACCGGAGGGTGGATCCATTTTCCCTATCATGATATATAGTGGTTGAAGGATAGCTGAATAGCGATGTGAGGGATTAGGTGGTTAAGGTTTGAGTTACTGGCCATATTATCCTGGGTATTGGGTGCCGAGTCCTTGGTTCACGAGCTACCCGGTCCTGCCTTGGTATGATCCGCGGTTGATGTGTCAAGCTCCGCCGCTGAGCTACCAGTCGATGTTTGTCCAGTATCCACATGAGTACTTCCAGCAGCAGGGCATGAGGGGCCCAGGGCTCACAACGGATATTGCAAGCATGTGGAGCCTCGGTCTGCCACCTTGGTATCAGCTCAGAGGCCTGCTGCCGGGATACTAGATTCACACAAAAGAAGTCGTAGGCCGTCGCTGTTTTCCAGACCCAAGATGTTATGCAGACGGTTCGTGAAAACCGCACTGAAACACATCCACAGATCTTTTCCGCATCTTTATGGCTCGTAGCGAAGACTATCTGCGAGGTAGGTATTTGGATGACAAAGAAGGTGCTTGGGCCGAAAACGCATCTCTGTCCTATGCCTGTGGTCTTGGTTGGCGCGAATGTTGATGAGAGACCCAACTATCTCACTGTTGCGTTCTGTGGAACAGTCAACTTCAAGCCCGTGATCGTTGCTGTCGGGCTCGGCAAGACGCATCATACAAACAAAGGTGTCAGGGAAAATGGCACGTTCAGCATAAACATTCCTTCAGCCAAAATGGTCGTCAGTTCTGACTACTGTGGCATCCATTCGGGAAGCAAGACCGACAAATCAACAATCTACGGGACATTCTACGGAAAGCTGAACACAGCACCAATGATCAAGGAATGTCCGCTGAATTTCGAATGCAAACTCCTTCAAACAATTGATTTTCCGGTGGATGAGATGTTTATTGGTGAAGTTGTGGAGTCGTACGCTGACCAGAAGTATCTCACTAACGGAGTTCCAGATGCGAAGAAGATCCATCCAATTCTCTTGACGATGCCTGATAATAATTACTGGAGTATTGGAGAACCCTTAGGAAAGGCGTGGGAGATAGGTAAGAAGTTCAGGAAATAGCGAGCGCGCTGGTTTAAGAAACAATTCTTTCCCGCATAGTGGGAACTATTACGTAATCTACGTCATGTAAGAATGTTCCGTCACCCTTAAAGGCTCCCTTGTGAACCGTGAATGTAAGGATCGACCAATTTACTGGTGGGCAAATTGAGATTTCTATCATTCACACTCATTCTAAGCTTATCCGTGATGCTTCTTTCGAACGCCTTAGGACCCATATCGGTTCAAGAAGCATCAACATACGGATACGACGGTTACATTCCGCCTTACTATCCATATTCAAGCTACATGGGTTATTCGAGAACCTCCGTGAGAATATCGGTATCAGGTCTTCCTTCAGATTATTCTGCAACAGTCAAGATTGACGGTAACGACGCCGGAACTATTCAAGGAGGATCATCGAGGAGTTTCGAGATTAGTGGTGCAGGCTCCCATTCATTCCAAGTTGAGGATCAAATCTCCAGAGGTGAAGGTGTAAGATATATCTGCCGTGAGACCTCCTGGACTGTCAAGAGGACCCAGGAACCATATCAGTACTATGATTACTATCCCTATTCGTATAATCAATACTACCAAGATCCTTACTGGTGGAGAACAACCACTACAACCACCACGAGTACGTCAACTTCGACAACGACCACAACTACTACGACGACAACAACGACAACTACGACAACCACAATCTCCTCAGAAACCTCAACAACCTCCACATCTGAGACTAGCTCAGGTACCACGTCAACTGAAAGTTCAACTGCTGGAAGTACCAGTTCTGGAACCACAACAACAGATACGTCATCAAGTACATCTGGAACAACCACGTCGGAGACTACATCGACTGGGACTTCAACCACTGAATCCACCAGTTCTGGAAGTACCACATCAAGTTCGTCGATGACTGAGTCTGGAACAACCACGTCAGCTGGGACCTCAACGGTTTCTAACTCTGAGACCACATCGCAGACCACGGCATCCCAGGCTGAATCTGCGTCCTCCTCTGTAGCTACTTCCTCTGCAACAACTGCGTCGGCGACCGGAAGTTCAACCACAGGGGCAACGGCCAAACGATCACCCGAAACATATTTGGAATCCAAAGCTAAGGCAGGCGTAGCTTCAATCTTTGACGTAGCTTTGAGAGAAGGTTCACTACCGGCAGTGAAGGCAACATCCGAGCAGGCCGGGTATCAGTATCCCGACGGAAGCTCAATCCAACATGCTCCCTATGACTATTCCTACTACTATTACCCAAGCCTCTACTACTACCCATACAACTACCAAGGCTACCAAGGCTACAGCGGCTCCAGAATTGAGGATTCGCACACATTCTCCTACTCGCCTGAGTACAGGTTGACAGTGGAGAATCGCTACGGCCAGTCAATTGACCAATCAGGATGGAAAAACAAAGATGAAGTTGTCACTCTGGGCACTCCTGTGAAGATTGAGAAGTCGAATGTGGAAAGGAGCATCTTCAAGGCTTGGAATATTGACGGCTCAGAGACGGCCAGCAATACAGTTACTTTGACTATGGATAAGGCTCATACTGCCAAGACGATATACCAGAACCAGTACTACCTAGAAGTAAAGTCTGAGCTTGGTTATCCTCAAGGCTCCGGATGGTATGACGAAGGTTCAGCTGCAACTATTTCAGTATCTTCGGATTTCTCGTTGTCGGGCATCTGGGGGTCCCTGGGTGCAAGAAGCGTCTTTGAGCGCTGGAGCGGCATGGTCGGTGGTGACTCACTAAGTCCAATCACAAAGGTCACAGTTAGTGCTCCAATGACTTTGGTTGCGGTATGGCGGCAGGACTACTCAGCGGCCAACACTCTTTTGGCCATACTCATCGTGGCGATACTGATTCTGATAGCTCTTGCATTCATAGCCTTCATGAGAGGACTCCCAAGACTTGGAAAGAAGAGCCCCGCTTTGGAGACGCTGAGTCTCAGGTACAGCAAAGGAGAGATTACCCGAGAAGAGTACCTGAATATGAAAAAGGACTTGGAGCCTCACTAGAGTCCATATTTTTCAGTCTACCTCAACCAGCCGCATCAGAGGAATCAGCGGCTCCGCCGCTAAAAAAGAGAGTTCTAAGGGACTTGCTTGAAGGGAAAGAGCATCACGCAGCCTAGCAATACCGCGAACAGATAGGTCAAAGACACCACTCTGTCTGTTCTTCGATCTTGGAAGACATACGCGATTGCGAGGCAAACACTGGGTAGCGTGGGCAGGAAGTAGAACAGGTACATTATCCTGTGCCCGATGATTGACATAGGATAGAATGGCAAGTAGGATATAATGAACCAAATCATGGCGAACATGCTTGTCTGTTCCGCCTTCTTGTAGGTTGTATATGCGCAGTAGGCTATCGTAGGAATCGCGAGGAATATTATGAATGGGTTGATGGCTCCTTGGAAGGCGATCACGGGGCGGCTGCTGATCAACTTCCCGTCAGTACGGACATCAACATTGACAGTAAGGTACGGTATCACGACCTCATTGACAAGCCACTGCCAAGGATAACTCTCAATCCCTGACGGTGTCTGTCTAGTAAGAGAGTTGTAGTAAGTGTACATGTAGGAGAAATGGTCCAGCGGATTGCGATATCCAACCCATATCCAGTCAAAAACCGTCAAAAGTATGATGACCGATGCAACGTAGGTTAGCGCGTATTTCTCAAGCCAGCCAAGCAGTGCTCTCCAATCAGGTTTCTCGAGTCCTCTTGATTTGAGGGTGAGACTTGCATAGTGAAAGATGACGACTATTGCGAAACCGTACAGTCCGCTCAGTTTTGACAGGGTAGACAATGCCAGGAAGAAGGCGCTTAGATAGGTCTTACCTGCCACGTACCAGTAGAACCCCATCAGCATGAAGGCCAATGTGAAGACATCCAGAGTCGCGATGCGGCTATGCACGAAAAGCAGGTTGCTCAATGCAAGCAGTGAAGTGGCGAACAACGCCAGCTCGCCATTGTTTGAGAGTTTCTTGGCTAACAGATAGAAGGCTAATAAAGCAAGGGTTCCGAGTATGACGCTGGGGGTTCTCCATCCCCATCCATTATTCCCAAAAATCATCATGGAGAATGCGATGATCCCCTTTGCAAGGAAAGGATGCTCACGATTCGGATCCATGCCTGGGGTGGCATCGGAGTAGACATCGGGATCATGAGGAAGCTTCAGGATATTGCGTGCGACATTGACATAGTACTTTTCATCGAAAATGAGGGCACGATCTGGTTTATCAAGCCACAGGAAGCTGCTGATGAGGAAGGCCAGCAGCAAGTACAATAACAGCCTATCATGCAGGTTCTGGCCAGGTTCAAAATCTGATTTGAAAAGTCTGAGGAAACGGGCTGTCATGAAGGTTCCCTTTCAACCATCAATTGCCGTCTAAGCTTGGATAAAGGTTGCAGATCAGGATCCGCCACGGTCGCAAAAGGTGAATAAAGCACATACCAATCCCTCTTCTCAGAAGTGTACGAAAGACGCAGTCAGAGTATGTCATATTAATAGGTGCTAGCGCTTGGTGAGATTCTGTTACAACTGCGGAAAATACATACCTCACAGTTATGACCATTGTCCGAATTGTGCATATCCTAGACCGACGATCGGAAACTTTCAAAGGATGATGGCTGGGAGCTCTTCGAGTAAACCAATTGTGGAAGCCCAGCGGCCGACGAGGACGAAACTCCCTTCAGAATTGACTGATGACGATGTACTGGCTAGTTTTCCAAGCCCCTCCCTCAGGAAGTATCAGAAGGAAATACTGACAGCGACTACCGAGGCATTCAATACGGGAAAGAGATGTGTCATTCTGGCAGCGCCGACAGGATTCGGCAAATCCTACGTTAACACTGCCTTCTGCTCCGTGACAAAGTCGTTCTATGCCACTCCGCAGCTGGTGCTGATCGATCAGATAATGAATGATCCGCTTCTTGACTCGAGATTTGTGGAGATCAAGGGAAGACAGAACTATCTCTGCTACCATCAACCAGATCGTAGTGTCAACGTAGGCAGATGCGTAACTGAAGACTATCCCTGCACTGAACGCTTCGAAGTATGTCCCTACTGGATACAGAAGATGCAAGCAATAAGTGCCCAGAGCGTATTATCGAGTTTCGCGTACCTCATAGCGGAAGGACAAAATGAAGGCCAAGCGGACACGTCTCTCGGATCAAGAAATCTACTGGTTCTTGATGAAGCTCATAACATTGAGGAGCAGTGTCTGAACCAGATTTCCGTATCTGTGGATCCCTTCACTATTCCCTGGGAGGTCTACAATCACTTTCTGCCTGAGATTCGTCAAGCGAAGACGGAGACTCAGATCAAGGAGCTCTTGCAAGAAATCAAGGAAAGACTGCAGAGTATTCGTGAACAAGCTTTCAAGGTAGCTGAGACCACCGGGCTATCTCTGGTTGAGGCTGAAGACCTCGAGAGAATCGATCGATATATCAAGAATCATGAACGGTACACTTCATCCAAGAGTGAATGGATACTGCAGAACGAGGGGGACAAGCTGCTTGCAAAACCTGTCTTCGCAAAACAGCTTATGAAGGAGCTGGTTTGGAGACGTGCTAACTACTATATCGTGTCTTCAGCGACTATTCTTAACCCGCAGGAATATGCAGAGTTAACGGGCCTCGAGGACATGTTGGATGACGATGAGGTCTGTTTTCTGCAGGTTCCCAGTACTTTTCCAGTTGAGAATCGACCCATCATAGATAGGACAGTCGGCCCACTGTCAAGGGAGGGTTGGGAGAACAACAAGGAGAAAGCTCTTCGCAGAATAGAGGAGATCTTGAGGGAGGAGACTGGAAGCGTTGCTGTGCACTGCCACAGTTATCAACACCAGCAGTGGCTTGCCAAGAGTATTTCAGATGACTTGAAGAAGAGGCTCATTGTTCATACCAGCAAGGATCGTCAAGAGCGGCTGGAAGAGTGGAAGCGTTCTCGAGGGAAGGTGTTTGTTTCAGTCGCTTTTTCAGAAGGTCAAGACTGGAAATACGACATATGTGATGCCCAGATTCTCTTGAAAGTACCCTTTCCAGACTTGGGCGACAGAAGAGTGAAAAGACGTCTAGACTTAGGGTATCGCCAGTGGTATGATAACCAGGCAATGTTGGCGGTAATCCAAGCCTACGGCCGTGCAATCAGAGCAGAAGACGACAAAGCTAAACTGTATATCATCGACGGAAGCTTCAACAGACTGGTCAGGAACTGCTGGCCTTTCATTCCGTTATGGTTCAAAGAAGCTCTGCCTGAATCCCTTGTGCCCATTTGAAAGAACAGAAATCTCGCTCGCGCTCAAAAATGATCGTTAGCCTCCTATTTTTGGAGTCTTGGTAGTGCGTGCTTTCTTCAGTTGGAAGTTTCTTCAATGTGTTTCCAGTGGAGATTGTTTGTGGCCATTTGATTTCTGAATGGGTGGATTTTTTCCGTTCTTGAGATATGATAAGTAAGCACGTGGGTTTGAGCTCCTACATTGGCCTATCTGTTTGGCGCGTGCCACCGAAATCTAATATAAGTAGGCACAACTACGGGTCTTTGGGGCGATCTTCAGCATATGCAGACAAAGAAGACGAAGATCCTAGGATTCGCTGGCAGTCTCAGGCGTGGTTCGTACAACAGAAAGGCTCTTGACATTGCGGCAAGACTGGTTCCGCAAAATGCAGAGATGGAGATTTTTGACCTTGAGGGAATCCCGGCATTTAACCAAGATTTGGAACAAAATCCACCACCCAAGGTGAAGGAGTTCAAGGCCAAGATAAGAGCAGCCGATGCAATTCTGATTGTGACACCTGAATACAACTATTCTATCCCTGGCGTTTTGAAGAATGCTATTGATGCAGCATCCAGGCCTTATGGCGACAATCCTTTTGATGGCAAGCCGGTGGCTGTAATGGGTGCATCAATCGGAATGGCCGGCACAGCACGAGCACAGTACCATCTGCGCCAGGCTTTCGTGTTCTTGAACATGTTTCCGATTAATCATCCCGAAGTAATGATCAGTTACGCGCAAGAAAAATTTGATGATGACGGCAATCTGAAAGACGAGGAAACAAAAGAGTTGATTAAGGATCTGCTTCGCGGACTTGTAGAGTGGACTGAGAGACTAAACAAGTGAACGGCTTGGGGGAACGCTCGTCTGTTCAAGACAGCGGGAACCTGTGATATGTATTCTTAGAAAGACTAGCGCGCGCATGGTAGTCAGAAAGAGAAGTAAAGATTAGACAGACTCATCACGCTTCATAAGCAACTTCTCTTTTGCCTGGCTTGTTGGTCTCATGATTGTGAGTGCATCTGAATGAGAATGTCTTTTCTAAGAAAGCCTTTAAGGCTGCTTGAGAAATTTCATCGGGGCCCGTAGCTCAGTATGGATAGAGCAGTAGAACACTCATACTGAGCCTCCTAACCATGCTGGTGAAAGCTAAAGGTCCGGGGTTCAAATCCCCGCGGGCCCGCCTCTGATAACGCTTAGATACGTGCACACGTACAGGCTGAGAAGGTATTGTGATCTTCAGAGGGATGGAGAAGGTACATGAACTGGAAAATTCACGTGTTGTATTTGGGAGAGATAATCGTTCCCAAAGGAGTTTCCACTATGGGGCTAGATGTGAACCTGGCCGTCACCACCCCTTACTTGGCGTTTCTTCTGGATTCTAAGTCTCGAAAGGTTCTGGTGGACACAGGGATCAATTCCCGCTTCATAGTTGACGGTAAAGCATGGGCAGGCGCGCCAGCAAAAGGAGGCGAAAAATTCCTACTTGAATCACTGAAAAAGAACAATGCTCAACCGGAAGAGGTTGACACGGTAATCTACACTCACCTGCATAACGACCACGCAGGGAACTGCCACCTCTTTCCCAAGGCTCTGCATGTCTTCCACTACGACGAATGGTCTGAGTTACTGAACCCCCTTCCCTCCATGCAGATCCGGAAGGACTTTGATCCAGACGTCATTCCTTGCCTTCGAGGCTTTCGCTGTCTCAAGGTGACTGGTGACGGCGAGCTAACGGAGGGGATCCGACTTTACCATACTCCCGGTCACACAATAGGCGGACTGACCGTTGGAGTCGACACTTCTGACGGAACATACATTATCCCAGGTGATATCGTGAATATCTACCAGAATCTCTTCCCAAAGATGTCATGGATGCGAGATCTACAAGGAAAGCGCTTTGAGATAACGCCAGCTTCAGAGAAATACGGACCATTGGGTGTTCCATCGAACATTATCTACGATCACTATGCTTGGTATCGGAGCATCTGGAAGATCCGCAGCCTGCTTAAAAGTCCGAAACACCTCCTGCCCTGCCACGATCCAGCGATAGCCGACAAGACATTTCCAGGAGATACAATAGACCTGGAGATTCAAGAATAGAAACAGATCATGAATGGGACGTAACGCACAAACCCGTCCTTCACTGCGTATCCTTAGGAAGAACGCAGAATGCTATGGTTTCTGAGACTAAAGAATAATCCCGCTTGACATGTGCCGCCCGCGAACTCTAGCGATAACGCGGCTTCGATTTCGTTGAGCCGGTGATCAGGACTTCGCCGCGAGGCGACACAGTTGCTGTGAAGTCTTCTTTTAAGCCTGCCTCTGTAACATAAGTCCCCTTGACCTTCCAAACGCCCTTTTCATCAGGGCCCTCGGCCTTCTCCTCAGTAGATACAGAAGCGATCTTTCCGTGGCGGGTCCTTGTGCCGAGGAAATACTTCCTTACGACACTTGTTGCATCGTCAGCTCTTTCTATCCGCATATTCGTCCAAGCTTCAAGCTCAGCTGTGGAAGAAACGAATATTAGAACCCTTTGGCTGGCTGCGCGTTTCTATCCTGTTAAGAAATGGTCTAGCACGCGCTAACATGTGCTCAAGCTTTCTTCTGACAGATGATTATCGAATCGTTTCTGTGCGGAATCGTTTCGACACAGGCAAACCCTCCACGTTCTACATCCTGGATGACATCCATCTTGTCGATGATGGGTGGACCGAACCTCCCTGAGAACAAGCCCCCATGTGTGTTCTCGACAATGATCAGCCTCCCTGACAGCCTCAAGATCCTTGAGAACTCACCGAGGACCATGATTCTGTTTTCCACTTCATGAAAAACGTGAACCAGAAGGATGACGTCAACACTCCTGTCTTCGAGTCTAACCTCAGTCCCGTCGCTCCTCACGAACTCTACAGTCACACAGCTTCTTTTCGCGTAGGAGGTGGCCTTCTCAAGCATGCTTGAAGAGATATCTGTCCCAATTGTTCTTCCCGCTAATTTGGCGATTGGAATCGTGAAGAAACCAGTGCCGCAACCGAAGTCAATGACCACGTCTGTCGCTTTGAGCTCCAGTTTCCGGACAAGTTGCTCAGGAGGATTAAACAGTCTTCTTACCGGGCTGCTGAGTGTGAAGGCCAGTATCTCGGGGAAACGTCTGTGAGCCTTGTGAGACGGGGGCAAGTCTACCACTAATGATATCCTTGGTGTGCGCGTGCCCCTATCTTGTGAATCGGTCGTCTTCCCACACATCGGCTGTGTAGCTATACCCCTGGCTTTCCCAGAATCCGAGTTCTTTCGTCTTGGTGAAGCGAATCTTTTGGATCCACATGGCGCTTTTGTAACCGTACTTATTCGGTACAACCAATCTCATAGGGCCACCGAGGGATTCTTCGAGAGGGTCATCGTTTAGACTGTATGCTAGGAGAACGTTGTCTTTGAGTAGGTCTCCTAGGACTAGTGATGTTGTGTAGCCGTCGGCGCAGCTGAAAAAGACGTACTTTGCATCTCCTGTGGGCTTGGCTGCATCTACTAAGGATTTGAATTGGACTCCGTACCATTTACTGCTTGTAGGGCAAGAACGCTCCATCTTTCAAGTTGGAGATGAATTGCGTCAGGATTCTAGGATAGGTGAAACAGGGGATACGCCATCTTCAAAAGAAGTTAGATGACCCCGCAGGCTTCAGCCTGCGGTAGTTCAGAGTTCCTGACACTCCAGCTTTCTACGCAATGAAAATCGCTTATGGACTCGATAGCCGGCAGGTTGAGAAAGTCTTTCCAAATCAATGTGCTTGGATCTCTGATTTCTCCCTCGATCTTTAGCTTCCAACTTTCTAGATCTAGCTTCGGATTCGGCGACATTATCCCGGGGTGGTCTATGTTCCATCTCAGAATCGCATTTATCTCATGTTGGTTTGGCGGCAGTCCCGTGGTCGCTGGTTCAGGGCGAGTTGGTTCTTGGGTCCTTGTTGGCGTAGGTGACGGCGAGGTCTCGGTTGGGGTAACGGTTGGAGGAGTATTCTGAGGCCGTTGGGGCAAGTAGTATCTTGACAGATATCCTATGCCTAATACTGTCGCTGCCCCAGCTCCAGCATACAGGAACTTTCGACGTGATAATCTATTCAAGTGTGCTTCAACTAGAGTATTCATGGACTTGGTTATCAGCATCTTGGTGCCATTAACCCATTTGAGTTACTCGTGCGCACGCGCCTTGCATCCAAATAATCTAAATTAAGATTCTGCTACATCGCTTGCTGGACATATGAGCGCGCGCTACAATCGACGAACAGACATTTGAATAATTAGTTGTCATATGACCTCATATGATGGGCGCACTATGTTCTTGGACAAATAAGGTAAACTCATTCTAATTGGCAGCTCGCTCGATCACAATATTGGAAACTGATAGCCTGAGTCAACTATCCACCGGCTACTATAAACGAGAGAGTCTATGCAATTTCATACATCACTGGATGCCCTTCTCCGTTGAACACCACTAGATCGCTTTCGGACTCGTAAGGATACGCTGTAATGATCATAATCCTGCCGTAAAAGTGGTTCAGATCATGGATTGAGGGCCTCAAGACCCCATTAGGGTGCGAATGAGCAGTACCAATAATTGACAATGAGCTTGGAAGCATGAATAGAGGGAAGCTCGAGAAATCCTTCCCATGTGTGGCGAGGGGTGGAATAACCACGTTATCTATGATTGTTTTGTCCTTACTGTTCTTCCCTTGCAGTATCAGCAAGCCCTCTCTCGGATGAGCCATCTTAGCATAACTCAGGATACTATCGATCACAGACTGCCTAACGACTAGGGTTCTAGTCAAAATCAAGAACACGCTACTTACATTGAACTAGCAAGAAAGCCCACCCCTGAAGGGGTGGGATGAATTGCGATCCAGAGAGGGACATCGGGAGCTTAAATGTCTGGTGCCTCAATAATAATGCTGGTAGTTTCATGCAGAGAACCAACACCTTCATCCTTGATCCAACGGTGGAGCAAGAGAAGATACTGA
>Ga0315277_10009709_pt1 | contig 12272 bp, 13 predicted proteins | sample YL17G05_15_MG_FD_203695 | JGI IMG/M metagenome (GOLD analysis project Ga0315277, IMG submission 203695) | Sediment microbial communities from Yellowstone Lake, YNP, Wyoming, USA - YL17G05_15 | ecosystem: Environmental > Aquatic > Freshwater > Lake > Sediment | place: USA: Wyoming | collected... | reverse complement strand
GCATGCATGACGAAAGGGTGTGTAGCTAAAAAACCTTTACGCAATAAAAAAAAAAAAAACCCTTTCGACAAGTACCCCCTGAAAAGGACGTACATGAAAAGTCAAAATCAAAAAAATAAAAAAACAACTATAAACTGAGTTGTGTGGTTCGAAGAGTAAAAAACCACGTTTTTCTCCTAGTACTGACAGATCACGGTGCCCTCGCTATTCCGGATGATGTACGATTCGTTGTTCTCATCGAAGTCGACCGTGAGGTACGAGCCGTCCGCGTTGAAGATCACACCGGTCTCAGCGTCGAACGAGGTGTTGTCGAACACCTTGTTAATGACGTTGTAGTCACGCCAGTCACGTACCATACCCGCGCAGGTCCGGTACTCCCGTCGAAGCGTCGGCGTGATTTCCTTTGTACGCGCCCGCCAGTCCCACAGCATCAAGAGAAAATCAAGGTCCTGGATCGTTAGCTGCTTGCAGATCTTGTCCAGCCAGTACCGCAGTTTGCTTCCTTTTGCGCTGCGATGGAACAGCTCCTCGGTCTCCTGGTCCTCCACGAAGAACAGCCATTGGAGCCGCCGCCCCCGGCCCTCACGATGCCGCAGCTGGTCCTGCTGCTGCTTCCTTTTCTTAGCGCATTCCTTGCAGCGAACCGCGTGATGATGTAATCTACTGATGTCTTTGCCGCAGTCGACACAGGTCCGGGTGATGCTCGCTGGTGAATCCATGGTGCTTCCTGGGAACGCTTCAGAAAAAGCCCCTTATGGTATGAAATATCTTGTGTTTTTTAAAGATATCCCCTGTTTTTGTATTCCTTATATTTAATATTAATAGTGCCGAAGTTCTTTCTTAGGAGTCGGGAAATTTAATCTATTTTTTTGGAAAAATGCGAAGGAAATGGTTTTATCCAATATTTAGAGCGTTAAAAATAGCTTTTCATCTTATATTTTGCATAAAATTATAAATACGTGACATGCATTAGCATTACATCGAGGGGAAAGAAATTATGAAGAAAGGAACAATCAGTATCTTTGTTTGTATGCTAATGATGGTAACCGCAATTATACCTATATCGGCAACAACACTATCGGAAAGGACGTTTCATCCCATGGCAAAGGGAAACACATTGTATGTCGGTGGCTCAGGCCCAAATAACTATACGAAGATACAGGATGCAGTTGATAATTCAAGTGATGGGGATACCGTCTTTGTCTATGACGATTCATCACCATACTATGAGCATATCACAATCGATACGTCGATTACCGTAAGAGGCGAGAACAAGCTCACGACGATTATCGACAGCTCTTATGGCCTGGAAACAAGCTTTCAGATCAATACAGATTATGTGACGATCACGGGCTTTACCTTTCAGAATTCAGGGTGCGGCGTCTACATCGGCGGCCCGCACAAGATCGCAAGCCATAATACGGTCAAAGACAACCGGTTTTTAAACACACACATGGGCGTGGTAATGTTTTACGGAGATACGCAAATACTTCAATTCACCAAGTACGGCTATAACATCATTGCAGACAACCTTATTGTCGGCCCAAAATACATGGGGATCTATGCGGTTGAAGGTAGAAATAACCAAATCATTGGCAACACCATTTCCAACGTGGAACCTACCCCTAACTATGGGATGGGGATCTACCTGATAGCAGGGGCCTACAATAATATTTCATTCAATAACATCACGGATAATGGAGTGTATGGTATTGACATGTACATAACCTATGACAACCTTGTGTATCGGAACAACATAAAGAACAACCCCCGAGGGCTGTTCATGGAATGGGTTTCCTTTGATACGATTAAACAGAATAATTTTATCGGCAATACAAAGAACGTGCTCGTCCATCAGTCACTCATGTATATGATTAATAGTACGTTATCCCAACATCATCCCCTCCTACCAGTCCGCTGGGCTGAGAATTACTGGGATGAGCCGCGGACACAGCCGTATCGCATCCCGACTCTCTTCGATTTCTATGATTTTGTCTACATTATCTCTGGAGGCCAAAAGAGCTTTTTGAACCTCATACGGTTTGACCGGCATCCTGCATCCCAGCCCTACGATATTTCCCAAGGAATGGTGGGGTGAAGGACAATGACATCTCAAGTCCAAACCCGCATCATCGCGATAGGTATGATCAGTCTGTTTCTGCTCGGGTCTTTTGGTGCATTCGCTCAAGGGACTCCTTCAATATCGACCCAACAGGCTGTCACTAATACCTCATCACATCGTCTTCAGAATAACAGTATTCGGACCTACATATTTCCCGTTTGTCGGATCGGTTGGAATATTTCTGCCGTCCAGTTGACGCTCCTCAAAAAAGGATTCTTACCCGAGCATTATGGGCTCTATCTTGAATATGATGTGGACTTCACTGGCCCGAACGGTTTTCATTTTATGTTCGATCTCCTACTGGCCAGTAAATGGATGATCGAGAAAGGACTCATTGTTCTTGCTCCGCTTGGGAGACCTTTGATTTATCTTCATCCTGGTGATGTGATTCGATGGACCTTCCTCTACATGCGATATGTGAATGTTGATGCTGATGGTTGGTTCTCAGGGATTGCCGTTGGTGTCGTCGCGCAAAAAGTGTTAGAGCCTGCCATTCCCCCCTAGTTCCTTATCTTCACGAGTATTTGTTCTCATTTAGGAAACCCTAAAAAAACGTTCAACAGATATAAAACCATAATTTTTACTAGTAAACGTAAGTTCGAATCGCCCTCCCCGAGTAAATATTTAGCACGGTTATGATTAGCACGATTGTTCAACAGAAGAAATAATAAGATTTCATTTTAACAAAAACTATTATTTCAATCCTACTATGGTCTGATTTAAGGTCTAGGGGTTCAAATCCCTTCTCCTGCATTTAAAAAAAATTCTTCAACCTTGATTTTAAAGATATTCAAGCATCTTTTTATACTGCGGTAGCCCCAGACCATGCGAGATTATGGCGGGGATTCATGGAGAAGCGCGTAGAAGTTGACGTAGTGAACAGAGGTCTTGTACGCCATGGTCGTGCTGTCCGCGAAACTCACCACCATATCGCCGGTCGACGGACATGCGGTCCATTGGTTCCACGACTCGGCCATCCCGGTGCCCTTCCCAAGGAATTTGATGAGCCGCAGCATCAGGTCGTTGGGTGAACGGTACCCGTTCTGCAGGGCTGCCATAGTCGTATTCAGATCGAGCGTGCTATTGCCAGCCACGAGTTCCTTACTCACCGAATCATAGAGGTGGTACACCGCATAGTACGGGCTGAGAATCCACCTGTGGAAGAGAAGAGCAAGGAACCCAAGGAAACCGGTCGGATCGTACAATATACGCTGGGTCCGCGCGATCGTCGGGTCAAGAAACACGTTGGTACGCCGCACGATATGATCGAGCTGGTAGAAAGGCGGCAGAGACTCGGTCGAGGCATTGTAGGTGCCGACATAGGTGTGATTCGCGGTCTGCTCCAAGGCGAACCCTTCAGGCGGTGAGGCTTGGGAGACCACAAAGTTGAACCCATGGGTCCGGTTCGTGTTCAGGATCGCGATCGTCTCCTGCGCGTTCGTCGCATGATCAAGAACCGCCTGCACACGGAACTGATACGGGTTCCCCAAGAAGGTCTGGTCCTTGCTCCAGCAAATCTGGATGCCGAGCGCGACACCGTTCTCATTGATGCCGCCACCGGTGTGGAAGGAACCAGCGATCGACGGTGCCAAGGAAGCCGACCCATCGTCAGGGTCACGGACGATAAGGATGCAGTTCTCATACGGGTGCTTCCCCGTGACCGGATCCTTGATGGTCGACGGCAAATCAAAACTACGGGAGTGATACAAGGTTCCGTTCGTGGTCGCATTGCCCCATGCCGAGATCCCATAACACCCATGGTCCGCGTATTCGATAGCGGTGATCGCAACCATGATTGCCTCGTAGGATACGCCAGCACCGTCGGCGATCCCCTGCATCTCATCTTTGTACTCCTGGGGGACGAACGGGCTTTCCAGATTCCACCACCCAAGGAGCGTGCTGTAGGAGATCGATTGATTCGCAAACGTAAGGAACGCCCGGATGTTCTCCTGAACCTGCTCGCGAAGGAGACTTCCGTGCTGGAACCCCATCTGATAATGGGACCCGTTGACATGAAGGATCGTGAGACCGTCACGCTCCTCTACCCAGCCGCCTGCTGAAACACCAGCATGACTGATCTTTTGAGTCTGCTCACCTGTGCTGAAATTGATGCCTGTAGAAATTATTGGTATCACGAACAAACCTACGATGATGACCACGATCGTTTTCTTCATACAAATCCTCCATATCTCAGAAGGTGGATCAGCTTTATAAGAATACTGGTGAGCCTGCTGCGACAGCCTGAAAGGAAAAAAGCCTTATCATTCCATACCATATCCTTTTCCCTGGAGATGACCTGCCTGGAAAAAAATCGTTCACCATTACCAAGGGTAGCACCAGTTCAGGTGCACTGGAAAGGAAAACAACGACCTCATGCTGTTACAGCATTCTCTTCTCACCTCACCGAGATATTCGATCCACAACGGTCCGTGAAAGCACCGTCTCACTTCGCGTACGATTCGCTAAAGAAGGAATGGCACAACCTCCTCTTCCAGGGTGATAACACGCAGGTCCTCGATCTTCTCCTGTCAAACGGGTTTCGGGATAACATTGATTTCATCTACATCGACCCGCCGTTCAACAGCGGTTCTGATTATGTTCGCACGATTAAACTGCGAGGGGCTGTGACACGTCCGGCGCTCCTCCAGCAGACCGCGTACCAGGACACCTGGGACACCGCAGCGTACCTCCAGTTCATGTACGAACGGCTCCTCAAGCTTAAGGAACTGCTGAGAGACACCGGGTTCCTCTGCGTGCATCTTGATTACCATGTCGGCCATTATGTCAAGCTTGTTCTGGATGAAATCTTCGGGCAGGAGAACTTCCGTAACGAGCTTATCGTGAAACGCGTCTATAAGAACCTCCAAGGACAGTTCACAGAAATCAAGTCGCTCCCCCAGGGGCATGACGTGATCTATTGTTATAGCAAACAGCCGGAGACCCGTTTCAAACCTGTCACGGTAGAAAAGGAGCAGGTGAACCATCCGCAGGGGTACTGGAAGGAGTTCTGGAGCGGAGCTGACCGGCCGACCATGCGCTATCCAATCCTGGGGGTCACCCCGACCGCTGGTCAATGGAAATGGAGAAAGACCAGGGCCCAACAAGCGGTGGACAATTACAATGAATACCAACGGAACCGTACCTCGGATACTCTCTCGTTATATCACTATTGGATGCAGACAGGCTGCGACAAAGAATTCATCAGGAAATCACCGACGGGAAAGATCGAACACTGGGTTCCCCCCAGCCCTCGTAAATTCCTTGACACGGTCTGGTCTGATATCGCCTCGTACTCGTTCGACCATGGGTTCAGGACCGAGAAAAGCGAAGAACTACTCGAACGACTGCTTACCGCGTTCTCGAAACCTGGTGACCTAGTGCTCGATGTGTTTGCCGGGTCTGGTACGACCGCGCGTGTCGCGCAGCTGCTTGGGAGGCGTTGGATCGCCTGTGATGTACACCCAGGGGCAGTACAGATGACGAGCAGACTCCTCCAGCAGAATATCGGAGAACAGTTGCGAACAAAAACAACGAGGTACCCGATTTTCTTGATCTATCAAGTGAATCCTCAAACTAGAGGAAAGAGAACACCTAGCAACAATCCATCGGTGAGAGCGACCATGACGGTGGAATCTCTAGATAATCAAAATGTCCGCATCACGCTCGATTCGTTTGATTCTCCGATACTTCTCAAAAGCCTTGGCATCAGCAAGAAAATCCTCAAGGAAAAAATCCCTGATTTCAGAAGCATGATTGACGCGGTGCTCATCGATCCGGATTACGACGGTACAGTGTTCCATGGTTCGTATGCTGATGTTCCGTTAAAAAAGGATGCCTTGGTGAAAGGTACGTACGAGTTCAACATCCCAAGGGAGCATAGCACTATCGGTGTGAAAATACTTGCAGTCACTGGTGAAGAGACAATGCTGGTACAAAAAATCTAATGCGCTGTTCCGAGATATTTTCCGATCCGCTCGATGCCTTCCCTGATATGGTCGTGTTCATAACATAAAGGGCCGTACGAGATGCGGACCGCATGCTCCATGCTCGGGCCGAACCCGATGCCGGGGATGAGCAGCACTCCGGTCTCCTTGAGTATCCGTTCCACGAATCTCACAGGATCTTCATTTGCTGGGGTCGGACATGACGTGTACAACCCACCCTGTGGCATGAGCCGTTTCCAGCCGAGATGCATGTCGATCGCGCTGATCATCACCTGAGCGGTTTTCTCGTACAACCGCCGAGTCTCCTCGATATAGGACCTGAGGCTTTTTTCTTGTAGGGTGCGTTGGAGGAACCGTGCGGTCGTCATGCTGTGCAGGGTGTCTGGTGAGAGGATGACGGATTCGTTGACCTTCTCAAAACCAGAGATAATTGATGCATCTGCCTCGACCCATCCGAGTCGTCTGCCGAGACTTGAAAGCCATTTCGAGTTGGTGTGAACCGTGATGAGGTTCGGGTTGTCAACAGGCGACCATGAAAAACATTTCGGCATGTCCCCGAACCAGAGCTCCTTGTACGCATGGTCGAGCAGGAGGTACCCGCATGCGTCCTGCATGATCTCGAGGGCGCTACGGAGGAACTCGTCAGAGGGAATCTGGCTCGTGGGGTTGTCCGGGACCGGGATCACCAACATCCGCAGACCCTTCTCACAGGACTGTTTCAACTGTTCAAGGGCCGCCTCCGGGTCAGCGAGGTACGTCCACTCTGTTGGGTCCAAGGCGGGAAGGAACAGCATCTTGGAGTGCTGGAGCGCGCATTTCACCGCGTTGCGGTAGTTCGCATACGTCGGATCAAGGAACCCGATGGGTTCGCCTGGGTCGCAGACGACGCGTAACACATCCTGGAAGAGCTGTGTGGAGGATTGGCCAAGAAGGATGTTCCGGGGCTCAAGGTTTTTCAAGCCGAAGATATGCTCCTCGAACCTGCAGAGCTGCTCCCGGCAAAGCGAGTCGCCGACGATCGGGCTGTACCTGCCGCTCTGATGAAACAGCTGGGTATCCTCGATGATCTCCTTGTACGCTTCCCGGAGCGCCTCAGGTGCAATATGGTTGCACCAGCCACCGCCAAAAGAGATGACGTTCGCCGGGTCAAGGCCCAAGGCTCGAATGGAGTCGTCCTCCGTCATCTTCATGATTGTCTGGATCGGGGAGAGGCCTTTGAGGTCCTCTTCCACTAAGCGGGAGAGATGGCAGCGACGAAAACGACGATGGGCAGTCATAAGAGTGTTGAAGAAAAACGTGTTTCTTTAATCTTTCGAACACACCTTGTTCTCAGCATCTTTAATATAGTACAAATTATTAAGTACCCTTCTTCACGGTGAGGTGTCGATGAAAGGAAAAATCGTTCTGATCACTGGCGCGACTTCAGGCCTTGGGAAGGAGACGGCGCGGGCGCTCGCACGCCTTGGCGCAACCATCGTGATGACCACGAGAGATATACAGAAAGGGGAGCAGACCAAGCAGGAGCTCATCGCGTCGACCCAGAATAAGAATATTGACGTTATGTTTTGCGATCTTTCGTCATTCGTCTCGATCAGAAAATTCTGCGCTGAGTTCCTCCAGAAGTATAACGCATTGCATATACTCATCAACAACGCGGGCATTTGGGATTTCAAAAGACGCGCCAGTAAGGACGGCATCGAGGAGACGTTCGCGGTGAACTACCTAGCACCGTTCCTCTTGACAAACTTTTTACTTGAGAGGCTCAAGGAAAGCGCGCCGTCACGCATCGTGAACGTCGCCTCAGGATTGCACTCGGGGAACATCCAGTTCGATGATCTCGAGTTGAAAAAGAGTTTCTCAGGGCTGAAGGCGTACAACCATTCGAAGCTTGCGGTGATCCTGTTCACCCGGCTCCTTGCACAGAAACTAGAAGGAACTGGTGTGATCGTGAACTGCGCAAACCCTGGAATGACCCGGACGAACCTTGGGCATGATGCTGGGGTGGCCTCACGATTGGTGTTTAAAATCATGGGGAAACCGCCGGTGAAGGGTGCGGAGACCGCAGTGTACCTCGCAAGCGACCCTAATCTCACGATCAGCGGGGAGTATTTCGAGAAAAAACAGGTGGAAAGGATTAATCCTGAGTCCTACGACATGGACGTCGCGAATAAACTGTGGGATGTTAGTACAAAATACGTCGGGTTGTAAGGATTACTGCTTCTCAGCCTCTTTGAGGTCGTTTTCCATGAGCTCGTCGAGCTTCTTGTCGACCCCTTGCTCGTGAGCGATCTTCTGAAGTTCTGCGATGATGTTCTCCCAGAGGACCTGCTGGGCGAGCGCATAGTCCCAAAGGTCGAGGCGTTTTGTTCCGTCGCCTTTCTTGAATTCTTCTATGAGTTCTTTCTTGTCATCCTCGTTCATGGGTTATTCTTCCTCAACCATTTTTCCTTTTTGCGGGTTTGTAGCCTGGGCGATCATGGACATCTCGGCGAGGATCTCTTCCCAGATCCCTTCTTGCTCGACCGCGTAGTACCACATGTCGAGCTTCTTCTGGATGTCTGCGGCTTTGAAGTCGGAAAGGAATGTTTTTTTGTCTTGGTCGTTCACGGCTGATCCCTTTGTGGTATGGGGAAATAGGTTATGATGTATATATTTTTTTATTGTTTTTTATCAAGATCACCCTTATGGGAAAAACATTATTAACCAGAGCTTCTGATATTCCTCCAGGAGATAGTTCTCATGGAGAAAACAACGTTTGCTGCAGGATGTTTCTGGCACGTCGAGGAAGCATTCCGATGCCTCGAAGGTGTCGTGTCTACTCGTGTGGGATATATAGGTGGGACCATGAAAAACCCGACCTATGAGGATGTCTGCACAGACAAGACCGAGCATGCGGAGGCTGTCGAGGTCGCCTTCGACCCCACCAAAATCACCTATGACGAGCTCTTGGAGATGTTCTGGGAGATCCATGACCCGACCACCCTCAACCGCCAGGGACCTGACCGCGGCACCCAGTACCGCTCCGCAATCTTCTACCACACCCCGGAGCAGAAGGCGGCAGCGGAACGCTCCAAGCAGAAACTCGAGAAATCCAAGATGTACCGGAAAAAAATCGTGACAGAAATCACGGAGGCGACCGAGTTCTACCAGGCGGAGGACTACCACCAGCAGTACCTCGAGAAACAAGGCCTCTCCAGCTGTCCACGCTAACACCCCATTCTTTTAGGCATCCCATAAAGCTTATGTGGCCGCACCTTATTTCATTGGTGAGGTAGGTAGGAGTATGACACCAAATAGTCAAAAGAAACTACTGCAGGCTGGGAACATCCTTGCGATGATTGCGACCATCATCATCAACGGACTTGCTGTCATCCTGCCGCTCAACGGGAAATCAACCCAGGAGCTCTCGGATGCGCTCCCGAACCTGTTCGTCCCAGCAAACCTCACGTTCTCCATCTGGGGCATCATTTACATCCTCTGGGTCGTCTTTGCGATTTACCAAGCAAGGGATCTTTTCAAGAAAGAGAAACCACAGATGCCGTTTCTCTTCCAGATCAGCTGGTTGTTCATCCTCAGCTGTGTCGCGAACTCCGCCTGGATCTTCGCCTGGCACTACCAACAGGTCGGACTCTCCCTGATCATCATGATCATCCTGCTGCTGACCTTGATTGCTCTGTACGAACGCCTCGACGTCGGTCGCTCGTCCGTACCGTTGAAGGAGAAACTCTGCGTGCACCTCCCGTTCAGCGTGTACCTCGGCTGGATCACGGTTGCGACGATTGCGAATGTGACCGCGTACCTCGTCTCTGTCCATTGGGACGGCCTTGGTATCAGCGACGTCATGTGGACACAGCTCGTCATCAGCGTCGGGGTTTTGATCACGCTTCTCGCCCTTATCACGAGACGCGATATCGCGTATAGCCTTGTGGTCGCCTGGGCATTGCTTGGTATCTACCTCAAACGGACCACGGCAGGTTTCACGAACAGTGATGTCGCGACCACCGCGCTCATTGCTATGGTGATCATCGCGATCGGCATCATCGCAGCAGCCGCATGGCTCATGATAAGGCGAGTAAAGAAACCAGCGTCGGCATAGGTTTTAATACAACGCACGCGTACCCGCTCACCAGATGATCAAGGTACTTTCCTTTGACTTTGACGGCACCATCATGACCCATGCTTTTGCGGACGCGTTCTGGCTCGAAGGTGTCCCACACTTGTATGCGAAACGCCACCATGTCTCCTTCGAGGATGCAACGACGTTCTTATTCAAAGAGTACAAAAAGATAGGGGACAACCGGATCGAATGGTACGACCCTGGCTACTGGTTCGACCGCTTCGACCTCAAGACCGACTGGAAGAAGATGCTCGAGCAATACCGCAAGTACGCCGAGGTCTACCCCGAGGTACCCCAAGTCCTCGGGCGACTGTCAAAAAAATACGAGCTTATCATCAGCTCCAACGCGAAAAAAGAATTCATCGAAGTCCAGCTTAAAAAAACCAAAATTGCTGGGTACTTCCAGCTGGTGTTCTCCTCGACCTCTGATTTTCACACCGTGAAAAAAGTCAAGGATTTCTACGAGATGATCACCACCACGCTCTGCATCGCCCCTGAGGAGATGGTCCATGTCGGCGACCACAAGGACTTCGACTACCAGGAACCGAAACGGCACGGCATCACCGCATATTACCTGGATAGGGACCATACCACCAAAGGCGCCTATGTCGTTCATGACCTTGTAGAGTTCGAACAAAAAATCGCTTGCCTTACACAAAAATAAAAAAAAGAAAAAACGAAAAAGAGAGAAAAAAAAGGATTCTTGTATCTTTATTACCAGGTTTTTACTTGATAATCCTTTGGGATTGCTTTCTTTGGCTCAATCTTGTTCTCCCGGGCGAGCCAGCCGACCGCTGAGTAGATATCCCGCTCATCAAGCGGTAACTCATGGGCGAGATCATATAAGTCAATCCTGCCGTATTTGGTCAGCATCGTCCAGAGTCTCCCAGCGTCAGCGCCGATCTTCTGGGTCAGGTTCGTCTCCCCGAGCTTGTAAACCGCACCGGTCTTGTTGATCTTGTTCTCTCGTGCTAGCCAGCCGATCGCCGCATAGAACTCATCGTCCTGCAGTTTCGTCGTTTCCTTTAATTTTGTTTCCGTAAGCGGACCGAGGGTATTGAGTGTCTTCCAGATTTCACCCGCGTTCCGACCAAATTGCTCCACAATATTTTCCATACTCTATCCACCTTCAAAAAAAAGAGTATGGCTGAGAGGTATATTAAAATTATGACAGCACACAGAAGCATCATCTGCTTGGTGTCTTCGAAAAAAAATCCTTCGAGAAAGACGAGGATGTTCTCTGAAGACTATAATCAAGGACGGTTACAATAAAACTCTTTCCTCATCAGAAATTTATATAAATACCCCATGATATTAGTTAACAAATTAGGGGATACGAACCATTATGAAGAACGTAGGGATTTTACTTGTTGTAGGGATAGTCATCGCCTCAGGCTTCGGTGCGGTCGCCACATCAGCATCCACACACAGCCAAGCACCACAACAGAGCAACTCGTCTGGCGTCGCCTTCCAAGACGAGCTAGACCAGTCGATGACCAGCCCAGATATGGCCCCATTGCCCATCGGTGCAGTGTTTTTTAATACGACCCACCAGCAGAACCTGTCAGCAGCCCAATCCTTCATCACCACCAAGGATGTGATCACCCGAGTGCTGTTCCTTATGGCGAGAAACGCGACCACGACCCACAACTGCACCTGCGATCTCAAAGAAAACCTTACCGGGGACGTCCTAGCGACCGTGCAGGTGACCCCAGACCAATTTCATATCTACGATCCTGCAAACGCGACCGGGAATCTCACCTGGGTGGAGTTCGATTTCTTCAGCGTCTGGGTGACACCAGGCACTACCTATTATTTGGTGGTGTACACCACAAATGTGACCGACAACATCTACTACTGTGCTGGGAACGGTTCGAATGTCTACGCCGACGGAGCCGCGTACTACTCGCTGGACAACGGTCATTCCTGGCAGAACCTAACGGATAGCGACGCCTGTTTCAAGACCTACGGTGCACGGGAGACAACACTTTCGATCACGGTCGGTAAAAGCCTGCTTGGTCCCTCGTTCACGATTAAGAACACCGGGAATCGTACCGCGGGCAATGTCGCAAGCAATATTACCGTGACC
>Ga0315277_10009708_pt1 | contig 12274 bp, 7 predicted proteins | sample YL17G05_15_MG_FD_203695 | JGI IMG/M metagenome (GOLD analysis project Ga0315277, IMG submission 203695) | Sediment microbial communities from Yellowstone Lake, YNP, Wyoming, USA - YL17G05_15 | ecosystem: Environmental > Aquatic > Freshwater > Lake > Sediment | place: USA: Wyoming | collected... | reverse complement strand
TCTACAGCCATTTTATACCCTCTCCTTAAGCCTTAACCGAGGGGTCACGCACAAGCTCATGAGCTCCTGCAACAAAAGTTTGAACGCGTATGAAATCTGAACAGGCGAAACCCTGGACTTTTCTCCGCAAATCTGGCAAACATATTTCCGCTGTTTTATGTCGTAATACGCGATGAGTCCGCAACTTTCGCAGACGTAAAGCACGTATTTATCTGATTCCTCAAGCATCCTGTCACGAAGCAACATCGCTGCACCGTGACCGATTAGGCAGTCTCTTTCCATTTCGCCGAAACGCAGTCCGCCGCCTCTGGCTCTACCTTCCGTCGGCTGTCTCGTGAGCATTTGGACCTGGCCTCTTGCTCTGGCGTGGATTTTGTCGGCAACCATGTGGTGAAGCTTCTGGTAATAGATGACTCCCATGAAAATGTCGGTGACGAACTTCTGTCCTGTGACGCCGTCGTACAGGACTTCTCTGCCGCTGTAACTGAAACCTAGGTCGATGAGCATTTGTTTGAGCTCGTCGCCCTTCTTGTTGATGAATGGGGTTCCGTCCATAAACTCTCCCTTGGCAGAAGCCACTTTCCCAGCGAGAGATTCCAAGAACTGCCCGATTGTCATCCTTGACGGAAACGCATGCGGATTAATCATGATGTCTGGTACGATTCCGTCGACGCTGAAGGGCATGTTTTCTTGCGGAACAATCATTCCTATGACGCCTTTCTGTCCGTGGCGTGAAGCAAACTTGTCTCCGAGCTCTGGGATGCGTTCGTCGCGTACTCTAACTTTCACGAGTTTGTTTCCTTCGTTGGTTTCGGTGATGAACGATGCGTCTACAATGCCATTTTCGGAGGGTCGCATGTCAACCGAGGAATCCCTCATTGTGGGTCCTTTAATTTCGAACTCCTTGTATTCTTCGAGGAAACGTGGTGGGCTTATCCTGCCAATCAGGACGTCTCCTCCCGCGACTTCAGCTTCGACGTTGACAACGCCGTCTTCTTCGATGAAACGGTAATACTGTTCCCCACGGTATCCACGGGTACCAGCCTCAGGAATCACAAGGCGGTCTCTTAAGCCTCCGAGGTATTGGCGGCACTCTGCGTCGTAGATTCTGTAAAATGATGAGCGGCACATGCCTCTTTCGATGGACGCTTTGTTGAAGATTAAGGCGTCTTCCATGTTGTAACCTTCGAACGAAAGAACCGCTACCACGCAGTTCTGCCCTGAGGGTCGAAGGTTGTACCCAATGACGTCTAACGGCTTAGTTTGTACTACGGGAGTCTGCGGATAGTGAAGTATGTGCGACCGCGAGTCAACTCTTAATGGGTAATTCACCGCGTAAATGCCCAACGCCTGCTTGGACATGGCGGACTCGTAAGAGTTGCGTGGAGACTGGTTATGTTCAGCGTAAGGTATCAGCGAAGCGCAGGTTCCAAGAATCGAGTAAGTCGTTATTTCGAGGTGGGTTGTACGTTCCGGCACGATTTCGTCTTGGTTCAATGCAACTAGGGCGTTTTCCTCTTCTTCGGCGTCCAAGTACTCGATTATGCCTCGTTTTATGAGGTCTTCCCAATTCCATTCTTTTGAACGGATTCTCTCTGTTTCTTCGTTCCCAAGTTTTGGTGCACCGTCTTCGACGATTATGAGTGCCCGTCGAACTCGGCCTTCGTCACAGTTTACGTAGGCTTCCTCGTTCATGCCGTGAGCCTTTGAAAAATATGCAACGTTAATTTCGGGTGAGAGTTCTCCCCTTCTTCGGTCATTTTTCATCTCTGTCACGAACTCCTTGGGAGAATCGTGGTACCCAATCGGGCAGCCGTCAATAAACACTTTGGCTCCAGACGTGCGTATAGTCTCGCTTGCTTCGGAAAGGGGAACAACGCCTCTCCTGTAAAGTGTCTGTTTGACCTTTTCGAGGTCTAGACCGACAGAAATGGAAGCTGACAAAGCCAGATTCTTGACGAGTCCGCAGTTTGCTCCTTCAGGTGTCTCGTTTGGGCAAAGCCTTCCCCAGTGCGTCGCATGAAGGTCTCGGGCTTCGAAGTTGGGTTGGCTGCGGCTAAGCGGAGACTGCAGTCTTCTCAAGTGGCTGTGAGCTGACATCATGTTTGTTCTGTCAAGAAGCTGCGTGATTCCGACTCGTCCTCTGCCCCAGTTCCCCGTTGCCAACGAGTGTTGAAGCTTGTCTGAGACTATGCCTGGTCTTACGGCTATTGAGACGCTTATCATGCGTCTTTTCAGTCCCATCCTTTCAAGCTGGTACTTTATGTCGCGGCACAGGTTTCTGAAGGCTACCCTGAAAAGGTCTGCGAGAAGTGGACCAGCGAGTTTCAGCCTCTTGTTCTTGAAGTGGTCTTTGTCGTCGGGTTTTCGTCTTCCCAGCTTCAGCTCTATTACGCGTGAAGCCATCTCGCCGAGGAAGTAGGCTTTGTCTTTTCTTTGGTCAGTCGTTCTGCCGACGTGAGGTAAAAAGTTTCTGTCAATAATGGTCTCCGTCTTCATGAGCCTGTAGCTTTTCACTTGACCGTGAGCTACCCTGTTGCCAATGAACAGCAAGGCGTCTTCAGCGGTTCCGACTTCAGCCGCCATCTCAAAGGACGGTTCAAGTTCGCTTTGTATGGCTTTGTCCGCGGAGACCGCTTCTGCAATTTCTCGGTCGGACTGTAAACCCAAGGCTCTCATCATGACTATGAACGGTATTTCTGACGGGACACCGGGCACCGAAATGTGGAGTGAACCGTTTGACTTCAGCCTGAGTTCTATTCTGGCTCTGAACCCAACGGTGGTGGAGAATACTTTTGCTTGATAAACGGGATTTACTCCTCTTGAGTCGATGTCCACGAGTATACGGTTGGGCGCCAAGTCTTCAATGGCGACGATGACCCGTTCTGACCCGTTTACGGCGAAGTAGCCGCCTGGGTCAAGAGGGTCTTCGCCTTGTCTGACTAACTCTTCCTCGGAAAGTTCTGAAAGAAGACAGTATTTCGACTTGAGCATGGTCGGCAGGTCGCCGATGTAAACGAGTTCTTTCTCCATTTCCTTGTCGTCAATTATCGGCGTCATCTCGACGGAGAGGGGCATTGAGTATGTGAGGTTTCTCAGCCGTGTTTCCATGGGATAAATTTCGTGTCGGGTGCCGTCGACCTCGGTTACGTAGGGACCGTAAATGACGTCGTTTTCGACTTCGCGTACGATGAATATTCTGCCGAACTTTATTTTGTATGGTCCTTCAGGCACCTCGATTTCGACTTCGCCGACCTCGTCTATTACTTGTTGTAGACCGCGTTCCACGAACTCGTTGTATGAATCAAGATGTTGCCTAACTAACCCTTTCTCCTCGAAGAGAGCCTTCTGTACCAAATATGCATCTTCAGAATTAATCAATTTATGAAAATTCCCCTTTCAGGTTTGAAACAACTAAATGGTTACATACGGAACTATTCAGGATTTTTTCCTCCAACGGACCTGTGGCCATCCAGCCCGATGGGAAGTCGATTATTTTCGCTTTTTCTGAAAGCTAATGAGTAAACGACGGATGGTGCTAATAAAGGTTATCATTTTCATTATTCTGATGGTATTTTCAACTTCCTTCTTCGATATTGTTTCCCACGCTCATGCAGACCCATGTCGGACCAAGTGTTTTTGATTCACAGACACCTTATTGTTTGGGGTGGCTGACAAAGAAATCCCAGATTACGTCAGTAGCTATCGCTGGCCAATTGTGACCGAAGCCGACAAGAGTGTATAAAACGACTTCTGTGCCGTTTTTGCCACCTGAGTAAACGTCCTTGACTGTGTTCCCGTCAGGACTTATCTCCGTCTGCGGAGTTTTGGCGCATCCGTCATGATTTACCCAGAAGCTTGTTGACTCAGCGACTGAAAGGCTAAACAGCCCGTTGGAGGATAGACCCCCATAGTAATATATTGACGTGTCATTCGTGCCGTGGAAGATTACGACCGACACGGGATTCAAGGGCTCTGCGATTTTTTGAAGCGGAGCGTTCCCGTTGAACTTGCCGCCGATTGAACCTGCCACTGGAGCGATGGCAGCTATTTTGTCTGAGAGTTCAGCTGCCAGACGGTACGCCATGATTGCGCCATTTGAGAATCCTGCCACGTAGATTCTGTCTGGGTCGATGTTGTATTCCTGTTCAAGCCTGTTTATGAGTTCGCGTATGAAGCCCACGTCGTCAACGTTGCTTGAGTAAGCCTCGCCGCAACAGTATGGTCCGTTCCAGCTTTGCCCTATTCCCTCAGGGTAGACGACAATGAAGCCTTCTTTGTCCGATTTCTCGGTGAACCCCGTAACTTCCTCGCTGCTTCTTGCGGTTCCTCCGTATCCATGCAGCGAAATAACCAGCGGCGTAGGATTGCTTCCGTCATAACTCAGCGGGATGTGAACCATGTACCTCCTTGTTCTGCCGCCGAATTCGAAGGACACGTAAAAACTGCCATTCCCCGACATTGTGTGCATTAGATAGTAACCTATGGAAATTGCGAGTAACGATGCAATAGAAACAAAGATGATGACTTTTGTTTTTGTTCCCTTAGCATTTAATGTACGCATAAATTGATCTTTCCTGATTCCACAGTCTTTTTGGCTAATCTTTTAAGTCTTTTGAAATTACCCCCGTCACTTGCTGAGTCAGTCGAAAAAGCAAAACAACGAATGTTTAAGGACCTAAACTTCCTAATCTGCTAGCAGTGGTTCTGTTTTACCAACCTTAACACTGCTTAACTGCTTGAAAGCATATTGGTGTTTCTGTATACTGACAGCTTTTTTTTGGGGGGGGTCAGCAAGTAAATCTTATCTGAGACGCCTCGATAAAGTTCTTTGATGTCTCCTGATTCTATTCTGTGGATTGTCACTACTTTTATAGAAGGGTTTATCCAATGGTTAAATGGTCTTACTGTTTTGAATTTTGTTTCCATTTTTTGGCCATTGTTGGTCATCGATTTTGTTAGAACTGTGGCAAAATCCGTGTTTCTTCTAATATGTGCTTTGTATCAAAAGGTTCACCCGTTGAAGTTGAAAGATGGTTTTTTTCCAAAAGTGTCTTTGATAATTCCTGCTCACAATGAAGAGAAAATAATTGTCAGGGCAATTGAATCAGCGCTTGAAACCGACTATCCATACAAGGAAGTCATAGTCGTCGACGACGGCTCCAAAGACAAAACTTACCAACAGGCGTACCCTTATTCTCAGAAAGGCTTGATTAAGCTTCTTCACCGTGATGTAGCTAGCAGTTCAAAGGCAACAGCGTTGAATTATGGTCTCGTTTTTGCTTCTGGCGACGTGATAGTTGTGGTGGACGCTGACACGCTCATCGAACGTGACTCGCTAAAGGAAATCGTGAAACCATTTAGTATCCCGAATGTTAGTGCTGTGTCTGGAAATGTCCGTATCATGGGAGGTGAATACGGATCAAGAAACTTTCTAGTGCGACTTCAAACCTACGAGTACCTGATATCGCTGGAACTTGGCCGACGGTTCTCCTCAATAATTAAGTCATTACTGATTATTTCGGGAGCTTTTGGTGCTTTTTGGAAAGGGGACGTGCGTTCGCTGGGCGAATATGACAAAGACACCATAACTGAGGATTTTGACTTAACGTTCAAGATGAGGAAACTGGGTCAAAGGCTTTTCTTTGCTGACAAGGCTGTTTCGTGGACCTTCGCGCCTGAAAAGTGGAAGGATTGGAGGCGTCAACGAACAAGATGGACGAAGGGTCAAGTGGAGACTCTTTGGAAGCACAGAAACGTGTTGCTCGAAAGAGGTTTCGACGCGAGGTTTGCGGTTGCTATCTTCGATATGGTGCTTGTAGACATCGTGGTTCTTTTCTTACGGTTTGTGTGGTATGGTTACCTCCTTCTGTTTTATCAACCGACGTTCCTCTACGTCACAGTATTCAGCGTCTTCCTCTACATGATTCTGGAGCTCGTGGCCTTTGTCTCCGCTGGTCTATTGTCACCTCGGAAAGGAGACCTCAAAAACATCTATCTATTGCCAGCAGTGGTTCTGTTCTACAGACCATACTATTCGCTGGTCCGACTGAAAGCATACTTCGACTGGATTTTCAGGCGGGAAAGCCGCTGGTGACCCTAGTGCCTAACCATACAAGAAAAAAAATCAGATTGCATGTCAGTAATGTATATATAAACATCCCATAAAACAAACCAACGTAAGCGAACCACAAAATAATCTGAGCTATCAACCATTCCAGATAAACTTAAGTATAACGTTAATTTTAAGCAAATTCTGGCGCTTCGTAACTGAGCCCTGGTAGTATAGTCCGGTCTAGTATAGGTGGCTGTCGCCCGCCCGACCCGGGTTCAAATCCCGGCCAGGGCGCCACAATGTTATTCTGTCATATTGAATAAGCTCGTAAAAATGATTTTTGGGGTTTATTTTATGTTTTTTCCGATTTCGTAGGCTTTCCGCATCACGTCGTGCTTTTTGTCGACCGTGTCTTCTTTTGTTAAGCCTATCTTCGGAATTACGAGTCTCTCCGCGATTGGGATTCCCAGCACGTTCATCACCACGTTTATGGGTTCCACGGTTTCCTGCAACAGGTTGGTGCATCCCTGCACGACTACAATTGCCTTCTTTCCAGCGGGCACCCGCGATTGCATCGTCACTTTCCTGTTCTCGTCAACTGTGTAGACGAGCTGGCTCGTGCACAGTCGGTCCAGCCAGTTCTTCATGTACCCCGTTACTGAACGATTTATGGACGGCGTTCCGACAACCAGCACATCAGCCTCGGAAACCTTCTTTAGGTGCTCTTGGAACCCGTCATCAATCGGGCAGACACCTTTAGAGTAACATTCTTCGCACCAGTTGCAGTAGTCCAAGTCTAAATCTACTAAGTGAACTATTTCGCAATGGTGACTGTTTGTTTCTGCTCCGCTGAAGATTTCGCTTATTAGCTTGACCGTGTTCCCGCTTCTGTGCGGACTCCCATTTACGCCGAGTATCTTCACGCATGTTTCCCCCATTTAAATAGGCAAATTTAAGCTGTAATAGATAGGTTGTAAACCTATTATTCACTTTGGCTAGGTAAAATCTTTTTAGCATTCGAAATGTGGACAGGTCGACATTTTATGGTACGTTCTGAGAATGGTGCAGGTTAAACTAGTTTCTTTACTGCCTCAATGATTTTTGTTTTACTTGGAATAGCGGCTTCCTCTAACACGGGGCTCATGGGTATAGGCACGTCTTCTCCTGCAACTCTCAGAACTGGGGCGTCGAGGTAGTCGAAGGCTTCCTCCATAATCTGCGCCGCTATTTCCGCTCCAACGCCACAAGTTCGGTAGCCCTCATGCACGACGACGGCTCTGCCTGTCTTTTTCACCGAACCAATTATGGTTTTGGCGTCAAGCGGCTTCAGTGTCCGCGGGTCAACCACTTCCACGCTTATTCCTTCTTTGGCAAGGTCCTCCGCTGCTTCCAAGGCTAGGAGAACCATCCTCGAATAGGCAACTATTGTAACGTCTGTGCCTTCCCTTTTCACGTCTGCGACTCCAAGCGGAACAGTGTATTCTCCTTCGGGAACTTCGCCTTCCGTGCCGTAAAGCAGCTTTTGTTCTATGAACATGACAGGATTGTCGTCTCTGATGCAGGTCTTCAGCAGCCCCTTAGCGTCGAAAGGCGTCGAAGGCATCACGACGAAAATGCCAGGAATGTGCTGGTACCACGCTTCGAGGCTTTGGGAATGGTGTTCAGCTATGCCTCTGCCTGCGCCTCCCTGAGTGCGGTAAACGACGGGCACAGTCGATTTTCCGCCGAACATGTAGCGGTTCTTGGCTGCGATGTTGACGATCTGGTCCGTGGCAATCGTCGAAAAATCGATGTACATGATCTCCGCGACAGGCCTTGTCCCCGTCATGGCTGCTCCTGCCGCTGCGCCTGCTATGGCAGCTTCCGAGATAGGCGTGTCCCTAACCCGTTCAGCCCCAAACTCGTCGTAAAGTCCACGAGTAACCTGATAAGCACCACCATAAATCGCAATGTCCTCGCCCATGAGGAACACCCTTTCGTCTCTCAGCATCTCCTCCCTCAACGCCTCGTTAAGAGCCTGAACGTACCTTATTTTCTTCGTTTTCACGCCCCTTTTCTGGGCTTCAGCTAGGGTCTTGATGGAAGTTTTCTGGTCAACGTAAATGTCGGTGTAGAGTCCTTCAAAAAGAGACTCTACGGGCGGATACGGGCTGCTGAGGGCGAACTGTTCGGCATCATTAACTTCGTTCGTTATCGTTTCTTCGAGTGCCTCAACCTGTTTTTGGGTTAAAATTCCCTGTTCGACGAGTTTTTTCTCAAAGTTCATTATGGGGTCGCGGCTTTTCCACGACTGCTCTTCTTCTCTTGTTCGGTAAGCCCGCGGGTCACCCTTAGAATGACCATAGAATCTGTAGGTCTTGCACTCGACGAAGGTTGGGCCTTCTCCTTTCCGAGCCCTCTGAACGGCTTCTTGGACTTTTCTCTTCACGTCCAGAACGTCCATCCCGTCTGCAATCACGCCTGGAATGTTGTAGCCCTTGGCTCTTTCAGCAAGGTCCGTGAACGGGAAAGCCCTGCTCACGGCAACGGACATGCCGTAAAGGTTGTTCTCGCAAACGTAGACGACTGGCAGGTTCCAGATTGCAGCCAGGTTAACGGATTCGTGGAAGGCGCTTGTGTTCGTTGCGCCGTCGCCGAAGAAGCACAGAACAACCTGGTCAGTTTTCCTGAGCCTTATGGACAGTCCAGCGCCAGTGGCGACAGGAATGTTTGAACCCACAATTCCCGTGGCTCCCAAGTTTCCAGCGTTGACGTCCGCAATGTGCATCGAGCCGCCTTTGCCCTTACAGTAGCCCGTGACCTTGCCGCACAGTTCAGCAAGCATTAGTTTTGGGTCTCCGCCTTTCGCGATGCAGTGTCCGTGGCCTCTGTGCGTGCTGGTGATGTAGTCGTCGCCCCGGATGGCTGCTACTGCGCCGACCGCCACGGCTTCTTGTCCGACGTAAAGGTGCGAGGCTCCTTTGACGATGTCTCGGCTGAGCAGGTCACTAACCTTTTCTTCGAAGAATCTGATTTTAAGCATTTTTTCTAGATATTCAACCAATTCGCTAGACTCATGGCTTCCTGACATGTTGAGTCCTCCACTTCAATTACTCAAATTCAACCTTTTCTTAATAAGGTTCGCCTTAAACCTTTCATCAAATCCTATAATCGTCCAAGCTTTTCTTTGCCATTATAAATAGTTAAAGAAAAGGAACAATGCAAACCGTAACATTCTAGTAAAGGGCGCGTATGAGACCACTCAACACTATAGGAATTTCATCGGAAATGCGCTTTCAAGTCTTCATTGAACGGCAAAGCAAGCAGGTCTTCCATGACTTTTTCAGCTTGTTCGTAGCTTCTGGTTCTGTGGTTCCAAAGGATCATGTTAAGTAAGGCTTCTTTGTCTTGGCTGAGGAAGGCTTCAAGCCCGAGTTCCATTCTTTGCACGCATGTCCCCAGAATCTGCAGCGTGAGACGTTTAGGCAATGGTCCAACGTGGACTGGTTGAACGCCTCGTCCGCTCACTATGCCTGGAACCTCGACTACCACGTCATCCGCAAACCCAGTTAATGCGCCCCTGTTTGGCACGTTTACTTGATATTTTGCTTCGTTGTCGTTGACTAAAGCGTCGATTATTGGGATGTGCTGTTCGTTGCTTGCTTTCGGAGAGAATTCGCTGGAAACAGGCGTTGACGGGTCTTTGTAGAGCTGGTTCATTCTGTCAATGTGTTTGCTTAAGCCCTCAAGGTAGTAGTCCCATCCTGTCTTCGAAAGGAATCCTCCATACTTGTTGAACCATTTCTTCATCGTTTGGTCGTCAGCATGGTACCACCACGAAAAAGTTGGGTTTTGCTGAACAGTGTCGCCTACAGGGAACCTTTCGAAAATCCTGTAAAGGTTCACTGCCGCGCGGGACATCTCGCCGTCAAGGGGGCTTCCGTCCCATGTTCTCCAGTACTCCTCGGCTTTTTTCTCGATCCACTCGTCAATTAACGGGTAGGCGTCCTCGCCGTTGTGACGGAAGTCGGTTAACCATATGCAGTGGTTCACGCCTGGCGCTTGGAAAGTGACTTTACTGGGGTCAAGCCCTATGACGCTTGCGATGTGGTAGGCTCCGTGGTGACCATGGCACAACCCTATGACTTTCGTTTTGGTTTCTCTCGTCATAAGTGTGCAGCCGTCGAAGACGGGGTTCCCAGCTTGAATGAGCCACGCGTCGGGGCACGTGTCTTCCATGTCTCTTGCGACGCTGAGCATCAGTTTCAGCTGATGAAAGTATCCTCCGAAACCTATTCCCCTGGGGTATCCGTGTTTCTCGCCGACCTCCCGCTCCGTTTCCGCATTCGAGTGTCCCCCGACGAGTGCTGTGTTGATCACGAAGTCAGCGTCCTTCAACGCTTCCTCCCTTTCCACAGTCTTCACGAGATTCAAATTAGCCTTCAATTCACCCATGAATCTTGTGGCGAGACCGTGAACAATGTCAAGCCTTCCCTTGTCTACATCCATGAAGCAGACGGTGCTGCCCTTCAATCCCTCTTTTAGGCACACGTCTCTCATAAGGCTCATCGAGAACTGGGCGCTTCCAGCTCCAATGATACTTATTTTTACGTCGGTCATTTCTTTCATCCTTCACTTGGTATCTATCGTAATGATCTTTAGATTCTTTGGATCTATACGCGGTTACCTTGTATTTGATTCGATATTGGCAAATATTTGCAGCTGTGTACAAAAAAAGAGAATTAGACGGTTTTAACTTGATGTTTCAACAATCCACTCGTCCAGTTTTCTTCTCGCTTCTTCGTCGACCATTTGGACTGGCGGGTGCTTCATGAAGTATGCTGACGCGTATTTTAGGTTGCCACCTATTCCCTTGTCTAGGGCTATCTGTGCGCACCTTATTGCGTCGATGGATACTCCGCCTGAGTTTGCCTTGTCGTTGACTTCCAGCCTCAGTTCCATGTTGAAGGGGATGTTGGCGAACATTCTTCCCTCTATCCTAATGAAAGCCAACTTGGTGTTTCCCAAGAATGGAATAAAGTCGCTTGGACCAATGTAGATGTCTTTATCTTGCAGCTTCGAATCGTCAGGCATCAAGCTGCGGACCGCTTCGGTCTTCGATATCCTTTTGCTTGCCAGCCTTTCCCTTTCCAGCATGTTAGCGAAGTCCGTGTTGCCGCCTACGTTAATCTGGTACGTCCTGTCTATCACTGCGCCCCTGTCCAAGCAGAGCTTCGTTAAGGTTCTGTGCGTTATTGTTGAACCAATCTGAGCCTTAATGTCGTCCCCAACTATTGGCAGCTTCTTTTCGCGGAATCTTTTCTCCCATGTACTGTTTGAAGCGATGAAAACTGGGATACAGTTGATGAAGGCGCATCCCGCCTCCAAGGAAACGTCCGCCCAGAACTCGGTTGCCTTCTGGCTTCCTACAGGCAAATAGTTAAGCAAAACTTTCGTGCCTGAATTCTCGATTTCGTCTATCGCTACTTTTCGCAGTTCCTCAGCGGATTTGGTTTGCTTCAGCGGATTAATCATGCTGACAACGTACACTCCGACTCCGTCCAGAATAGGGGATTCCTTGACCATCGTTTTGCCGCATGATGAGACGCTGTCTATCCAGCGAACATAATTAGGGTCCGCGTAGATTGCCTCGCTCAGTGGCTTGCCGACCTTATCAGCTGCGACATCAAAGGCGCTTGTGAATTCTATGTCCTCAATCCCGTAGCCGCCGAGGGTCTCGTGCATCAAGCCATTTTTTTTGGTTCGGTTCTTTTTGTAATACTCTATTCCCTGAACTAGCCCGGCAAAGCAGTTGCCGACTCCTACGACGCCAACTTTTATTTTTCCCATGAACTTTGTCTCCACACTGTTTCTTTAGACAAGATTGTTTTATGGTATCATGAAACATATAAAGTTTTATACTATCATAGAATAGTAAGACCATGGTCAAGGAACCCGTGGAAAGGCTCAAAGACAAAATACTCAAAGAAAACCTGTGGATTTTCATGTTCAAAATCCTCGCCCAGAACGACGAGTACGCTTACGAGTTGAGAAAAAAGGTCAATTCCGAGTTCGGCTTTTGGTCAGGAAGGGTCACGGGATACAGAGTTCTATATTTGCTTGAGAAGGACAGTTACGTCGAATCCTACGTTAAAGGACGGCGAAAATATTATAGACTCACAGAAAAAGGTCAAGAGCAGTTGACGAAAGCTAAAAATTTTCTAGTAAAAATCCAAACAG
>Ga0315277_10009707_pt1 | contig 12274 bp, 6 predicted proteins | sample YL17G05_15_MG_FD_203695 | JGI IMG/M metagenome (GOLD analysis project Ga0315277, IMG submission 203695) | Sediment microbial communities from Yellowstone Lake, YNP, Wyoming, USA - YL17G05_15 | ecosystem: Environmental > Aquatic > Freshwater > Lake > Sediment | place: USA: Wyoming | collected... | reverse complement strand
AGGTCGAGAAGGCCTACCCGCAAGTGCAGTGCGCCAAGTGGGTGGGCGATGTCCTGGGAGAAACGCGGGCTTATGGATTCCGTTCCGGCGTTTCCGGCCTCTGGAACGCTGTGGCGCTCTACCGGCAGCAAGCGATCATTGAGGAAGCCAAGGCAGTGGCGCTGGCCGCAGTCGGCACCGACATTGGCGAGGCGAATGAATCCAAGGTCAAGGAGATCGTCAAGACAGTCACGCTGAGCGCGGAGGACAAGCAGATCATCGTCGGACAAGACGGGGTCATCACGATTCCGGCCGTGGCTTGCAGCACGCCGACAAACAGCACGGAGAAGATCCGTTTCATGAAGAGCTATCTGGGCGGTATGCAATTGCATTACAACCGCCTCGCGCAACCGGAGACATTTGAATACACCTTCGAGGCGCCGGCCGCAGGGAAATATACGCTCAGCGCGCGGGTGGTGACGGTGAGTCCGGGCCAGATCCTCTTGGTTGCTGCCAATGCGGCCCAGGCTCCAGTAGAGATCGCCGTACCCTTCACGGTGGGTATGTGGGATAAAACCCCGCCCGTCGAGGTCGCGCTGGTCAAGGGTAAGAATGTCCTTCACTTCTCGCGGGGCGGTGAAAACATCAGGGGCTTGACCATCAAGGAATTCACGCTGACACCGGTGAAATGATACGAACGTTGATTTGAGAATTTAAAACAAAAAAGGAGACAGCTTAACCATGCGTAACAGAAGTACAACACGATCGGCGTTTCTCGCCCTTACCGTAACCCTGCTCTGCGGCCCGCTCGGCCTGATGGCGCAAGAGGAGGCAGAACCAACCGGGAATGCGGTGGTGCAGACGAAGCTGGCCATCGAGCTCGGCGCCCCGTTCGGCGACAACGCCATTCTCCAGCGCGAGATGCCGTTGCCCGTGTGGGGCTGGAGCAAGCCGGGTACGAAGATCACGGTCGAATTCGCCGGGCAGAAGGTCAGCGCCGAAGCCGGTAAGGACGGCAAGTGGCTGGTCAAACTCGCCCCGCTCAAGGCGAACGCCGAGCCGGCCGAGATGACCATCACCGACAGCGACGGCAAGAAGGTCGTCCTCAAGAATGTACTTGTCGGTGAAGTATGGATGGCATCAGGCCAGTCAAACATGCAGTGGAAGTCCGGCAGGTGCGATGTGGCAGCGCTTCTGAAGCGCATCGCCGAGTCGGTTGCGGCCGGCAAAGAAAAGCAGCCGGTCATCCGCGAGTTCGAGGTGACCAGCGTTTTTTCCGCGCTGCATCCGATCGAGCACGCCGTGGGTTCGTGGAAGAATGGCGACCTGGAGAACTACAGCGCCATCGCCACGGCCTTCGCCTGTGAGCTGTATAAGGAGCTCGGCGTTCCAATCGGCATCCTGAACTGCTCCTTTAGCCAGACCGCAATCGAGGCCTGGGTTCCGAGGGTTGGCTATGCGACGTCCGAGGATGACTACGGCAGGGAGCTCAACCGGAAATGCCTGACGACCGACCCGCGCACGCCCGAACACAAGGAGGCCTGGAGCGCCTTCTACAAGTCACTGGAAGACCAGATCGTCGCCAATGCGGAAATGATTAAGAAAGGTGAGAAGCCGCCGGCCATCAGCGCACCGGTGCCGGGCAACATGGGCGACAACCGGGGTGCCAGTTGGATGTTCAACGGGCGGCTGAGTCCCGTGGTGCCTTTTGCCATTCGAGGCGCGATCTGGAACCAGGGCTGGGCGAACCGGGGCAGCGGCCTGCTTTATTACAACAGCCTGCACCATATGATTCGCGGCTGGCGTCTCGTCTGGGACAAGCCTGATCTGCCGGTCTACTTTCACCAGTTCTACTGCCCCAGGGACAGTGACCTTTCCGGCAAGCCGAGTCTCGATAGCACCGCCGAAATGCGACTCGGAACCTTGCTGGCACGCGATATCCCGAACGCCGGGATGGCCTGCCAGATCGACATCCAGGGCGCGATTCACTACTACAACAAAACGCTGCCCGGAAAGCGCCTCGCCCTGCACGCGCTTAAGAACCAGTACCCTTCGACTACGCTCAGGGCAGGTGGCAAGGCTAAGGATATCGTGGCCGACGGGCCGATGTTCAAGTCGTATGAGGTCAAAGGCGACAAGCTGGTCGTCGCGTTCGACTTCGCCGACGGCGGGATACAGGTCGGCCAGGCGATGGGGGACAATCTCCTGGATGCGCCGGCGGTTCTCGCCAACAGCGAGGACAAGGTGAAGCTCTTCTATCTGGCCGGTGAGGATAAGGTCTGGCATCCGGCCACCATGAAGATCGAAGGAGAAAAGATTGTGGTCAGCTCTCCGGACGTCAAGGCGCCGCGCGGTGTCGCTTACGGGACGGGTGGTGTCGGGTTCCAGCCGAGCCTCTACAACAAGGCGCTGCTGCCGCTGGCTCCGTTCATATACTACGATAACAAGCTCGTCACCAGCAAGGACTGGCCGGATGGCAGCCTGAAAGTCGCTGGCAAGACAATCGACCCATCACCGGTCGGCAATGTGTACGAGTACCGCAAGATGCCGCTGCTGAGCCAGCAGTTCGAAGACAACGCAGTGCTGCAGGCGGGCAAGCCGGTGACGATCTGGGGCTCTACCCGTAAGTTCGGGGAATGGCAGGCCGAGCCGGAAAAGGGCGACTGCAAGGTGGATTTCGAATTCGCCACTTCGGCGGGCTCAGGGCAGGGCGACATCAAGAAGACGATTTCCGTCACTCCCGACATGGCGGAGTGGCAGGTGACACTGCCGCCGATGAAAGCCGATGCCACGCCCTACACCCTGAAGGCCCGCTTTACCATCAACGGCGAAGTGGTGCATGAGCGTGTGGCGACCAACATTGTGTTCGGCGATGTCTGGTACGTGGCGGCCCCGGCTGGCACGTTCAACGTACCCGAGACGAAACCGTCCGGGCAGATCGTGCGCATGATCGCGAACCAGTCGATGCGCGAAGGCAGTGGCAGCCCCTCGCGTTTCAGTATCGCTACGTCGCGCGCCAAGAGGAGTAATGATAACCGTTTTGCCTCCTACTGGAAAGACGCTACGGGCCTGGCGGCAGCACTCGGCCATAGCATCGCCGCGAAGACCGGGAAGCCGGTCGGCATCATCTTCATGCAGAGCAAGAGCGATGTGGCGCTCAAGAATTGGATTGCGGCGGACTTCCTGAACCAGGCCCCGAGCCTGATGGCTGACTACAAGACCGTCGGCAGCCAGTATCCGGACAACCCATACTATCTGGAGAACACGCGGCGCTATATTGCCGATTGGCGCAACTACTGGGGCAAGTATATCCCGGAGATGATCGAGACCAAGTCTGTGCCGGACGCAGCCGCGTGGGGCTGGTATCCCTCGCCCGCCCCCCAGATCGGCGATTCGCAGGCCACCGCTACCTACAACGTTTACGTTGAATGTTTTTCGCCGGCTCAGCTGAGCGGCATTGTTTTCCTCTGTGGAAAGGCGATGGCGGCGGAGGGGCAGGGGGCGAAGTTCGGTTCAGAGATGTCTGTGCTGGGCAACTGCCTGAAGACGAAGTTAGGCGCTGGCGACGTGCCCTTCATCTACAGCATGCCCAGCTCAACGCTGGCGCCGAAGATCACGAAGCCGGAATCGATCAAGGGCCGGAATGCCGCTGTGGAAATCAGCAAATGGCCGGATCCGAAAGACCCTGCCAGCAGCGATTTGACCGCATTGATTGAAAAGGTGCTTGGCGAGATTGGCAACTAACAGGAAAAGGAAATACCATGATAAAAAAACAGAATGAATGTGCAGTAATACTGGCGGCGTTGTTGGGTCTTGGGACAATGACAGCGGGTGCGCAGCAGGCGCAACCGCCTGCGCCTGCTCTTACCGAAGCCGGACAGAAGCTTGAAGCGGGCTACGCCCCCCTTGTCCCGATGCCCAAATCGATCGCGCCCGGTCAGGGAAGTATGACACTTGGATCCCGGGTGGTGGCAGCTACGCCTGAACTTCGCCCGCTTGTAGAAGTAGCCGTGGAAGAAATCTTGCTGTTAACCGGCAGGAAGCTGTCCGTGGCGGAAGGGGGGGGCATTCAGCCCGGTGACGTGTGGCTGGAGATTACGCCCGGGCAGAAAGGGGCCTCCCGCAGAAAGCAAATTACTAGCAGCCATGTGTTCATCTGACCGCTCTGTTCACGCACTGTTCAAACAACTATGAAAACAACTATGAAAACAAGAACCATAATCCAAATGACAGCCATTCTTCTAATCAGTGGGGTGGCGTGGGCGCAAAACAGTAAGCTTTCCCAATTCACTCAAAAAGAACCGCCCTGCGGCATCACGTTGAGCGTCATCGAAGCAGTGGAGAAACCGGTGATCGCCAAGGGGATGCCGGGCACCGAGCATAACAAGTACGGCTTTGAAGGCAGCTGCGTGCTCAAGCTCGACGGCGTCTACCACCTGTTCACCTCCGAAATGGTGGCCGACCCCGTGCATGACAAGATGATGCTGGCACACTGGACGAGTCCGGACGGCAAGGCATGGAGACGCCGCGACACGATGTTCGAATCCAGCGCCAGCACGGATATCCGCAGTGCGCTGTGGTCGCCGACGCCGGTTTACAACGAGGAGGAGGGCCGGTGGAATGTTTTTCACGTCTCCTTTACTCCCGGGGACTTTGGCCGGATCTGGCGCGCCGTCTCCAGCACCAAAGGCAGGCAGGGAATCCATGGGCCATGGGTGGATGCGGAATGCATCCTGGAAGGTGATCCCAAATGGGAGGGGATCGCCGGGTGCCATTCGATCTTTCCCTATCCCGTGAACGGCAAGTGGATGGCCTTCTACGGCAGTGCCGATCATAGTACCTGGTGGAGTGCCGGCCTGCTCTCGGCGGAGCGCCTCGCTGGGCCGTGGAAGCGGGAGACGACTCTGAATCCGGTAACTTTGAGTGGCGTCCTGGGAACGGAGAATCCGGTGGTGACCCGGCTCAAGAGCGGGCGCTACGTGGCGGTTTTCGATACATTGAAAAATCAACCGCAGCAAGGTTATGGAATGGATGGCCACCTGATCGGCTACGCGGAATCGGTCGACGGGGTGCACTGGTCGGCCGCGAAGCAACTGGATGTGGACTGCACGAAACTCTGGGTCATGGACATCCGAACCCCCTTAGGGCTGGTGGAAGAGGACGATGGAACCTTTACGCTGTTTTACACGGGATTCCAACGACCCGCCGCAGGCGAACCATTCAAAGGTTGGAAACAATACCGGAATGTCGGCCTATTGAAGGTCCGGCTGACCGTGAACAAGGAATAGAGAATGAAGGCAACCCCCATTTCCCCGCCCTCCGGTCCGGACGATTGGCTCTTTCAGGGGCCTCCCGCACAAAGCAAATTCCTAGCAGCTATGCACATCAGATTAAGGAACAATCCATGAGTAGAATGCTACGGATATTTGAAGTCGCTCTGTTGGTCCTGTTTTTGGCTGGTTCGGCCAGAGCTGACCTCAAAATGGCTTCACTCTTCCAGGATCACATGGTGCTGCAGCGGGACAAACCCCTTAAGATCTGGGGTTGGGTGGATGCCGGAGAGAAGGTCACGGTCACCTTTGCAGATCAGACCAAGACCGTTATTGCCGAGAAGGGCCCTTCGATGACCTCGGGGCAGGCGGTCAAGTGGATGGTGACGCTCGATCCAATGCCGGCCTCGACCCAAGGGCGAGAGCTAAGTGTTCGGTGTTCAGGTGCCAGTGTTCGGGGCAAAGGAGGGACCCCCGGGCACATAAGGATCCGCGATGTCCTGATCGGCGAAGTCTGGCTCTGTTCGGGCCAGTCAAACATGCAATACACCATGGCCCGGTTTCCTAACTGTGCAGCCGACGTGCCGAATATGAAATACCCCATGATCCGTCACTTCGCGGTGGTCAGATGTGACTCCGTAACCCCGCTGGCGGACGTGCTGGGCGTCTGGTCGGTCTGTTCCCCGGAGACGGCGGACCAGTTTTCCGCCGCGGCGCTTTATTTCGCCGTGGAGCTCTACAAGGTCCTGAAGATCCCCGTCGGACTCATCAACAGCAGCGTCGGCGGGACCAGCGCCTACCAGTGGAGCGATCCGGAGACACTTGCGGCGGATCCCGACATCGCGCCGAAGATCAAGGAACAGAAGGCGAAAGCCGCGGAAATGGAAGCGGCGCAGAAAGCGAATCCCGGGCTGATGCCGGCGTATGAGAAAGCGATGCTTGAGTACCTCGCCAAGGTGGGGGGGAATATCGGTATCATTGTCCCCGGTCGGGAAAAGGAGTTCATCAAACCCGACCTTTCGGACCCGCAATGGCAGCCGACGACGTTTCCGGGGACATGCGGGAATGGCATCACCTGGTATGCCCGCGAAATCGAGCTGCCGGGAGCGATGGTGGGCAAGGACCTCATTCTGGACGCGGGCAGCAGCCCTTTTTGGAATGGGGTCGAGGTGGGCTCGAAACGTTTCCACAGGGATTCGAACGTGTGCACCATTCCGGCGGCCTTGACCAAGGAAGCGAAGAACGTGCTCTCGGTGCGGGCCTCAAGCGTGCTCATCGGGGGCTTGAGCAGCAAGCCGTCGATTTCCGTTGCCGATGGACCGTCGCTTTCCCTCTCGGGCGACGGCTGGCTGCGCCGCATGTATGCCAGTGAGCCGGCTTTCCCGGAAGGCCTGCCTGCAGGACAGAGTTTCTACGGCGGATTGTACAACGGCATGATTGCCCCCCTGATGCCCTACGCCATTCGCGGGGTCATCTGGTACCAGGGCGAGAACGGCCCGGAGGGCTACACCTACCGCAAGGTGTTTCGCGAGCTGATCCAGAGCTGGCGCAGGAACTGGGGGCAGGGCGACTTTCCCTTCTACTTCTGTCAGCTCGCCAACTACCACCCCAAGCAATGCGCGGTGGAGACCAACCACGGCTGGTCGCTGATCCGAGAGGCCCAGGCCATGACGCTCGAACTGCCCAATACCGGCATGGCCTGCCTGATCGACATCGGCAAACTCGGCACCTATGAGCGCGACATCCACCCGGCCAATAAGCTGGACCAGGGGCGGCGCCTGGCTCTCATCGCCCGCAACAAGATCTACGGCGAGGACATCGTCAGCTCCGGCCCGATGTACGACTCGATGACCGTCAAAGGCGACAAGATCATCGTGAAGTTCAAGTCCGTGGGTTCCGGTCTGATGCGCGCCGGGATCACGGGCTGGTATGACCACACGATCATCCCGCTGCCCACCCATCCGCCGGGATTGGCCATTCACGGCTTCACTATCGCCGGCGACGACGGCGATTTCCGCATGGCCCATGCCCGGATTGTCGGCAAGGACAGTGTCGAAGTCTGGCACCCCAGGGTGCCGCAGCCCAAGTACGCTCGCTTCGCCTGGCACCGCAACCCGCTGCACAATCTCTACAACGAGGAGAAACTCCCGGCCGTGCCATTCCGGACGGATGACATCGATCTTTCTGCAATTGAGGAGTAACAGCATGCGAAAAATGAGGGCGATGCATACAGATGCAATGACCGAACAACCGGCTGCATGTGACTGCTTGCCCGCTGCGGGTTTGCAGCACATGAGCCGAGGCGACAGACCGCTGGATTGAGAAGCCGACGCGTTGTAACCGCGTCGGTACTAAAGGAAGTAGTGACCCGGCTACGACGGGTCACAAGAAAGGACAGAAAGATGATGACAAGACAAAATGCGATTGGAGTGATAGCGACGGTGGTACTTATGGTGGCAATGGCAATTACGGCTGTGGCGCAGCAGGCGCAACCGCCTGCGCCTGCTCTTACCGAAGCCGGACAGAAGCTCGAAGCGGGCTACGCCGCGCAGATCCAGGCCTTGAAAGCTGAGATCGAAAAGGCGTTGCCGCAAATTAACGAGCAGAATAAGACGGCCTTCATCGAGGCGTGCAAGGCTGCGAAAGACGCTCCGGATAAGGCGCAGGAAAAGACAGCGCCAGCAGCAGCCGCACTGAACCTGACGCCATTACTGGCGGACAGCAAGCTGGATGCGAAACTTGTTAAATTCGTCGTCCTGAATAGCGCGACACCCCGAGGGCTGGCCGAGTTCGCCCAGCAGGGCAAGGAACAGGCGGCGCTGATTGACAAGCTGCTGTCGGATCCCGGCCTGATGCAGCAAATGCTTGTCGCCGACGGGGCCAAGGACGGCAAATATGGTCAGGCGATGGAGATTTATTCTGCCATCCAGAAAGCCAGCGCTAAATCCAAGGAGGGGGTGCTGCAGCGGATGGCGCTGGCGGTGGCTCTGGAGCATGCGGTTCCGGTCAAGCAGAACAATCCAGCGGCCCTCACCAATGCCCCTGCAATCGTCGAGCCCATCAAGCGCTACCTTGCCTACGAGAAAGCCTTTGTGAACGGCGAACTGGATCCGGCATTCAAGGATCTGACGGCATGGGATATCCGGTTCGTGGTTTCTGGAGATGAGCCGGATGAGACCCATGCCTGGGGACGTGAGATGCTGCGTAACTACCGGCCGGACGTCGCCACCAATCCCGACTTCGGTTGGCGCTATGTGCAGGCGGTCTCCACCGACGTCAAATTCGGGTCTGGTGATACGCAGTATGACAGGCCCGAATTGCAGCAATTTCAGAATATCATCATGAACGGCGGGGTGTGCGGGCGGCGCGCGTTCTTCGGACGCTTCATCCTGCGGGCTTTTGGAATTCCGAATACGGCACGGCCCCAGACGGGTCATGGTGCGCTGGTGCACTGGACACCCAGTGGCTGGGTGCCATGCCTTGGCGCCGGCTGGGGCTCAGGATCGACACCGACGCGTTACAAGAGCGATCTTGATTTCCTTGCGAACACACAGGCACGGGAAAACAAGGATGCTTTTCTTCATGTAAAGCGCGCCCAGTGGTTTGGCGATGTTGCGGGAGAGCCGCCGGTCTACGGACTGCGAGAGGGCGTTCCGGGTTTCTGGTATGGCGTGTCACTCCACACGCAGCGTGATATTATCGAAAAGGCCAAGACCACGGCACTGGCTGCGGTAGGGGCGAACCTCGGCGAGTCGAATGCGACAGGAGAGAAGCCAGTCACGGAAACGGCGGGCATGACCGATGCGGATAAGAAGATTGCTGTCGATAAGGACGGCGTGATCACGATACCGGCGGCAGCGTACAGCAAGCCGGTCGGCAGCACGGGTGACGTTAAGGCCATGAAGAGCTTTATGGTCGGCATGCAGATTGTGCTCCCGCGATTCGACCGGGAGGGACGGACGATCCTGCGGGGCGGCGGGTGGAGAGATGAGGCCGGCAGAACCAAGTCCGGGGCACGTCTTCTCAGCGGCGGTTACGGCGCCTACAACAACTGGGGATTCCGGGCGGCAATGACGCCCGCAGTGAAAGACCCTCCGTCAAACCTGACGCTCGATCTAGGATCAGGCGTGACCATGGAGTTCGTCTACATCAAGCCGGGTACATTCGTGATGGGCGGCGAAAGCACGAAGGATGGAAAGTACGATTGCGTTGAGGTGCCGCAGCACGAGGTCACCCTCACCAAAGGTTTCTATATGGCCAAGTACGAGGTGACGCAGGCGCAGTATCAGCTCGTCACGGGCGAGAATCCAAGCACCGCGGACAAGGACCCGAATTGCCCGGCTGACGGAATCCACGAGGGGGCCGCTACGGCATTCTGCAAGAAGCTCGCGACGAAAACCGGACAGGCCGCCCGGCTTCCGACAGAGGCTGAGTGGGAATATGCCTGCCGTGCGGGCAGCAAGACGGCGTGGTTCTTTGGCGACGATCCATCGAAGCTCGGCGATTATGCCTGGTACAAGGACAACGATGGCGGCAAGTCGCATCCGGTTGGCCAGAAGAAGCCGAATCCCTGGGGTCTCTACGATATGTACGGCAACGTCTACGAGCGGGTGGCGGACACGTATGCCAGCGACTACTATAAAAACAGCCCGAAGGAGGATCCTGTCGGGGCGGCCCGGACAAGGTATTCGATCTTCGAATATACGATCAACGCTCCTAAAGCTGGAACCTATGCGTTGACGGCGCTGGTGGTGGCCAACAACTACAACCAGACGATCAACGTCTTGGCCAACGGTGAAGGGGCCGATGTCAGCATGGCGATACCCTTCACATGCGGGCAATGGAAGGAGTGCGTTCCGGTGACGCTCACGCTCAAGCAGGGCGAGAACACCCTGCAGTTTTCACGCATCAATCCGCCGCAGGCCGGAATCGCCGTCAAGTCGTTCACCTTGAAGCCTGTGAAGTAGGGAGAAGCGTCTAAATGATTCGTCGCGGCGACGAATCATGACACCCGAAGCGGGTGGTAGCCGTATCATTTGGCGGCAGATCCTAACCGAATAATTAAGGAAGCGTGAATAATTCCTCGCGGAGTGTTCGAAATGCCGAGACAGGAGAAAGGATGAAGATGAAAAGAAGAACGATATTAACTGTTGCCGCAGTTGTGATGGCCGGATTTGTCATCCAGGCAGGTGCAGCAAGTATCCCGCTTGACCTGCCGAGGCCAGACGGAAAGCCGGGGGACACGAAGAAGCCGGTGAAGGTCTATATTCTCGCCGGTCAGTCGAACATGGTCGGCATGGGGGACGTATCAGGTGCCCGTCCGGAGTTTCCGACTGTATTCCTCTCGGCTGATCCAGCCGTTATTCCAGGTGAAATGCCGGCAGGTTCAGGCCGGTCGAAATCCGCCTGCAAGTGGATCTGGGGAGGCGTCTCTGCGCTGGCTCGAAATAGTTGCGTCCCCACTGGAATGTCATGAACAGGGAGAGAAGGCAATGAAAAAGAAGATGTTATGTGGAATGTTGTGGTTGCTGGCAGTCCTGGCAATCGCGTGCTCTAACGTATCGGCGGCCAAGAAAGCGGAGCCAGTCATTCCGCTCACCGAGGCCGGGGAGAGGCTTTTCACCGTACTCCAAGAAGGTCACCGCGCCTTGCAGGCGGAGATCGCCAAATCCGTGCCGAGAATTGACGAGCAAAAGAGCGCCGCCTTCCTGAAAGCGTATCAGGACGAGGCGGCGGCGATAGCGGCCGAACTGAAGACGATGGGTGCTCAGGCCAAGGCTAAGGACAAGGATGCGGCGGCAAAGGCTTACCGTGCCGCCAAGGAGGCCCTCGCGCTGGCGGCGACGAATGCGCAGGCGCCGGCCAAGGCCATGCTGACGGGCCTGGAGGCGTTCCTGGCGAGCGACAAACTGGACGCGCAACTGGTGAAATACGTCGTCCTGGCCGAGGCCACGCCGCATGGCCTGGCGGAGTTCGCCCAGCAGGGGAAGGAGGAGGATGCTCTTATTATAAAACTTTTCGCCGATGCCGACTTGATGAAGCAGATGCTCGTAGCGGACGGCGCGAAGGGCGGCAAGTATGGCCAGGCCATGAAAATCTACACCGACATCCAGAAGGCCAGCGCCAAGGCCGGCAGTGGCAACTTGCAGCGGCTGGCGCTGGCCATCAGCCTGGAGCATGCGGTGCCGATTGCGCAGAGCAACCCTCAGGCCCAGACCGATGCTCCGGCCACCGTGGACCCGGTGAAGCGGTACCTGCATTACGAGAAGGCTTTCCTGGATGGCGAGCTGGATCCCGGCTTCAAGGATCTGACCGTTTGGGAGTATCGAATGGCCGTTAACGGCAATGAGCCGGATAGTATTCTGGCCTGGGGGCGCGAGATGCTCCGGAACTACCGGCCCGACCACATCTCCACTTCGGACTATCGCTGGCGTTATGTCAGAGCCGTCAGTACCGAAGTCAAGTACGGGTCGGGGGATACCAAGAACGACCTCCCCACGCTGCAGGGTAACCAGAATATCATCATGAACGGCGGCGTGTGTGGTCGGCGCGCGTTCTTCGGACGTTTCATCCTGCGCTCCTTCGGCATCCCGACCCTGGCTCGTCCCCAGACTGGCCATGCTGCCTTGGTTCATTGGACGCCCAATGGCTGGGTGATCAACCTTGGCGCCGGCTGGGGGTGGGGCCGGATCGAGAATGACTCGGACACCGATTTCCTGGCGATGACGCAGGCCAGGAAGGTTGGGGCGGCCTACCTGCAGGTGCAGCGTGCCCAGTGGGTGGGCGCGGCCCTTGGCGAGAAGAGGGCCTTCGGTTTCCACGCCGCGGCGACCGGCTTCTGGAATGGCGTGGCGCTCTACCGGCAGCGGGCGATTGTTGAAAAGGCCAAGGCGGCGGCCCTGGCCGCGGTCGGCCAGAACGTTGGCAAGGCGAATGAATCCAAGGAGAAGGAGGTCGTTAAAGCAGGGACCATCACCGACGCGGACAAGAAGATCGTCGTCGGCAAGGACGGGGTGATCACGATT
>Ga0315277_10009705_pt1 | contig 12275 bp, 14 predicted proteins | sample YL17G05_15_MG_FD_203695 | JGI IMG/M metagenome (GOLD analysis project Ga0315277, IMG submission 203695) | Sediment microbial communities from Yellowstone Lake, YNP, Wyoming, USA - YL17G05_15 | ecosystem: Environmental > Aquatic > Freshwater > Lake > Sediment | place: USA: Wyoming | collected... | reverse complement strand
TTTTTTTCAATGGTATTGGATATTTCTTCAAGCCAGTGATCGTTAAGCGGGTAAGCATCCGAATCCATAAAAATAAAAAATTCCCCTTTGGCCTTTGATATACCATCATTCCATGCCTCTGGAATGGTTCCTTTGGTGGATGGTACAAATTCAAAATCCCGATAGCATTGGTTGGAAAGGGCTTCCTTCAAACGAGAGAAATCACTCTCCTTTTTCGCAATCGATATTATGCTAAATTTTGGACCCATTTTTACCCCTTTTTAATCTTATATGAGATGGAATATAGTTTTTCTTAGATGTTTCAAATAGAAACTCCATATTTTTACTTGCTTAAGATAAGGAATAATATTTGACCACTAATTGAATACAGGAACCTGGGTAGCGAGTCATGATTTTTGCGATTTCAACCGACCAATAAAACAAATTCCTTTCCAAGTAAGTATATGCTTAAAAGATTACAAACTTTAATTAATTAATAATGATCCCGATCGATATAATTATTCTTGATATCCATCCTGAAAAAGATGAAAGAATTACACGACATGTAAAATATCTTTTAGAGAAAGGATTTACGGTTTATAGACTTCATTACAATGTAATCGATACATCCATCGCACAGGGAAGATTTTCAAAGTTTGGAGAAAAAGGATTTAGAATTAATATTTTTAGTTTCACAAGTAAATTTAGAACTCTTTATTTTCTCATTTATTGTTTAAGGCATAAAATTGCAGAGGATTGTTATCTGGCATTAAATAACCTGCATTTTGATTCATCTCATTTTGTAGTAATTCATGTTCACGATCCCCACCTTTTACCATTAGCAAGAATGCTCATCAGAGATAACCATTTTCAGGCAAAAATCGTATATGATCGGCATGAACTCTATGAAAAGTTTAACCCTTATTTTGGCATTCATATCCACCAGATATTTGAAAGGCTTATAAAGGGCTCCATATCAGGAGTAGTGACAGTTTCTGAAAGTCATAACAATAGTACTCAGAAAATGTTCTCAAATTCATCAATTATCACAGTTCCAAATTATCCCTCAACGAATGCCTATGATGAAAATCAAATTCTGGAGAAAATTCAATCATTTAATACCCACTCTGGAATTGATATGGTTTATATCGGGAGCTTAAATAACCTGGCCGATAGAGATGTAGATCTACTATTAAAAATCGCGGATCAGGTCCTGATATCCTCAGGCAATGTAAAAGTTATTGTCGGAGGAACGTACAACTTAGACTCGAAATGTAGGAAAAAAATAGAGGATCTCTCCAAAAAATTCCAGGACCGTTTCGTATTTTTAGGATCCGTCCCGCGCCAAAAAACAATAGAACTTACGCAAGCTGCTCACATTGGATTTTTTTTTATACGGCCAGAAACATCTTACTGGGTTAGGTTTTCAGCCAATAAAGTGTATGAGTATCTGATCTGTGGGACAATTCCAGTTATTCGAGCGGATATCGATCACGCAGAAGAAATTTCTCAATGCGGGCTACTCTTTAATCGATATGATAGCGACGATGTTATCATAAAAAGTGTCACGGATCTGATTCATCATCCAGAGAAAATTAAAGAATTTATGAAATGTGCTCGGGACCTGAGCGTTAATTATACTTGGGAATCGGTAGCCTGTCGTTATATTGATCTTTATTATTCATTACTACTGCAAATATAATCCAAAAACCCGAAGTATCTTACTGAAAACAAGGTTATTTAAAAAACGGGATTTGGCTTTGTGGAAAACCTATTTTTACGAACAGGTAATTGATAGTTGACAGGCCAATTTATTCACAGCAATATCCACAATGTTGTTTAAAAGATTTGGAGGTTGGACCTGCCCTCTTACAAGCAGGTCATATTGCTTAACAGATATTGAATGAGATTACATGATGACGGATCGTCATTAGAAGTGACAGTGGGGTGCGTCCGCCATTCGTCTTTTGTCATTAGCACTTAACATGGGGCAAGATAACCTCATTCTCACATAATATAGGAGTTGCGATTTATCGTGCCCTCTTCTCCTAGAACCTCTTTTTGATTTTGCCTGCAAGATAAGAAAATTCGCCATTTTTTATAAGGTGGAGCGCCTGTGTGAGTTGGGATTTCCTGATGAGCCACCGACTCTTCTGTACTACATATGGCTGCTGTCCATGCCATTTTCTCGGATCAACTTCTGATATCTTCCGAAACACAACAGCCCGATCATAGAAGCCCTTAACAAATTGCCATTCGGATTCCGTTAGCAGAAAATCCTTAAGGATCTTCCCCGTCCAAAGATGAACATCATCGATCACAAGGAATCCCCCCGTCCTCAACATTGTCGAGGTGTAGAAGTAATCGAGAAACGGTATAGGAAATGCATGATTACCGTCTATCAGAACAACATCAAGGTTCTCCGCATGTAACAGAGGGAGCACACGCTCCGATGGATGGATCTGGAAATTGAGATCTTTCACCGATATCCGGTGTTGTTGGCAATACGTCGTAAAATCTCTGACTTCTTGTTCCTTTGGAGCAATACAGATATGCCGACATCCTTTGATAGCAAATACTGCGGTGCTTAACCCTATTCCCGTCTCTAGTGTCTTCATCCCTTCCTGGAGGATCTCCGACAGATAACGAAGAATGTCCGTTTCAAGGTGGTGAGTACTGGATGTACCTTCGCCATGAATGACCGGGGGATCGTGGAGCAACTCTTCAATATTCATTGGCAATTCCACTTTGTCATCTTTTGTCATACTACTGACTTCATGATCAATTGTCATCTTCCATAGGAATTTACCCAGCGATGAATTATAAAATCTGGCAAGGCGCCAGAGCATTGCATCACTAGGTCCACCCCTTGTCTGCCACGAACTGTTAAAGGATTTAGTAAAATCGGTGATCATGATTACGCACTGATATAATAGGAAAAATTCGATTATTGAATGGATCAATAAAGGTAAAACTTCGACCGTTTTTTGGTCCTATGCCCCATGGCAGGTGTTCTATGATAAAATTCATTGCCAGCCCACCTTCTGCGATGTTTGTAGGATTATGGAAGCGAAAAGGTATCTGAACCGCATAAGGTCTAAGATTAAAACTGCAACCTACGATAACCCCATTACCCCGGAATTATGGCCTTTGTGCCAATATAACGATGAATAAACCAGTGAATATTGCACAATAGAATGTGACACAAAATAGTATGGGATACTTAACAGAGAAAAACCATAGTCGGGTTCACTGAGCCAATATAACAAGCATAATGTAGCATTGAATTTCATTATCGCCTCTCGAAGCAAACCTTCTTTCGATGATGCCCGGACGGATTCTCCGAATATCCGTTTCACACTCGAAAATAATCCTTCAACCTTCAATCTTCCACCTCTTTCCATATCCGACCACATCTGCCTAATCCCGCTATCCGCCCAATTCATCACGTTCCCAAACACATCCCGCCCGATATACGGATTCGTAGACCGCTTGGCGGTATTTGCTCGTGTCTTGAAACCAGAATGAATGGCATGGTTTTTCAGGTAGTTGGAGACATTGTTCCGATCATACGCTTCATATCCAAGAACTTGCTGAATGGGAATCTCATCAGCTGAGTTTTGAAGTCTTGTTGATGAGGGGCTCGAAAATCTGGTCGTCCTGCACAGATTCATCGGTGACTTCCAGTCCAAGGATCGAGGTCACAGAAAAGATACCGGCAAGATGAAATTAAAGCGCATCCTTGAGTTATTAGAGCGTGAGGTTGGGGGCTAGTTTGCCACTATACCCTGATTGATGCTTACTTCTCATTTTAAATAAGTTCTTGATACAAATATCTATTTAAAAAATAAAAAATTTTTCAACGCCATAATACGGAACCAACCTTGGATTAAAACTTGAAATAAATTTTGTCAAGTGTGGAGTGTTCCCTGCCATTAGGTTAATTTCACGAAAACCTCTTTGAAATAAATCCTGAAAAATTTCAAATAGTAATAAAGTTGTAGCACCGGCATCTTTAAACCGCTCGTCCGACGCTGCGGACCACCGGTGAGCGAATTTATTATCCCAGATGACAATCTCTGCTGCAGCTGGTTCACCCGTTGGGGTTCGTGCGATCCACATCTCTCCAAGATTATTCGAAATAATAAAATTAATCATTTTAAGTAGAAATTTTTTAGATACCGGGGGGGTAAGATGTTGTTTTTCGTATGTCTTACAATATAGAGTATAATAGAGATCAGAATCATTTTCCTTTTTGGTAGTGATATCCAGTTTTTGACCTTTTCGAATAGTCCTCCGAACATTTTTCGAGAAATTTTCTTCAATATGATCATTCAAATCAAAGAAATATGCATAGTAGATTGAAGGTTTCCACCTATTCCATACAAATGGTCGAATATCGGATATTCCCGGGGAATTTACAATTTTAATATAATGAAACTTTTTTATCAATTCTTTATTGATTTCAGAAATGATCGTTTTGCTTATGTGTTCCTTTTCACGAACCTTTGAACTCTCTTGTGGCGCTAAGATGTAGCCCCCGTAAGGTGTCATAGATGCATTCGATTCTGCAATGGAAAAAAGATGATATTTTTTATATGAATAAACTGAACACCCCCCTTCAAGATTATCATTTCTAAAAAAGCCATACAAAATTTCTTTTTTTAATGATAATTCAGCACAGGTCTTAACCCATTTACTAGAATGAAAGATTGTACCCTGAGGGGATTTCATGACTAGTGTATCCCATAGTGGATATTCGTCTTGGGTTAAAATCCTGACTTCATGATCAATTGCCATCTTCCATAGGTTATAGGCATTCAATGATAAAATTCATTTGCAGCCCACCTTCTGTGACGTTTATAGATGTATGGAGGCAAAAGGGTATCTGAAGTATCTGAACCACATAAGATCAAAGATCAAAACTGCAACCCGCGATAACCCCATTACCCCGGAATTATGGCATTTGTGCCAATATAGCGATGAATAAACCAGGGAATATTGCACAATAGGATGTGACACCAATCCCGCTATCCGCCCAATTCATCACGTTCCCAAACACATCCAGCCCGATATACGGACCCATGAGACCGCTTGGCGGTATTTGCTCGTGTCTTGAAACCAGAATGAATGGCATGGTTTTTCAGGTAGTTGGAGACATTGGTCCGATCATACGCTTCATATCCAAGAACTTGCTGGATGGGAATCTCATCAGCTGAGTTTTGAAGTCTTGTTGATGAGGGGCTCGAAAATCTGGTCGTCCTACACAGATTCATCGGTGACCTCCAGTCCAAGGATCGAGGTGATCTCTACATCAATCATGGCATGAACTTTGATCCAGCCATTAGAGAATTCATAAAAATATTGCAATATACTTTATATTTAAAATTAAAATACTTTGATTTGGAGTAGATATTTATCATCATAATAGATGTAATAAATAACCTAAAAGCGCAATTCCAACAAAAAATTGCCAAAAGCCCAATTCTCAAAGGATTATTTATTATTGGATCCGGAACTGTAATAGCTCAGGGCATTTCAATTATTGTTTACCCAATACTTACAAGAGTTTTTACACCATCGGATTTTGGAATTTTTGCAGTTTATACCTCAATATTTTCGATAATGATTGTCGCAGCTTCATTTAGGTACGATTTTACTATTCCATTGCCACAGGAAAACTACAAAGCAGTAAATTTAATGATGCTATGCTTTATTCTGATAATCGGAACAGGTTTTACTTTTTTAGTCCTGTTTACCTGTTTTAAGGATATAATAATTTCCACCTTCCATCTTGAGTCTATTAAAAATTATTTATGGTTATTAATTATAAGTTTCATTGGTGCCGGGGTATATCAGACTCTCAATGGTTGGGCAGTCAGAGACCGGGGGTATCTCATAATCACTAAAACCCTGATTAATCAAAATTTATCTGGTTCAATTGTAAAAATAGTCTTGGGATATTTAAAAACCGGAGGGCTTGGTCTAATAATAGGAGACATTATTTCAAAAGTAACCGGAATAGGAACTCTATTTAGGGATATGTGGCGAAAAGAAAAGCAGGTTATTCTCCATGATGTTTCTTTAACAAATATTCGATTGGTTGCGAGGGAATATCGGCATTTCCCCTTATATTCATTTCCTGCATCGGTTTTAAACGTCATTGCACTTCAATTACCGGTGCTGATGTTATCATTTATGTTTGATCTACAAGTTGTTGGATGGTATTCTTTAGCAAATGTAGTTTTATCAATACCCTATTCATTGATATCTTTTTCAATGGGACAGGTATTCTGTGGTGAAATGACTACCATGTTACGTGAAAAACAAGGGGACATTCTGGCACTCTTTCGCTCAGTTACTAAAAAATTATTCCTTTTCGCATTACCTATTATTGGTATCCCCGCCATCATAGCTCCTTTTATTTTTCCTATTGTATTTGGGAACGTGTGGCGCGAAGCTGGATGGTTTTGCTACCCTCTTGCCATCATGACAATTGCAGGTTTCTGTGTATCTACAACTGCGACTTTAGGTGCATTTGGATTTAATTATTTACAATTGATTTGGGATTTGATGAGAACTTCATTCGTAATATCAGGATTTTTTATCGCAATGGTTTTTGGTTTATCTCCATTACAAGCCATATTTATCTATGCAGTTATTATGGCATTTTCTTATTATATTCTCTATCATCTGAATATTTATGCAATTAAGCACAGGGAAATTAGTCTAAATTAGACGTGAAATAACCATGCTTGAAAGTACCCGATTTTTGGCAAAAAATGGCAAAAGCATATGATGACTTATTTTTCTGCTCTGCCAGGAATGGGGATATTGATCAAACATATCCTCAATAAAAAGATACATTCTGTTTTAGAAACAGCATGTGGAAGTGCCGGGACTCAATTTTTTAGCAAAAAAACAGTTATGCCGTAACAGCATCAGATTTCGGTGAATGTACTGCACTTGGAGCGGACTCGGTTGGTTGGTATGGTACTCGTGTTAAAAAAGAAGACTGTCTTCATTGGCACAATTTGGATACTCTGTGCTGTGTTGAATTTCGGCTTAAACTCATGTAGGATTTACAAGGGTTCTTAATAAGGCGGCTTATTTGAAGTAGATAAATAATGTGCGCTGTATGGTACGCTTTTGGAATGGGCGTACTGTACATATTTCTTAAAGTGCTGACACCGGGGCTTATTAAACAGCTCACTTGGGGTCGGTCGGTACCGAGTGGATTATGTGTCTTTCTTGGAATTGTTGCTACGATGACTAAACGGAAAAAGTCACGTGAGCAAAACACGTTCGATTACACAGTCTTAGTGCGCGAGACCACGGAGGCGTCAGGCTCTTCTCCCACTATTGCTCGGATTTTCTGGTTGCGGTCGCTTCCGAAATCAACTCCCTTTTGGAGCGAGAGATACCTCGACGGCTTAATGGGGGGAGTAGAGCACTATGTTGCAGGTTTCGATGATGATCACGCAATAACGTCTTACAAAGGTATTCTACCACATACCTGCTGGTCCTGAGAGAAAGTCGCGATTATTCCAGCTCAGCGAGTAATGGTAACCTGATCCGAAGCGTGAAATCCGCTTTGATTGTGACGCGGAGCACGAAAAAGTTTTCGTGAGTTGACAATGAAGCAGTCCGTTGCCGTCTTCGCAGCACGTTTCCTATCGGTTTGTTACTTAGCGGGAGCTTGACTCGGATGACCGAAATTTTTAAACACATTTATTCTTCAAATTATTTCCAAATAAGAATCCTGGAAATATTTAATATTTCATGTGTCGATCACGGACTGATATATCCGAATTGTTTTTTCTGCAATGGCATCCCAGGATAAATACTGAAGCGCTCTTTGTCGGGCCATTTTTCCAAGATCCTCCCGTAGTTTCCTGTTCTCCAGAAGGGAGCGGATAGCAAAGGCAAGGGCGGGGGGGTCATTCGGAGGGACAAACATACCCGTATCACCTAAATATTCTGAACTCCCTCCTACGGGGGTTGCGATCACCGGAGTGCCATTCATCATAGCTCGTGTAATAATTTGGCTCCCCCAAACTGGTTCGGTATAGATGGCGAATGTGAAGATGCTCTCCTGCATTTTTTCATCAAATTCTAATTCACTCAAACTACCATACCACTGGATCTGATCCCCGACGTTATTCCGTCTTACCTCCTTTTTTGCTGTTTGTTCTTCATCCTTCCCATAGATGCCGTACACTTCCAGGTTGATCTTGATCCCTTCGTCACGTAAGATTCGAAGCGCTTTGAGAAGGTCAAAGAAACCTTTACTTTTTTTTGGACTCCCAAAAAAAGTAACTCTGGTCCTCACCAGTCCCCTGAGATTGACCTGGTGACCACCATGGAATACCACATGAATTTTGTCTTCTGGAATTCCAGCCTGCATCATGTGATCCTTTTGTTGCTCGGAATGAACGATGACAGCATCAGCATATTGATACACTCGGTGAAGCAACCGTAGGGGGTTACCTGGCCTATAGTCCTTCAGATTATGAATGGTCACCACCTTATATGGTACTTTCGTTTGTGTGAGAAGAGTAAGAAGGGGCAACTCCCCAAAAGAGTAACTTGAGCTTTGTTGGTAATGGAGAATATCGGAGTCTTTACACTGCTTTACGTAGAGCAATCCCAGAGGAATCCTGCTCGTACGATAGAAGAGGCGTCGAATCCTGGATCGGTCAGGTTCATCTCCATAAGAATCAAACGGTGCGGTAACGAGACAGTATTCGCCATCAAAAAGGGAAGAAGAGCTACGATATTTATATTTACACACACAATGACTCGTTACAACCTTGACTGAAACGTCTCTTCTCATTAATGCATTAATAAGATTCTCCGAATAATTGGCCATAGAAATATTGTGATACCAGCAGGTTATCATGCAAACAGAGAGATTTTTAATCACAATCATCAATTAGCCCTGCATTTTTTGCGATTTCTTCTCCACTCGTCATCCACGCATTCTTATCCGCGCAATATTTCAGAATTTTCTCATAAAATTTCCATTGTTCACCAATACAGGAGTAATTATGCCATAATAATGTAACAATCCCATGATACCGCTCAACGGTATCAATCAACAGTTTCGTAGTCTCCCATGCCTTGCTGATATCGAGTTTCATATACAGGTCGAGTGTACAGTCCATGATGGTAAGAGGAATCTCTAAAATATCAATTACATGTTGTGTGGTAAGATTATACGGCTTGAACGGGTGGCACATCCCGTTCCGGAACCCGACACAGTCCGCATACCCGAACGTCGCATCGTATTGAAACCCGGCGCTGCAAAGGTGCTCCCATGTGTCTGGGACCCGGAACCGCAGGTAATGATTCCGGTAACCAACTACGTTTTTGTTCAGGACTTTCTCCAGCCGCTGTTTCTTCGCCTTGATCTCCACCGGATCGTTATATGCGGTATGCCCTCCGTGCAATCCAACTTCCCACCCCTCATCAGAAAGTTCTCCAATGATCGCTTCACAGTCTTCGATGTCATAGACATAATCCTGATCGCCTGGATCCTGCACCATGAGATAAAAACTGCTCTTTGCCCCATAGCGCTCTTCGAGCGCCATGATACCGGAGAAGTTCCACCAGGGCAACTTTTTCGAACGCATCTGTGCAAGGGAATGCATACACCCGGAGAAATGGGCATTGCGGAGCTGGCGCAGTGCAGCAATACTCTTGGTTACCTTGGTTTCATAGAGCACATCAATATCATGTGTCAGACAGACTGCAAATGGCCTGCCGTCCGGATATTCCACGTGATATCCATGTTCAATGAGATATTTCGAAACGCGGGGCTCGAAAATTTTTCGGTACGCACTCGCGTAATGCGGGAACCGGTCATACCTATCGCGTATCGTAGATTGATACTCTTCTTTCCGTGTAAAAAGATCCCAGATTTCCGGATCTTTTTGTAAATAGTCTATCATGGAAGATGTCATGATTGTTTCAGAATTCTCATCGATATATGTTTAGGCGAGTATTAATCTGGCGATACGGGAATCTTCATTCCCCGGAGATTCGTTACAACTGTTGCCTATCTGAAGTCCATAATTAATTATCTCGACTAAAATGGTTTACTGTTACGGCGATATGTTCTATCATCTTTTCGTTCATTTCCGGATACATCGGAAGTGAAAGAATTTTGTTCTGGTACTCATGAGCAACAGGGAAATCCAGAGGTTTATGTCCAAGATACTCATACGCCTTCAGGAAAGGAAGTGCAACAGGATAATGGATACCTGTTTCGATACCTTTTGCTTTGAGATGCGCCGCAAGATTGTCTCTTCCTTCTGTCCTTATTACATAAACATGAAAAACATGGGTTGCATTGGATCTGATTTTTGGCGGGGAAATTCCTTCAATCTCATGGAACAAGGTATTATATAACTGTGCATGCTGGTACCTTTTTTTGTTCCATTCATCAATATATTTCAATTTCACCGAGAGAATTGCAGCCTGAAGGCCATCTAACCTGCTGTTAATTCCTTCAAACTCATGATCATGCTTATGTAATGTTCCATGATTAGCAAAACGCCTGACTTTTTCTGCCAAATCATCGTCATTGGTAATTATAGCCCCGGCATCTCCATACGCCCCGAGATTTTTGCCAGGATAGAAACTGAATGTCCCTGCATCTCCGAATGTCCCCACCTTCTTCCCTTGAAATTCTGCAAAATGGGCCTGTGCGCAGTCTTCAACGAGAAAAAGATTGTGTTCGTCACAAATTTTTTTAATCGCAGTAATATTTGAGGGTTGTCCATAGAGATGAACAGGAAGAATTGCTTTTGTTTTTGATGTGATCTTCTCTTCAACTTTTAAAGGATCGATCGTATAATAATCTCTCTCAATATCTACAAAAACCGGCTTTGCACCGGCCTGGCTGATGGTTTCGGAAGTCGAGATCCAGCTGCTCGCAGTCGTGATGACCTCATCACCATTGCCGATTCCAAGCATCTTTAACGTGATAAAAATTGCGTCAGTTCCGTTAGCGACACCTATACAATGTTTAACACCATATTTTTTTGCATATTCCGATTCAAAATTTTGAACGTATTTTCCACGGATAAAAGCAGTATCATTGATGACTGACTGAATCGCTGTATCAATTTCAGGTTTTACAGACAGGTATTGTGATTTCAAATCTACTAATGGGATATGCATTCTACACCTCTTTCAATACTATCTGAACTTCGGGATTCTTAAGCAACGCGTATATCTCTGAACATAACTTCTCGATATCTTCTCTTAAGGTACACACAGCACAATCGGCTCGCACCCCCCTTCCCATAATAGGTATTTACTTCCACACCTTTTGCACCTATACTCCTGTCTATCAGCAGTAGTACCGATGTGCTCCCCGCATGCACAGATCCACCCATGCTGCCTTGCAGGAACGCCATATATCAGCGCAAATGATGGAACATCGCTCGTTACTACCGAACCTGCACCAACCATAGCGAACTCCCCTATAGTCACCCCGCATACTATCGTTGCATTAGCCCCGATAGTCGCTCCTCGCCTCACTTTCGTCTTCAGGAACTCTTTTTTACGGGGGACGAAGCTTCGCGGTGTCAGCACATTCGTGAAGACAGCGCTTGGACCAATAAAGACGTCATCATCAATTTCGACGCACTCGTACACACTAACATTATTTTTAATTTTCACCCTGTTCCCAATTCGGGTTTTACCCTCAACGTACACGTTTTGGGAAAGGACACAATCTTCACCAATCTCAGCACCGGCAAGGACATTACAAAACTGCCAGACTTTGGTCCCACGGCCAATACGAGCTTCGGAAGATACCTGACTTGTCGGATCAATGAAGATATTTCCAACCATAATGTCACCATGGCCCCTTAAAACCACGCTTTTGAAAGACATTATTTCAGATTTTCCCTGATAATATTCTCACAACTTCTTTCGCATGTTTCGGTCCTGTGAGACATTCTGTATCGTTAATAATACAGTCAAGAAAATGATCAATTTCTACCCCTAATGGCTCTTTAAAATCGATATACGGATACACAACATCTCCGGATCTCAGATTAAATTTAAACCCAAGGGGTTTATCATAATCCATATTTTTCCCTAAAATCGCCATCTTATCTATTCCTTTATTATAAATTGCAACTTTATTATCAGCCACATCATCGTATACAATCATCTTTTTCGAGCCAACAATTGTCATACAACGGATTTTTTGGGGGTCAAGCCAGCTCACGTGAATTTCTGCCATTATCTTATTTGGATAGACAATGTTAAGGAAAACC